>Ga0101944_10000540_pt1 | contig 108012 bp, 60 predicted proteins | sample DewCreD2012metaG_FD_75245 | JGI IMG/M metagenome (GOLD analysis project Ga0101944, IMG submission 75245) | Hot spring sediment bacterial and archeal communities from British Columbia, Canada, to study Microbial Dark Matter (Phase II) - Dewar... ... | reverse complement strand
CTTGAGCCGCCGTAGCCGCGTTGGCCCTGAAGTGCCATGCTCACCTCGCCGCCATCGAACGGCTCCCGTAGGTCAACGGAAAGATACGGGCAAAGGAAAGCCTGATGGGGGCGGGGTGTCGAAAGTTCGGGTGGGCTCGTGCGTTCGGCTCGTTGGCTGCGCGCGGACGTCGCCCCTCGGCATCGACAGGGTGAAGAAGTTCTTCTCGGCGGGGTCGGAGACGACGGCCATGCCCGAGGCCTTGTGGACGAGGGCGGAGACGTGCGGCGCGGGGGCCTGGGACTTCACCCCCCCTGCAGGCCCGCGGCACTTCCCGGAACCGCATGCCGGCTCGTGAAACTGGCCGTTGCCGGTTCGGTTTCCCCTTCCGCAGGGCGTGGTGCGCGATCATGATCCACGGTCGGAGGCGACATGCGACGCCCTTGGGTTCTGCCATGGGCGCGCCATGCCGCGCCCGGGCAAAAGGGGACCGGGCCACGCTCCGGGACGGCGTTCGTCAGGCCGTGTCGCGGACTTCTTGAGACGCCGTGCCGCCCGGCGGTCGAGAAAGCCGGCCGGGCGCCCGTTTTCTCCCGCCACGATTCGAATTCCTCGCGGCAGGCGAAGTCGGGGTTCAGGGCGCCTGGGAGGTCGGCCTACCCCCGCCTGGGCTGCGGCGGCCGGCGGGAGAGCGCCTTCAAGGGCCGTCAACGGGCGTCTCCTGGTCTTGTCGCGAACCGGCCGTACTCCCGGGCGCGGGGCGAGTCTCCAGGGAGGCGTCCCTCCGCATCCAGGGTCACCTCTTCCAGGAAGCCCTTCGCGTCGAAGCCGCAGGATTTCATGAGCGTGAAGTCCGTGAACCGGTTCCAGAGGAGCTCGACCCTGGCCTTCGCATCCACCACGTTCTCGTCCCAGCGCACGTAGCGCCAGCGCTCGGCGAACTGCCTGGAGTCCGGCAGCCGGAGAATCACGAACGGCTTGCGGTCTTCGTCGGCCGCCGGCGGGGCCTGCAGGACGTTCCGGTAGAAATGGATCAGCCTCTTCTCCGCCGGATATTCGCGTATGACCCGGGCCGAGTCGGGCGTCGATGCCTTCGAGAAGTCCCCCGGCTCCCCGTCGAGGCTGTCGGGCACGCCCGTCCCGCCCCCCGCCAGCGAGACCGTCCCGCGGATCGTGTTGTGGTGTACCCAGATATTCCGGAGCCATCCCGGCTGGAGGCCGATGCGCAGTTCGCCCTCGACGAGGTTGTGGCAGATCTCGGTCTCGTCGTTGTTCCACTGGCTGAGCAGGGAGCACCGCCCGCGCAGGACGTTGTTCCGGTAGGTGTTCCCGTACCCGTTGTCCTTGTCGCAGAAGCACTCGCCGCGCTGGATGTCCTCGATCAGGTTGTCTTCGACGACCGCGTCGCTCACGGTGTAGAAGACCATGGCCCCGCCGTGGTCCCCGCGTTCGCGAACGTAGAAGCGGTGGCGCATCCGGCAGTCCTGGATGACGAAGCCCCGGTAGTAGGCGCACGCCGGACGCACGCCCCAGGCGTTGAAGTCGCCCTTGCGATCGCCGGCGAAGGTGAAGATGAAGGCCGGGTTCTCGGCCCAGTCGGACCAGAGGTGATGGAGGTCCATCCTGCGGAAGTGGATCGTCTTCCGGCCGTCCCACAGGACGAACATGTAATAGCAGGCGTTCTTGATCTCGAGGCCGTCCATGTAGAGGTAGTCGGCGCCGCCGGTGACGGCGAAGCGGTGGCCGTAACCCTGGGTGCTCGGCTCCTTCGACCCGTCCCGCGCCTTCTGCTCCTCGTGCGCGGCCCTCTGCTTCTCGCCGCTCCAGCCGAGGTCGATCACCGGTTTCTCGCCGGGATAGGCGATCCAGTGCTTCGGCGAGCGGCCGTCGAGAACGACCGTGTTGGCGTTCTTCTTCCCTGGCGCGGCAGGGACCTCGACCTCGTACGCGCCGCCGCGCAGGATGGCGATCGCGCCCGGGGGATAGGCAAAGCCTTCAGGCGGCCGGGCGACCCGCAGGATCGTCTTCCAGGGTTTCTCGAGGGTGCCGGGATTCGCGTCGTCGCCCTCGGGGCTGGCGAAGAAGAATCCCGCCCGGGAAACGGTCAGCTTGAACGCCTGGGAGGTCCTGCGGCCCCCCGTATCCTGGACCGAGATCTCGACGTCATGGACGCCTTCGGCCTCCGGCGCCGTCCAGGTCACCGCGCCGGTGCGGGCGTCGATCCTCATGCCGGGGGGGGCCTTGGCGAGGGCGAAGCGGTAGGGATACTCGCCGCCCTTGATCGCCGGGCGCATCGAGAATTCGAGCCCCGGGTAGGCCTTCTCCAGGGGCCGGGAGATGAACTGCGGCCGGGCGAAGCCGGGGCATTCGATCGGCGTCGGGTACATCGGGGAGTCGGTCCCCGGACCGGCCTGGGCGCCGGAATCCGACCCTGCGAAGGCCAGCACGGCCGCGAGCGCGACGGGCACCGAGCGCAGCTCCTGGACGGTCATGTTGCCCCTGTGGCAGCGGCCGTTCTCCCGGCCGGCGCGCGGGAAAATAAGATCCTGCTGCCGACGGATAAATTAAGAAACAGCAGGTGGGGGATTCAAGAGGGATTTGAATGAAGGAAGGACGGTGGGGGCATCCGTCGTGAAGTTCACCTTATGGATCCAACGTGTAAATTCCTGTTCCGTAGCCTGCGGATCGCAATGGATCCCCCAACGGAACAGTCGGATGGCCCCAAATGCGCCGGGTGCGCAGCCGGGTATGGTTTGGGGTGGGTGACGGGATTTGAACCCGCGGCCCTCAGATCCACAGTCTGATGCTCTAAGCCAGGCTGAGCTACACCCACCGTTGAGCGGGAGGCGATTCTACTGGGCGTGTCGCGGCATCTCAACTGAAACCGCCGAAAGGGGGCCGCGCCCGCAGCGCTCGGAGGCCTCGGCCCGCGGGGGGCTTGCCCGCCTCCGCCCGAAAGCCCCGCCCTTCCGGGGCGGGAGGCGTCACGGCTCCGTCCCCGTCATGGGGTTCTCGGGCGGCTCGGAGAGGAGCTTGCCGGTGGCCTTGTCCCAGACCCGCTGGCGTTGCGGCAGGCGGTGCCGGAAGTGGCAATCGGTGCAGACTTTGTTCGCGTCCTCCGCCACCGCCGGCTTGAATCCGGGCGGCGGCTTCACCGAGGGGTGGCACTTCCAGCAGGCGGCGGCGATCTTTTCCCGGGGGTACATGATGTCCGGCGGCGTCACGTTGTCCTCGTCGTTGGTGTGCTTCTTGGACTCCCCGTGGCAGTTCTCGCAGGAGACGCCGCCGCCGGCATGGAAGAGGACGAGCGGCTCGTCGTCGTAGTTGGCGTGGCAGGTGAAGCAGCGGAGGTTATCGACGAGGGATGGCTTGGGCTTGCCGGACCGGACGAAGTCGGGGTCCTGTTCCGGGATGGGGTGGTTGGCGTGGAGGGCGGTGGTCGTGCCGGTGGGGGCGGGCGCCGGGGCGGGGGTGGCGGCGGCGGCCGGAGCCGGGGCGGCCGTCCCCGCGGTCTTGCCCGCGCATCCCGCGGCAAGGAGCGGCACGGCGAGGGCGAGGGCGAGTCGGAGGCGCATACCGGGGGGATCCGGGTTAGGGGCCGGCGGGAACAGGAAGCCTGCCGCATTCCATCGCTAGACGTACTCCCACTGCTTGAGCCACTGGTAGTCGGGCGGCAGGCCGGCCCAGGCTTCCTCGTGGATCCGTTCCAACCGCCGGAGGTCTTCGGGCCGCATCGCGCCCTGCGGCTTGTCCAGCTCGCGCCACTCCTCGACGGCCTTCGCGGCGTTGTCGACCTGCGCCACGCTGATGAGGCCGGGGATGGGGACGACGAGGGGGTTGCAGAGGATGTAGCGCAGGGCCATGCGGGCGGTCTCGTTGTCCTCCGCCGCGCTGGGGTGGTTGTCCTGGCCGTCGCCCTTGAAGATGGCGTTGCTGGAGAAGGGCTTGATGCCGAAGACGCCGATGCGGCGCTCCTTGATCGTGTCGAACATGCTGTCCTGGCGCAGCTCCTTGGTCCGGGCGGTGTAGGGAGTGCAGATGGCGTCGATGACGTCGCCGTAGGTCTCGATCATCGACTTGATGTGGGGGCGGTCGTGGGAGGAGAAGCCGACGAAGCGGGCCTTCCCCTGCTGCTTGGCCTTCGCGAGGGCCTTCATCATCTGCTCGACCTCGGCCTCGGTGTGGTCGCTGCTCTTCTCGTGCATGGTGATGCGCCAGAAGTCGGTGTACTCCAGGCCGCACTCCTTGAGGCCGTTTTCGAGGGTGGCGAGGAGCTTGCCCTCGGTGCGGGAGTCCGCGAAGCGCATCTCGCCGACGCCCCAGGAGAAGCCGAGGTACATCTTGTCGCGCCGGCCCTGGAGGGCCTTGCTGTAGGCGCGGACCTCGCTGTTCCAGCAGGCGTCGATGTAGTTGATGCCCCGCTCCATGCAGCGGGTGACGACATCGCGGCGGTTGGCGTCGAAGTCGGCGCCCTTGGCCTTGAGGCGCTTCCAGTGGCCGCCGAGGCAGACGGCGGAGACGTGGATCCCCGTCTTGCCGAGGGGGCGGTACTCCATGTTCGGGTTGTAGCTGGGGATGGAGGCGGTGTTGACGGCGGCCAGGCTTGTCCGGGCGCCGACGCCGGCCGCGCCGATCACGATCGCGCCTTTTTCCAGGAAGTCGCGCCGCGAGAGGTGCCGTTCATCCATCGTGAGCCCTCCTGACGGTGTGCCTGCCGTGTTGCGGGGCCGCCCCCGCCGGCCGAACCGCACGCTAGCATAGTGCTTGCGGTCCGGCGGGGGAATACAGAAATCTGCAGGAAGGATGGACAAGGCTGCAGGGGTCGCCTACACTGCCTCCCATGCCTCACCCCGCGCTCCGGTTCATCTTTCAGCGGGACGTCCAATCGGTCCTGCGCCACTTCACGGACGCCCTGGGCTTCCGGATCAGCTTTCTCGCCCCCGACGGGCGGGAGCTGCGCGTGGGGGGCGGGCGGCCCCACAGCCGGTTCTGCCGGCTGGTTCGGGAGCGGATGGGTCTGGCCGCGGCCTGCCGGGCCTGCGACCAAAGGAACTGGATGAAGGCGGCGCGCCTCGACCGCGCCGTGGGGTACCGGTGCCACGCGGGCCTCATCGACGCCTGCATGGCGATCCGGGCGGGCGGGGAGCTCGTCGGCTACATGATGATGGGGCAATTCCGGACGGGGGAGGCCATGGACCCGGCGCTGCGGGCGCGGTGGCGGCGGGAGGTCGGGACGGACGCGCTGGAGCGCGCCTTTCGAGAGACGCCGCTCGTGCCCCCCCGCAAGCTCCAGGCGATTCTCGGCCTCTTCACGGTGTTGGCGAACTTCATCACGGCGCGCCGGCTGATCGCCGTGCGGAGCGTCCACCCCGTCCGGCCGCTGCTGGACTACCTCGCGCAGCACCCCACGGAGACGCTGACGACGGCGGAGGCGGCCCGGCTCGTCTGCCGCAGCCCTTCGAGCCTCTCGCACCTCTTCAAGCGGGTCGTTGGGACGAGCTTTCGGCAGTACCAGATCGGCCTGAAATTGGACCAAGCCGATGCGCTCTTTCGGGAGAAGCCCGAGACGACGGTGCGGGAGGCGGCCTTCGCGGTGGGGTTCGAGGATCCGTATTACTTTTCCCGCCTGTACAAGGCCCATCGCGGCCGGCCGCCGCGGGAGACGCTGCGGCGGCAGCGGCGCCTGCACGAGGGGGGCCGTTCGGCGGCGCCCGGTCACTCGCGCGCGACCACCCGGCGCTCGCGGTAGGCGATGTTTCCCAGGATGGCGGCGGTGGCGGCCTTGACGCCGTCGGCGACGGGGGCGTTCGGCGGCTTGCGGGTTCGCATGCACTCCACCCAGTTCGCCAGGTGGAGCAGCTCGCCCGGCGGGTTGTCGTAGAAATCCGCGCCGCGCTCGCCCCGGCCGAGGATCTCCTCCTCGTACGCCCCGGCCTGGGGGCGTTCCGGGTGGAGCTCGTAGCGGCCGCGGTCGAGGTAGAGCGTGGCCTGCTCGCCCATCAACGTGCACATCGCGCGGTTGTGGCGGTTGAGGAAGGTGCCCTCGAAGTAGCACTGCACCGCCGGCGCGTCGTAGCGGAGGAGCGTCTGGATGGTGTCGGGGGTCTCCCAGACGCCTTCGGCGGCGAAATGGTTCCCGATGGACATCGCCTCCGCGGGGCGGTCGAGCGCGAGGAGCCAGATGACGGCGTCGAGCCAGTGAACCATGAGGTCGCTGAGGATGCCGTTGCCGAAGTCCCACATGAAGCGCCAGTTCTGCATGCGGTAGCCGTCGAAGGGCTGGTCGGGCGCGTTGCCCAGGAACCGCTTCCAGTCGACGTCCTCGGGCTTGGCGCCGGAGCGGCGTTGTTTCGAGGGGGGGGCGTTCCGGTTCCAGCTCATGTGCACCTTCCGGACGGGGCCGAGCCGGCCGGCCCGGATCATCTCCTTCGCCTTGAAGAACTGCGGCATCGACCGCTGCTGGGTGCCGACCTGGACGATCCGGTCGGAGGCGGCCGTCGCCTCGAGGATCGCGGGGCCCTCCGCGAGCTTGTGCAGGAGGGGTTTCTCGACGTAGACATCCTTGTCGGCCTTGACGGCGTCGATCGCGATCGGGACGTGCCAGTGGTCGGGCGTGGCGACCAGGACGCCGTCGACATCCCGGAGCGCCAGGAGCTCGCGGTGGTCGACGAAGGCCCTGGCGGGGGCGACGCCGTACGTCTTCCGGGCGCTTTCGCGGTGGGGGGCGTAGACGTCGCAGACGGCGACGACCCGGACGCCGGGGAGGGCGGGGAGGGCGCCGAGGAGGTGGCGGGCGCGCCCGCCGCAGCCGATGACGCCGATCTGGATCGTGTCGTTGGCGGCGCAGGCCGCGCGGCCGAGGCCGAGCGCGGCCAAGCCGGCGGCGCCGACGCCGATCCGTTCCAACATCTCGCGGCGGGTGGAGGGGGTGTTCATGGCGGGGCTCCGGGGGCGCAGGCTATTTCGGCGGGTGCTTCACGTACCCCATGGTCAGCAGCAGGTTGGCCCAGTTGCGCTGCTCGCCGGTGGCGATCATCAGGGCGGTGTCCGGTTCCCGGGCCTTGTCGTAGAAGGCGAAGCGCTGGAGCTTGATGAGCTCCAGCGCGGGCAGGCGCTTCCGGTACTCGGCGAAGACCGGCTGGTCCGCCTCGTCCGGCGGCACCATGACGTAGGCCTCCTCGATGGGGATGGTGGCGACGAGCGCCTCCAGCACGTCGGTCACCAGGAGCTTTCCCGGCATCAGGTTGAGGTAGACCTTGCGGGCGGAGGCGGGGGTGGCGGTGACGAACGGGTACCCGCCGTCGGCGATCAGGATGCGGGATCCGTGTCCCATCGTTCCCAGGGCGCCGAGGATCTCGGGGTGCAGGCAGGTGGTGAGCAGCATGGGGCGCGTCTCCGAAGCGAGTGGACGGGATCCCCATCCTCGGCGGAGGCGGACGGGGATCCGCGCAATCTACCGGCCAGGCAACGGATCGGAAAGATATTTCCGGAAGGCCCGGATCGTTTGTGCCGCCGCCGCGTCCGGGTCGGGATACGGGAGGGCTTCCGCGGAGACGTACCCCGCGTACCCGGTTTCGCGCAGCGCGCCGGCGAGCGGAGGGACATCGAGGTGCCCGAAGCCGACGGGCCTGCGGTTGGAGTCGGCGAAATGGACGTGTCCGATCCGGCGGCCCGCTTGCCGGATCGCGTCCGGGATCGAGGTCTCCTCGATGTTCATGTGGAAGAGGTCGGCCAGGAGGGCGATGTCCTTCAGGCCGCGCGCGTCGAGGAACGCGGCGGCGTCGCCGAGCCGGTTGAGGAGTCGGGTCTCGTAGCGGTTGAGCGGCTCGAGGAGGAGGGGGAAGCCGAGGGCGGCGGCGCGGCGGGCGAGGGGGGCGAGTCCCTCGGCGAGCCAGTCCAGGGCCCGGGGCCGCTCCGGGCCCTCCGTTCCCGGTCCCTGCATCGAACCGACGATGGCGGGGGCGCCGAGGCGGGCGCCGAAGGCGATCATGCCGTCGAGGAAGGCGACGGCCCGGGCGCGGGCGGCGGCGTCGGGGTGGGTGAGGGAGAGCCCGTGAAGGGCCCTCCCGGCGCCCGTGCCGACGGCGGCGATCGCCAGGCCGTGGCGCGCGGCGAGGCCGGCCAGCGCGGCGGGGTCGTGGGCGTCGGGGGCGGCGGTGAAGAGCTCGACGGCGTCGAACCCGAGGGCGGCGGCCTTGGGGAAGGCGGTCTCGGGGGGCTCCCCGTAGATCCAGGGCCCCTCCCGGAGGGACGCGACGGTGTTGACCGTGACGCAGGAGCGGATCATGCTTCCAGGTCCACCAGGATCTTGGTCACCGCCGCGGGGTCGCGGGCCCAGTCCGCCAGCGCGGCGCCCGCGGCGTCCAGGGGGACCTCGCGTGTGACGACGTCGCCGACGGGGAAGGCGCCGCGCTCGAGCACCTCGATGACGCGGGGGAAGTCGCCGAGGCAGTTCCGCGAGCCGAGGATGTCCAGCTCCTTTTGCACGAAGAGGCGCGTCTCGTACTCCACGGGGGCCTTGGCGTAGCCGATGTAGACGACGCGTCCGGTGAAGGCGACCTCCTCGACGGCGGCGCGGAAGGTGGCGGGGGTGCCGATCGCCTCGACGACGACGCGGGGGCCCTCGCCGCGGGTCAGCTCCTGGAGGGCGGGGTGGAGGGGGGCGGCGGCGGCGTTGACGGTGTGGGCGGCGCCCGCTTTTCGGGCGATCGCCAGCTTCCGGTCGTCGATGTCCACCGCGATCACCTCGGCGCCGCGGGCCGCGGCGCCGGCGACGACGCCGAGGCCGACGATCCCGCAGCCCAGGACGGCGACGGTGTCGCCCGGTCCCGTCCGGCCGCGCTCCGCGGCGTGGAACCCGACGGTGAGGGGCTCGGCGATCGCCAGCTCGCGGAGCGAGAGGCGCTCCGAGGGGAAGACGTCCTCCCAGGGCACGGCGATCCGCTCCGCCAGGGCGCCGGGGCGGCGCACGCCCATCGTCCGGTTGTCCTGGCAGGCGTTCGGCCGGCCCGTCCGGCAAGGGACGCATCGGCCGCAGCGCTCGTAGGGGGAGACGGTGGCCTTCATGCCCGGCCGGAGGCGGCCGGCGGGGACGGCGGGGCCGACCTCCAGGACGGTCGCGCCGATCTCGTGGCCGAGGACCATCGGGTAGACCTGGAGGGGGAAGGTGCCCCGGAAGGCATTCAGGTCGCCGCCGCAGAACCCGACGCGGCCGACGCGGAGGAGGACGTCGCCGGGGCCCGGTCGGGGCTCGGGGACGTCGCGGACCTCGGTCCTTCCCGGCTCGACGATCACGAGGGCTTTCATGGGGGTCAGGCTTTCTGCTGCAGATGGGGGAAGGCGGAGGGGGGAATGTTGTTCTCCGGTCTTCCCTCGAACCACATCCGGTTCTTGACGGGCGCGAGGAGGGCGAGGACCTCGCGCATCAGGTCCGGGTCGATCGCCCGGTCGAGCATCCGGACGTTCGCCTCCACGTGGGAGACCTTGGACATGCCGACGATGGTCGTGGCGACGGTCGGGTGGTCGAGGGCGAACCGCATGGCGACGTCGGCGATATCGACCCCGCGCGCCCGGCAGTGTGCGGCGACCTTCGGGACGAGCTCGAGGACCTCCTTCGGCGATCGGTGCCAGGGGGGCGGCCCCTGCTCGGTGAGCAGGCGCTGATGGAGGGGCGAGGCGTTGATCAGGCCGATGCCGCGCTCGCGGCAGAACGGCGTCAGGTAGACGTCCATCTCGTCGTCGAGCAGGTCGTAATGCGCCCAGGAGAGGATCGTATCGACGGGGACCTGCTCGGCGATGCGGCGGAGGTAGCGGACGGGCAGCCCGGTGATGCCGACGAAGCGGGCCTTTCCCGAGCGCTTCACCTCGAGGGCGGCCGGGATGGCCTCCTCGAGCACCTGGGTCGTGTCGCCGAACTCGATGTCGTGGACCTGGAAGACGTCGACGTAGTCGGTCCGGAGTCGGGCGAGGGACTCGTCGATGCTGGCGCGGACGCGCCGGGCGGAGAAGTCGAAGGCCGTTTCGCTGTGCCGGCAGCACTTGGTTGCGAGGAAGACCTTGTCGCGCCGCCCCTGCATCGCCCGGCCGAGGCGGGTCTCGGCGAGCGTTTCGCCGTACATGGGGGCGACGTCGAAGTAGTTGATGCCGAGGTCGATCGCGCGGTGGAGGGCGCGGATGCCCTCCGACTCGGCGACCTCGCCGAAGACGCCGCCGATGGGGGAGACGCCGTAGGCGAGGACGGAGACGTTCAGCCCGGTCTTGCCGAGCGGGCGGTAGCGCACGGGACTCTCCTCGAATCGCGGGGATGGATCGGGGTCCGGAGGACGCAACGTCCGGACGGGGCCGACTCTATCCCGGCGGCGGCGGCGGGGAAATGGACGAACGCGCGGATTTGATGGACGACCCGGCAGGGCGCCGCGCGGCTACGCGCCCGTTTTTTTCGGCTGGGCCTTCTCCCACTCCGCCCTGGAGACGGTCTTGCGGGATGCCAGGAAGACGTAGGCGCCGGTCTTGTTGGCGACGACAATATCGGGGACTTGGTCGCCGTTCAGGTCGGCGGCCATGACCTGGGTGCCGACGCCGGAGTTGTCGTCGATAAGATGGGGGACGACGTCGACGCCCTGGGGGGAGCGGGCGATCCGGAACCAGTAGAGGACGGGGGGGGCGCCGGGCTCCTGGTCGCCCTTCTCGCCGTGCGCCCAGTGGCGCTTGCCGGTGACGAAGTCGAGGACGCCGTCGCCGTCGAAGTCGGCCCTGTCGAAGGCGTGGGCCTGGGAGAAGCGAAGGCCGTAGGGGCTGTCCTCGGGCTTTTCGCCGACAATCAGGTGCCGCTTGAAAGAGATCGCGCCGCCCTCCGGGATCTGCTCGTACCAGGCGATGCCGTAGTTGTGGCAATGGAGGGCGGTGATGACGTCGTTCTTCCCGTCGCCGTTCACGTCGTAGACGAGCATCTGGGCGGCGGCGGGGGCGAAGGGGAAGGGGTGGGGCTTCCAGAGGCCGTCGGCGGCGGGCGCGGCGGGCTGTTCCCACCAGCCGTCCTGTTCGAGGAGATCGATCTTGCCGTCCCCGTTGATGTCGCCGTAGCCGATCCCGTGGGAGTAGCGATGGCGTTTCTTGTCCGGGGGGGTGACGGCGCGGAAGGTCCAGGGCTTGGTCGGGTCGGCCGTGTCGCGCACGGCATAGCCGAGGGCGCCGCCGTGCATGCAGACGATGTCGGGCCGGCCGTCGCCGTCCACGTCGCCGAACATGGGGGACTCGTTGTCGAGGCCGGGGAGGGCGTCCCGTTTCACCCAGGGACCCTCCCGGCCTTTGGGGTTCTCGTACCAGACGGCCGGCTCGCCGGGGAATCCGTAGACGAGAACGTCGGGGTACGAGTCGTTGTTGAGGTCGCTCGCGAAGCAGAGGAAGTTCTTGGAGTAATTTTTCTTTTCGAAGGGCTTGGCGGGGTAGATCTCGATCGTCTTCGTGTAATCCGGCCCGAGGTAGACGAAGGGGCCGGCGACGACATCCATCGCGCCGTCCCGGTTGAAATCGGCGCACGCGGCGCCCTCGCTGTAGAATTTGTCGGTGAGGGTGATCTTTTGGAAGGAGACGAGGGTCTCGGCGCCGGCGGGGGCGGCGAGAAGGGCGGTTGCGGCGAGGGGGAGGAGGCGGCGCATGGGCGGCTCCTAATGGGGGGCCGGCGGCTGTCGACACGACGCCGGCCGCTGCGGGGTTCGAGGCGGGATTATAGCCTTTGACGGCGGCGGGGGAAGACAAAATACGAGGGGCGGCCCATCGAGGCCGCCCGGACGTTCGCCGGGGCGATCAGCCGGCGAATGCGATCTTGGCCTCCGTCGTTCCCGCCGGCAGCGCGGCGTCGCCGGTCTCCGACACGGGGACCTCCTTCCCATCGGCGGCAACCCGGGCTTTCAGCCCGCGGGGGAGGCGCAGGACGAACCCGGCGGGCGGCGCGGCCCGGCCGGTGAGCGAGAGGGTCGCGGTGTCGCCGGCGGCCTGGTACGCCAGGCCGAGCGGCCCGAAATACGTGGGGAGATTGCCGATGGCCATCTCCTTACGGAACCAGTCGGGCGGGACGCCGGGGAGGAGGACGAGGCGGCCGCCGTCCTCGAAGGCGAGCGCGTCGCGGAGGAGGAGCCACATCTCGGCGATCGCCCAGCCGTGGGGCATGGCGACGCCGCCGTTCCAGGTTGTCCGCAGGTGCCGCCACCCCCCGGCGCCGCTCTTGCCGCCCTCGTCGAAGGCGTACCAGCCCCGCATTTGCTCGTGGGCGAGGTGGCTTTCGAGCGTCATCCAGGCGGCGTCGCGATTGCCGGCGAGCAGGCCCTGGTGGGCGGTGGCGAGGGGGAAGTAGCGCCAGTTGGCGGGTTGCTGCGCGCCGACGCGCTTGAAGGCGTCGACGCCCTTCCCGCCCTCGAGCGGGTAGAGGCGGCAGGGCCAGAGGACGGCGTAGCTGCCGTAGCCGTCGGGGAGCGCGGCGCCGAAGCGCCTGTCGTACGCCTCCCAAAGCGAATCGGCAAGCCGTTCCCAGGCGCGGGCGTCGTCCGACTTCCCGGCGGCCTTCGCGAGCAGGGCGGCGGCGCGGAGGCCGGCGACGTCGAAGGCCTCGGTGTAGTTCGGGTTGAAGCCGTCGCAGGCGCCGGGCTTGAGGATCTGTTTTTTCAAGGCCGGCTTCGCATCGGGCGCGTCGGGCGGGAGGGCGTCGCCGAACGCGAGGCTTTCCGCCTGGACCCAGTGGGGCGGCGGGGTCGTTCGGCAGTAGCGGATCATCGCGGCGAGCTTCGCGGCGGCGGGGTAGACGCGATCGAGCCATGCCGGGTCGCGTCCCAGGAGCCAGTGCTCGCCCATCGCCCAGAGGATCTGGCCGGGGTTGTCCGCCTCGACCTGGACGCGGCCGTTGAAGGGGTGGGCGAGGAAGTAGTCGATCGCCTTTTCCGCAAGGTCGAGGCGCCCGGATTTCTGGAGGATGTTGGCGACGTAGACGCCGTCGCGGTTGAAGACGTTATAGTTGACGACGGCGACGTCGGGGGCGCCCTCGTTCATCGCCATCGCCGCGTGGCCGAGGATGGCGGCGAGGGCCTGCGCCCACCGGGGATCGGGGAGGGAGATCCGCTTCGCGGAGGCGCCTGGATTCGCGAGCGACGCCTTTGCGCCGACCGCAAAGACCTCGCCCGCGGGGCTTGGCCTGGCGACTTCGCAGACGGATGTCGTGATCGTCACGCCGCCCGCGGACCACCGGGACCAGGGAATGAGATATCCCTCGGGCGTCAGGCCGTACTCGCAGGCGACGCCGTCCTGCGTCGGCGCGACGAGCACCCTCGAGTCGGGGTCGAAGGCCCAGAAATAGATGCCGTAGCTGCCGCACCCGGGGGAAAAGCACCCCTCGGCCTCGACGAAGGTCTTGAGCGGGTCGACGGTGTCGGGGATGCCGATGGGGATGTGGATCCGGCCGCGGGGGTCGAGCGGGTCTCGGGCGGGGGCGGCGGGAGCCGGGAGACCGGCGGCGGTTGGGAGAAGCATCGCGAAAACGAGCGGGGCGCGGTTCGGCATGGTGCGAAGGTCTCGAATGGCTGGGCAAAGGGCAATCGCTTGCGGCCGTCTTTGAGACGACTCGTCTTGCCCGCAAAAACTTGCAGGGGACGGCGCGTAATCGCGGGGCGGGTTTCGTCGCCGGCTATGGGGTTTTTCGGGACACCTTGACGACCTCCCGGCGGTCCAGGCGCGTCGCGAACGGCATCCGTCTATCGCCACCTTTTCCCCTCCGACCCGCCGCCACCCTGCCCCCGTCGACACCCCGCCCCCATCAGGGGGCGGGGCAGGCGCGGAGGGGGAACGGGACACACCCGCTCCCTATCTCCCGCGGCGCGCCGCGCGCGCCGGGAGCTCCCCACGACCCTGACCGGCCGGTGTTTTGCCGCGCCCCGCGCCCCCCGGCGCAGCCCTTTCCCACTCCGCCGGGGGAGCGGAGCCACGGCAGAGGGTGTATAAGCAAATCCCGTGCCACACCTCCGAATCTCGCGCAACTTGCTTACCCGGAAGAAGTTGTGGCAAATCCGGCCCTCGGCGCCCCCGTCGTGCGGTGTTACTTTACGTAACATTGCCTCAATCCTGTGCCTCCTTCCTTCCCCCACGCTTTGCTCTTTCAGCGGATGACCGATCGGGCGGCACGGGCGTGCCGCCCCTCGGGCTCCGAATCGGACTGACGGATAGCCGGATCCACGAACGAACCCGATGCGCCGGATTTTTTCGGCATCGCGTCCCGCGTCTCCTGCGCTACCGTCCGCTTGCCGGAATTCAGCGGGTTGGCGAATCGTTCTGGGGCGACTTGAGCGCCGCAGGGGGGGATTGCGTCACGTGCCCCGCTACGGTAAAGTCACGAGATTGTTCGACAATTCCGATGTCGGCAGAGTTGTCGGGGATCCCCGCTGATGTCCGCCACGCCGCGTCCGACCGCCGCCCGTTCCTCGCCGTCCCGCAAACCGTCCTGCAAGCCGCCCCGGGAGACGGCCGCCCGCCGCGTGGCCGAGTCGATCCGGGATCTGATCCGGCGCGAGCGGATTCCGCCCGGCGGCCGGCTGCCGACGGAGCACGAGCTGGCCCGTCGTTTCCGGGCCAGCCGCCCGATCGTCCGCGAGGCGATCACGACGCTTCGGGCGCTCGGTCTCGTCGAGACGCGGCCGCGCGTGGGGCTCCGCCGGCTCGATTTCGATCCCGCGGACGTTTTCGATCGCTTGGTCCCGTGGATGGGGGCGCCGGAGTGGGGGGCGGACCTGCGCGAGCTGCGGCGCCTGATCGAGCCGTCGTTGCTGGTGCTGGTGCTGCGGCGGGCGACGGCGGACGATTATCGGCGGCTGGAGGCGCAGCTCGCGTCCGGCCTGGCGGGGGACAGCGCCTTTCACGAGGCGCTCTGGCAGCTGGCGGGGAACCGGTTTCTGTGCGGGTTGCGGGGCCTTCTGCTGAGCGCGGTCGGCCCCGTTTTGCCGTCCCGCCGGATGATGCAGGAGCACCGTGCGATCCTGCGCGCGCTCCAGGCCGGGGATCTCAACGAGGCGACTCGGCTGATGCGGGCGCATCTCGGCCCGTAGCCTGCGCGGATCGCCGGCCTCCGTCAGAGACGGCGGGGAGCCGGGTGTTCAGGGACGCACCGACAGCCGGGGCAGGTCGGCGCGGGACGGGTCCGGGACGCCGGGCCGGGGGCGCCGCCGCTCGCGGAAGCGCGCCCGCACCTCGAAGGCGAACGCCTCGAGGACCTCGGGGTCGATCGGGTCTCCGTTGAGGGGGAGCGTCAGGACGTGAAGGCCCTCGCGCTCGGCGACGTGGGAGAACTGCGACTCGGCGATCTTGTTCGGCATGCACTCCAGGGGGCCGACGCTCACCGCGCCGTCGATCCGCCCCTCGCGCCACGCGTGCACCGCCCCGCCCACCGTCAGGACCGCCTCGCCTTCCAGCGACTCGCGCAGGTAGGGCGTGGCGATGCGCATCAGCTCGCCGGCCGACGCGGGCGCCGGCCAGCCGAGCGTCTCCGCCACGAGGCGGTGGGTGCGGCGCTGGATCCGCCGGCGAAGGAGGCGGCTCAGGCGGCTTGAGGCCCCGGCGCGCGTCTGCCGGGCGCTCATCAGGTCCGTGTACTCGATCCATTCGTGGAAGGGCGCGAAGCGCGAGCGGATGCCGAGACGGGCCAGCCGGTCGATCACGAAGTCGTTGGCGAAGGGGTCGCACCGGACGTAGATTTCGCCGGTGACGAGGACGGTCGGGAGGGGGCGGTCCTCGCGGATCGCCGCGAACTCCGCGGCGGCGCGCCGCAGCAGGTCCGCCACGCCGAAGAGCCGTCCTCCGGCGACCTGCCAGAGCGCGGTGGCGATGTCCAGCCGGCGGCCCTCCTCCTCCAGGATGCCGAGCAGCTCGCGATGGCACCGGTCGTAGACGGCCCGGGCGGCGCCGGGGCGCGACTCGGCGGGCTGCGCGTCGTAGAGGGCCTCCAGCAAGAGGTCGGAGGCCATGAACCCGCTGAAGACGAGGGCCGGGAGGCCGGCCGGCAGGTCCGCGAAATAGCCCCGGTCATTGGGGCTCCAGAGGGCGACGCGTTCGCCCCAGCCGAGGCGGTCGAGAACCTGGCGGTGGAGGAGGTGGTAGACGCCGAAGCGGCAAGGGCCCGCGGTGGTCGGCATCACGAACGCCAGGCGGCGGCCGCCGGTGCGCTCGCGCTCGAGCCGCTGGAGGAGGCTGCCCAGGGTGAGGCACATGGGCAGGCATTCTTTCCCGGAGGTGTGGCGGCGGCCGAGGCGGACGGTATCGCGGTCGGGCATGGGCAGGGTTTCGGCGGGGAGGCCGGCGCCGCGGAAGGCGGCGGCCAGCGCCTCGGCGCCCGGTCCCATGCGGGGGATGAGCAGGAGGCGATCCTCGGCGCGGAGGGTGCGGAGCCGGGGACCCGGCGCGGACAGCCGGGAGACGTCGCGGGGAGGGCGGGCCGCTCCGGCGTCCCGGAGGTCGCCGTGCACGCAGTGCAGGAAGGCCTCGAGGCGCGTTTTGGTGCCCGCATCCCCGGCGTGGCCGTCCGTCTCGATCACCGCAAAGGGCTTCCCGTCCATGACGTGCGCGTAGAAGTGGAGCAGGAAGCTGTCCGGGCCGCAGGAGTAGTTGCTGCAGTATACGCTGTAGACGCCGGGCGTTCGGCGGATCTGGTGCGCCGCGCGGAGGATGCGCTGGCCGTAGCCCCAGTAGACGGGGCGGAAGACGGGGGGTTCGGGCCCGACCGGGAAGCAATCGACGGGGATCGCCACGGCGCCCAGCTCGCGGAGGAGGGCGGGGACATTCGAGTTGAGGACGGTGTTGCAAAGGGTGTAGGTGCGGCCGAGGAGGACGACGGGGACGGCGCCGTGCGCCGCGCAGAAGTCGAGGGCGCGCCGGCCGATTTCGGTGCAGGAGGCGGCGAAGCGCTCCTGGGCGGCGGTGCCGGCCCGCCAGGCAGCCGCCCAGGCGCCGGGGGGGGCCCCGAGGTCCGCGGCCAGCCGGCGGCAACTTGCCCGGAACGCCCGCGAGCGGAGGTTGCCCGGGCCGATATCGATCACGGTCGAGACGAGGGTGGGGCGGTTTTCCCCTCGGAGGTCCCAGCGGAGGATGTCGGGGCTGGCCTGGGCGATGGGGCAGACGGCGGCGTGCGGCGCTCCCTCCGCGCGCATCGTGCCGCGCAGCATGGGGGCGAAGAGGATGTCGGGCCGGTCGGCGGACAGGGCGGCCACCAGTCCATGGTAGAGCTGCATGGGGGCGCAGAAGGGGACTCGGGCCTCCTCGATGCCGCGCTTCAGATCGGCGTGGCCGGCCCCGGTGCGGACGACCAGGTCGAACCCCAGTGCGTGCAGGAAGGTCGCGAAGAAGGGGAAGAGCTCCTTGAGGGCGAACTCGTCGGTCAACCCGACGCGCCGGCCGCCGCGCGGGCGGCCGAGCGACTCCGCCAGGGCGCGGACGAGCGCCTCGCGCTCGCGGAAGGGGTCCGGGGCTCGGTCGGGGAGGACGCGGCGGCGCGTGCCCGTCTCGTGGAGGGCGCAGGCGCCGCCCCAGGTGAAGCGCTGGCGGGCGCCGCCGACCTCCGTCGTCAGCGCGTCGATCCGGCAACGGTTGCCGGGCGCGCCGCAGCCTCGGGTCGACCGGCAGACGAACGTTTCCTTTTGCACGACGCGGGCCGCCAGGATGCGGCGGAGGTCGAGCGCCCCGTCCGCCGCCGGCCGCTCCCGGGCGGCGAGGAGGGCGATTCCGAGGGCGCCCACCGTCCCCGGGTTCGGCGGCACGACCACCTCGACCCCGGTCTGGCGCGCCACGGCCGCGGCCAGCGCGTCGGAGGCGAACGGCATGCCCTGGCAGAAGACGACCGAACCGATGGGCCGGCTGCCTTTCACGCGGTTGAGGTAGTTCTGGATCACGGCGTCGTAAAGCCCGGCGGCGATCTCGGGCGTCGAGGCCCCCGCCGCGGCCGCCTCGTCGATGATCTCCGCCATGAAGACGGAGCAGTGCTGGCCCAGGGAGACGCAGGCCGGCGCGGCCAGCGCCGTCTCGCCGAGGTGGACGACGTCGCGGATGCCCGCGAACTTCCGTCCCTGCTCTTCGATGAAGGAGCCCGTTCCGGCGCTGCAGGCCTCGTTCATGGCGGCGTCCACCACGCGCCCGCCCGCCAGGCGGATGTACTTGGCGTCCTGCCCTCCGATCTCGAAGATCGTGTCGACCCGCGGGTCGTGGTGGAGGGCGCCCTCGGCATGGGCGGCGATCTCGTTGAGGACGGTGATCCGCTCCGCGCCGCAGACGGCGGCGAGGAGGGATCGGACGATTTCCCGACCGCTGCCGGTGACCCCGACCCCGCTGACGGGGCACGCGGACGCAGGTCCCGCGAGGAAGGCGCGGATCAATTCCTGGGCCGCGCCGACGGGATGCCCGTTCGTGCGGGTGTAGGCCTCCCAGAGCACCGAGCGGTCCGCCGCGTCGAGGGCGACGGCCTTCGAGCCGGTCGATCCGATGTCGAGTCCGAGGAGGACCGGCCGCGGCGGGTCGACGGCGGCGGGGAGCGGGGGGCGGGCCAGGCGCCGCACGCGATGGCGGACGGCGGCCAGGGGGGGCTGGCGCTCCACGTCGCCCTCCGGGGGCGGCGCCAGCAGCCGGTCGATCGGGGGGACGGGGGCGGGGGTCTGGGCGGCGTGCAGGGCGGCCCCCCAGGCGTCGAGGAAGAGGGCGTCGTCGCCGGCGTCGGGCGCGGTTTCCATGCCGCGTTGCGCCAGGGTGCGGCGGAAATGGGCGCGGACGCGCGCCGAGCGGGAGACGCCGCCGAGCAGGACCACGGGGGAAGGGCTCAGGCCGGGCCGGATCAAGCCCTGGACGTTCTCGCAGACGGCGTCGAAGAGGCCGGCCAGGATGCGGCCGCGGTCCTCGCCCTTGTTGGCGAGATGGGTCATGTCGGTCTTGAGGATCACGGGGCATCGGCCGGAGAGCGGGATCGCATCGTCGACCGGCTCGGCCAGCCGGCAAGCCTCCTCGAGGGTGAGGCCGAGGCGCTCCACCAGCTGGCGGAGGAAGTTGCCGGTGCCCTGCGAGCATCGGGCGTTCTCGCGGTAGATGTCGGCGGCGCCGGGGTGGATCTCGAGGACGGCGAAGCCGTGGCTGCCGATGGAGACGAGGGTGGCGGGGCGGTCGCCGTGGCGGAAGCGCCACGCGGCGCGCAAGGCCTGCTTGGCGGGGACGCGGGGGAGGGCGACGCGTCGGCCGAGGCGGCCGGTCACGGCCGCGCCCGACACGCCCGGCCAGTCCCAGTCGCGCAGCCGGTCGAGGAGGAGGGGGCCGGGATCCTTGTGGTGCTCGGCGATCCAGCGGCGGCCCGGCCGCAGGGCCGATCCGTCGCGGAGCAGCTCCACGACCTTGATCGTTTCGGCGCCGAGATCGATGCCGACGAATCGGGTGTTCATGGCGGGGCCCGCAAGCCCGGAGTAGGAAGGGAAAGAATGCCCGGTTTTCGGCTGAGAGGAAAGAATAATCGTGTTTGGGGTTGAACCCCCCTTGCGGTGACGGTACACTGGCCGGCCGCAACGCGATGCGGGGAAGGAGTTGTTTGCGTGCAGCCGCTCGCCGCCGCCCCCTCCACGGGATCCCCCCTGGCGGGCATCGTGGCGCCCGTCCTGGCCGAGATGGACCGCGTGGAGGGGCTCCTCCGCCGCGAAGCGGACACCGGTCACGCCCTCGTGCGGGCTTTGTTCGCCCACTCCCTCCAGTTCGGCGGCAAGCGCATCCGGCCGGCCCTGCTGCTCCTGGCCGCGCGCGGCCTCGGCGGCGTCACCGAGCGGCACGTCCGCTTGGCCGCCGTCGTCGAGATTCTCCACGGGGCGACGCTCGTCCACGACGACGTTCTGGACGAAGCGCTCCTGCGCCGGCGGACGGAGACGATGCACGCCCGGTTCGGCAACGAGGCCGCGGTGCTCTTCGGCGACTATCTCTTCTCGCGCGCCTTCGCCCTCGGCGCCGAGGTCGGTTCGCCGCGCGCCTGGCACATTCTGACCCGGGCCGCGCAGGAGACGTGCCTCGGCGAGCTCACGCAGACCGCGCACCGGTTCGTCTACGAGCTGGGCGAGGAGGAGTACCTTCAGATCGTCCGGCGGAAGACGGGGGCCCTGTTCGCGGCCGCGGCGGAGCTGGCGACGCTGGACATCGACGGCGGGGCGGCCGCCGCGCCGCGTCTGGTCCAGTACGGTCTCCAGCTCGGCACGGCGTTCCAGGTGGTGGACGACTGCCTCGACGTGACGGGCGAGGAGCGCGAGACGGGCAAGACGCTCGGGACGGACTTGGCGAAGGGCAAGACGACGCTGCCGGTGATCCGGCTCGTGGCGGCGACGCCCGCCGGCGAGCGGGCGGCGTTGCGGGAGCTGCTGTCGCACGCGGACGGGCCCGGGGAGCGCGCGCGGCTGCGCGAGCGGCTGCTGCGGTGCGGCGCCGTCGACTACGCCCTCGGGCGCGCCCGGCGCTGCGCCGAGGAGGCGAAAGCGGCGCTGGACGGGCTACCGGACGGGTTCGATCGCGAGCCGTTGCTCCGGCTGGCCGACCACGTGACCGACCGGCGGGCGTGAGCGCCGGGGCGCCGCTCTCCCCCGCCGCTCCGCTCAGGCGGTTTCCTTCTTCGTCTTCGCCTTGCCCACGGGGACGATGGGGGCCTTGCCGGTCACCATCTCCTCCGTGATCAGGTAGTGGCGGGGGTCCTTCCGCTCCGGCAGGTCGAACATCACGTCCAGCATCAGCTCCTCGAGGATGGCGCGCAGGGCCCGGGCGCCCGTCTTCTTCTCCTGGGCCCGCCGGGCGATGGCCAGGAGCGACTCGGGCGTGAAGTCGAGCGTCGCATTCTCCATCTCGAAGAAATGGCGGTACTGCCGGACGATGGCGTTTTTCGGCTCGGTCAGGACCTTCGTGAGCTGTTCGAGGCTGAGCGGGCGGACGATGGAGACGACGGGGAGGCGGCCGACGAGCTCGGGGATCAGGCCGTACTCGATGAGATCCTCCGGCTCCACGCGCTCCAGGAGGCTGCCGAAGTCGGCGTCGTCGATCGAGACGGCGTCGGTGTGGAAGCCGATCTGCTTGTGGCCGACCCGGCGCTCGATGATCTTCTCGAGGCCGTCGAAGGCGCCGCCGCAGATGAAGAGGATGTGGGTCGTGTCGACTTGGATGTACTCCTGCTCGGGGTGCTTGCGGCCGCCCTGGGGCGGCACGTTGCAGACGCTGCCCTCGAGCATCTTCAGGAGGGTGCGCTGGACGCCTTCGCCGGAGACATCGCGGGTGATCGAGGGATTGTCGTGGGTCCGGGCCTTCTTGTCGATCTCGTCGATAAAGACGATGCCGCGCTGGGCGCGTTCGATGTCGAAATCGGCGGCGTGCAGGAGCTTCAGGAGGAGGTTTTCGACATCCTCGCCGACGTAGCCGGCCTCCGTGAGGGTGGTGGCGTCGCCGATGGCGAAGGGGACATCGAGGACCTTGGCGAGGGTCCGGGCGAGCAGGGTCTTGCCGCTGCCGGTGGGCCCGACGAGGAGGATGTTGCTCTTTTCCAGCTCGACGTCGGCGCTGCGGCCAGTGTCCTGGATTCGCTTGTAGTGGTTGGTGACGGCGACGGCGAGGGAGCGCTTGGTCCGTTCCTGGCCGACGACGTACTCGTCGAGGGCCTGCTTGATCTCGGCGGGGGTGGGGATCCGTTTGGGGGCGGCGGCGGGGACGGCGGCGCCGCGTTTCCCGCTGCGGGGCTTGGCCTTCTCGATCTTGAGGATCTGGTTGCAGAGGGAGACGCACTCGTTGCAGATGTGGATGCCGGGCGGGCCGGCGATCAGGTTGTCGACCATGCCGGCCGGCTTGCCGCAGAAGGTGCAGGTACGGTCGCCCTGGCGTTTCATGGGGCCTACTTCTTGGGTGCGGGGGTCTTGAGGGTTTCCACGACGTCGTCGACGATCCCGTAGGCCTTCGCGTCGGCCGCCGGCATGTAGAAGTCCCGGTCGGCATCCCGCTCGATCCGATCGACGGGCTGTCCCGTGTGCTTGGCGACGAGCTCGTTCATCTTTTTCTTCAGGCGCAGGATCTCCTCGGCCTGGATCTGGATGTCGGCCGCCGTCCCCTGCGAGCCGCCCCAGGGCTGGTGGAGCATGACACGGGCGTGGGGGAGGGCGAACCGCTTCCCCTTGGTCCCCGCCGCCAGCAGCAGCGCCGCCAGGCTGGCCGCCTGCCCGATGCAATAGGTCGCCACGTCGCACTGCACGAACTGCATCGTGTCGTAGATCGCCAGCCCGGCGGTCACGGATCCGCCCGGCGAGTTGATGTACACGTTGATGTCCTGGCTCTTGTTTTCCATTTGCAGGAAGAGCATCTGGGCGATGATCAGATTCGAGACGTAGTCGTCGATCGGGGACCCGATGAAGACGATCCGGTCCTTCAGCAGCCGGGACCAGATGTCGTACGACCGCTCCCCGCGCCCCGTCTTTTCAATCACTATCGGCGTCAGGTAGGTCATGGCTTGAGGCCTAAATATTGTGGAAGGGCGGAACGGCCCTTCCGGGGCTCGTCGATCAGGACAGCGCCGCGTTTTGGAGCAGGAAGGCCAGCACCTTTTCCTCGCGCAGCTTCCGCCGCAGGTCCGGCAACTGATCGTTCTTTTCCAGGTACCGTTTGACCTCTTGCGGGTCCCGGGCGACGCGGGCGGCCAGCTGCGCGATGCGCTCCTCGACCTCTCCCTCCGTTACGAAGATCTTTTCCTTGCCGGCGATGTGCTCGATCAGGAAGGCGTTCTGCATCGCCTCGGCGACCGAGTCCTTCGAGGCCGCCTGCTGCTCGACGATCCGCTTCTCGATCTCCTCCTCCGGCACGCCCTGGAAGTACATGTCCATGGCCCAGCGGCGGAGGACTCGGAGGCTTTCCCGCTCGAGGACGCCGGCGGGGAGGGTGACTTGGGCCCGCCGGCGGATCTCGGCGAGGATCTCCGCCTGGGCCCGTTGTTTCGCCTCGAGTTCCTTTTCTTGCTGGATGCGCTCCCGGATGCGGGCGCGGAGGGCGGCCAGCCCGTCGAAGCCCAGTTCCTGGGCCCACGCCTCCGTCAGCTCCGGCAGGACCTTGCGCTTGACCTCCTTGATCGTCACGGCGAGCTGGACGGTCTTCCCGGCCACCTGGGGGTCGGTGTGCTCCTTCGGGAACGTGATCGGGACGGTCACGGTATCGCCCGCGCGCCGGCCGATCAGGGCCCGGGCGAGGTCCGGGGCGGGCAGCCCGAAGACCGTCATGCGGCCGTGGACGAAGAACGTGGCCTCGGGGGTCTGCTGAATCGGCGCGCCATCCGCCGTCGCGTTGAGGTCGCCCACGACCTGGTCGTTCTCGGCCACGCGCCCGTCGGGGGCGACCACCAGCTCGGCCTTCGCCTCGCGCAGCTTGCCGAGCGCCTCCTCCACCTCCGCGTCGGCGACCGTCGCGACCGGCTTCTTCGCCGGGATCCCCTTGTAGCCGTCGAACGTGATCTTGGGGCGGACCTCCACGGTGAAGGAGAGGGCGCAGGAGGATCCCTCGGCCAGCGCGATCTTTTCGAGATCCACCTCCGGGTCGTCCATCGGCTGCAGGTCGTGCTTGTCCCGCACCTCGCGGAGCGCGTCCCCGATGAGCGCGACCTTGATCTCGTTGGCCACCTCGGCGCCGAACCGCTTCTCGAGGACGCGTCGCGGCGCATGGCCGCGGCGGAACCCGGGCAGCGTCACCGCGTTGTTCAGCTCCCGGTAGCGTTCCTCGAGCCGGGTCGCGATCTCCGCGGGCGGGATCTCGACCTTGATCTCGTGCTTGCAGGGGCCGACTTCCTTGACCTCGAGCTTGCGTTCCGTTGACGGCGGGACTTGAGTCATGGCAGAACTGGTTGCGCCGAAAGGAGATGCGAAAGGTGCCGTCGAGCGCCTTGCGCCATGCCGGCTCGAACGGCTATACGGAAAGGCGGATGATAGCGGCACCCTACCGGGGCGTCAAGGCTATTCCAACGCCCTTCCGGGATCTGCAGGTTCTGCTTGTCGGATGCGGGGTGCGCGCGTATTCTGGTCGGGTCCCGGAACCGTCGAGGAGATCTGGCGCGCCATGTCCGATCTGACCGATCGCCCGGTCGTTCTCTCGCTGGAGCGCCCCATGAGCGCCGCGGTGAGGATCCCGGGGACCAAGAGCTACACCAACCGGGCCCTCGTGGCGGCCGCCCTCGCGCCCGGCGAGAGCCGGCTCCGGAACGCCTCCGCGTCCGACGACGCCCGTTACCTGGTCGAGGCCCTCCGGTTGATCGGCATCGACGTGACGGAGCGCGCGGCGCAGCAGGAGATCGTCGTGGCCGGCGGCGGCGGGGTCTTTCCGCGGCTCGGCGGCCCCGTCTTTCTGGGCAACGCCGGCACCGCCATGCGGTTCCTCCTGGCGCTGGCCTGCACGGGGCGCGGCCATCTGATTCTCGACGGAAGCCCCCGCATGCAGGAGCGGCCGATCCAGGATCTTGTCGACGCCCTGAACGCCCTGGGCGGTCGGGTTCGCTGCCTGCGGGGCAACGGCTGTCCCCCGGTCGAGGTCGAGGCGTCCGGCCTGATGGGCGGACGGGCCATCCTCCGCGGGGGGGTCAGCAGCCAATATCTCTCCGCCCTTCTCCTGGCCGCCCCGGCGGCCCGCGGGCCCGTCGAGGTGGAGATTGACGGCGAGCTGACCTCGAAGACCTACGTGGACATGACGATCGCCACGATGCGCGCGTTCGGCGCGGCGGTTCAGGCGGAGGGCTACCGGCGCTTTGCGGTCACGCCCGCGTCGCCGTACCGGCCGACCGACTACCGGATCGAGCCGGACGCGGCGGGCGCCAACTACGCCTTCGCCCTGGCCGCCGCCACCGGGGGGCGCGTGCGGGTGTACGGGCTCGGCCGGGACTCCGTCCAGGGCGAGCTGCGGTTCGTCGATCTCCTGGCCCGGATGGGCTGCGCGGTGTCGCGGGACGCGGACTGGACGGAGGTGCGGGGGCCGGCCGGCGGGGCGCGGCTCCGCGGCATCGACGCCGACCTGAACGCGCTGCCGGACTCGGCGCAGACCCTGGCGGTGCTGGCCTTGTTCGCGGAGGGGCCGACGACGATCCGGAACGTTTCGAACTTGCGCGTGAAGGAGACGGACCGGATCGCGGCGCTGGCCCGGGAGCTGCGCAAGCTGGGCGCGGCGGTGGAGGAACGGCCGGACGGCCTGACCGTCACCCCGCCGGCCGTTTGCCGGCCTGCGGCGATCGACTCCTACGGCGACCACCGGATGGTGATGAGCTTTGCCCTGGCCGCCGTGCGCGTTCCCGGCACCGTGCTGCGCGATCCCGCCTGCGTTTCGAAGAGCTTCCCCGAGTTCTTCGACGTCTTCCAGTCCCTGGGGGTGCGGGTGGGCCGGGCCTGACGGCATGCGGTCGCAAGGTCCCGCCGGGTCTTTCGGCTGCTTTTCTCGAATTCCTGACATATCGGCCCCGGAGGCGACTCTGTCACGTGTGGCGATCGATCCGGTCTCTTGACGGGAGGTTCCCCTGTGATTCCCCGTTCTGCCCTTCCGGCCGTCGCGTGTCTCGTCCCGCTGCTCCCGGCGGGGGGGGCCTCGGCCGCGCCGGTCTTCCCCGATCCGGACGACTTCGTTGTCGTCTCCGGCCCCGCCTCCCCCCGCGTCGCGTATGCCCTGCGGAGGGATCCCGCCGGCCTCGATCTCGTCGTCGAGGCGTGCGGTTTTGCGGCGGACGGGTCCGACGTTTCCGTCGCCGCCGGTCTCGCCGCCGCGAAGCAGGTGGTGCTTGGGCCGAAGGAGGCGGCGGTCCGGAAAGGCCGGGACTCCGCCCGGTTCGTGTTTCGCGTCCCGGCCTCGGCGCTCGTGGCCGGGGAGGCCGACTGGGCGGGGCTCCGCTTCGGCCTGGCCGTCGCCTGGTCCGGCGGCGCGCTCGGGCAGGATCGGCAGCGCGAGCGGTTCCGCCACGCCGGCGGCGCGCCCCATGCCGGGCTCTCCACGAATGCGGCCGACTGGCTGCCGCTCGACCTGGCCGCCCACGAGGCGATGATCCGCGACCTGAAGAACCGCATCTGGGTCGTTTACGACCAGCCGATGGCGGGCAAGGCGACGGTCGTCGTCGAGGACCTCTCGGGGCGCCGCGTCCGCAACCTCGTTTCGGGGGCGGCGGTTTCCGCCGGGACGCAGCGCGTCGAGTGGGACGGGCTGGACGAGGACGGGAAGATCGTCGCGCCCGGCACCTATCGCTGGCGGTCGATCCATCATCCGGGGATCACGCCCGAATACCTCTTCTCCTTCTGCAACGACGGGTCGCCCGGCTGGCGGACGGGCTCGGGGACGGACATGTGGGGGCCGGACCACAGCGCGCTGACGGCCGCGGCGGCGGGCCGGACGTGGACGTTCCTCGGGGGCTCCTGCGCCGAATCGGGCTATGCGATGGTCGCCGTCGACGCCCAGGGCGTGAAGCGGATGCACTACAACCCCGTCCACGGGACGGGCATCGAGGCGGTCGCTCTGGCCGTGGAGGGGGAGCGGCTGTACGCCGCCCACGACGGTTTCGCCTGGGGGCAGCACGTCGACCGGGGCAAGCCGGACTGGAAGGCGACGCAGCGGATCACGGTCACCCGGTTCGCCGTGTCGGACGGGCGCGTGGACGAGTTCCCCGGCGGAAGGAAGTTTGTCGAGGTGGCCGCGCTGGAAGTCGGGCCCGGCTCGGCGAACAAGGACTTCCGGGGGCGGAACCTCGGCGGGCTGGCGGCGTCGGGCGGGCGGCTGTACGTGTCCTGCCGCGCCGCCGGCGTGCTGGCGGTGCTGGACGCGGCGAGCGGAGCCCGGACGGGCGAGTTGAAGCTCGACGCGCCCGGCCCCCTGGCTGTCGCGGGGGCCTCGCTTCTGGCGGTCTCCGGGACGGCGATCGTGAAGATCGACCCCGCGACGGGTCTTGCGACGCCGCTCGTGCCCGCGGGGCGGCTCGATCCGGCGGGGATCGCCGCGGACGCGGCGGGGACCTTCTACGTCAGCGACGCGAAGACGCACCAGGTGCACGCCTTTGACGCGGGGGGGAAGCCGCTCCGCGTGATCGGGAAGCCCGGCGGCCCGTACGTCGGCGCCTACGACCCCGAGCGGATGGTCAACCCCCGCGGCTTGGCCGTCGCCTCGAACGGCTGGCTTTGGGTGACGGAGGATCGGTGGACGCCGAAGCGGCTTGCCGCGTGGGACCCGAGGACGGGAAAGGTCCTGGTGGAGAAGTTCGGTCCGACGTCCTACGGCGCCCCGGGGGCGGGCTTCGACACCGCCGATCCCTCGCGTTGGATCGGGCAGGGCGCCTCGTGGTCGCTGGACTTCGCGGCGAAGACCGCGGTCTGCCGCAGCATCCTCGGGCCCGTCCCCGGCAGCCTGATGCACTGGCGGTTCCTCCGGCAGGACGGCCGGACGTTTCTCTACGGCTCGGGGCAGTCCAACACGCTGTACGCATGGCAGGACGACGGCTCGATCCGGCCGCTGGCCTGCTTCGGTTCGGCGCACCACTTCAGCTACAGCCGGGACTGGAACCCGCCGGCGGCTTTCGTCGAGGCCTTCAACCGGGCCTATCCTCGGATGAAGTACCAGGCGGGCCAGGACGGCCGGCCTCCCCACGGTCCCGGCGTCCTCTGGGTCGATCGGAGCGGGGACGGGGAGATGCAGGCGGACGAGTTCGAGTTCACGGCCGAGGGGATCGCGATGGGGAGCGGCGCGTGGGGGCACGACTTGGCCGACCTGACGATCCGCGTCCCCGTGACGGTGAAGGGGCGGCCCTCGATCGCCGTCCTGGCGCCCGAGGGGATCGACGCGCGCGGCGTGCCGAAGTACCCCCGGCTGGCGGACGCCGTCGCTGCCGCAGTCCCCCTCCGCGATCTCCCCGCGCTTCATTACCGCGGCATCCAGGTCGAGTCCGCCGTCGACCGCCGGGGGAACGTGCTCCTGAAGACCGATCCCGTGATGACGTGCTTCGCGCCGGACGGCGCGCTCCGGTGGCGCTATCCGAACCGCTGGTCGGACGTCCACGGGTCGCACGACGCCCCGCTGCCGGAGACGGGCGTGATGCAGGGGACGCTTTTTTTCCTCGGCATGGCGCCGCTCGACGAGACGGCCGACGTGACGGTCCTCAACGGCAACCACGGGCGCTTCTTCGTCCTGACCTCCGACGGCCTCTATCTCGACGAAATGTTCAAGGACGTCCGGATGGGGGCCCCGATCGATGCGACCCTGATCGGGGGCGAGTGCTTCGGCGGCTTCTTCGCGAAGTCGGAGCGCGACGGCGCCTACTACCTGCAGAGCGGCCACACCGACTACCGGATTTTCCGGGTGCGGGGGCTCGATCGCGTGAGGCGGGGGCAGGGAACGGTGTCCGTCTCCGCGGACCAGGCGGTCGCCGCCGACAACCGCCTGCGGCGCCGCGCCGCCGAGACGCCCCGAACCCGCGAGGCCTCCGTTCCCTTCCGCGCCAAGCCCCCCGCGATCGACGGCCACGACAACGACTGGACCGGCGAGCCGACCCTCCGCTGGGACAAGTCCGGCCAGTTTCCCGTCCGCGTCCGCATGGCGTACGACGACACGCGCCTCTACCTTCATTACACGGTCGCCGATGCCTCGCCGTGGGTGAACGGGGGAAAGGACGCGACGCTCCTCTTCAAGACCGGCGACTCGGTGGACCTCCAGCTTGGCACGGACCCGGCCGCCGACCCGAAGCGGACGGCCCCGGTGCCGGGCGACCTGCGGTTGCTGATCGCCCCGTTCGAGGGGGGGAACGTCGCCATCCTTTACCGGCACCGCGTGCCCGGCGCGAAGGATCCCGTCACGTTCACGTGTCCCTGGCGCAGCGAGCGGGTGGACGTCGTCCGGCGGGTGGAGGGGGCGGCGATCGCGGTGGTGCGGGAGAACGGGCAGTACAAGGTGGAGGCGGCGGTCCCGCTGGCGGAGCTGGGCCTCGCCGCGCCGGCCGGCCGGACGCTCCGGGCGGATCTCGGCGTGATCTACGGCGACCCGGACGGGACGATCAACATGCTTCGCTCGTACTGGTCCAACCCCGCCACGGGGCTCGTCAACGACGTGCCCGGCGAGATCATGCTCGCGCCGCACCTGTGGGGGACGCTGCGCTTCGAGGCCCGCTAGGGCCGGACCGGTTCCGCCGGGTCGCCGGGCGGGAATCGCACGACCGGCATCGTGCCGCATTCAGGAAGGGACCCCGATGAGATCGATCGGCATCGTGCTGCCGCTGCTCGCGGCGGCCGGCCTGCCCGCCGCCGCCGCGCCCCTGGACTGCGACGGCATTCTCGGCAACTCCGGGGAGCAGGGCTCGGCCCTTGTCCGCTTCGGCCCCGCGCCGCGCCGCGGGATGGGCGTGGCCGCGGACCGCTTCGGCTCCCTCTGGGACCGCGGCTGGGACGGGACGCTCAACCGCTACGCGCCCGACGGCCGGCTGCTGGCGCAGTACCCGCTCCCGAAGGGCGGCAACGACCGCGACCAGCTCGCCCTCGCCGGCGACATCCTGGTGCTCCAGATCAACAACGCGCTCTTCACCCTCCCGGTCACCGCCCCCGCGGGTACGGCGCCGACGCCGCTGAAGCGCGAGTCCGAGCTGATCTCCTTCGGCGCCGCGGGCGGCCGGATCGCCTCCAAGCTCCGGGGGGAGATCGTTCTCGTCGATCCCGCGACCGGCGGCGCGACGAAGGCCGCCGAGGTGAAGGAGGCGCAGCTGCTCGAGCTCGGGCCCGACGGGTCGATCTACGCCGGTTTCAACGGCCGCCTGCAGGGGGTTGCCGGCGGCGCGGCCGCGTCAGGACACTGGCCGAAGGGCGCCCCGGGCGAGCGCGCCCAGCTGCTCGACGGCTTCTGGTACGGCCACGCCTGGCACGGCACTCTCCGCCGCTTCTCCGCCGCCCTCGAGCCCGACCCCGGCGTCGTCCTCGGCGGCGCATCCGGCTCCTTCATCGGCCACCTCGACCAGAACGCCGAGCTGAGCAACGGGCGCGGCCTGGCGAAGCTGGGCGCCGCGCTCTACGCCGTCTCCGGCCTCGAGGGGATCCTTCACCTGCTGGCTTGGGACGAGGCCCGCCGCCAGATGACGATCATACGGCGCATCGGCGCGGTTCCCGTCTGCACCGGGCTTGGCCTCGACCGGAACGGCGTTGTCTGGTTCCGGTGCGGGGCCTGGGCCTGGGACGATCGCCCGGACGCGCCGCTGCGCGCCGGCGTCAACGCCCCCGAGCATCCCGGCACCGGCCAGTGCGTCCTGCTCGACAACGACCGCATGGTGGCGCCCGGGTATCTCTGGGGGAAGCCCGCCTTCTATAACGGGCCGCTCGCGTCCGAGGTCCGCATCGACCGCATCGACAAGGGGTGCGCGCTCAAGCTCGGGACGACCGGATCGGCCGTTTACGCGCGCCAGGGGAATCGGGTCCTGCTCGCGATCGAGGCCTCCGGCGCGGGACAGGCCTTTCTCCTCGACGGGGAGGGGCGCTACCAGGGCGAGGCGGGGCCGGTCGCCCTCAAGACGGCTGCCCCGGCGGGGACGTGGACGTCGCTGGCGATGAAGGACGGGACGACGCTGCTCGGGGCGGCGGACGGCGCCGTGATCGAGATGGTCCCGGAGGGGAACGACTGGAAGGAGACGCGCCGGTGGTCGTCCTGGGGGCCCGGTCCCGCGGACAAGCTCGGCGCGCGGATCTGGATCGCGGCCGACGCCGGTTTGCTCTGGGTCTCCGACGCGGATCGGCACCGGGTGCTTTGCTTCGATCTCAAGACGGGGAGGCCCACGGCGTCGTTCGGGACGGCGGACCAGGCGGGGGATGACCGGGCGTCGCTGCGGTGCCCGCAGGTCATCGCCGCTCGCGGCCGCCGCGCGGTCGTGCACGACGCCGGCAACCAGCGGCTGGTGAAGTTGCTCCTGAGATAGGGGCGCCCCGCCGGGGGCATCCTCCAGTTACCCCGGACCTTTCGATGGTTTCCTGAATCCCGGCGAGCAGGCGGTTGTGCAGGGGGGCGGAACGCCGTGCCGGAACCCTCCGAGGCCTCGGGTTGGCGCGTGGGGCCAGCAAGCTGCCAGCCGGCTCGAAGCCCGAGGGGCGGCACGCCTGTGCCGCCCGATCAGTCATCCGGTGAAAGTGCAAAGCAGGGGTGGAGAGGGAGGGAGACGCAGGATTGAGGCAATGTTACGTAAAGTAACATCTCACGACGGGGGCGCAGAGGGGCGGATTTGTCCTAAATTCCTCTGGGCAGACAACTTGCATTGGATTTGAAAGTGTGGCACGCGATTTGCTTATACACCCCGTCTGCCGTGGCTCCGCTCTCCCGGCGGAGTGGGAAAGGGCTACGCCGGGGGGCGCGGGGCGCGGCAAAACACCGGCCGGTCAGGGTCGTGGGGAACTCCCGGCGCGCGCGGCGCGCCGCGGGAGATAGGGAGAGGGTGTGTCCCGTCCCCCCTCCGCGCCTGCCCCGCCCTGATGGGGGCGGGGTGTCGGCGGTGTCCAAGTGTCGGCAGGAAGAACGGCGCGATGGATGGATGCCGTTCGCGGCGGTCCTGGAGCGCCGGCAGGTCGTCAAGATGTCCCGAAAAAGCCCTGTTGCCGGCGGCGAAATCCGCTCCGGCTCGAAAGGCGCTCCGCCCCCTGTTCGTGACGGCCAACCCTTCGCTCTTGGCGGGGAGGCGCCGGCGGGCGGGGCGCGCTGGCCGTGGGAGGCGCGGGACACCGGACGCGCGAGATCCCGGCGCACCGGGCATGCCGCGCCTAACGCCTGATCTGCAGTCCGTCCCGGGACGCCACGTCGCGGGGCACCAGCAGCGCGTCCGGGGAGGCCGCGATGTAGTTGGGGACGTTGTTGAACCAGAAAAGGCCGAGGACAGGCTCCCGGAAACGCCAGAGCCTTCCGTCCATGCCGGGCGGGACGGGGACGCTCACCCAATCGCCGTTCACGTCCACCGCCTGCGCGACGCGGCCCGAGGCGTCGATCACCTGGTGGGGGCCCCCGGGGTGGAAGGCGGTTTTGGTGTAGTAGTACTCGATCCGCCGGGTGCCTTTGGGCACGTAGAAGTACATGTCCTGCATCACCTTCGTGTTGCGGTAGTCCTGCGTCTGCCCCAGCGGAATCGTGGCGGCGCGTCCGGGGTCCACGGCGATCGACCAGTACGAGCCGTTGTCGTTGTAGTCGAGCGTGTAGAGCCCCGGCCCCGGGACCTTGTGCGCGTGGGACGTGGTCTTATCGTTGGGGAGCTGCCCCCGGGCGATCACGTTGCCCGCGGCATCGGTGATCGTGAACCGGTTGATGCCGCCCCAGGCGTTGCCCGCCCACGTGGTGAACTCCAGCGGCTCGCCGCGGAGGCTGTAGAGCAGGTATTTCGCGCCGCCCTGGTAGGCCTGCTCGCTCTTGACGGCCGGCCGGTCCGGCCATTGGACCGGCACGAGGTCGGTCGAGAAAGAGACAGCCTCGCCGATCTGGCGCGGCTGGAAATAGGCGATCCCCTCCTGGAAGTCGCGCTCGGTCTCCTCGTGCGAGTAGGGCGTATCGACCATCCACGGTTCGCGATCCTTGCCGGGGTATTTGTTGCCGCCCCAGTTCTGGCGGATCATCTCCCAGGACGTGAGGGCGGCGCGGCGGGTGCGGTAGAGGCAGGTCAGGATCGCCGTCGAAAGCGCCTGCTTCTGAGGCTCGGTCGCGGGCTCGCGGTTGCGCATCCAGTCGAGATGGACGTAGCGGAGGTACTGCTTGATGTGGTCGAGGCGCGCTTGGACGTCGGGGCGGTCCGCCGTTTTCCGGGAGGCCTCGTCCACATCGCGGAAGGCGAGCGCCAGGAGATGTTTGCTGAGGAACGGTTTTTTGCCGGGATCGAGGCGGTCGTAGTAGCGCATCATGGCCGGTGCGCCGGCGCCGAAGGCCTTGTCGCAGAAGTCCCGCGCGGCGGCGTCGACGTCGATGTCGGGGTCCCAGAGGAGTCGGTTGGCGATGTAGTAGCCGCGGCCGTTGGGGCCCCAGCTGCTGGTGCTCTCGGCGCTGACGGAGGTGCCGCCCCGCGCCACGATCTCGCGGGCGCGGGCCTGGGAGGCGCGCAGGTCGTTCGTCCAGCTGCCCGGGAGCCGGTCGTGGCTCCAGAGCCAGACGGAGTAGTACTCGTAGAACCCCAGGTTCCGGCAGCGCTGCGGCCAGATCGCCTCGCGCTCGGCGGGGGTGTATCGGCCCTGGCCGAGTCCGGCGAGGAGGACGTGAACGTTGGGCTCCAGCGGAGCGGCAGGCGGGTCCCAGTGCGCATTGTACGAGTAGAGGCCGACCATTTTGCCGGGACAGGCCTTCCGGAGGGCCCGCGCCGCCTCGTTTGCCATCCCGAAGACGCGGTCGCTGACGCTTCCCATCGCCAGCGACTCGGGGCTCTCCGAGTGGGTGACGGTGTCCGCCGGCTCGAGCGAGACCATGTCCGACCGCGGGTTTTCCCGGAAGAAGTCGACCGCATAGTCGGTGACCATCTTTCGGACGGCGGGGTCGGCCAGCTCCAGTTGCGGCCCCTGGCGTTTCATCGTCCCGTCCGCCTGCCGCACGAGGGCATAGTACTGCGGGTGGGCGTCGAAGGCGGCCTGGTTGCGCCGGATCACGGCGTCGAGATTGTGGCCGGCGTTGACGGAGAAGGACTCGGCCTGGCGGTTGCGCCGCTTCCAGGCGGCGTACTCGGCGTTCTGCGCCTCGCCGCCGGAGCCGGCCTCGAACCAGATGGAGCGGGAGAGGATCGACGGGCGGTCGGTGATGTCGCGGCCGAACGAGAGCGCGGCGAGCCGGGGCAGCACCTCCCATTCCTTCGCGGGGAAGAGCCAGCGGGCGCCGAGCTCCTCGAGGAATCGGTAGGCGGCGTGCGAGGCGCCCAGGTCCGTCGCGCCGATCAGGCGGAGCCGCCGCGCGTCCGTCCGGATCGCGAAGGCCTCGCGACCGTCGAAGGTGTCGATGATCGCGAGGGCCTCGGCGAGCCCGGCATCGGGGAACTCCGCCAGCGTCCCCAGCACGATCCCGTCGGCGCCGTCGCCGGTCCTCACCGGGAACGGCGCGCCGCTGATGCGCGCCAGGATGTCCGCCACGTCGGCCGCGACCGCCCGGACGGCGTCCGAAGCCTTGGCGGAGATTATGATTGGGAGGAGGGCTTTGCCGCCGTCCGCCAGGCGGATCGTTACCGGGCTCCGCGTGTTGTTGCGCGTGGCGGCGGTGATGCGGACGACGCCGCGGGTGGGCGCTGCCGGGGTCGGCGCGGCCGCCATCGGCGAGACGGCCAGCGCCGCGCCCGGGGCGGCCACCGCGCACTGGCCGCCGGCCACGTCGACGCGGGCGCCGTCGGAAAGCCGCGCGAGGCGAACCCGGCCCGCGTCCACCTCGAGCCGGGTCGCCCCGCCCGCGACGGCGAGTCGGAGCGACGTGCCCAGGACCTCCGCCTCCGCGTGCGGGGTGCGGAAGCGCATCGGGAGGCCCGCCGGCTGCCGCGCGACCGCGGCCGACACGCGTCCCCGGTCCAGGCGGACCCGCTTGGCGCCCGACGCGTCCTGGAGGGAAACCCCGGTGGCGGGGCCGATCTCGAGGCGGGTCGTCTCGCCGAGGTACTGGATCGTTGCGGCGCCGCCCGGTCCCGTCTCGATCGTGTCGCCCGGCCGCACGGCGCGGCCGGCCTCCAGGGGGACCGGGGCCCCGTCGCGGGAGATCGTCGCCTCCCGCGGCGTTGCGACAACGCGCGCGACGGGCGACGGCTCCGCCGGGGCGCGGGGGCGCGTCGCGGCGACGTATGCCGCGGCGCAGACGGTCAAGAGGCCGGCGGCAACCGCCGCGGGGAGCCACCGCGGTCGGCGAGGCCGGGCCGGCGCGCGCGGGGCGCGTGCGGCCGCCGCGTCGGCGTGAAGGAATCGCAGGGCGTCTTCCTGGCGGGTGGCCTCGGCGAACAGACGGGCGGCGGCGGGGTCCTCGCGCACGAGGCGGTCCAGCTCGGCGGCCGGCGCCGGATCGGCGTCCCCGTCCAGGTAGCGCGCGATCAGCTCCCAGGCGCGCTCATCGGGCGTCATGGGAAGGGCCCTCCGGCGGAGGCGAGACGCCGGCGCACGCAGCCGTGCAGGCGGATGCGGATGCGCAGGAGCGCCTTTTTGACGGCGGGGATCGTGGCGGCCAGGGCCGCGGCGACGCGGTCGATCGGCAGCGACGCTTCGTAGCGCAGCCGCAGCAGATGGCGGGCCCGGTCTGGGAGGTCCCGGAGGCAGCCCCGGAGGGCGTCCAGCGCGATCGCCGGCCCGGGCCGTTCCGTCTCGTCGTAGGCGCGACGGACCGCCTCGATCGCCCCGGGGGAGAGAACCGGCAGCGTTCGCCGGTTCCGGTCGCGCTCCTTCATGATCTCGAGCGCCGCCACGCCCCGCGCCCAGGCCCCGAAGGACCGGGCCGGGTCGTACGCGTCGAACTTCCGCCAGAGGACCAGGCCGACCTCCTGGACGACATCCTCGGCGCGGTGGACGTCGCGGATGACCGAGGCGACGAAGGCGCGCACCTCGTGCTGGTGGCGCAGGAAAAGGGCCAGGAAGCGTTCGCGGTCGTCCATGGGAGCGCGGTGGCTCGAATCGCGTGGGCCTACGGCGCCGCCGGCGCGTAGAGGAACGGCCGGCGGAACATGCCGCCGAAATGGTGCGGGTTGTGGATCCGGAGCGTCAGCCGGTTCCGGCCGGCCTTGAGCTTCCCCGTCAGGTCCACATCCCATTCAAAGGTGTAGTCGTTGAGCCACCACAGCGGCTTGTACGCCCCCCGGTGGGCCGCCTCCGCTCCGTTGACGTAGAGCCAGCACACGTTGAAGAGGCCGGGGAACATCACGCGGAGCGGGCGGCGGGCCTGCGCCGGCGACAGGTCGACCTCGGTCGTGTACCAGCCGTGGCCGGTGAAGCCCTGCTGGTCGGGGCGCCGGATCCCCTGGGCCTGAAGGTAGAGGTCGGTGCGCACGACTTCCCAGGCGTCCGGGGGCCAGTCCTTGCGCGCCTCGGGCGCCAGCGCCTGGCCCTTCTCGTTCCAGAGCGCGAGGTCCGGCGCCCCGAGCCCCCAGCCCTCCTTCAGGCCGAGGTCTTTCGGGTCGCGGCGGAAGGCCCACTCCAGCGGGAGCTTCGCGACCAGCGTCCCCTGGGGACCCGCGACGAGCGCCTGGAGATCCTTGTATTGCTGGACCTCGCCCGGCCACCAGGCGGGGCCGTTCTCCCCGATCGTTTTATAGGTGGTGAAGGTCCCGTTCATCCGCGTCATCGCCTCGCGCGCGGCGAGGCCCTGCTCGCCGGCGGCCGCGGCCGCGGCGTAGTCGCACGCCCCCGCCGCCGCGCGGACCATGTCGAGGTAGCGCTCCAGGATCGTGAAGCTCAGCCGCATGAAGGCGATGCGGTCGAGCACCAGCCGCTCGTTGCGGGTCGGGGCCGGCTTGTCCCCGAGCGGCTTCACGGCGGCCTCGGCCGCCTCGAGCGCCCGGCGCAGCGCCGCGACGACCGCCGGGGTGTAAATGGCGGGGGCGACGAAGTACTCATGCTCGGTGACGATCGAGTCGTTCCAAGCCGCGAGCAGGGTGTCCCAGAAGCGGGCCATCGGGCCGGCCGCGGGGCCGTAAAAGCGCGGCATCAGGTCGGCGAGGAGGGACTTCACCGTGGCGTCCGGGTTCCAGAGGAGCTGGCCGCGGAAATAGAGGTTGAAGAAGATCGTGCCGGTCGCGTTGCGGCTCTCGGTGTCCACGCCGAGGATGCCGGCGCGGCGGTAGTGGCGGAAGTCCTGTTCGAGCCCCTGGATCGAGGGGTTCGGGATGTCGCGCCAGACCAGCATGCCCTGGTCGTAGTCGTAGATGACGAGCCGCCCCTCCATGAGCTTCGCCCATTGGTAGAGGATCTCCCGATACTCCTGGCGCGGGGGGGACTTGGGGTCGTCCATGCCGTGGATCGGGTCGAAGTCGATCGGCGCCAGGTAGGCGACGAGGGCCTTCTCGGCCCGGGTTACGCGGACCGGCGGGAGGGTGATGTTGGAGTAGGCGAGGAAGCCGATCCGCGCGGCACTCCGCGGGTACTGCTCGCGGAGAAGCCGGGCCACGGTGTTGTAGAAGACCATGAAGCTGTCGGTCATCGAGGGCATGAGGTAGTGCGTGTCGTACTGCAGCGCCATGAGCTCGCGGTCCTTCGGCGAGTCGGACTGGTAGTTGCCGTCCTCCATGCCGAGGGAGAAGCGCTCGCCGCGGGCGTACTTTTCCGCCACCTGGGCGGCGACGTGCCGGGCGGTCCGTTCCTCGGCGATCGGGACGTTGAACGGGCTCCGGCCGGGCGGGACGAGCTCCCGGGTGTACGCGTTCAGGCAATGGCCGCTCGGGACGCCGACGGAGCGGTCGGTCATGAAGTTGCGGCGCTTGAACGCCTCGTACCCGGTGGCGTCTCCGTTCCAGGAGATCCAGTAGGAGCGCACCTCGAAGGGCGGCGCGTGGGCCTCGTCCAGGTCGCCGAGCGTCAGTTCCGGCCATTCGGGGATGCACTCGCCGAAGTCGGTGGGCATGACCCAGCGGCAACCCCATCGATGGAGCAGGGCGGAGACGGCGTAGTAGTGGGACTCGTCGTTCGTGCCGGCGAGGAGGACGCGGGAGCCGGCGCGCCGGAGGACGACGGCATCGGCGCGCAGGACGGGGTCTTTCTTCGCGACGGACCGGAGCCGCTCGGCCAGGGCGGGATCGGCTTTCAACGCCTCCGCGCCCACGAGGAAGACCGGGGCGGAGCCGTTCAAGGCGGCGTCGATCGCGGCGCGGTCGGAGACGACCCGCGGCGTCGCGCCGGTCATGAGGCCGATGTATTTCGCGAGGTCGTCCGCGGCCGCCCGCTCGGCGCCCTTCGCCGCTTCCGGCGAGACGACCACGACGGCGTCCGTCTTGCCCCCGGAGGCGATGCGAAGCGGCTCGCCGGCCGGGGCGGCCGCGGCCGACGCCGACAGGGTCGCGCCTAGAATCCACGCATGCGCCAGGCGGCTCATGTCGGGCTCCTTCGCGGGGGGCGTCGCGTTTATTCTTCTCCCGGCCCCCGCGGGCCGGGGGGACATCGATTTGCGGAATCGATGCCGGGAACGGGTCGTCCGTTGAATACCCGAAGGCCGTTTTCCCCGTGGAGAAAGGCCGTCTTATCAACGAGCTGCTGGCGACCTGTCTAGCGCGCGCGCACGACCGCCCTCCGGTAGCGCGTGAGGGGCGGGTCGCCGGCGTCGGTCGCCTCCAGGATGACGTGAATCTCCTTTCCGGCGGCGTCGGGGGGGACGGCCAGGGCCGCCGTGGCGCCGTCGCCGGCCACCTCCGCCTGTCCCGCGTACGTCCCCGACTCGCGGTCGATCCACCACCGGAAGGCGATGGGGTGCCCGTCGGGGTCGGACGAGCCGGCGGCGGAAAACCGTGCCCAGGAGCCGGCCTTCGCCTCGACCTCGAGGACGCGGCACGAGGCGTCGCCGTCGAGAACGGCGGCCGGCGGGTGATTGGCCCCGCCGGGCGGCCGCACGCACCAGTCCATGCGGGCCTGAAACTCGTTCTGGAAGGCGGGGCGCCAGCGGGCCACCGCGTCGCGGCCCTCGGGGGCGTCGCGCCAGGGCCCCCCCGGGGATCTCACGAACCGGCCGCCCCAGGAGAGCCAGTCCGGGCGCGCCGGGTCGCCGAGGCCCACGGGCAGCGCGTAGAGCCACGAGGGCGAATCGCCCTCCTTGAGCGCGCCGTGCGGGTTCGGGGCGGTCCATGTCTTTGGCGGGTAGAGGGCGCCGAGCGGGCCGTGCCCGGTGCGGACGTGCGCGTCGAGCCACGCGAGCGAGGTGAGCGCCAGGTCGCCCCCGAGATACATCCCGCGGTACATCCCCTCCCGCTTGTCGCGGCCCGGCGCCGCCTTCGCGAGAAGGTAGTCGAGGCCGGGGAATTCCGCCCACAGCCGCTCCGCGATGCGGTCTTGATCGTCGATGTCGTAGACGCGGAAGCGGCGGACGAACGCGCGGTACCCCGCCTCGCCGCGGTCGGCGCGGACGCGCCAGAGGGCCTGGGCGAGGTCGGTCTGGCCGCCCCAGATCGCGATGTGAAGCGTTCGGGGATCCCGGCGGTCTGCGGTCTCGATGATGAAGCGCGAGCCCTCGGTGTCGTTTCCCTCCCCCACGTGCCCCCAGCCGCGCTTCGGGTTGCCGCTTCGGACGCGCGCGAGGAGGGCCGCGGCGTCCGGGAAGCCGAAGGCGTGCCGGCGGAGGCTCGGGAGCACCTGCCCATAGGCCTCGATCGCCTCCCGGATGAGGTGCGGCTGGGTGATCTCGCGCGGGAGCTCGCCGGGGGTGCCGGAGGCGCTCGCGATGAAGCCCTCGATCTCGAATTCGTTGGCGTGGACGAGGAGTCGGATGAGGGATTGGCGGTCGTCGGGGTCGCCGCCGATGTCGGTGAGGACGAGGAGGCGCGGGCGGCCCGCGTCGCTGGCGGGCGGCAGCGGGTTGTTGAGAAGGCCGAAGGCCCAGAGATCGCCGTAGTACGGGACCGGCTTTTGGAACTCGGCGCGCAGCGCGGCGACGCGAGCGGCGAGGGCCTTCTCCCGGTCCGGTCCGGGGGGAACGTCCCTGCCGGCGAGCGTCTCATCGGGCAGGCGGAAGACGTCGGCGATCCGCTGCTGGTAGGCCCGGCCGGCCAGCGCGCGGCCGCGGGCGTCGGCGTGGCACTCCGCCGCGCTCATGAGACGGCCGTCCTCCGCGGGGAAGACGATGCCCCAGCTGGAATCCGCCATGCACCAGCGGCCGTCGGCGTGGAACTCGGCGATGACGTGGCCGGACTTCGCGTCGGCGTAGGTGAGGAAGACGAGACGGGCGGGGATGCCGGCGAGCTGGCAGAGGCGGGTGAAGACGCGGGCCTGTTCGTTGCACCAGGCGGTGCCGCTGGCGAGGAGCCCGTCCTCGTCGAGGTTGCGGTCGGCGGGGCAGGGGCCGCCGAGCGGGGGAATGGTGGGATGCAGGCAGTGGGCGGGCATCGCGCGGGTGAGGAGCGCGATGGCCTTTTCGCGGTCGGTCGCAAGACCGGCGGTGAACTCGGCGACGAGCCTTTCGCATCGGGGGAACCGCCCGCGGCGGACGGGCGGGACGCGGAGCGGCGTGTAGCTCCCGTCGTAGAGGGGGCCGGCGGTCTTTTCGTTGTATCCGATGAAATGGTTGGCCTGCCAGCGATCGATGCCGGCGCAGTTCGCGGCCAGCGGGCCCTCGTCCTTCGGCCACGGGTCGGGGATGCCGAAACGGCCCAGGAAGGGCGCGGCCCAGGGGGGCGCCGGCTCCTTGACCCAGGCGGGGCAATCGGGCGGGTCGGCGAGAGGCGCGTCCGGGGGGGCGGCGGCGCCGGCGGCGAGGCCGAGAAACGGCCCCAGCGCGGCAACGGGGCGAAACCGGAGGCGTCTCCTGGGGATCGCGGATCGGGCGAATGACATGGTGGGCGGGGTCCTCCTCGGTTCGGCGGTTGGAACGGAGCTTGTGCAGCCGGCCCCGGGACCCTGCCCGGGATCTTCTATCGTTCCGGTCCCTCATAGGTCGGCGGCGTCGGGACCGTTTCATCGACGGGCTCCCGCCAGTCCCCCCGCCAGGTGCGGGTCGCGCCCAGCAGGTCGGTGAAGCGCAGCCAGATGTGCTTCCCCTCCAAGCCGCGGAAGCCCTCCGGCAACTGCCAGGCGTCGTAGAAGGTGCTCCGCCCGTCGGCCAGTTGGAGGGTGTAGGCGGACGAGCGCTTCCCATCCCGGTCCACCCAGACCTTGAACGTCGCGGGCCGGTCGTCCAGGGCGGGCCAGGCCGCGAAAAGCTCGAGCCACGGCTTCCCCTCGAGCGTGCGGATCTTCCCGATGACAATCGGCTTCTGTTCGTACCGGTCGCCGTCCGACCGGTTCTTGTTGACCACCGGCAGGCGGAACCAGCACCACTGGAAAACGCCGCCGCCCCGGTGCAGGGGGTCGAGCGCGCTGTAGCGGTGCGCCGCCTTGACGAGATATTCGGCCACGCCGTGCGCGTTGTACGTCCACGCGCGCGTGTAGTCGGCGCCCGGCGGGCCGGGCTTGTGGTTCGTGTCGGAGGACCAGGCCACGATATCGTCGGCGGTGAAAAGGTAGAGGCCGACGAGGGTCTCCAAGAGCCACCCGGGGAGCGGCCGGTCGTTCTGCTGGATGCCCTGGAGCCCCTCGTTCGTGTAGCGCGTCCAGGCGCCGATTCGGACGTTTTCCAGGAAGGGTTTCCGCAGGCCGCTGTGCGCGGGGTACCGCCCGGCGAGGCGGTGGTGCATCAGGTAGAGGCGGACGGCTTGCCGGTAGAGCCCGTCAAGGCATCGCTCGGCCTCGCCGGGCTCGAGGCGGAGCTCGATCCCGTAGGCGGTCGTCTTCGCGATGTCGTTGAAGACCGGGCGCCCCTCGGACAGAAGCAGGGATCCGTCGGGCTTCCGCTTGAAGAACGGCTCGCGCCCCCAGAGGGCCTGGAGGTAGCCGTCCATCGGGAGGACGCCGCCCAGCTCGTTGCAGATCCGGAGCGTCGGGTCGGGACCGGCGAAGAAGTCGCGCTCGGGGAGGAGATACTCCGGGTCTCCCGTTCCCCCCTGGCGCATGGATTCGAAGAAGGCGCCGACCGAGAAGGTCCACTGGCCGTAGGAAAGGGGGACGATCGTCGCGCCCTCGCCGGCGGCGGCCTCGGCCATGCCCTGGTAGAGCCAGCCGAAGCAATCGCGCTGGTGCTCCCAGCCGCCCGTCTGCTCGATGTCGATGCACGGGTACCTCACGCCCTTGAAGCCCTTGTCCGTGGGGCCCCGTTCGCCCGTCCAGACGCGCCGGCCGAGCTCGAGGAAGGCCGGCTCGTGGCGCGTGAATCGATGGCCGACCGCGAACGTGCGCAGGGGGGCGATGCGCGCGTCGGCGGGGTCCTTTGCCGCCAGCTCGTCGGCCAGCTGCGTTGCATAGCCCCGGAAGACGGGGTCGCAGAGGAGCTGCCACTTGCGCTCGGGCGGGAGGTCGCGGACGCTGGTCGGGGCGCCGTCGAGGCGGTAGTTGGGGATGGCCTCGATGGTGGTAATCCCCCGGCTGAAGTGGAGGTTGGCCAAAGGGTCGTCGTACCACGGGCCCGAGACGTGGATGCGGCGGTCGGAGAGCGTGAACTCCGGGAACCGCGAGAAGAGGGCGACGCCGCGCGCGGTCTGCTCGGCGAAGGGGTAGTCGATGCCCTTCGGCCGCGGGGCGCGGCGGCGCTCGAAGACGAGCCGGGGCGCAGGCTGGGTGACGAAGGGCCGCCCCTCGTGGTCGGCGCGCCCGGCGGCGGGGGCGGCGGCGGCCGCGCCTCCCGCAGCCGCGACAACGAGGATCAGGAACGTGCGGCGGCGGCGCATGGGAGGGCCTGTGCGAAAGAGGGGCGATTATACCGGGTTCGGGCGCCGGGGGGCAGGTTTTCGATCCCGTTTCCTCCGGCTGCCGGCCTCGCGGGCCCGGCCGCCCGGGGCGAGGGCGCGCGCACCTGTCCGGTGAATGAGCCGGCCCGTCCGGCCGTTATGACGGGATTCCCGGGATTTCGCGCGTTCTTCCGGAGACCGCGGCCGGCTCCGGCTCGAAACCGCGGGACAGGGCTTGTCCCCCGGTGTTGCGCGATTTCCCGAGCGGCGGTTAAGATCCCGGACGCCCCGGACACTGTTCTAAGGAGCCCCGGCCATGAAAGAAGAGCCGACCCGGCTGCTGCTTGCCTACCGGAAGCCGCTCTTCGCCTACATCTATACCTTGCTGCGCGACCACCACGCGGCCGAGGATGTCTTCCAGGAAGTCAGCGTCGCCGTCCTGCATATTTGCGAACGGGAAGACGTCGCGAACTTTTGGGGGCTGGCGAAGGAGGTCGCCCGCCGGCAGGCGCTGGCGGCCGTCCGAAAGCAGCAGCGAATCCCGGCTGCGCTCTCCCCCGAGGCGATCGAGGCGATCGACCGGGGCTTCGACGCCGTCGCGGAGGGGGCCGAGGGGCGCCAGGAGGCGCTCCGCGGCTGCATCCGGAAGCTGCCGGAGGCCTGGCAGCGGATCGTCCGGCTGCGGTTCTGGGAAGGGATGGCGGTCGCGGCCATCGCCGCGCAACTGGCGCGCACGCAGGATGTCGTCTCGGTCACGCTCAACCGCATCCGGTCCCGTCTGCTGGATTGCGTGCGCCAGCAACTGCGCGCCGGGGAGGCGGGATGATCGAATCCGGGAACGATTCGCTCCTGTTCGACTTCTTGGCCGGCCGGCTGGACGAGGCGGGGCGGGCCCGGCTGGACGAGCTCCTGCGAACCGATCCCGCCGTCGCCGCCCGGCTGGCCGAGGCGGCCCTCCAGGAGACCTTGCTGTGGGAGATGGCGGAGACCGAGCGGATCGGGCGGCAGGCGGGCGGCCGGGAGGCGGAATCGCTGTTGCCGCCGGAGGCGGCGGCAGGCGGGCTCGCGGCGGATCCCGGCCGGATGCCCGTGCGGCGCCCGGCGCCGGATCGGACGCCGTCCCGGCGGGATCTGCGGGTCGTCAGTTCGGCCTCCCTGCGCGCGCGCCGGCTGAGGCCGGACGCGCCGAATGTCCGGTTGCGCGCGGTCGTGGCCGCCGGCGCGGCTCTGGCCATCACGGCGTACGCCGCGCTCCGCATCGCTTCCCCGCGGGGCGGTTCTCCTCCCGCGCTCCCGGAACTGGCCCGGATTCTCCAGGTCGAGCCCGTGACGGAGGCCGCCGGGGCGCCGGTCGTGGTCCGCGGCGGCACCGAGCGGCCGGCCGCGCCCGCGACGGCGCTGATGCCGGGCGATCGCCTGGAGACGCGGGGCTCGGAGCTCCGGCTGCTGTACCGCGCGGATGCCACCACGCTTGACCTGCGGGATGGCACGGTCGCGGAGCTCGATCTGGACGCCGGCGCCAAGTGGGTCCGGCTGGCGCAAGGCGGCTTGGAAGCCTCCGTGGCCCCGCAAGCGCCGGGGTGCGCGATGCGGTTCCGCACGCCCCACGCGGAGGCCTGGGTGGTGGGGACCTGTCTGCGGCTCGGCGTGAAAGATCGGGTGACACGGCTGGACGTGACGGAAGGGGCGGTGAAGCTGCGCCGCCTGACCGGGGAGGAGTCCCTGGACGTGGTCGCGGGCGCTTCCGCCGAGGCGACCGCGGGCGGCCGGCTGGCCTTGATCGAGCCCGTGCCCCTCCCGCGCCGCGTCCCGCCTCCGCCGCCGGAGCCGGAGCCGGCTGTCCCGCCGCCGCCCCTCGTGCCGGCCCTTCCCGTGCCGGCGGTCGTCCAGCCCCCGCCGCCGGTCCGGCCCCGATACGGCCCGGACGCCGGCCGGCCGTTCTCGGATGCCAGCCCGTGGAACCTCGTCTTGCCGCACGAGCCGGCGCTGGACCCCGCCGGCGTCGAGATCGCGCCGCGGATCGGCCGGCGGGTCACGGCGGCGCTCTTCCGCTACGCCGTGCCGCTCTATCACGCCGACGCGGACACGCCCGTTCGCCAGGTCGTCTGCACCCGGCCGTGGGGGCCGTCCCCGTTCGCCGGGTGGAGCGTCCGGGTCCCGGACGGCGCCCGCCCCTCCACGGGCAACAACGCCACGCTGGTCGTCGTCGACTGGCACGCCCGGCGGACCTGGGAGTTCTTCCAGTTCGCCTGGGCCGGCCGCGACGTCCGGGCGGCCTGGGGCGGGCACATCGCGTTGGACGGAGACGGGGCGGACGCGACGTGGACGGGCGCGGCCGGCGCCTCCTGGCTGGCCGGTCTCGTCCACGTCCGGGAGATCGAGGCGGGCCGCATCGACCATGCCCTTTCCTTCGCCAGCGAGTACGCCCAGGCGGGCGCCTTCCGGTATCCGTCCCGCAAGTCGGACGGCAGCTACCGGGGGCCCGGCGCGCTCCCCGTCGGCGCCCGCGTGCAACTCGACCCGTCCGTGGACGTGGAGGCGATCCCGGGCCTCTCCCCGGCGGAGCGCGCCATCGCCCGCGCCCTCCAGGAATACGGCGCCTTCTGTGTGGGCCGGACCCAGCTCTATTCGATGATGTTCTTCTTCGAGCGCGCCCCGGATGCCGTCGATGAGGAGCATCCCGGGGCCGTCTACACGGCCGCCGGATTGACGAAAGACAAGCCCGACCTGTCCCGCATCCCCTGGGCGTCGCTCCGCGTCCTGGAGCGGTGGGACGGCCGCCGGGCCGAGTGAGACGCGGTGAACCCCCTTTCCGGAGGAGGCGTCATGCGCTGCACCCCACGGTTCCTCGCCACCGTCGCCGCGGCCCTGGGCCTCCTCGCGCCGCCGGCCTCGCGGGCCGAAGACGCCTTCAGCTTCGCCGTGCTGCCCGACACCCAGCAGGAAACCTCCGGCACCCGGTTCAAGGACCGGTTGCAGTGGATCCTCAACAACCGCGCCGCCCTCAACTTCAAGTTCATGCTGCACTCCGGCGACATGATGAACTTCAACCTCGACAGCCAGTACGCCTTCATGAGCGAGGGGCTCAAGACCCTCGACAACGCCTCCTTCCCGTACGCGACGTGCCTCGGGAACCACGACACCGCCGCCGTCCGCGAGGACAGCGGCAGCGCCGCGCCGGGGAACGTCAACACCAACTTGCGCAACACCGCCAAGTACAACGCCTACTTCCCGACGACCCGCTTCCGAAACCTGGCCGGCACCTACGAGGCCGGCAAGATCGACAACGCCTACCACACCTTCTCGGCGGGCGGCCTCAACTGGCTGGTGCTCAACCTCGAGCTCTGGGCGCGGACCGGCGCCGTCAACTGGGCCAAGACCGTCGTGGCGAACCATCCGAACCACAACGTCATCATCCTGACCCACGCGCACCTGAACAGCGACAGCACCATCCAGCAGAACAACGGGGGCTACGGCGACAACAGCCCGCAATATATCTTCGACAACCTGATCAAGCAGTACGCCAATGTCCGGCTGGTCTTTTGCGGCCACGTCGGATCCCACGGCTTCCGGACCGACACCGGCGTGAAGGGCAACCCGATCTACCAATTCCTCCAGTGCTACCACGACAACACGACCAACCCCACGCGGATCGTCGAGATCAACACGGCGACCGGCACCTTGAAGACGCGGGTCTACTGCCCGTCGATCGGCCAGGACAAGAACGACGGTTCCGCGCGCACGATCACGGGGATCCCGTGGGTGCCCGCCGCATCGACGCCTGCGCCTCCCGCCGCCCCGACCAACCTGAAGGCGACGGCCGTCTCGTCGTCGCAGATCAATCTCACGTGGACGGACAACGCGGCGAACGAGACGGGGTACAAGGTGGAGCGCAAAACGGGATCGGGCGGGACGTGGGGACAGGTGGCCACGACGGGGGCGGGCGCGACCTCCTGGTCCAACACCGGCCTGTCCGCCTCCACCCTCTACGCGTACCGGGTGCGGGCCACGAACGCGGGGGGCGACTCGGGGTATTCGAACGAGGCCTCGGCGACGACGCCGGCCCCTCCGCCGCCGGTCGGGAACGGGACCGGGCTGAGGGGGGAATACTGCGACAACGCCAACTTCACCGGCGCGTCGATGGTGAGGACGGACGGGACGGTGAACTTCGATTGGGGGAGCGGATCCCCGGACGCGGCGCTGGGGGCGGATTCGTTTTCGGTGCGATGGTCGGGCGCCGTCCTTCCCCAGTACACGCAAACGTACACGTTTTATACGACGACGGACGATGGGGTGAGGCTGTGGGTGGACGGGAAGCTCTTGATCGACCGGTGGGCGGATCAGTCGCCGACGGAGGCCAGCGCGACGATCGCGCTCACCGCGGGAAAGAAGGTCGATTTGCGGATGGATTATTACGAGAACGGGGGCGGCGCGGTGGCCAAGCTGGCGTGGTCGTGCCCCAGCCGGGGGAAGGAGATCATCCCGCAGAGCCAGCTGTTCCCGTGGTCGGGACGGGACGTCGGGAGCGTCGGCGTGGCCGGAAGCGACAGCCAGAGCGGGACCGCCTTCACGGTGAAGGGGTCGGGTTCGGACATCTGGAACACGGAGGATGGGTTCCACTACGTGTACCAGATGCTGACGGGAGACGGGGAGATCCAGGCGCGGGTGGCCAGCGTGGAGAACACGAACGCGTGGGCGAAGGCGGGGGTGATGGTGCGGGAGAGCCTGGCGGCCAACGCGAGGCACGCCATGGCGGTGATGACGCCCGGATACGGGTATGCGTTCCAGAGGCGGGTGGAGACGGGGGGGACCAGCACGACGACGGGGTACGGGGGGGTGTCGGCGCCCTACTGGGTGAGGCTGGTGAGGCAGGGCAACAATTTCAGCGCGTACCGGTCGGCGGACGGGAACGCCTGGAAGTGGGTGGGGACGCAGGCGATGGCGATGGGAACCCCCGCCTACCTGGGGCTGGCGGTCACGAGCCACAACAACGGCGTGGGATGCACGGCGCAGATCGACAACGTCTCCACCTCCACCAGCCGGGCGCCGGCGGGGGCGCTGGTGGCGGTGACGTACGTGTCGACGGTGAAGCCGTACTCGCTGGCGACCGCGAAGGCGGGAGCCTTGCCCTACATCGACCGGAGCTACGGGATCACGGCGCTGCCGCCGGCGTTGAACGGGGGCGTGCTGGTGAGGACGGCCAACGACGACAAGGCCGTGACGACGTCGAGCCACCTGACGCTTCGGCTGGGAAAGACGGCGACGGTGTACGTCGTCTACGACAAGAAGGGGACGCTGCCGGGCTGGCTGGCGACGGGCTGGACGCTGCTGGGGGAGACGGTGACGACGACGGACGCGGGGCCGTCGCCGATGCGGGTCTTCCGGAAGAGCGTGGAGGCGGGCGACCTGGTGCTGGGGGGAAATCTGCAGGCTCCCGCGAGCGGCTCTTTGGACAACTATTTCCTCGTGGTGCAAGGGGCGACCGGGAAGGCGGAAGCGGCGGGGACGGACGCGGCGCTGCTGGCGGCGGACGTCTTCCAGGAGGGCCCGATCCCGGCGGACGGCTGGCAGCACGAGGGGGACACGGACGGGGACGGGCTGACGGACGATTTCGAGCCGGCGCATGCGCTCGATCCGGCGAAGCCGGACACGGACGGGGACGGGCGGATGGACGAGGGGTCGATCGGGCCGGACGGCCGGACGCTCTGGGAAGTGCAGGCGGGGGTGGATCTCGGCGCGGCCGGAGACGGCGGGACGGCCGGGGACGACGGCGGCGGCAGCCGCTGCGGCTCCATCGGCCTGGACCTCATGGCGCCGCTGGCGCTGCTGGCGCTGGCCCGGCGGCGACGCCGGCGGCAGTAACCGGCCGCGCGGCACGACGCCCGGCCGGGAACAAGGCCCGCCCCTCGGCCGGCGCGGCGTCGAAGCGGGCGCCGGCGAGCCCGGGCCGAGAGCGGGGCGGGGGCTTTCCGCGGGGGCCGCGATCCCGGCGCCGGCCGATCCGTCAGCGGGCCGACCCCGTGTCCCACTCCAGGCGGAATTCGTACCAGCGACCGTCGTCCAGGGAGGCGGTCCGGCTGTCCAGGAGGGCGATGAAGAACTGGCGGCCGTGGAGGAAGAGGTTGCAATCGCTGCCGTCCGGGACGCGCAGCGCCGCGAGGCCCCAGGGGCGTGCGCCGGCGGCGGTGAACTCGATGCGATCCGGCGCGGGTCCGCCCCGGGTCTCTCCGATCCGGCCGTTTCCCGGCCCGACGGGCCCTTCGGCCGTCACGGCGCCCCCCCGGAGGAATCGGAAGCGGTCCGCGGCCGGGAGATGGAGGATGGAGGCCAGGAAGGCGGGCTGGCCCCGGAACCCTTTCTCGGCCCGGAACGCGTACGTCTGGACGAAGCGGGGCCCGTGGCCGAAGACCAGCTCGTTGCGGAAGAAGAGGGCCGGCCGCTTGAGCGCGAAACGGTGAAAGCCGCGCAGCCGGCCCTCGAAGGCCAACCGCAGCCCGCCCTCCGCCTTTCCGATGCGCAAGCTGCACTCCACGTCGTCGCTCGCGTCGATGCGGTCGCCGTCCGGCGGACGCATCGCCTCCTGGTCGCCATACAGATCCTGGTCCGTCGCGAGGGGCTTCCCGTCCGCCACCAGCTCGCGGATCACCCCGCCCTGGCGGCGCAGCACCGCGGTGACGTGGGGGGTGGAGACGACAAGATCCGGCCCGATGCAGCGGAGCGCGACGCGGCCTTCCGCGAAGGGCATCCCGGGATCGGGCGCCGGGGGCGCGACGGGGGCGGCGGACAGGCGCGGCGGGGGGCCGTCCAGGCCCTCGAGCCGGAGGGCCGGCGCGCGATCGTCGCCGGCCACGAAGCGGGGGTTGCCGGCGACCGGGCCGTCGAACGTGGCGATCGTCCATCCCCCGCCGGGGCCCCGGACGCCGACGCGCGGCCGGGCGGGGTGGAGCGGCTGGAGCTCGTTCTGCCAGAGCACGCCCGTGCCGGCCGGGCGCCAGTAGATGCCGTGCGAGCCGGCCTTCGGCGCGTCGGGGCGCGGCGCATACAGGCCGTGCAACCGGCCGGAGATCGTGTCCGCGAACCACTCCGTCGCGCCCGGGAACGCCAGGCGGCCGTCCGCCGGGGGGTCGGGGGGCGGCGCCGCGGTCCCGGGCTGTTCCGCCGGCGGCGGGGGCGGAGCCGGCACCACCGTGTAGGCCAGCGGCGGGAGGGCCAGCTCGACCGGGGCGCGCAGCCCGGTCAGACGCGCCTTCACCGCCTCGCGGTTGAAATTGATGACGACGGCGCTCTCGCGGTCGCCGAGCCGCCGGAGGCACGCGAAGACGCCGGGGGCGTCGCACGCCACGGCGCGGTAGAAGGTCTCGCCGCGCGAGAGCTCGGGGCGATCCCGGCGGATCGCGTGGATGCGCGCGAGCGCGAGCTCGTGGCCGGTCTCCATGCCGTGGTAGATCAGCGGAATGCCGTCGATCCAGGCGCTCAACGCGTACAGGGCCCGCAGGCCGTCCGCGCCGTACCAGAGCTCCGCGCGCAGGCTGTCGTGGCTCTCCACGTGGCGCAGGCGCACCGCCCCGCGCGGCTCGGCGAACTTCTGCTCTTCGAGGTACTCCCGGAGCGCGTCGGCGAAGGCCGGCGCGGGCATCCGGCGCCAGGCGGGGCAGACGGCGTAGCAGAAGCCGAAGTCGTACTGGGCGTCCGCCGCGGCGAGGAGCCGGGCGTTCTCCGCCTCGGCCAGGATCGCGCCGTCCTCCGGGTCGACCGCCCGCACGGCCTCCCGCAGGCCCCGCAGCATGCCGAGGCCGCCCCAGAGCAGGGCGTGGCTGGCGCGCGCGTAGGGGATGTCGGGATTCCAGTTCGGCTCCCGGCTGCCGCCGCACGCGTCGACGCGGAAGCCGTCCACGCCGTACACGCGGCAATAGTGCGTTGCCACGTCCGCCATGTACTTCTGCCAGGCCGGCCAGGCGAAATCGTTGAGCCAGTAGGCGAGCGTCGAGCCGTCCTCGCGGCGGAGCATGAACTCGGGGTGCGCGCGGTTGTGGACGGCCTGGGGGCTGCCGCCGTGCGGCACCAGGTCCTGCCAGACCTTCAGGCCCAGGTCGTGCGCGCGCGCGACGAGCGCCCGGTACTCCTCCGGCGTGCCGAGGCCGTCCATGAATCGGTAGTAGTCGTACGGCCAGTAGGGGCTCTTCTGCTCGACGGGCAGGATCCAGACCGCCGTCGCGCCGAGGCGGGAGATCGCCGGCAGCAGGCGCTCCGCCGCGTTCCGGAAGCCGCCGAGATCCTTGAAGTCGCTGCCGATCGTGCCGCCGGGGTGGAATCCGTAGAGAATCGCCTCCTCGACCCAGCGCGGGCGGTCGGCGGGGACGTTCAGCCCCACGCGGTCCATCCACGCCCACAGCGCCGGCAGGGCCTCCCAGTAGCCGGCGTCCACGATCTGCAGGCTGACGGGGCCGAACTCCTGCGGCCGGTTCGGCTGGAGGTACCCGCATGCGTGGAGGTCCTGGACGACGTCGAACCGGCCGTCCCCCTCCGTGACGCGCACGCCCGCGGGGTCCGTCGCGCAGGTCATCCACATCACGGACCGCGACGGCGAGAGCTGGGCCGCCAGGACCGCCAGCGGCCCGCCCCCGCCGCGCTGCCGGCCCGGCTTCATCTCCGCGAACGCGTGGCCGCCCGGCGGCCACTGGCGCAGGAACCGGTAAAAACCGCCGGCCGGGGCGACGACGCCGAACGTCTTGAAGTTGACGTTGCGGAGCTTGACCGGCTCCGTCCCGCGGTTCGTCAGCGTCAGGGATCGGTCCAGGCGCGCGGGGCCGGCGTGAAGGGCGTACCGCACGACGAGATCGAAGTCGCCCGCGCGGATCGTGAACGCGATCGCGTCGGGCCCGGTCTGCTCGCGCTTCACCACCGTGCCGGTGCCCCGTTCGGCGATGTTCTCGAACCACCGGATCCGGTCCTGGGGGCCGACGCCGAACGACAGGGGGGATCGACCCGCCGGCGGGGCGGCGATCGTGTCGCCCCGGTAGCGGATGTGCGCCAGCGCGCCCGTGGCGTCGTCGAAGGCCGCCTCCAGGCCGTCCCGCTGGATCGGGATCGTCGCGGCGCGGGCGACGCCCGGCAGGGCGGCGAGGAGGCCGGCGGCGAGGATCGTTCGATGCATGGGCTTCCCCCGGTTGCCGGCGAGCGGCGCGGCGGCGGGGACCCGGCGCGGGGAGGGGTCCCCTTCCCGATCCGCGAACGGCGGCCCCTCGGATCGTTCCCCCCGCGGACCCTGGGCGGCCCGGGGCGCGCCTACCGCTTCGACTTCAGCGCATCCAAGTCGGCCGGATGACCGCCGTAGACGCGGACGTAGTCGACATACAGGTCGGCGATGCCGTTGTAGCGCGAGAGATCGACCGGCCAGCCGCCGCCGGTGGCGAGGTTGACCAGGAAGTAGAAGGGGGCCCGTTTGGATATCTCGAGGGACGCGTGCCGGGCGATCTCGAGGTCATCGCAGTAGTAGATGGTGTCGGTCTCGGTGATCTTGACCGCGTAGGTGTGAGGCGCCTGGTACCACGTCGAGGGGATGCCGATGTTTTTCATGGAGACCACCTGCGGGGCGCCGTCCAGGCCGGCGGAGCCCTTCCCGGCCCGGATCTGCCGGAGGGCGGCCTGCTCGGCGGCCCGGCCGGCCTCGCCCTGGCCCCAGGCGTGCGGGGTCACGCAGTACTTGTCGAGGGCGTTGGGCGAGCCCGGGCCCTCGCCGCCGTAGGCCTCGATGACGTCGATCTCGTCGCAGGGATCGTTCTTGCCCTTCTGGACGGACAGCAGCCAGAAGGCCGGCCAGGCGCCGGGCGCGTTCGGCCCGATCATGCGGCACTCGAAATAGCAGGGGGCCCGGGCGGTGACGCCGGTGCCGTCGAACTTCAGGGAGGAGATCAGGCCGGCGGAGCCCTTGTTCTCGTCGGCGCGGATGCGCAACCAGGTTCCGACCTGCGAGAACGGGTTGCCCGGCTCGCGGAAGCCCGTGAAGGGGAGCGTGCTGAAGTCCTGGGAGCCGTCCGGCGGCTTGTGCTCGTAATAAGTCCCCCGGGAGTCGCGGCCCGAGATCGAGAGGGGTCCGTCGAAGTCGTCGGCGAAAAGCCGGGTCATCCCGGCGGCGGCGGGCGGGTCCTCCGCGGGTAGCCCGGCCTTCCATCGCACGCCGCCCTCGTTGAAGAGCTGCAGGCAGCAGGTGTCCTGCGCGCCGTCGCCGGTCGCGCGAAGGATCACGCAGAGCGGGCCGTGCGGGAAGGCGTCGGCCGGGAAGTCGATCGCGCCCGCCCCCTTCGCGTCCAAGGCGAGAGTGCCGACGACGGCCTCGCGTCCGAACCCGTCGCCTTGCTTCCAGCAGGTCACCGTCGCGCTGCGGAGGCCCGGGGCGGCGATGCGGATCGGGGTCGTGCCGCGGATCGCGGCGCCGTAGGCCGGCGCCAGGACGCTCACCCGGCCCGGGTCGGGCGGCAGGGCCTCGAGCTTGTCCGGCAGACAGAGCACCTCGGCGGCGCTGGCGAAGCCGCCGACGCCGGCGGTGACCTCGAAGCGCACGTAGCGCGCCGGCACCGGCTCGAAACTGACGAACTTGCGCCTGGCGTCGGCCGGCCAGGCGCCGCCGGCGACCACCGGGGTGAAGCGAGCGCCGTCCGTGCTGACCGAGAGGGTGAAGGCGGTGACGGTGCCGTTGCCGCCGCCCGGACGCGGCCGGTAGACGAAGCTGGCCACGGTGATCACGTCGCCCAGATCGAGGGTGAGGGATTGGGGCAGGGGGGCCCGGGGATTCCAGGCGCTGTGCCAGAAGGTTTTGGGGTTCCCATCGATGGCGCCTTCGGGCTCGTTGCCTTGGTCGGGTTGGAAACTCGTCGCCTGGACGGTCACCGGGGCCGCCGCCGCGCCGCCGCACACCCAGAGGGCGCAGGCGCAGAAGGCCGCGACGCCCGCGGCGACCCGGGACCGGCGGACGGGGAGAGGCTGAACGCTCATGAGGTTTCCTCCCGCGGGCGGGGTGTCGCCGGCGCACGCCCGCGTTTGTAGGATGGGGATGCCGCCGGGACGCCTCCCGCTGCACGGATTCCTCGGGAACCGCCGGATGCGCCGCGGCGGCGTCCCGGGGGGCAAGCCGGCGTCTCCCCGCACGGGGCCCGTCAGGCCCCGCAGCACTTCTTGTGCTTCTTCCCGCTCCCGCACGGGCACGGGTCGTTCCGCCCCACGACCGTCCCCTCCACCCGCACCGGCTTCCGCCGCTGCGCGTCCTCCGACGCCAGCTCCGCCGCCCGGGCCCGCGCCTTCTCGGCCAGCGGTTCCGCCCCCGGCAGCCCCGCCCGCGCCCCCGCGAAGCCGATGAAGGCCGAGACGAGGGGGGCCGCGTCCGGCAGCCGCTGCTTTTTCATGCGCGGGATGACGGACTGGAGCGCGGCGTCCACGGACGCGGCGTCGAGCCGGTCCGGCGTCCGTCCCGCCGCCTCGAGGAACGCCTCGAGGATGTCGTGTGCGTCCTTGCGGATCGGCGCGAAGGGGCGGCCGGCGTCCGAGTCGAGGAACGCGTCGACGAGGGAGGTGGCCATGCGGTGTCCGTTCAAGGGGCGGGACGGCTCGCGTCCCCGCCCGGCCTATGGAAGCGTCTCGCCCACCATCTTGAGCATCGCCTCGGCGACGAGCCGGTTGCCCGCCTCGTTGAGGTGCACGCGGTCCCGGGTCAGGATGCCCTTCTCCTGGTTCTCCGGGTTGTGGGTCTTCAGGTAGTCGAGAAAGACCTTTCGCAGGTCGCACAGCGGCGAGCGGGTCTCGGCCGCCACCTTGCGGCTGATGTCGGCATACGCGTCCAGGGCGGCGTCCAGCTTGTTGCCGCCCTGGGTTTTTTCCCCGATGACGGTGGGCGTGCAGAGGATGACCCGGGCGCCGGCCGCCTGGATGCGCGCGATGAGATCTTTGAGCCCCGCCTCGTAGACCTCCGGGGACGTCCCCTTCGCGGGATCCTTCTCGCCGTGCCAGACGTCGTTGATGCCGATGTAGATGTAGACCAGCGTCGGTTTCCGGGCGATGACGTCCTTGTCCAGGCGGGCCTGGAGATTCGGGACCTTGTTGCCGCTGATGCCGGCATTGATCGTCGTCAGATCGAAGTCCGGGTGGGCGGCCTGGACGGCCTGGGTGTAGAGCGTCACGTACCCCTTCGGGCCGCCGCCCCCCTGGGTGATGGAGTCGCCCAGGAACACGATCCGGTCCCCCCGGGCAAGCGGCTGGACGCGGTCCTCGGCGGACAGGGGCAGAAGCGGGAGCAGGGCCAGCAGCGTCGCGAGCGGCGTTCGGATGGACATGACTTCCTCCGGATCGCGCGGGGATGCCCGGCGGAGCGCCGGGCGCGACCCCGCGGAGATGGCGGCAGTGTAGGCGGCCTCGTGGCAGGAACCAAGCGAAAACCGGAGTGGCCATCCGCCGGGCGCGCATCCGCATTGCCGGACGGGCGGAGCGCGCCGCGCGCTCAGCGCGGCGGGGCGGGAAGCCGGCGCGGCAGCGCCACGCCCTCGATCTCGACCAGGAGGTCCGGCCGGCAGATGTCGGCCACCGCATAGACGGTCGGCAGCTCCCCCAGGCGCTCCTCGCAGACCGCCCGCACCCGTTCGTAATCGTCCTTCCGCTTGATGTACACCCGCGCCAGCCCGATCTCGTCCAGGGTCGCGCCCCGGCCCGGCAGGCCGTGGCGGGCGAGGTTCTCCTCGGAGATCAGCGCCGCGATGTTGTCCAGGGTCTCCCGCGTCTGGGCCGCCGCGTCGCCGGCATGGCGCGTTTCCGAGCGCGTGATGCTGGCCGTGCCGGAGATCAGGAGCATGGCGTGGGGGCCGCAGGCGACGGCCAGGGCCCGGGAGAACTTGGGGCTCTGGGGGCTGTAATGCGCGCCGTAGCGCCAGGCCGCGGTCTGCCGCGGATTCTCCAGCGGCACGGCCAGGACGTCGGGGCGGCCGGTCGCCAGGGCGATCGCGCCCAGCGCCAGGCCGCGGCCCTTCGTCCCGATGCCGGTGCTGGCCGGATAGACGTCCGGCGGGTGGCCCCGGGGCAGGCGATCGCGGAGGAAGGGGATGCCGGCGTAGACGTCCGTGCGCGCGCGGTTCAGCTCCTTGTACCGCTGCGTCGCGCCCTCGTTCGCGACGATGCCCCCTTGGTAGATCCAGGTCCGGACCACCTGGTCCATCCGGAGGCCCGCGCCGCCCAGCAGCTGTTGCAGGCGGCGGAAGGCGCCGATTCCCTGGTCGTAGGCGCGGCCGGTCCCAACCTGCCGGGCGGACAGGGCGGCATAGGCCCACGCCATGCCGTTGTGGCGGGCGATCACCAGTTGCTCGCCGATCCGCTCGATCGTCACGTCGCCCCGGCCGGTGCCCAGCCCCACGGCCTCGATCGCGATCCGCTTCCCCTCGCACGGCGGCTGGGCGATGTAACTGGTGGCCGGCAGGTCCCGGCCGTAAAAGGCGCGGATGATCCGGCGGCACTCGTCGATCAGCGCCGGGTCGGGCACGAAGACCGCCTGCTGGACGATCGTTCCGTGCGCGCCGTGGACGCTGTTGACGGTCTCGATGATGCGCAGGGCGTCGTCGGCCTGCTCCGCCAGCGACGCGCCGCGCCGCGGGACGGCGGCGGCGAAGACGTGCCGGACGTCGCTCCATTCCGCCACCGAGTACCCGATCCCGCGGGAAGAGTACTTCTGGATCGCCGGGGCCGCGCCGGGGGCCTGATCGGGGGGCGTTCCGGGGGCGGGCGCGCCTCCGCCGGTGTCCTTCATCGAGCGGAAGACGAGGCTCGTCTTGCCGAGGCGGAACTCGGCGCCGTGGTCCAGGTACGCCTCCGAGACCTTGACGCCGTGGACAAAGGTGCCGTTGGTGCTGCCCAGGTCGCGGATCAGGCATCCCTGGGGTGTGAACGTGATCCGGCAGTGCCTCCGCGAGACGGTGGCGTCGTCCAGGACGACGCCGTTGGCCGGGCCGGACCCGATGCAGCACCCGCCCGGGGCGATGACGAACTCGCGCCCTTGATGGGCCCCGCTCAGGACGAGGAGCTTCCCATTTCGACGGGGGGCGTCCGCGACGCGGTCGGTTATCGACAGGGGGATGGTCTTGATGAAGCGTTCGCGCGAAGGGCGGTCTTTGCCCGGGTGTTTTTCCCCCGCCGTTCCGCCGCGGTTCGGTTTGTGGGGTCGCTGGGGAGTCAAGGGGCGCTGGGTGGAAAGTCGGGTTGAGCGTCCTGCCTCGGGCCCGGGGTCTTGCCGGCCCATCGATTATAGCCGGACGCCGGCGGTCTCGTCCAGATGTTCGATCCGGGGCTTGGTCTGGCCCTTCTCGTCGACGTACGTAGCCCTTGGGGAGCTCGAAGGTGTATTCGGTCTTAATGGTGTCGTTTGCCATTCGTGGTATCCTCCTCGTGAACATTGGCATATAGGGACGACATCAACTCCTTTGAGGACCGGACGATGGGAAGATCCCTCGAACTTCTGCCTGGAGTGCCTGAGGATTACGTGCGCGGTCGACTCACCGCTGGAGGCGGGAAGGAAATCAAGAGCGGCAAGTTCATGAGCCCGGATTCCTCGGCGGCGTTGGCCGTCAATGCCTTCGCTTGGTTCCATCCACAGCCCGCGATTCTTCCGCCGATCCCGGGAACGGAAGATGCCGGATGGCCTCCAGTGCGAGTTGAGGTGGAGTATTGTGCCAGGTTCCCCTGGCCCGGCGGACGCCATCCCTGGCTGGACGCGTTTATCGAAACAGCAACGCACATTGTCGGAGTTGAGTCCAAACGCCATGAGCCTTTTCGGGACAAGAAGACGGTTCGACTGTCGAAGGCCTATGACCGGTCGTGGGGTGAGCACATGGGGGCCTACGAGGCCATGCGCGACCATTTGCGATCGGGGAAAGCCCCGTTTGTTCATCTTGATGCGGCCCAGCTGGTCAAGCACGCCTTCGGTCTTATTACCGAGTCGGATCGCAAGGGAGAAAAGAAGCCGATCCTGGTTTACCTCTATGCCGAGCCCTCCTGCTGGCCCACAGAGGCAATCGAGCGACATCGCGCCGAGATTGACACATTTACGCGTGCCGTGAATGGAGCGGCAGTGCGGTTTTCCTCCCTCCGTTGGGGAGATTGGCTGGCGAGTTGGCCGGCAAGGGGAAATGCCCCGCTGGCGACACATCGGAAGAACCTGATCAATCGGTTCGATCTTTGACCTTCGGTCGATCACAGAATTCCGTAAACGTCCGGCCATCGGCGTGAGCGTTATGGCACGAGACTGATGCGGCGGGGAGTTACTGTTGGACGGCGGGCTGCCAGCTGGCGGGGAGCAGCTCGGCGATGCGGCTGACGGGGTGGGTGGCCACGCGGTCGATATCGTCCCGTCGCCCGCGCGAAGACCCCCTGCATCCGAGGGGCGGCACGCCCGCGCCGCCCGAGATCGAACAATCGGTGGAAGCGCAAAGCGGGGGTGGAGAGAGAGGGGGACGCAGGATTGAGGCAATGTTACGTAAAGTAACATCTCACGATGGGGGCGCAGAGGGGCGGATTTATCCCAACTTCTTCTGGGCAGGCAACTTGTGTGGGATTTGAAAGTGTGGCGCGCGATTTGCTTATACACCGTCTGCCGTGGCTCCGCTCCCCCGACGGAGTGGGAAAGGGCTACGCCGTGGGGCGCGGGGCGCGGCAAAACACCGGCCGGTCAGGGTCGTGGGGAGCTCCCGGCGCGCGCGGCGCGCCGCGGGAGATAGGGAGAGGGTGTGTCCCGTCCCCCCTCCGCGCCTGCCCCGCCCCTGATGGGGGCGGGGTGTCAGATGGTGGAACGTGGTAATAGACGGATGCCGTTCGCGACGGACCTGGAGCGCCGGAAGGTCGTCAAGATGTATCGAAAACGTCTTGTCGTCGGCGGCGACCTCCGCTCCGGCCCGAAAAATGACCGCATGACCGATCCTGGCATGAACATAAGAAATCTGGGGCAACTTGATTTCACGGTCAGGGGGATGGTCCAGCGGGCCGGTCGCCCGTCGCGGGGGCCTGCCACCCCTGTGCTCCCGCTGGTTTCGGTTCCTCGGCGCGGAGACGAGGACCGCGCAGAGCCCGCCGGAGACGGGGACGGCCGGGATCGACGGGGGCCGCATCGCAGTCCCGCCGGTTTCCGTTCCATAGAGGCGGAAGGTCGGGATGGAACGTCGTGCGCGACACCACAAAGGGAGTGCGCCTCCTGCGACATGCGGGGCAGGAGGAAAATGCCGCTCCGGACATGGCTTCGGGCTTCCGCAGGCGTCGCGTCAGGGAGTCCCTACCGCAGCGGGCCCCGGAGGTAGATATCCCGGTAGCCGTTGGTGTCGCCGATCACCAGATTGGCGGCCTGGGTTTCCCAGCAGACCCAACGCCCGTCCGCTGAAAGGAAGGGCTTGGCGCAGGTCAGCTGGGGAAGGGCGCCCGAAAGATGGATGGAGGCGGTGAAGGGCTCGGCGGCGGCCATATCCCGCACGCGGATCACGAAGATCTCCCCCGACGAAACGGCGGCATAGGCCACCACCCGGCCGTTGGCGGAGATGGACGTCGGCTCGAGGGGTTCGACCGACATCCCGGAGTGGATCGTCTCGGCGGCGACCAGCTCGGTGGTCATCGCGACCCGGTCCCGGCGGAAGACCGCGGATTCCGGCAGCGTCGGGTGCGTGAAGGGGTTGATCCCCCCTGCGGCGAAGGCGACGTAGTCGCCGTTCCGGCTGACGGAGGGGTAGGCCGTGACCGCGTCCAGGGGGAGGCCGGGCTCTGCCCAGGAGATGAACTCGAGCGGGTCTCCCGCCGGGGTGCCCAGGTAGATGTCCTGCAAGCCCGTCGAGGAGGCGTGCAGGTTGGTGGCGCTGGACTGAAAGACGATCACGCTGCCGTCGCCGCTGATCTTCGGGAACGCGCAATGGTTGTTCGCAGGGACAAGGGGCCCTGCGACCGCCCGGGAGACCAGCGTGACGACGGGCAGGTCGCCGGGGTTGACGACGCCGGCGAAGTCGGCAACCCAGACCTGCCGGAAGCCGGCGGGATCGATGCCCGCCACGAGATCGCTGGCGGACGACTCGAACGCGATGTATCGTCCGTCGTCCGAGATGCTCGGATTGGTCAGATGCGCGTTGGGCATGGAGAAGACGTTGGCGACGGCGCGGAAGTTCCCCGTCTGCCGGTCGAATCGCCACACGTTCCTCGACGGCGAGCTGACGCCAAAGGCGCCCTCGAAGAAGATCCCCAGCGACACGAAGGCGATGTACCGGCCGTTTCCGGAGATGACCGGGGTGTAGACGGTGCGGGTATGGGGGCCGAACTCGCCCGACGGCAGGTTGGTCAGGTTTTGTATTTGGCCGGTGGTGCGGTCCTTGATGAAGACGTCCGCGTGGTTGTTGGCGTCGTTGGGGACCAGCGTGGTGGCGAGCGTGCTGAAGACCACGTAGCGACCGTCGGCCGAGAGGGAGGGGCTCTCGCAGTGGTTGTTCGCCTCCGCGCCCGTGAGCGTCTCCGAGACCCGCACTGTGTAGGCGCCCGGCTGGTCGCCCTCGCCCACGTCCCCGCTCTCGCAGGCGGGGACGAGCAGGGCCGCCGCCAGAAGCCACGCGGCGACAGGACGCCGTGGCCCGCGGGATGCGACATCGCACGTCATGGCTCGACTCCCTTTCAAAACTCGTAGTTCATCCCGAACGCCACGTTCGGGGCGTCGCCCCCGAAGTCGGCGCCGATGTCCACCGACCGGATCTGGCCCTGTTCCGACGCCCAGGAAACGCCGATCCCGACGGTGACGAGGTTGAACGCCTCGCCCTTCGTGTCGAGGAGGAGCTTGAACGGCCCCGTCATCGGGAGGTCGTCCTTGTCGTCCCACGGCGCGTCGAACCGGCGGTAGCCGAGGCGCGGGTAGAGGTTCACGCCGCCGCCGGCGTCGATTTTGTACTCGGCCCCGAAGGAGACGTTGAAGGCGTTCTCGAACTCCGGCTGGCCGGCGAAGAACGGCGTGTCGGCCGTGTCCGCCCAGTTGATCCACTGGAAGTCGAGGGTCGCCCGGAGGGGGTACCCCTTCAGGAGGTAGAAAGTCATCCCCGCGTTCACCTGCTGCGGCATGTCGAAGACGGGATAGATGTCCGGGTCGATGTTGAAGTCCCACTTCAGCGCCGACTGGTAGGCAAGGCCGAGGTTGGCGCGGAAGGCGGCGCCGTCATCATAGACGCCCAGGAGCGCGCCGAGGCCGAAGCCGAAGCCGGTGGCGTTGTCCGAGGCGCTGGCCGTGGCCGTGCGGAATTCCCAGCGCTCGTACCCGATGTCGAGCCCGGCGCCGAAGGCGACGTGCGAGAGGAATCCCGCCTCGCCCGCCTCGCGCAGGCGGATGTCCTTCGCGAAGGCCGCCCGGAAGCGGCTGAACGACTGCTCCATGTTCGAGTCGGGCTGGAACGTCGTGAGGTAGGGATCCTCGATCTCGTCGAACGAGTAATTGAGCACGTAGGGACGCGCATAGCAGATCCCGATCGCCATCCCGGAGTCGGGCGCCCCCACGTGGAAAACGAAGCCGAGATAGGAGGGGACGAAGGCGGGATCGACGAAGGTCGTCTCGGCCTCGGCGGAGGTGGTGACGACGTCGCTGCCGGAGGCCTTCTCGCGGTGCAGGGGATAGGTGGTGTAGGTCTGGTAGGCGATGGAGGCCGAGTCGGCCTGCGTGGCGATGCCGGCGGGGTTGAGCCAGACGGAGACGGGGTCGTCCTCGAAGGCGGTGTAGCTGCCGCCCATCGCCTTGGTGCGCGCGCCGAGCTGCTGGTCCTGCGCCGAGGCGATGGCGGCAGGCAGGATCGCGAGGGCGGCCGCGATCGCGGCCCGGGAAACGGTCATGGCCATTCTCCGACGACGTCCCGTCCCGGCCCCGACGGCCCGTGCCGTCGTGCGGTCCGGGATCGCGGCGCGCATTCTAAGCCGTCGGAGCCGGTCCTGCACCAAAAATATCCGTCCCGGGGCGCCGGGACCCGCCGTCCCCGATCCGTCCCTCTCTTGCCGTTACCTCCAATGCCGGGACGCCCTGTTCCGGAGGATCTTCGTGCGCGAGGCGTGCGTTGCCCCGCTCGGGGCGGGGCTCAAGTTGTCCCGCACGTGCGGCTAATCGAAAGCCCTCTGAACCCCGATAGATGGGGGTGTCAGCCACACATCATTGATTGATGACTGATTGATGAGGGGGACGTCCTGGAGGAAGGGTTGGTCCCGGACCTGGAAAGAATCGCCTTTCGAGTCTGGACGAATTTCGCCGCCGGCGACAGGGCGTTTTGAGATACCTTGACGGCCTCCCGGCGCTCCAGATCCGCCGCGAACGGCATCCATCCATCGTAACGCGCCCCCCGCCGACACCCCGCCCACAGGGGGTGGGGCAGGCGCGGAGGGGGGACGGGACGCACCCTCTCCCTATCTCCCGCGGCGCGTCGCGCGCGCCGGGAGCTCCCCACGACCCTGACCGGCCGGTGTTTTGCCGCGCCCCGCGCCCCCCGGCGCAGCCCTTTCCCACTCCGCCGGGGGACGGAGGCAACGGCAGACGGTGTATAAGCAAATCGCGTGCCACACTTTCGAACATTGCGCAAGTCGCACCGCTAAAAGAAGTTAAGGCGAATCCGCGCCGCAGCGGGCCTGTCGTACGATGTTACTTATCGTAACATTGCCTCGATCCTGCGTCCCTGTCTCAGTCCTCGCGTTGCACGGCAGGTTGACCGACCGCGGGCGGCACAGGCGTGCCGCCCCTCGTCTCCGAATCCGACTGACGGCTCGCCGGATTCACGCGCTAACCCGACGCATCGAATTCTCCCGGCCTCCTCGATCTGCGATTCCTATTACAACCGTCTGCTCGCCGGGGATCAGGGAGTCTAAGTCCGGGGTCGCTTGAGCCGCGTCAAGCTCTTGTCTTATGCCGCAGTGCGGTCCTATAATCGCGCGTCGGATTTTTATCCGAGACCGCGATCACTGGATATGAGACTCCTGACCGCCGCCCTGTTGCTGATGCCATCGACGGCGATGCCGGGCCTGGGCGCCGAGACGCCCGCCCCGCAGGCCGCGACAGACGCCGACATCGAGCGGCTCGTCGAACGGCTTGACCATGACGACGCCGATGAGCGCGAACGGGCGACGCGGGCGCTCGAGACCCTGGGCGACCGTGTCCTGCCCGCCCTCCTGCGCGCCCGGGACTGCGACAAGCCCGAGGTGCAGTTGAGGGCCACCCGCTTGATCGCCCGGCTTCAGCGAGAGGCCGACCTGAAGGCCCTTGAGGCCCGCCAACGCCCCCACAAGCTCCGTCTCGTGACGGTCGAAGCGGTCGACGTGCCGCTCGGCGACGTCCTGCGCTCGCTGTCGGACCAGACGGGTCTCGCCCTCGCGCCGGAAAAGCCGGACGCTGCGCCGAAGCCCCGCGACGCGCCTCCCGCCGTCGTGGACCTCGCGCGCCGCGTCAGCCTCCGCACCCAAGACACCCCCCTGATTCAAGTCCTCCACCGGCTGGGGTTGGGACGCGCGAGCTTCAGCCGGGGGCGCTCTTGTGAGGTCCGTCCCGAGGCCCAGGACGGGACGGTCACGTACATCGACGGGGCCTGCTTCCGGATGCACACGCGCCCCTGGCTCTCCCGGGGCATCCCGGCCGGCACGGTCGTCCACACGGAGGCCCTGCAGGACTTCGTCGGCGAGCTGGAATGGGACGTGGTCGGGATCCGGACGGACCGGGACGAGGTCTTGGAGACCTGCGCCCGGCACAGCCCTGAACAGGTCTATTACCCGACCCCGATCTCCGCCGCCCCCCGCGTTACGATCCGCGGCCTCCGGCGATGGTACTGCGACGTGCCGGTCGAGCTCGTGCGACCCACGCATGGAGAGACGTGGAGAGCCGGGGGATGGACCTTGACGATTTGCTGGCCGGAGGTTCAGGTCCATTCGGACAGGCCGATCCCGGCCCATGCGATGCAGAAAACGCTGGACTCGTCGGACATCCGCGTCGAGTACCTCCCGGGCGCCGGTCCTCAAGGCGGGGGGGGCGATTCGGGGGACGGTTCGGCGGGAAAAGAAATCAAGTCTCTAGGGGCGGCCCGGCTGCGTGGTGCGGCTGCCCGATCCATCCCCAGTCAGGCCGCCGTCCGCCGCCGGAAACCCTCGCCGAGCATGCCGTCCAGGTCCGGGACCTGGGGGTTCCGCCGACCGACGTCGCGCGCATCACGCTGACCTTCCACAAGCCCGTCGAGGAGCCGTTCGATGCGGTCTCGGAGCCCATTCGGTAGCGGGACTCGGCCGAAAGGCTCCCCGCCGTACCGCCACCCAGTCTTGACGTGCGTGTACGGGCAGATCCGGATCGCCGCCCGGTTTTCCTTTTCGGTCTTCGCCGCCGCCTTGGCGGCCGGCCCCGCGTTCGCCGGCGCCCCGCCTCAGCCCGGATCCAGCCCCGAACGGCTCTTCCCGTCCGACGCCGTGATCGATGCGCGATCGTACGGCGCGAAGGGGGACGGCGTCACGGACGACACGGCGGCGCTCCAGCGCGCGATCAGCGAGAACGTTTCCCGGCACCGCATCCTCTATTTGCCGAACGGCACCTACCTCGTCTCCGACACCCTCGCCTGGAAGGACGCGAAGGGGAAATGGCAGGCCTGGCTGGCGCTTCAGGGACAGAGCCAGGCGAAGACGATCCTGCGCCTCAAGGACAACACCTTTACCGACCCCCGCGCACCCCGGCCCGTCGTCATGACCGCGAGCCAGAACCCCGCGTCGCCGAAAGACGGCGGCGGCAACCAGGCCTTCGGCAACTCCGTGATGGATCTGACGATCGACCTGGGCCGGGGCAACCCCGGCGCGGCGGGGATCGACTTCCTCGCCAACAACAAGGGGCTGGTCGAGAACGTCACGGTCCGCAGCTCCGACCCCGACGGCGCCGGCCATGCGGGCATTCTCATGCTCCGCCCCTGGCCCGGCCCCTGCCTTCTCAAGAACGTGCGGATCGTCGGCTGCGATTACGGCATCGACGTCGCCCAAGCGCAGTACGGCGTGACGCTCGAACACCTCCTTCTGGAAAACCAGCGCGTCTGTGCGCTGCGGAATACCGACAACATTCTCGCGATCCGCCGCCTCGACAGCCGCCAGTCGCGCCCCATCCCGGCGATCCTTCAGCGGCGGGACCCCGGCAACAAATACGGGCCGGCGGGCCTCCTGGTCCTGGTGGACAGCGTGGCGCAGGCGCCGCCGGGCGCCTCGCACGCCATCGAGTCCGAAGGGCACGTCTGGGTCCGCGGCGTGACGACCCCGGGGTACGCGACCCCCCTGCGGGACCGCGGCCGCGACGTGCCGCTGGGGGCGAAGGAGGAATACGCGTCGACCGTCGTCCCGAGCCGCCACGGCGGCCCGTCCGCGTCGCTCGGCCTGCCCATCGAGGAGACGCCGGTCTACTGGGACAATGCCCTGTCGAACTGGCGCAGCGCGGGGACGCCCAACGGAAACGACGACACCGCCCGCATCCAGGCGGCGCTCGACTCGGGCGCGTCGACGGTCTACTTCCCACCCGGCGAGTACCGGCTTTCGGACACGCTGGTCGTCCGCGGCCGGGTCCGCCATCTCATCGGCATGGAGGCGATCCTCAAGCCGGCGAAGCCGCACGGGTTCGGCCTGGCGGAGGACTCGAAGCCGGTCTTCCGGTTCGAGACGCCCGCCCCCGGCGTGGGGACCGTCGTGCTGGAACGATTCAACCTCTTTTTCGGGGAATGCGGGCGCGGCATCCAGAACGACTCGACCGGGGACGTGGTGATCCGCCACGTCATCAGCTGGGCGGCGGCGGGCGGCTACCGGAACGCGCCCGGCGCCGGCAAGCTCTTCATCGAAGACTACGACCCCGGGGTGCACAAGAACGACCGGAGCGTCTTCACGCGCCAGCGCGTCTGGGCGCGGCAGTTCAACCCCGAACCCGGGCTCGGCCCCCACGCCGTGAACGACGGCGGGTCGCTCTGGATCCTCGGCTACAAGACGGAAGGGCTCGGGCCCGTGCTGCTCACGAAGAACGGCGGCCGCAGCGAAGTGCTCGGCGGGTCGCACTACTGGGTGACGCAGAATCCGGAGGACCTGAAGTTGCGCGGCGTTCCCGCGTACGTGGTCGAGGACGGAGAGATGTCGGCCTCCTTCGGCACGCACCGGCACCAGGACTGGGACCACGACCCCTACCTGCGCGAGGTCCGCCGCGGTGAGACTCGCGACACGCCGCGGGCCGAGATCCCCGGCCGCTTCGGCCACCCCGGCAACTGGCAGCGCGCCGCCGCGCTGATGGTCAGCCGGATGAAGCCGTAGGCCGGGCCGGTCGTCCCCCGCCGGTCCCGCGCGCGGGGCGATGCCCGCGGGGAATCGACCGCGCCGAGGTATAATCGCGCGTCCCCGGAAAAGGACCGCCCATGTCCCGATCGTTCCGCATCCGTCGCCCGGCGCTCCGCACGCCGGCGCTGCTCGCGGCGGCGCTCGGGATCGGCGCCGCCGCCCCCGCGTCCCCCTTCCCCGAGAAAACCCTCCCCGCCGCCTTCGGCCTGCAGCTCAAGCCGAGAGACACCGCCCCGGAGACGCTCGACGCCGTGAAGGCCGCGGGGTTCCGACTCGTCCGGCGCGGTTTCCACTGGGAGACGGTCGAGCCGTCGAAGGGGGTCTACGACTTCGCGGGCTATGACGCCTTCCTGGACGAGGCGCGAAAACGCGGCCTGCGCGTGCTCGGCTGCATCGCCTTCGGCAACAAGCTCTACGGACCCGTCCGCGAGCCCGCCGGCCGCGCCGCCTACGCCGCCTTCGCCGCCGCCCTCGCCCGCCGGTACAAGGACCACGCCGTCCTCTGGGAACTCTGGAACGAACCCAACACGATGACCTTCTGGGGCCGGCACGGGAAAAAGGGGAACACCGAGGCGTACGCTGTGGAGTACGCGGAGCTGGTGAAGACGACCGTGCCGGCGATGCGCGCGGCGGACCCCGGGTGCTTCGTGATGGCCGGCTCGGTCTCCTGCCTCTGGCCGGAGTCGTACGTCTGGATCGACGCCTGCTTCCGGCATGGCATCCGGGACGCCGGCATCGACGCCTGGTCCGTTCATCCCTACAACTCCAAGTCCCCCGAGGAGAACATCCCGAAGTTCGCCCAGGTCCGGTCGATCCTGGCAAAGCACGGCGTCGCCGATCTCCCCCTGGTGAACAGCGAACGAGGCTACCCGATCCGGAAGGCGGAAGGGTGGGCGGGGGGGCCGGACAGCCTGGCGCCGGAGTTCCAGGCATGGCATCTCGTGCGCCAGCACCTGGTCGACCTTCTCTGCGATGTGCGCGCGACGGTCTGGTACGAATGGAGCGGCGACGATTTCGGTATCTGCCCGTCCCCGGGCAAGCCCCGGCCGGCCCTGCTCGCCGCCCGCGTCCTGGCGGAGCAACTGGACGGGTATGCGTTCTCCCGGAGGATCCCGTTGGGGTCCCCGTCGGACTTCGCGCTCCTCTTCGAGAAGCCCACGGGGGAGCAGAAGGCGGCCGTCTGGACGTCCCCCCCGGACGGCCAGACGCCGGACAAGGCCGTGCCGCATGCCGTCGAGCTGGCCGCACCCGGCGCGGGGCCGTTCGCCGTGTGCGACCACCTCGGAGCGACCTCGGCGGCGGAGGCGAAGGGGGGGCGCATCACGGTGACCCTGACGGGCGCGCCGCGGTACGTCGCGCTCCGCGGGGCGGCGGGGTCGAGACCCTGATCGCGCGCGGTGCGGGCTCCGTTTCGCCCTTGCTTTTGACGGCGGCTTCTGCCAGACTCCGTCGTCCCCGCCGCGCGCATGAGCGCCGCGGCGGCGGACCTCCGAAGAGAACGGTGCTGTTTCGGCTCCCCGCTCGACGCGCCGTGCAGATTCGAGCGGGGTCGTTTTTTAATCGAGGATGGATGGTTCAGGAACCGGCAGTCAAGCGTGTGGTCGCGTTCGTGGATGGACAGAATCTGTATCACGCCGCGCAGGAATCTTTCGGCAGCCCCCCCCCCGAGACTGACGTCGGCGCCCTCGCCCGGTCGGTCTGCGCCCGGCGCGGCTGGCGCCTCGCCGAGGTGCGGTATTACACGGGCGTGCCGGGTCCGCGGGAGAACCCGGACGGGCACCGCCGCTCGATCGAGCGGCTGGCGGCGCTGGCGCGCCGCGGCGTCCGCGTCTTCTCCCGCCCCCTCCGCTACCGGCCGCGCGTCGTGCGCCGGCCGGACGGATCGGCCGGCGTCGTCCGCGCGGGCCAGGAGAAGGGGATCGACGTCCGCATCGCGCTGGATGTCCTCGACCTGGCGCACCGGCGGGCGTACGACGTGGCGCTCCTCTTCAGCCAGGACCAGGACCTGTCGGAGGCGGCCGCCGACGTCCGGCGCACCGCGGCCGAGCAGCGGCGCTGGATCCGGGCGGCGTCCGCCTTCCCCTGCGGGCCGCGGACGCACAACCGGCGGGGCATCGACGGGACGGACTGGATCCCGATCGACCGCCCGACCTTCGACGCGTGCCGGCTGGCGGGACCCGCGCGGCCGGGATCCGGAGCTTCCCCCGCGATCCCGTCCCGGAATCGGGGACGTCGTTGCGGTCCCCGTCGAAATCGCCGGCGCAGCCGCCCCCGCAACGACACGCGGCTGGGACCCGCATGATCTGCGGGCAGCCGGCTTTGCGTGATCCGCGCGATCCGCGGGCTGGGGGTTGCCGGGCCTCCCGCGCTGCACACGCCCGCTAAAACGGGCTTCGCACGTCGACGAACTCCGCGGGCACCCCCAGCCGCCGCCGGATCCACCCCGCCACCGCCCGCACCCCGAAGACCTCCGTCGCGTAGTGCCCCGCGAAGAGGGCGTGGATGCCGTGCTCGCGGGCCAGATGCCAGGCGGAGAGCTTCGCCTCCCCCGACAGGAAGACGTCGTACCCCTTTTCCCCCGCCTCCGCCGCCAAGTCCGCCGCGCCGCCGGAGACGACGGCCACGGTCCGGACCGCCGGGGGGCCGAAGTCCATCGAGCGGACGGCGCCGCCGGTCAGGCGGGCGACGGCCGCCTTGAAGCGCGCGGCCGGGACGGGACGCGGCAGCGCGCCGCCGAAGCCGATCGTGACGCCGTGGTAGTCGCCGAACGGCCGGATCCGGCGCAGGCCCAGGGCCCGGCAGATCAGGATGTTGTTCCCGAGCCGCGGGTGGGCGTCGAGGGGCAGGTGGCAGGCGTAGAGCGCCATGTCGTGCCTCAGGAGGTACGCGATCCGGCGGTGGTTGAGGCCCGTGATCCGCTTCAGGGAATCGCCCCAGCTCAGGCCGTGGTGGCAGACGACGAGGTCGGCGCCGCGCGCGCGGCAGGCCTCGAAGGACGCCTGCGTGGCATCGACGCAGCAGGCGACCTTCCGGACGCGGCCGGAGTTCTCGACTTGAAGACCGTTGTGGGAGGCGTCGCGGAAGGCGGCGACGCCGAGGGCCCGGTCGAGGGCTCGAACAAGGGACGGGATCGAGGCCATGGGTGCGATCCGAAGGGAGACACGGGCGCAGCGGGCGAAGAAAAATTACAGCGCATCCGTGGCGTCTGCCGCCGGAGGATCCGCCCCGGACGCAGGCTCACGCGAGATGCGCACGGCCCCGGCGATGCAGCGCCCTCGCGGACCGGGGGCTCAGTTCGCCCCGACGACGACAAACGTGAAGGCGAGATCTCCCGGGGTGCCTCTCACGAATGTTTGCACCACAAAATAACCCCTGTCGAGTGCAAGCACCATCGCCGCGCAAAATTCGTTGGCCTCGCGGCCGATGGGGTTGACGGCAGGCACGGCCGGATCCGAAAAGGGCACGTCATAGATAATCCGGTAGGTGCCTTGTCCCAACACATCGACCTTATATCCGACTCCCACCACCGGGATCCCCTTGCTGTCCACCTGTCCCCGCAGGGTCCGGAGGTTCTCGGTGCCGCCCACGGCAAAGAGCTCCCCGGCGGTCCCCATCTTGATGTTGCCCCGGACGTCGAGCCGGTCGTTCTTCCCCGACGCCGGCGCCATCGTTCCGATGCCGACCCGGCCGTCGGGAGTGACGCTCATGGCATCCGTGCCGCCGACCCGCTCCATCAGCCGGAAGCTGCCGGGGGCGGGGTGTCCCTTGACCTGGACCCCGATCGTCCATTCGCGATCCTCGGGCAACTCCAACTCGCCCTTCTTGGCGATGACGTGCACGCTGCCCGGGCCGAAGTAGGCGGACTGCCATCGGATGTAGTCCGTTCCCAGGGACATCGCATTGTCCGCGTACGCCGTGATGTTGCCCGTCTGCTCGAAGTTGCCGTTCGCGTCGATGTAGGCAAGGAGGGTGTTGGAGGCGTTGCGGAACTCCATCAGGTTGGCGGACTGGGAACCTGAGCCTTTGATCACCAAGCCGGTGACATTGGAGCTCAGGCTGAGGGTTTGGGTTGTCGTGAACGTCTTCGCGCCGCCGATCGTCTGGGCCGTCGAGAGATCGACGAAGTTCTGCGTGCTCGACCCCGTCCCGCCGTTGGCGATCGCCACAACGCCCGTCACGTTGGCCGCATTGCCGGAGATGTTGCCGGTGATCTTCGACCCGGCCAGCGAGGTGATCCAGGCCGGATTGGCGTAGCTGCCGGACGTATAGACGCCGTTGGTCACCGTTCCCGCGTTCCCGCTGATGTTCCCGGAGATCGTGCTGGAGAACGTCTTCACCCCCGCGATCGTCTGGGCCGTCGAGAGATCGACGAAGTTCTGCGTGCTCGACCCCGTCCCGCCGTTGGCGATCGCCACAACGCCCGTCACGTTGGCCGCGTTGCCGGAGATGTTGCCGGTGATCTTCGACCCGGCCAGCGAGGTGATCCAGGCCGGATTGGCGTAGCTGCCCGTCGTGACCACACCGTCCGTGACCGAGTCGGCGTAACGGGCCCGGAAGGCGTAGGGGCTCGCGCCCAGCGCTAAGCGGGGCGCCATCTCCGAGTCCCCCTCCACCGCGATCCCCAGGGTGTACGCGTCGTCGAAAGGGAGGGTGGCCAGTGAGGAGACGTCGCCCAGTTGCACGCAGTACGCCCCGTCGGAGACGGTCACGCTCTGGGTCTCCGTCCAGACCTGCCCCACCCCGTCATACAGGCTGAAGGTCAGGTTGACGGTCCCGCTGACCGGGTCGCCGTCCGCCTCGGTCAGGCGGCCCTGGAAGGTGATCGTGTCGGGCGGCGCGGCCGGGGCGGAAGACACGATCCAGCCTCCGAGCGCGACAACGGCGGCGATGGCGTGCAACGATCGCATGGGATCCCCCTCGCTTCAACCCGGAATCCATTCAACCCAATACTTATGTGTCATTGTAATCCCAAAGGACTTTCGGGTCAATCCCGCCGCCCGACTTGAATGCCCCCGGACTTTTCGATGCCCTACTGAATTCCCGAAAGCGGACGGTAGCGCGGGAGACGCGGGACGCGACGAAGGCAGACTTCGTGGTATTGGGTTCTCTTGAGGAACCGGCGAGCCGTCAGCCGGATTCGGAGACGAGGGGCGGCACGCCCGTGCCGCCCGCGGTCGGTCACCCTGCCATGCAACGCGGGGACTGGAACAGGGGCGCAGGATCAAGGCAATGTTACGATAAGTAACATCGTGCGACAGGTCTGCCGAGGCCCGGATTTGCCTTAACTTCTTTCTGGAATGCGACTTGCGCAATAGTTGCGAGTGTGGCACGCGATTTGCTTATACACCGTCTGCCGTTGCCTCCGTCCCCCGGCGGAGTGGGAAAGGGCTACGCCGGGTGGCGCGGGGTGCGGCAAAACACCGGCCGGTCAGGGTCGTGGGGAACTCCCGGCGCGCGCGGCGCGCCGCGGGAGATAGGGAGAGGGTGTGTCCCGTCCCCCCTCCGCGCCCGCCCCGCCCCTGATGGGGGCGGGGTGTCGGCGGTGGCTAGGTGTCGGCGGGGAGAACGGCGCGATGGATGGATGCCGTTCGCGGCGGATCTGGATCGCCGAGAGGATGGCAAGCAGATGGCTTCCTTTCTGTCATAAGCGCGGGGTAACTTGAGTGTGACGAGGCGGCGAGCGGAAGGACATTGGGGGGCCATGACGGCTGGCCCCCGTCGGGACCGAGGCGGGGACACGTCCGGCGCCCGATGCCCCCGAGGGACTCAAGGTTCAACCGTCCCCCGCACCCTCGCCGCGGGAACGAGCCGCACGGGGCCGAAGAGGCCGGATTCCTGCAACGGGACCTTCGCCCAGGGCAGTCCGCCTGTTCCTGTGATGTTGGTCCGCGCGATCCGTTCCGTCGCGTCCGGTTGCGCGTCGCCGACCAGCCGGTTCGACCAGGTGTTGGTCACCTCGACCGCCAAGCGGTTGATCCCAGGCCGCAGCGTCTCCGTCACGTCGAGGCGGAACGGCGCCTTCCAGGTCACGCCGGCCTCGCGGTCGTTCACGGCGACGGCCCCGATCGTCCAGAGCCGCCCGAGGTCCAGGATCACCCGGCGTCCCTCCGCGAGCCAGTCGGCGGGCACCTCGACGTCGCGCCGGTAAATGGCCGTGCCGGAGAAGTACCGGATGCCCGGCTCGGGCCGCTGCGTCCAGGAGACGAGGTCCGAGAAGTCGGCCGAGGCGGGCGCCCCGCGGCCGGGCTGGAAATCCACGCGCCACGGTCCGGACACCTCGAGCGGCGCCGGCAGGTTGGGCGCCGGGATCTCCACGGTTTTGCCGGCGTCCGTCCTCATGCGGATCGGCCCGCCAACGAACGCGAGCAGCTCGACCTCGCGCCCGTCGTACGCCAGGACCTCCGCGCCGGCCTCGACCAGGTGGGGCGCGCCGCCCGGGCCCCGGAAGACGACGAACATCGCGCCGTCCGGGTCCAGCTCCAGCGGCACCCGCACGCCGCCGGGCGCTTTCGTGTAGACGTGCCGCCGTCGGATCGTCCCGGTGTCGGGATCCCAGATTTCGGGCGAGCCGCCCCGCACGCGGAAGACCGCCTCGACGCGCTCGGCGCGCGGCTTCCGGTTGCGAACGAAGTAGATCTCCGACGCCCCCGCCCGGCGGTGGACGAAGTCGAGGTCCGTGTCGGGGAGGGGGCTGGTGAAGGCGAAGTCCGGGCCGATTCCGCGCTCGCGGAGGATGTCGCGAAGGGAGGGGCCCCAGATGACCCGGCCCGCGCCGGTCCGGTGCTCGCGCACCGCGTCCCCGTCGCAGGGGCCCCACAGCCGGTCCGCCAGCTCCCGGACCTCGGCATCTCGGCGCGGGAAGCCGGTCAGGCCGTTGGCGCGGACCGGCTTCCGCCCGACGACCGTCGCGCCCGCCCGGACCAGCGCATCGACCTTCCGCAGCACGTCGAGATCCATGTCCTCGCGGTCGGGCAGGACGAGGATCTCGTAGGAGGTCCCCTCCGGCAGGACGAGGCGCCCGTCGCGTGCGGCGAGTCGGGCGATTCCCTCGGGGTTGGTCACGTCGTAGTCGAAGCCGAAGCCGAGGGAGGGGTCGACGCGCCGCGGGGGGACGAAGTTGTAGCCCTGGTCGCCGTAATAATAGAGGACATCCGAGACGGGGAGGCCCTGCTGGAGGAGGAAGGAGGCGCGCGCGAGGTAGTCGAGGAACGGCTTCGCGCGCGGCCACCAGGTCAAGTTCGTGTTCAGGTGCGTGCCGGCGCCGTAGACCCAACCGGGCGCGCCGGACCCGGGCGGTTGGTGGGCGAGGGTGTGCCAGACCATGCGGTTGGCGCCCTCGCAGAAGGCGCGGTCGGCGGCGGGCTTGAGGTCCTGGGGTCCCTCGCGCCAGTGGTCGGTTGTCGTGAAGGCTTCCATGTTGACGACCGGCTTTCCGTACAGGTGCGCCGCGCAGGCCGTCTCCTTGACCACCCAGAGGCGGTCGGCCTTCGGGCGGGTGGGCCAGAACTCGCCGCGCACGACGTCCACCGCCCCGAGGGCCTTGAGGGCGTCGACGGGGACCTGGTGGATCGGGGGGCCGGGGCCGCCGGCTTCGGACTCGACGAGCAGGCCGGCCGCGTGGGCCTCCTCGCACGCGGCCCGGTAGTAGGCGTCCACCACGAGGTCGCCGAGCGTCTTCCGGTAGTCGTAGATGAACCGCTCCGTCGCCTCCTCGCCGCCGACGGAGCAGCCGGCGAAGACGGGGAGGAACCGAACCAGGTCGTACCCGCGCCGCCGGAGGAACTCGGCGGGCAGATCCGGGGTCCAGATCCGGCCGCGCACTTCGTAGCTGGCGAGGTAGAGGCTGCGGAGGGCCGTCGTCCCGGGGTCGCCGAGCGCGCGCCGGAGGCGGCCGGTGACATAGGCGATGTACCGGCGCGTGGCGGCGGCGCTGAGGTGGTCGGTCGCCAGGCCGTCGGATCGGGGGCTGGGGATCTTCAGCCGTTCGCCGGTGTTGGCGCACGCGAAGCGCCAGACGGCCCAGCGGCCGGGAGGCGCGTCCCAAGCCAAGCGGCCGGCCGCATCCATCCGGCCGGAGAGGTCGATCACCGCGCCGGGGTCGTCGATCGCGAGGGCGGGCGGGCCGGCGGAGGCCCAGGAGCCGGCCGGGCCCCCCGTGACGCCGTCGTGGATGTTGTCGGCCGTCCACTCGCGGTCGAGCCCCCGCGCGGAGGTGAAGCGGACGAGCTCGGCGCCGTCGCGTGTCCGGTCGGCCTCGTGGGAGCCGACGACGTTGCGCCCGTCCGGGGAGCGGGCCTCGAACTCGGCCAACCGGACCTCGGCCTGGGCCGGATCCTGTCCGCCCAGGACGCGGAGGCGGATGAAACGGACATCCTGTGCCGCGCAGGGGAACTCCTGAGGCCCGGCCTCCGGCTTCAGCGCCGCGCGGAGGACCTCGCGAAACTCCGCCTCGCGCGGCGCGCCGGACGAGACGGCGACGGAGACGTCCTTCGCCGCAAAGTCCCCGGGAACGTTGTGGAAGACCGCGCGCGCGATCTCGGACGGCCCGGTCGGATCGAGCTTGAAGATGAACGCGTGACCGGGCAGGGGGCGGACGGCGGGAGCGGCCAGAACGGCCACGTCGCGGGCGAAGGCGGGGCGGCCGTCGGGGCCTCGCGGGGCGGCGGGGGAGACGGCCGGGAAGGGGAGCTCGAGAGAGACCGGCCCGGGCCCCTCGACATCGATCCGCGTGAAGAGGAGCTCCTTGCAGGCGTCTTCGGGGGCGACCCACGATCCGCCCATGTCCCAGCTGCTGGAAACGGAGAGGCCGACCTCGAGACCCAGGCGCCCCGCGGCGCGAACGACGGCGGCGACGGCCTTCAAAGAGTCGTCGTCGAGAAAGGCGGGACCGGGCGGCGGGAGCGCCTCCTTCGGTCCGCGCGCGCCCATGTCGAAGACGCAGAGCCCTCCGAGGCCCGCGGCCTTCAGCGTCTCCAGCTCCGTCTCCACATGGCCGAGATCGACGTGGCCGTTCAGCCAGAGGTAGTAGGTGGCCGGGCGCGCCGACGGGGGCGGGTCGCGAAAACCGTCCGCGAGCGGGTCGGCCCGGCACCCGGCGGCAACCGGGAGGGCGGCGAGGAGAAGGATGGCGGTGCGGAAGCGCATGGCGGCTCCAATCGCGTTTCCCGAGGCGCGGATCCTATTCGCGGGAGCGCGGATCCGCAAGCCGGTCATCGCGGCGCGTCGGGCCGCGCCAGGATGGTCTGCCAGAGGTCGTGGAAGAGCGCGTCGCCCTCGGGCAGATCGAGCAGACGAAACCACGCATAGAGGACCCGCCCCTCGCCGGCGTGCATCCAGGCCGATCCCACCCCTTGGCTTTGTCCCGCCTCGTCCAGCAGCTCGACCAGGGGGACGACCCGCGTTCCCGCCTTCGCCTGGGCGGGTCGGATCGGCCGCCAGCGCATGTCGCCATCGGCGGGGAAGCGGAACCGGGCGGGGACGTGGGGGAGGGCGCGACGGTCGAGCACGGTGAAAGTCATGCGCGTTCCGGCGGGGGGCGATTCCCAACTGCCCGAGATGGGCAGCAGCGGCGACATGGGGTGCGCGTTCGGCACCTTGTTCTCGTCGCTGAAAAACGGCCACGGACCGGATGGAAAGACCGCCAGCGTTCCCCCCGCGCGCACGTAACGGATCAGCGCCTGCGGCACGTCGCGCGGGGCCTTCACCGTCAGGCGGTAGGATTCGACGCCGGCGTAGAGCAGCACGGGGCAGGTGGCCGGCGTCAGGCCGCCGGCATCCACGACCTCCTCCCACGTCATCGGCGCCGGCTGGATGCCCAAGGCCTTCAGGCGGGCCATGGCTCGCGAGTTGGCGTCCGGCAGCACGCGGAGGGAGATGCGGTCCAGTTGCCGGCGGAGGGCCGCGCGGTCGGGCTCGGCGAGAGGCAGCGGCTGGCCGGCGGCGGAGAGCGCCTGGTCCAGCTCCGCGGCGTAAGCCGGCAGTCCCCACGACGCAACGGTCTCCCGCCAGCGGACGACTCCGGAGGCGATGCCGCCCTGTTGCGCCTCGAGGGCCTGCGCCTTCACCCAGTCGAAGAAACGGCGGAGGCTCTCCTCGAGGGCCTTCCGTTGCGCGTCCACGGCTGCGGTCCAGGCCGGGTCCATCCTCCGGGCTCGCGCCTGCTCCAGCAAATCCAACGCCTTCCGGTATTCCTGCTGCTGGGAGGCCGTCTGGACCTCCTGTTCCAGCTCCGACAGTTCCTGCCTCCAGACCGCCGTGGGCGCCCCCTCCGGCTCCTCCCCCTTCGGTGCCGGTGCCTTCCGCCCCGCGGGGGCCGCTGTGCGCGGCGGAATCTCGGAGCGCGGCGCGGGCTCGGGTGTCCGCCCGCCCCGTAGCAGCAGCCCGAGTGCGAGCAGGAGGACGGCGGCCGCCGCGACGGCGGCGACCCGGAGCCGAACCGGGCCGGGGCCCGGCGCGGCGGCGGGGCGCGGCGCCGGAGGCCTCGGGAAGGCCGCGCGCACGGCGGCTCCCGGCGCGCCACCCGCGGCGTCGGCCGCCCGGAGCGTCTCCTCGTGCTGTTTCAACACCGACCGACGCTGCTCGGGCGTCAGCCGATTCAGAAGCGCGCCGGCGCAGGCCTCGCAGGTCGCCAGGGTGCCGACGCGGAGGGCGGCCCCCGCTTGAAAATCCGCGGCGGTCAGGCGCCTCCGGCACTTGTAGCAAGACAGCTCCCCGGTTTCCATCGCGCGCCGTCTCCTCGCACCCCGCCGCCTGCCCCGGGGCTCTCGTCCCGGTCGGTCCTCCCAAAGTGGACAACGAAATAACAGGAGACGCAATGATTTTCGGGGGAGGCCGCCGGGAATCGGGGCGGGACGACGCGGTCCTCGCCGCTGTCCCGACGAGCGGGGATCGGGCGTGCGGGGACTCCCCCTGATTCTGCCGAATTCTTGAAACCCATCCCCCCCGGAGGCTGTACTGATTGCATGAAGCGGGAAAGGTCCGCCCCCGGGGGACTCCTTTCAGGGCGCGAAACGGCCCGATTCCCTCGTCGATGCGGATCGGGGGGATCCGCCACCGCCCCGGCGTGTGGCGGGCTTTGACAGACGACCGGCCTCTCCTTTCGTCTGGAGGACGACGCATGATCCGCCTGGCGATGCTTGGGCTCGCGATGTTCCTGACCTGGGATCCGGCGGCCGCCGCCGGGGATCCGGAAGCCCCGGCCGCCGCCGGCGAGGCCGCCTCCGCCCCGGCGGTCGAGGCCCCGCTCCCGCCGGCGGAGGCCTGGATTCCGGGCGAGGCGGTGATCGCCTTGCGCGTTGCCAAGCCGGCCGTGCTGCTGGACCAGCTCCTGAGCCCGGCGCTGATCGAGTCGATCAAGGCCTCGCCCGTCTTCAAGGCCCAGTCCGGCAACCCGGGCTTCCGTCAGTTCCTGAACATCGTGCGCGTTTTCGAGCGCCGGATGGAGATGGATTGGCAGGCGGGCCTGCGGCGGCTGATCGGGGGCGGGGCGACGCTGGCGATCGGGCCCGGCGGGGAGACCCTGTTGGTCGTGGATGCGCTCGACGCGGACGCCCTCAAGGGGCTGGCCGCGATGATCGTCTTTCTTGCCCAGATGGATGCCGCCGGCAAGGGACAAGCGGACCGCGTCCAGTCGTCGAAGGTCGGGGATGTGACCCTGTGGAGCCTCGGCCCCGAGGAGGCGCACGCGATCATCGGCCGGCGCCTGCTGCTATCGAACCGGACGGAGGTGCTGAAGGCCGCGCTGGGCCTGCGGGATGGGACGCGGGAGAGGAGCCTGGCCGCCGTGCCGGCGTATCGCCAAGCGGCGAAGGCGGCGGGCGAGGGGGCCGCGGCGATGCTTTATGCCGACACCACCGTGCTCCGGCAGGCGCCGTCGATCGCGAAGGCCTTTGAGGCGGACCGGGAGCCTTTGGCGGCGATGCTGGCCGCCCCCGTCCTCGAGTCCCTGGCCCGGTCGTCCTGGCTGGCCCTGGCGTTGAAGGTCGGCGAGGGCGAAGTGGCGCTCGACGCGATCAGCGACGGGGCGATCGCCGAGGGGGGCGTATCGCGTTTCGCGATTCCTCTGCCGGGCGGCGCGGGCGCCCGGCCCAACCTCAAGGTGCCCCGCCGGATAGCGGCCCTGACCCTTTACCGCGACCTGCACGGCTTCTACGCCGCCAAGGACGACCTCTTCCCCGAGCGGAGCTCGGGCCTCATCTTCTTCGAGAACATGATGGGGATCTTCTTCACCGGGCGAAGCCTGACGGAGGAGGTCTTCGCCGAGATCGGCCCCCAGGTCCGCCTGGTCGTGGCGGAGCAGGCGTACGATCCGGTCGTCGGCACACCCGCCGTCCGCTACCCCGCCTTCGCCCTCGTCGCCCCCCTCAAGCATCCCGCGACCTACAAGCGCGTGCTCGAGGAGGCCTGGCAGAAGGCGGTGGGGCTTGTCAACTTCACCCGCGGCCAGTCGGCCGAGCCGGGGCTCGTGATCGACCGGCCCGTGCACGCGGGCACCAAGTACACGGTCGCCGGGTTCAGCCCCGTCGAGGCGGAGGACCGGTCCGCCGTCGACGTCCGTTTCAACTTCGAGCCGGCCCTGGCCATGCCGGGCGACTGGCTGATCCTCAGCTCCACGGGGGCCTTGGCTCGGGACCTCATCGACGCCCTCGGGCGGGAGGGCGACACCGCCGCCGGCGCCCCGGCCGCCGGCACGCACACGCTCTTCGAGCTCGACGGCCCCCAGCTGGCCTCGATCCTGGAGTCCAACCGGGACAACTTGGTTCGGAACAACATGGTCGAGGAGGGAAAGACCCGCGAGGAGGCTGCGGCCGGCATCGATCTGCTGCTGGCCGTGGCGCGGCACATCCGGGGCGTGACGCTCGCGATGGGCGCCGACGCCGGCCGGGCGACCGCTTCCCTGAGGGTTCGGTTCGGACGCCCGACGGTCGAAAGCGGAGGCCCTTGATGCCCGAGGAATCCCGCCGTCTCGGCGACGACCCCGACCGCGCGTGGGCGCCTTACGAACCGTCGCCGCGGCGCCCCTGGACGCCGGCGCGCGCCGCGCATCTGCTCCGGCGCGCCGGCTTCGGCCCGACGTGGCCGGAGCTTCAGCGCGCCCTGGCCGACGGCCCGCATCGGACCGTGGACCGGTTGCTTCGTCCCGGGGGCGACCTCGAGGCCTTCGACCGGGCCTTCGACGGCGACGAGGCGGTGGCGACCGCCGCGGGGCCGGCGGCCCCGCTGCGGGCCTGGTGGCTGCGCCGCATGATCGAAACGCCGCACCCCCTTCGCGAGAAGATGACGCTCTTCTGGCACGACCTCGTGGCCGTCGGCGCCGCGCGCGTCCCCCACGGCGCGCTCCTGCGGCGGCATCTGGGCCTGCTTCGCCAGCACGCCCTCGGGCGGGTCCCCGCGCTGCTCGACGGTCTCGTGAGCGATCCGGCGACCCTGCTGGCGCTGGGCGACGCGGCCAGCCGCAAGGCCCGCCCCGAGGAGGGCGTCGCCCGGCAGCTGCTCCACCGCCTCACCGTCGGCCCCGAGGCCTGCACGGACGGCGATCTCCGCGACACGGCCCGCGCCCTGACCGGCTGGTTCGTGCTGCGCGGGGAGCTGCGCTATTTCGAGCGCGAACACGACGGCGGCGCCAAGACGATCCTCGGGCAGACGGGGCCCTGGACCGGCTCGGATGCGGCGCGCATCGCCGCCGCACATCCCGCCACCGCCCGGAACCTGGCGCGCCGGCTTTACCGCTGGCTCGTCAGCGAGACCGACGCGCCGGACGACGCCGCGCTCGCGCCGGTCGCCCGCGCCCTCGGGCCGGAGGGCGACCTGGCCCGCGCGGTGGAGACGATCCTGCGCAGCGAATGTTTCCACGACGACGCCTCGATCCACCGGCGGATCAAGCGGCCGGTCGAGCTCGCCGTCGGCCTTGTCCGCGCCTTGGAGGGGGGCGTCCCCACCCTCCGGCTGGCCGACGACTTGGCCGCGCTGGGGGAGGACCTGCTTCACCCGCCGACGCGGGACGGCTGGGCGGGCGGACGGCACTGGATCAACCCCGCCTCGATCGTCGGCCGGGCCAACCTCGTCGCCGCCCTGCTCGACCCGAAGGGACCGTACGGCGACCGGCTCGATCCGGCCGCCGCGGCCGCACGGCACGGCTTCGCGACACCCGAGGCGGCCGCGCAATTCCTTGCCGCTCTCTGGATTCAGGCGGGTCCGGAGGACGTCGCGATCGCGTCCCTTCGGCGGGCGACCTTCGCCGCGGGCGGTCTCCGCGCCTTCGCCCACCGGCTGGCGGCGTCGACGGCCTTTCAGCTGGCATGAGGCGCCGACCCCCGGATGGGATAGATGGAATACGGAGGATCCGACATGCCTTCCACCCGCCGCCGGTTTCTCGGGACCGCCTTGGGTACGCCCGCCTTTCTCGCGATGTCGCCCGTCGCGCCCCCGTTCCTCGTCCGCGCGGCCCGGGCCGCGGGCGCAAACGACCGGCGCGACACGGTCCTCGTCGTCCTCCAACTCACCGGCGGCAACGACGGTTTGAACTCCGTTGTGCCGGCCGAGGATGACGCCTACGGTCGCGCGCGGAAGACGCTTCGTCTTGCGCCGGAGGAGGTGCTGCCCATCGCCGACGGCCTCGGCTTTCATCCCGCCCTGAAGGGGTTCGACCGGCTCCGGAAGGAGGGCCGGCTGGGCGTCGTCCAGGGCGTCGGATATCCGAATTCGGACCGCGACCATGGCGGCGCGATGCGGGACTGGCATACCGCGCAGCCCGACGCCCCCCGGTGCCCGACCGGCTGGGTCGGCCGGTTCTCCGACGCGGCCGGCGAGGACGCAGCCGGCCCGACGGCCGCCTTCCTCGGATCCATCGCCACCCCTTTCTCGCTTCACGCGCGGGCGGGCGTGGTGCCGTCGCTTCGCACGGCCCGCGACCTGGTCCTCCGGGCGGCCCCGGGACCGGCCGAGCCCGACCCGGCCGCGTCCGGCCCCCTGGCGGAGCATGCCGCTCGGGCCCGACGCGACGCCCTGTCCATGAGCCGCCGCCTCGAGGAGACCCTGGCCCGACGGGACCGGGGATCGCGCGGTTACCCGGACTCGGGGCTGGCGGCCGACCTGAGGGCGGTCGCGGACCTCGTTCTCGCCGACGCGGGCGTCCGCATCGCCTGCGTCGAGCTGGGGGGCGGGGGGATCGGCGGATTCGACAACCACGCCGGCCAGAAGGAGAATCACGCCGCGCTCCTCGCGCAGCTCGGAGACGCCGTGGCGGCGTTCGCCGACGACCTGGCCCGGGAGCGAATTCTCGACCGCGTGGCGCTGATCACCTTCTCCGAGTTCGGCCGGACGCTGACGGAAAACGGGCGGCGGGGAACGGGCCACGGCGCCGCACAACCGATGTTCCTCGTCGGCGGCCGGGTCCGCGCCGGCCTGATCGGGAAGCATCCCTCCCTGGACGACCTGGACCAGGATGCCCAGAAGCCGCACACCGACTTCCGGCAGGTCTACGCCGCCCTCCTGGACCGCTGGCTCGGCGTCGCCTCCGAGCCTGTGCTGGGGGCGCGGCACGCGCCCGTGGATCTGTTCGTCTGAGGACCGGAGCGATCGGCCGGCGCCTCCCCCCCTCGCAGCCTCGATGATCCAGAGACCGTGTCATGTTGGGTGCCGAGGCCGCTCCAATAGGGGAGGCCCTCCGTGCGATCCGGCAATTCCTTAAGGCGAGCCCGCATGGCACCCGCGTCCCGTTTCCGGTTCCGCGTATCGACGGGCGTAGCCCTCGCGACGGCGGCCGTCGGGCTGGCGTACGCGGCCCCCCCCATCGGCACCCTGCCTCCCGGGTGCACGGAGCGCCTGGACATCCCGGCCCGCGACCTCCGAGGTTACGGCCCGCTTGCCGGCCGGTTCGACCGGTACGGCGACAGGGCCTCCCACCTGCGCATCCAGTGCGCCGGCGCGGAGAAGGCGAAGATCGTCCACGCCAAGTACGTGTCCGATCTCCATCTCCTGCTCGAGGTGAAGGCCGAGCCGCTCGTCGTGGATGGCACAGCTTTCCGCGCGACGGCCGTGCCGTGCCAGGGCCTCCTCGTCGCCTTCCGCCGGGGCGATGCGGTGCATGTCGTCGCCGGCGCCGATGCGGGGGCGGTGGAGGCGGTCCTGCGCGCGGTGAAGGGCGAGTGGGTCTCCGCCGAGCCCGTTCCCTCCGGCACGGTGCCGATGTACCTCGACGCGTGGGATCGGCACGGCTTCCGGTTCTACTATTGGCCCTACCAGCTGCCCGAGCCGAAGCCCGGCGCGAAACGGGTGGCGTGGCGGGACTACGACGTCCTCGGCGAGTTCGAGTTCGCGAGGCGCAACAACGCCACCGGCTTCGTCCTCTGGATGAACGAGGACAAGACGGATTTCGCGGAAGGGATGTGCAACGCCATCCTCTGGGATTGGGCGGCCCGCGCGGCGGAGCGGCGCGGCCTGCCGGTGGTCGTCAACAGCAACATCGCCGACGGCGTCTGGCTCCTGAACCGCTACCGCGGCGAGACGCAGCAGCGCGCCCCGGACTACTGCGGCGGCTACTACACGGCCGGCGATTCCTTCCACGCCGGCTTCGGCCACCTCTCGTGGTGCGCCGGCGCCGGGCGCGACGCCTGGCTCGCGGTCCTGCAGGCCGGGCTGCGCCCCTTCGCCGCCCGGCCCAACACGATCGAGTATCTCGAGCCGCATGCCGAGCTGCGCCACGGCGAGCACGACATCCTCACCGAGTACGGTCCCCTGGCGGACGCCTCCTACCGCGCCTTCTTGCGGCAGCGGTACGGCTCCGTCGCGGCGGTGTCCCGTCGCTGGCACGGGAACGGAACCGCGTTGGGGTCGTGGGACGACGTGCGCGTCCCGGAGCTGGCGCACTTCCTCGGCTTCGATGCGGACGCCCTGAGCCTGGCCGGCCCCTGGCGGGTCCGGTTCGAGGCGTTTCGCGACGGCCAGGGGCCTCCCGCGGCGCCCGCCCCGGAGGCGTGGTACCAGCCCGGTCTGAAGGACGACGACTGGCCCGCGGTCGAGGCCCCCCACACGGATGTCGCGATGTTCCTCCCCCGGCGGCCGGCCGTCTGGCGCCGGCGCTTCACGGTGCCCGCCGCCTGGCGGGCCGCCCGCCGGCGCGTTTGGCTCTACGCCTTCCCCCTCAACCGCGCCCGCCGGGAGCCCGCGCCGGTCTGGTTGAACGGGACGAAGGTCGCCGAGCCGGTGGTCGATGGGCTCCGGAACTGGTTCGCGGCGGAGGTCACCGGCGCGCTCCGCGCCGGGGAGAACCTCCTCGCGCTCCGCCTGCCCGAGAATTTCCTCGGCTACCGCGTCTATCTCTCGGGCCGCGAGCCGCTCCAGTACCCGTACCTCGGCGAGGGGATGAACGCCCAGTGGGCCGATTTCATCCGCTGGCAGGCCTGGACGCGGACCGATGCCTGCCGCCGCGGCCTCGAGGCGATCCGCCAGATCGACCCCGACCGCTCCGTCGTCTGCATGGCGCCCGACGCCTTCGTTTCCGGCCTCAAGCGGCTCTGCGAGGACTACGGCGGCCACTTCCACAACACCGGCTACATGAGCGGCTGGTGGGCGGAGCCGCTGCCGATGTTGATGCGCTCCGCGGACATGCCCTTCTCGCTCGAGCCGGGCGGCCCGGCCTCCACGCTCGCCGAGTTCAAACTCTTTCTCGGCAACTGGCTGACCGAGGGCGTCAACGCCGTCCACTACTTCATCCACGTCGGGAACATTTACTGGCATGACGAGATCCGCCCCTACTTCGAGGCGATGCAGCCGGTCATCGGCTCCATCGGCAAGGTCCACATCCCCAAGGCCGAGGCCGCCCTGCTCTACGGCGACGATGTCGAGAACCTCACCGGATGGCCGTGGACGCACGGGGATGCGACCAACCACCCCAGCGGCTACGTCCCCTACCAGGTAAACCTGGGCCTCCACAAGGAGTACCATCTGGACGCCCTGACGCCGCCCGACTTCGCCCGCGGCACCGCCGATGCCTACCGCGCCGTGATCGACACCAACACCTGCGTGATGGACCCGGAGACGGTCGGCGACATCGAAGCGTGGGTGCGGCGCGGCGGCGTCTTCATCACCCACGGCCACACCGGGCGCCACACCCCCGAAAAGGCCGACAGCTGGCCGATCCGCTTGCTCACCGGCTATGCGGTGAAGGAGATCGCCTACCACCCCCGCAGCCGCAGAATGGCGCTGGTCCCCGGCCAACAGGTCTTCACGGAGGACGGCTGGACCGACGGGCAGCTCGACCGGACCGGGCTTTCCCTCGAGAAGACCGACCCGGCCTGCCAGGACCTGATGCGCTGGCCCGACGGCACGACGGCCGTCGGCCTCCGCCCCCTCGGAAAGGGCGCCGTGGTGCACGTCGGCTGCCACTACAACAACTCCCCCCACCTCGTCCGACAGATCCTCGCCTGGCTCAAGCTCCGCCGCATCCCCGCGACCTGCGACCACCCCGCCCTCCAGGTGACCCACGCGGTCAGCAACAACGGGCTCTACGACGTCTGGACCCTTTGGAATTGGGATCGGAACAAGGCGGTCACGGTGGATTTCGCCTTCCGCGACGGGCAGGTGCCGGCGTTCTGCGTCGACCTGGGATCGAAAGAGGCCGTGCCCCTGGCGCCGGCGCCCGGCGGCGCCAAGATCGCCGGCCTCTCGTTCCAGCCGCTGGACATCCGCGTCTTCGTGACGCCGCGCCGTGCGATCGCGACCGCGGCGCTCGACTGGCTGCACCTCCAGCGCGGCTGGTGGCGCGGTACGGCCAAGCCGTCGAAGGCGCTGGCCCCGTATGTCCCGCGTTTCGCCCTCGACCTGACCGAGGGGTGGCGGATGAAGCCGCTCGAGGAGGCCGACCCGTCCGACCCGGCGCCGCTGGCCGCGCCGGGCGTGGAGGACGCCGGGTGGACGCCGATGCGGTTCGGCAACTGGATCGTGCCGGACGAGCTCCCGACGCGCCGAGCCTTCTTTCGCAGAACGTTCACGGTGCCGGCGCACTGGACGGACGGAGCGATCGAGCTTCGAATCCTCAACTGGACGCACGACGGCGTGCGCGGGCGGCTCCGCGTCTGGCTCGACGGCGAGGCGCTCGCCTTCCCCGGCTCCAGCGTGAAGGGACTGCCCCTCACCGGGAGGCTCAAGCCCGGCGCGAAGCACCTCCTGGCGGCGGAGGCCGCCGGCGAGGGGCCGATCGCCGGCTGCATCGGCAACACCTGGCTTTACTACCGTCCGCGGCCCCTGGCGACGCAGGATCTGGCCGGTGTTTGGACGACGACCCGCGACGCCCTGGCGTGGACGGGCTCCGCGACCCTCCCCGGCCCCTGGGATGCCTACATGGCCCGTCGGACCGTTCACGTCGACCGCGCCCGCGCCGGGACGACCGTGATGGTCCGGATCGACACGGACCGCCCGTTCGGCCTCTACGGCGTCATGGTTAACGGCCGCTGGGTGATGCGCCTCCACCACGAGGTGGGCACGCTCACCGAGCTCAACGTCACGCCCTGGATCCGGTTCGGCGAGGGGAACGAGATCGCGATCGTGCGGCGCGGCGGTCCGGAGAAGGGCGAGATCCGGGCCGTCCGCCTCGAGTTCCACCCGGCGGGCGCCTATCCGTGAAATACCTCAAGCGAAATGCGCAAGAGCTCCTGGCCCCGGCCCACGGGGTCGGTTTATCCTGAGCGCCGTCGCCCCCGGTATCGAGGCCCCGAACATGCGATCGCTCCCGCGCACCGCGACCGGCCGGCTCGATGCCCCCCCCGTCGCCGCCCTGCGCGCGGCCGAGGCGCGGGCCTTTCCGGACGTTTCCCATCCGGCGCCGGCCGACCCGGCGGCCCGCAGGGGACTCCGGGCGCCGCGCGCCGGGTCCTCCCTGGCGCTGGGCCTGCTCCTGGTCGCCGCGCCGGCGATCCGCGGCGCGGAGCCCGCCGGCGGCGCGGCCGCGATGGCGGCGAAGGACGACTGGCTCGCCCGCAGCGGCGCGCGCGCCCCGGCCGGCGGCGCCGCCGCGGGCCTGACCGTCCTCGCCAACCACGATCCCGTCATCCGCAACAACCGGGGCGGCGAGCCCCTCCGGGTCGGCGACGCAACCTACACCCGCGGTCTCTACTGCCACGCCGTCAGCAAGATCCTCGTGACCCTGCCGTCGCCCGGCCGGACCTTCTCCGCAGTCGTCGGCCTCGACCGCAACCCCGACACCCGAAACGGCAAGGGGAGCGTCGTCTTCTCCGTCTCCGCCGGCGACAAGGTCCTTTTCAAGTCCGGCGTCCTTCGGGTCGATTCGCCGGGCGTTCCCGTCTCGGTCGACCTCGGCGGCGCAACCCGGTTCACGCTCGACGTCGGCGACGCCGGCGACGGCATCGGCTGGGACCAGAGCGACTGGGCCGACGCGAAGGTCGTGCTGGCCGACGGCCGGGAGCTCTGGGTCGGCGACCTGCCGCTTCTCGAGGCCGGCGGGACCTCCCTTCCCTTCTCCTTCCGGCTCGGCGACCTGGACGGAACGGCGCTTCTCGCCGACTGGCCCCGCAAGACCGCCTCCCGGGCGCTCGACGCGAACCGGCATGAGACGACCGCCTGCTGGACCGACCCGTCGTCGGGTCTCGAGGTGCGATGGGTGGTGGTCGACTATCGCGATTTCCCGACGGTCGAGTGGACGCTCTACTTCAAGAACACCGGGGCGGCCGACTCGCCGATCCTTTCGAAGATCCAGGCCCTCGACGTCCGCCTCCCGCGGGGGAACCCCGGCCTCCCCGTCCTCCGCTATTTCGACGGCGGCTACTGCGGGCCGCAGGCCTACAAGCCGCACGAGATGGTCTTCTCGCGGGAGAACCACGAGCTCTCCCTCCACCCCGGCGGCCGCGGCTCGGACCGCTGGATGCCCTACTTCAATCTGGAGATCGGCGACGGCGGCGTGATTCTCGCCATCGGCTGGCCCGGCCAGTGGAAATTCGCCACCTTCGAGGACCGGGACAACCGGCAGGGCGTGGTCGCGGGCCAGGAAACGACGCATTTCAGGCTCCGCCCCGGGGAGGAGGCCCGAAGCCCGCTTATCGCCTTGCAGTTCTGGAAGGGCGGCGACTGGATCGACGCGCAGAACGTCTGGCGCCGCTGGATGATCGCCCACAACCTGCCGACGCGCGACGGCAACCCCCTCCCGCCGCAGCTGGCCGGCTGCAGCTCCCACCTCTTCAACGAGATGCTCGGCGCCAACGAGGAGAACCAGATCCAGTTCATCGCCCGGCACGTCGCCGAGGGACTGAAGCTCGACTACTGGTGGATGGACGCCGGGTGGTACCCCAACGACGGCGGCTGGTGGAACACCGGCACGTGGGAAGTGGACCCGAAGCGCTTCCCGCGCGGCCTGCGCGCCATCAGCGACGCCGCCCGCGCCCACGGCGTCAGGACCCTCGTCTGGTTCGAGCCGGAACGCGTCACGAAGGGTACCTGGATCTGGGAGCATCACCCGGAGTGGCTGCTGGGCGGTGACCCGAACTGCCGGCTGCTGGACCTGGGGAACGCGTCCGCCCGTTCGTGGCTTGTCGACCACATCGATCGCACGATCCGGGAGCAGGGCATCGACCTCTACCGGCAGGACTTCAACATCAACCCCCTGGGCATCTGGCGCGCGAGCGACGCCCCGGACCGGCAGGGCCTCACCGAGATCCACTACAACACCGGCTACCTCGCCTACTGGGACGAGCTGCGCCGGCGCCACCCGGGGATGTTGATCGATACCTGTTCAAGCGGCGGCCGGCGGAACGATCTCGAGACCTTGCGCCGCTCGGTCCCGCTCCTGCGCAGCGACGACATCGGCGTCCCGGTCAACGCGCAGTGCCATACCTACGGCCTCGCCTTCTGGGTCCCCTATTGGGGCACCGGGTCGGGCACCACCCCGTATGTCTTCCGCAGCAACATGGGCTGGCACATGACGATCGGCCCCGACGCGCGGAAGCCGGACGAGAACTATGCGGAGGCGGTGCGGCTGACCACCCAGTGGCGCGAGGCGGCCGTCAACTATTGCGGCGACTACTACCCGCTGACCCCGTACACCTTCTCCGAGCGCGCCTGGATGGCCTTCCAGTTCGACCGGCCCGAGGCGCGTTCCGGCATGGTCCTGGCCTACCGTCGCGCCCGCGCCGCCGAGGCCGCGCAGCGGTTCCGTCTGCGCGGCCTCGACCCGGCCGCGGTGTACGCGTTCCAGGATGCGGATTCCGGCGCGGTGGCGAAGCACGCCGGCGCCGATCTGGTCTCGTCCGGCCTGCCGGTGGAGCTGCCCCAGGCCCCGCAAGCCGCGCTTCTCGTGTACCGGCGCCTCGGCCCCTGATCGGGGGCGCCCTTTCGGGGGGAGGCGCCCGCCCTGCGCCGCCCGCGCGGCGATTTCGCTCCGGAACGGGCAAAATCGCGGTCCGCTGCTATCCTGCAGAAGCGGGGGACTCGTTCCTCCCGGTCCGCGTTGCCCCGGTTCGGAGCCGCCGCATGCGCCCGCCACGCCGCACCGTCCGCGGACTTTCCCGGCTCGTCCCGATCCTCCTGGCTGGGCTGGCTCCCGCGGGGCCCGTCGCCCGCGGCGAGGTTGTCGCCCGCCACGTCCGGATCGAGAATCCCACGGGGTTCGTCATGGAGTTCCGGCAGGTCGAAGTCTACAGCGGGGGGCAGAACATCGTTCGCGGCCGCCGCGAATGGGTCACCGGCACCGTCCCGCCCCGCCCCGGCGACGATCGCCCCACGCCGCAGAGCATCGTCGTCGTCGCCCCGCGCGAGGGGGAGGAGATCACCAACGGCGACACCGACACCCGCCACCGCGCCTCGGAGTGGCGCGCCTACGTCAACCCGGCCGACAACGCCCCCGGCCTGAACCCGTGGCTCGAGATCGACCTCCAAAGACCGGTCCCGATCCAGAAGATCGTCGTCTATGCCTCGCGATACCCCAGCCGTCTCTATCTCGACAAGGGGCACCGCGTGATCTCGGCGCTCGACGCGGATCGCAAGGTGGTCTGGGCGGAGAAGTGGCCGTACTACGACCAGAAGCGGTACCCCGGCGGCGTTTTCGCCTTCGAGCCGGTCCCCCAGGCGGCCGGCAAGGGGTCCGCGGCCGGCCGCGTCGTCCCGCCCCGGGCGCCCGACTGGGTGTCGATGGGCTGGCTCCTCGACGCCGAGTCCGCCCCGCCCCCGCCGGACGCGGCCCGGCGCCGGGAGGTCTTCGCCGCGCGCCACACGCCAGCCGAGGTGAAACGGCTGGCGGACCGCGTCGTTCCCCTGCTGGACGGGCGCGCCTCCGGGATGGCGGCGGTGAAACAGCTTCACGCCGACGGCAAGCCCGCCGAGGCGCTCGAGGCCTGGAAGCGGGCCTGGTTCGCCAAGATGGCGCGCGTCAACCTCCACGCGGCGCTCCACGGCGATTTTGTCACCTACTCCGCCCACGGCGACGACCTGATGGACGGATTGATGGTGTCCATCACCCCGGGCACGGCCCGGGCGATCCCGTTCGTGCCGGGCCAGATCCACTGGATCAACCTGCCCCCCCCGGGCGGGGACAGCCGCGAGATGAGCGCCGCGATCGACGACTGCAAGGCGAAGGCGGCCGTCGGCAAGGTCTCCTGGCCCCTGCTGCATGCCTTCCGGCGCCGCCCCGACCCCGCCTACATCCGGCGGTGGGCCGAGATCATGGACGATTGGGCGATCCACTTCTTCGAGGATGCGGCGAAGGTGCCGTACGAGGTCGAGGACCTGTTCACGTTCAGCCCCTGCCACGCCTGGGGAACGATGATGGAGGATCTTGCCGACATCGCGAAGGAGCACCCCGCCCTGGTCGATCTCATCCCGGCCGACACGCTGGCGCGCGTGCAGCTGATCTGCCTGGAGAAGTACAGCACCGCGTGGTGGAGGCAGGCGCGCGAGACGGTCTTCAACCACAACGCCAGCGGCCTCTACGCCTGGGATGCGGTGCTTCCCTACCTTGACGAGTGGCACCCCGGCCAGCGCGCCCGGCGCGAGTGGCGGCAGGCTTTCGAGCGCTTCATGACCCTGGCGACCGAGCGGGACGGCTCGCTGACCGAGATCGGCGACGAGGGGCACCAGGAGATCCCCGTCCTTCTCGGGTTCAACCTCCAGCGCGCCGAGCAGGAGCGGCCCGCCTGGTACACACCCGGCTGGCGCAACCGCGCCCTGGAATGGTACGACAACCTCTATTACTACATGTTCCGCCACCTCGCGCCGGGGGGCTACGAGCACCGCTTCGCCGTCGACTACCGCCCCGCTCGCTGGGAGAGCACCGTGAAGCCCTACTTCAAGTACCACCCGCAGGTCCCCCCGATGCTCAACCGGGACAAGGCCGTCTTCGGCAACCCGGAGGTCCGCCGCCTGCTCGACGCTTTCGGCCACATCTCCGCCGGCATCCCGCCGGCCGCCGACCCGGTCTTCAAGCCGATCGTGGAGGCGCAGCAGCGAAGCCAGGAGATCGTCCGGCGGGCGATCGGGGCCGACACGCCCGGAAGGCCTCGCGTTCGCTCCGACTGGATGCCGTACACGGGCGCGTACTACTTCCGCAGCGGGTGGGAGGATAATGCGGCCTTCCTGGCCATGATGGCCTGCGGCTCGCACGGCGGGTCCCAGGCGCCGCAGTGGCCTTACACGATGTGGTACCACTACGACTACGGTTTCCCCCTGATTGCGGCCCAGCCCGTCCTGGTCGACGGCCAGCCGCCGGATTACCTGCAGGGCCGGCGCCACACGTTCCAGCCGGGCACCAAGACCATGGCGCTCACGAACGCCGACGAGACGCCCGCCCCGCACCGCTGGCTGAGCACCCCGCGGTTCGACTTCGGCGAGGCGCGTTTTCACGGGGACTACCACGGATTCCCCGGCTTCCGGAACGCCTGGGACCACACGCTGGAGATCGTGCTGGACGACGGGCGGGGCATCCCCCGTGTGGACTCCCTCCGGCAGATTCTCCAGTTGCGCGCCAGCCGCCTCTTTGTCGTCCTCGACGCGATCCGCCTCGGCGACGGGAAGCCGCGCAAGCTCTCGATCCCCTACACCGTCTCGCTCTCGGCGCGGCAGAAGAACCCCACCCGGCCGTTCGAGGCCGGCCAGCTGGTGCTTGACGAGCAGGCCGGCCGGATCCGCAGCGAGAATCCCGACGGTCCCTCCGTCGCGCTCTACCCGTTCGCCGACCCGCCGCTTGCTTTCCGGAGGGGGCCGGACGCGAAGGTCGACACCCGGAAATACGCGCGCCGTCTGACGGAGGCCATCGGCGTCGCGGAGCAGCCGGTCTCCGCCGAGACGAAGAGCGACCGCCTGATGTTGGCCGCCGTGATCGCGTCGCGCGACCGGGGCGCCCCGGACCGCGTCGCCTCCATCGAGCCGGCGAGCCGACCCGGCGAGGCGGTCGGTTTCCACGCCCGGCTTCAGGACGGCGGCGAGATTTGGTGCCAGTTCGCCGGGCTGGGCACGGCCCGCCTGGCGTGCGGGCCGGGCGCGGCCGAGGGGCAGCTCCTGCTGGTGGCCCGGGACCCGGGCGGGCTGAGCGGGCTGCTCCTGGGCGGCGCGTCGCTGTCGATCGACGGCAAGCCGGTGCCGCTCCGGGAGCCCGACTGCGAGTTCGTCGCGGCCGGCGGGACCGTGACAACGACCCCCATCCTCCAGCCCATCGACCCGGTCCGATTCAGGCCGGACCGGAACGTTTTCAGGGACTCCGAGCGGGTCGAGATGGTCAGCGCGACGCCGAACGTCGAGATCCGCTACACCACCGACGGCACGCCGCCGACGCGCGCCTCGACGCGTTACACCGGCCCGGTGACGATCACGGAGACCGCCGAGTTCGCGGCCCGGGCGTACCGCCTGGGCCCGGATGGCAAGCCGCTGGAAGCGGAGGACTTCGAGATCAACGGCACGCGGTTCACCGTGCCGTCCTACGGGTCCTTCACGAAGCGGCCGCTCCAACCGGCCGTGGCGCAGGCCGGCAGGGACCTCGCGCCGGGGCTGACGTGCGAGCGTCTCGAAGCGCCTTGGTGGACCTTGTACGCCGGCGCGCACTGGCTGCCGGCCGTGAAGACGGGGACCGTGGACCGGGAGATGGAGGGGCTGCAGGAGCCGGGCCCCGAGCCGTACGGCATGCGCTACACGGGATACCTCCGGGTCCCGGCGGATGGCGTTTACACCTTCCACGCTCCGCGCGAGCTGGTCTACATGGATTACGCCACGAGCTACGACCTGCGCGTTTACATCGACGGGGAGGAGTGGGATCTGGCGCAGGGGTGGCACGGGCACGGAACGTGGTCGATCCCGCTCCAGAAGGGCCTCCACGCCTTCCAGGTGGACTTCGCCGATGCCCGGACGAACCCCTGGCGGAAGTCGGGCATCTGGCGGTACTACCCGCGCCCGTGGGCGGTCTACCCGGGGAAGCCCGGCGATCTGCGAATCTCCGGCCCGGGTCTCGACCGCGCCCGCATTCCTCGGGAGTGGCTGTTCCGGTCCCGGTGATCGGGGGCCGGCTACGGTCCCGCCACCTCGTAGCAGAGCACCGCCGTCTGTCCGCCGGCGGCGCCGGCCGCGTCCGCCGTGAAGACGAGCGCGCCTCCCTCGACCCGCGACGGCACCTCGGCGAGACGCCGGCCGGACGTGGCCAGCGCGTAGACCTTCAACCCCGCCGCGTTGCCCAGCCGGAGCTTCACCTCCGCCTTCCCCGCGCGCACCAGGTGCGGCAGCCGGCCCCAGGCCAGCAGCGTCTTCCGCGCCTTCTCGCCGTAGCGGATGTCGGTGTTCTGGCAGTCCGTCAGGTGTGTGACGAGCAGCCGGCGGCTCTCGAGGATCGGCTTCCGGTCGAGGGAGCTGACCCAGACCGTGGCGTCCGCCTCTCGAACCCCCGCCTCGAGGCCGTGCCGCGTGAGGATCGTCTGACCGGCGGGGGCATAGCCGCCCGCGGTGCGCGGGGTGTCGAGCACGAGCATGTCCTTCGGCGCGTCAATGAGAATGCCGCCGCCCCGGCTCTCGAAGACATTCCGGTCCGGATCGGTCCGGTTCTTCTCCCCGAGGGCGGGGCGGAGGGCCTTCAGAAGGTCCTCGTTCTTCAGGGCATAGGCGTCCAGGGACCCGACGGGGGCGAACGCCGCGGCGTTGCCGGGGGCCGGGAGCGGGCTGCCGGGCCCGTGGAGCGCGGCGGCCCACGGCGCGTCGGCCGGACCGCCCCTGCGAACGAGCGTCGAGACGCCGGCGACCCACGCGGCCCAGTGCCAGCGCGGCGCGAGGCCGGGGATGGGGCGGTCCATCGCGGCGAGCGCCTCCTCGCGATAGGCCACGGTGACGTGCGGCGTGCCCGGCTCCTCGAGGTCGCGCCGGAGGAAGAGGCAGAGGCTCGCGCGCTCCGCCGACTGGCCGAGCGGATCGGTGGCCATGTCGAAATAATTCATCGCCCCGGGCTTGAAGAGGTTCTCGCGCGAGTGGCAGTAGCAGAACCGCCAGATGCCGCTCCAGTCCTGGATCGCGCCGAGGGCGCCGGTGAGGATGCCGCCGACGCCGCGGAAGCGGCCGGGGGCGGAGTAGTTGTACTCGGTGATCGTGAAGGGTTTGCCGAGGAGGCGCGTGAAGGCGCAGTGGCGGCCGCCCGGCGCCCCGGACGCCACCGGACTCGTGTTCGGGCACCGGCTCGGCAGCCGCCAGGGTTGCTCGAGGAACTGCGGGTGGTCGACGTAGAAGTGGTCGTCCACGTAGTCGAACGCGGCGCGCGCCAGCTGGTCGGTCGCGTGGTTCGTCCAGCAGCTCATGTTGGTCAGGAGCGCCTGGACGCCGAGCTCCTTCCGGAGGAAGTCGGCGGCGCGGCCGAAGAAGTCCTTCTCGACGTGGGCGAGGAAGGCGATGGAGTCGCGGACGCGGGCGGCCTGGCCGTGAAGGTCGCCGGCCATCGCCACGCTTCCCTTCGCGGGGTCCTCGCCCTCCGCGAGCTCCGCCCCCCAGGCCTTCGCCAGCGCGGCGCGGTCGGGGTACCGGCCGGCCAGCCAGCGGTTCCAGGCGGCGTTCCACTCGGGGACCTTCCGGAGCGTGCCGAAGAAGTTGCCGAGATTTCCCTCGTTGATCAGCGCGATCCACGCCAGCCCCGGCTCCTGCGCGTAACGGCGGCCGGTGTAGGGGTTGACGTGCGTCAGCAGGTTGCGCGCGAAGGCCGCATAGTTCTCCCACGCCTTCGCGTGGACGGGCACGAGGTCCTTGAACTCGTCCATCCCGACGTTCCCCCCGCCCGGCTGGCCGATCTCCGCGCGCGGGACGGGGCGGGAGACGAAAAGGTCCGTCGTGATGTAAAGGCCGCGCTTGATGAAGGCGGCCAGGAGGTAGTCGAACTGGTCGAGCTTCTCGGGGTTGAGGTCGTACGAGTGCTTTTGGCCCTGGCAGAGCTCGCCCTCGTAGTGGTGGATGCGGACGGCGTTGTAGCCGAGCCGCACGATCCGCTCGGCGAGCCGGTCGGCCTGCTCGTGGGAGATGTACTGGGCGGAGAAGCAGAAGTTGACGCCATAGAAGCGGCGCGGGGTCTTCTGCGGGTCCTTCTCGAAGACGAAGTGGCCGTCCGGCGAGGCCCGGACCCAGCCGTGTTTCCCCGCGGGGGCGTCGGCGAAGCCCATCGGCGAGAAGTCCAGGGCCGAGCCGGGCTCGATATCGAGCTCGACGGCGAGCGGCGCCCACTCCGGGCCGGCCGCGAGCGCCACCGGCTCGTCGAGGGAGACGGCCAGGCCGTCCGCCGCCCCGAGGGTGAAGGCGATCGTCACCGGCACGCCGGCCTTGAAAACCCCGCCGGCGGGGGGCGCGCGGTGAATGCGGACGGAGAAGGAGGGGCCCCACCTGCGGTTGTCCTGCAGCAGCACCGGCGTGGGGTCCGGGAAGGCGAGCGTCAGCGCGCCGCCGGCGGGCGGCTTCAGCGTCAGCGAGCGGACCGGCCCGTTGAAGAGGCCGATCTCCTTGAACTCGAGGGGGAAGACGCCGGACGCCCCGTCGGCGGTCCACGCACCGCCGGCGAGCGCGGGGATGTCGAACTCCGCGCTGACATGGAGGCACTGGAGCGCGGCGTCGGCGGCGGGCGTGAAGACGTACTCGGCCCGGAGCGAGCCTTTCGGATCCTCGACGAAGGTCGCGACGCCCGGGACGGCCGGCCCGGAGGGGTTCCGGACGCTGAAGCGGCGCGCGGGCTGGCCGGGGGCGACGGATTTCGCGTCGCCCACGGCGGCGGCGCCGGCCCAGGCGCGGTCGTAGAGGCCGGCCGTGAAATCGCAGATCGCGCGCCGGCCGGCGGACAGGCTGACCTTGCCGTCGGTCCCCACGAGCGCGTCGACCGGCGCGGCGGGGGCGGACGCGGCGGCGGCCAGGAGAGCGAGGGGGACGCACAGTCCGAGCGGGCGGCGCATGGGCATAAGCGCTCCTGTTTCAAGCGGGGGCCGAATCGTACCATGAGATGACGCCCGGCGTCCCGCCCTGTCGCGGGTTCGGGCGCGCGCCGGCGGCGGCGCGGCCCCGGCGAGGCCGGGGGTCACGGTTTTTCCATGACGCGGACGATGTCGAACCGGGAAAAGAGCCAGAGGCCCTCGGCCCGGCGGAGCCGGGCGGACACCTCGCGGTAAGCGTCGTCCGGCCCGTCGGCGCCGCCCCGCAGCCGGGCGGTAAACCGCGCGGTGGCCTCCTCCGGCGGGCGGATCTCGACGGTCAGGTCCGTGAAGGAGAGGTCGAGCGCGCCGGACGCGGCCCGGAAGCGGGCGATCGCGGCGGCGAGCTCGCGGGGCGTGTGGCGGCCGGCGAAGGGTCCCGCCTCGCCGGCGATCTCGATGGGGTTGGCGAAGCAGGAGGCGATGGACAGGGCCCGGGCCGCCGCCTGGACGGCCGTCTCGCCGGGCGCCTTGCCGACCGCGTCGCAGAGCGCCCGCAGCCGCGCCTCGACCTGCGCCTCCGGGGAGGGCGCGCCCAGCCGCCATGCCAGAACGGCCGCAACGGCCAGGAGGGCGACGAGGGCCGGGATCGCGCGTCGGCGGTCTACCACAAGGGGCCTCCGACGACCCGCTCCGCCCGCACCAGGCCGCATTCGTGCGCTTCGAAGGGCATGCTCCGGTTGTCCCCCACGACATACAGATAGCCGGGCTGGACCGTCACGGGCTCACGATCCCAATCACACGGCCGCCGGACCCAGGGCTCCACCTGCGGCGTGCCGTTGACGACGAGCGTCCCGCGGCGGAACGCCACCGCGTCGCCCGGCAGCCCGGCGACCCGCTTGAGGTACATCACGCTCGGACCGGCCAGGCGGACGAAGACGACGTCGCCCCGCCGCAGGTCCCGGAAGGCGTACCGGAACCGGCTGCCGAGGAGGAGGCTGCCTTCCGCGTAGGTCGGCTCCATGCTCCGGCCGGCGACGCGGCAGGGGCGCGTGACCACACCGAAAAGGAGCCAAGCGCCGGCGGCCACGGCCGCCAGCCGGAGGGCGAACCGCCGGTTCATCGGCGGCCAGAGGAAGCGCTTGACCGATTCGCGCATGGCGGCCGTCACCCCTCCGCGCGGCCGCTGCGGGTCCGTCCCGACAGAAGCGCCTGCTCGGCGGCCTCCCGCGAGTCCGCCATCGTGAGAAAGGCGGTGAGGTTGAACATCTTCAGGGCCCACGCGACCTTTTCGGAGGGGCGTACGAGGACCAGATCGCCGGCGTTCTCGCGGGCCGTCTCGGTGGCGTTGACCAGGATGCCGACGCCGGTGCTGTCGATGGCGGCGACGCCGGAGAGGTCGAGAATGATGCGATAGTGCTTCTCGGCGAACAGCCCCCAGAGGGTCCAGCTCAACTGGCCGGTCGTCCCCGGGTGGATCGCCCCGGCGAGCTCCAGCAGGGAGATCCCATCCGGCAGGTCGCGCTTCTCGACGTGGAGGCTTTGCATGCGGCGGCGTCCGAAACGTCCCGGCGCCGGCGCGCCGAGGCCGATGCGTATTATACCGCCGCGCCGGGAAAATGCACGGCGATGCGCGGCGCCGGTCCGGGGCGCTCCGGCCCCGCCGGTCAGCGCGTTCCGCCCGCCTCGACGTAACGGGCCCAGAGCTCGTCCACGGTTTTGCCCGTCAGCTCCGTCCAGAGCTCCGGCCGGTATCGGCCTTCGCGCATGGCCGCGTTGAGCCGCTTCACGATCTGATCGTTCTCGGTCGTCATCAGGTGATTCAGGAAGGCGGCCGTGACGCGGTAGCTATCGGTGTATTTCGCCCGGGCCCGGTCGGGCTTGGGGCGGAGATGCGGCGGCTCGTAGAGGAACCAGCGGATGTAGTCGGCCACGCCCTCGACCAGCCAGCCGGGGTTGGGGGCGCCGCCGCGCACGCGGCCGTATTGCTGGACCACGTGGACCAGCTCGTGGATGACCGCCCCGACGGCCTCGCCCTCCAGGTTCTTCTTGAACCAGGGGCCCGCGCAGACCACCCGCGTGCCGGCCGTGTAAGCCACGCCCTCCATGTCCTTCTGGATCGTGACGGTCAGCCGGGACGGCGCGCGGTAGCCCTCGCTGGGCAGCATCGCCACGATCTTCGGGTACCAGGTCTCCAGCACGGGCCGGAGCTTGGTCTCGACCCAGTCCTTCAATTCGGGGGTCTCCGAATAGTCGATGGCGATGCCGGGCGGGCGCGGCTTCGCCGCGTGGACGGCGCCGTCGTCGACGTCGATCTCGCTGTAGAACGTCTGCCCGAAGCGGTCCGCGGGATCGGTGGAGGAGGCGTCGAGGAGGAGGTAACGGTACCGCCCGAGCGGGGCGCCGGAGGCGTCGGCGATGCGGACGCCGTACTGGCCGCCGCGCTCGCCCTCCTTCGGCCGCGTGTCCACCGCGGCGATGAGCGTCCATCCGGATTGGAGCGGGTCGGCCTCCCGGGCGGGGCGGGCCTGGAACCGGCCGTCCGCGCCGTCGCTGCCATAGAGCCGGTAGACCTGCGGTCCGCGGCCGCCGGGGTGCCAGGAATAGGTGGTGACGCGCCGGATCGCGGTCACCTGGCGCAGGTCCAGGAGGATGCGGCCGCCGGGGCTGCCGGCGCGGAAGAAGAAATTGGCGCCGGGTTGGTCGCTGCCGGTCGGGAGCTGCCCATCGACGAGGGCGTCCGCGTCCGCGCCGTTGGGATCCGCCTCCCCGGCGATCAAGGCGACCTCCGCGTTCGTCGCCGCGTCGGAAGCCGAGGGGGCGGGGATGGCCTTGAACGGGAAGGCGGCCGATGCCGTCTGGCCGGCATTGCGCTCCCAGACCACCTGGATCTCGGCCGCGGCCGGCGCCGGGAGGCCGAGGGGCAGGAGGGCCGTCATCCATCGCGCCGCCAAGCCGTTCATGGGGGCTCCTCGAAACCGGGGACGCATGCCAGTCTATACGGGCCGCGGCCCCGCGACGATGGCCTCGCGGCGGCCGGGCCCCTGTCAGGGCGCGCCGGCCTTCACGGTCTTCGTCTCGCCGTTCACGCGCACCGTGACGGCGCGCGGCGTGGCGGAGGTGACGCGGAAGTGGGACACGGTCCCGTCCTTCCAGGCGATGTCCACCTGGACGTTGCCGCGGGCGCGCAGGCCGGTCACCTTCCCCGTGTGCCACGACGCCGGCAACGCGGGCAGGAGCTCGAGGACGGGCTCGCCCTCCTTCGTGGTCTCCTGGCTCTGGAGCAGCATTTCGGCCACGGCCGCGCAGCCGCCGAAGTTGCCGTCGATCTGGAAGGGGGGGTGAAGACAGAAGAGGTTCGGCGCCCCGCGGGCGATGAGCATGGCGAGCAGCTTGTGGGCCCGGTCGCCGTCGTGGAGGCGCGCCCAGAAGTTGGCCTTCCAGGCCATGGACCATCCGGTGGAGGCGTCGCCGCGCCGCTCGAGCGACAGGCGCGCGCCCTTGTAGAGCTCGGGGGTCGCGGGGGTGATCTCGTTGCCGGGCATGAGCCCCCAGAGGTGCGAGACGTGCCGGTGGTGGACCTCCGTCTCCTCGAAGTCCTCCATCCACTCCAGGATGCGGCCCTCGGCGCCCACGCGGGTCGGCGCCAGCCGGGCCCGGGCGGCGTCGAGGCCCTTCGCGAACGCCTCGTCGATCCCCAGGAGGCGCGCGGCGGCCGCCGTGTTGGCCAGCAACTCGCGGGTGATCTGCTGATCCATGGTGGAGCCCACGCAGAGGGCCGTGCGCTGTTTCGCGCCGTTCCGGTCGATGTAGGCGTAGCTGTTCTCCGGCGAGTTGGACGGCACGACGACCAGCTCCTTCGTTTTCGGGTGCTCGACCAGCACGGCCTGCATGAACTCGCTGGCGCCGCGGAGCACGGGGTAGTACTCGCGGAGGAACGCCAGGTCCCGCGTGAACGCGTAATGCGTCCAGATGTGCTGGGCCAGCCAGGCTCCGCAGGTCGGCCCGATGCAGGCGGGCAGGTAGCTCGGCGCGGTGTCGTACCACGGGTTCTGGGTGTGGTTGGCCATCCAGCCCGGCGCGTTGAAGTACGCCTTCGCGGTCTTCTGCCCCTCGGGGACGACGTTCCGGATGAACCGGAGCAGGGGCCGGTGGCACTCGGACAGGTTGGCCGTCTCGGCGGGCCAGTAGTTCATCTGGAGGTTGATGTTGCTGTGAAAGTCGCCGCGCCACGGGGTGTCGTACTCCTCGGCCCAGATGCCCTGGAGGTTGGTCGGCAGCGGCGAGTCGGGGCGCGACCCGGAGACCAGGAGGTGGCGCCCGAACTGGAAGTAGAGGGCGGAGAGCGAGGGGTCCGGGTTGCGCTCCTGGTCGCGCACGCGGTCCGGCGTGGGGCGCTTGGCGCCCGGCCCTTCGGGCAGGTCCAGCTTGACGCGATCCATGTACCGGCGGTGATCGGCCGCGGCGCCGTCGCGGATCGCCTCGAACGTCTTCGCGCGCGCGGCGTCGAGGCGCTTCCGCGCGAGCCCGGCGTATCCCGGGTCGGCCCAGCTCGTCCCGGCGGAGACCAGGAGGGTCGCCTCGTCGGCGCCCTGGACCGCGATCCCCGCCTCCGTCGTGGCGGCGGTGCCGCCCTTCGTGACCGCGGCGAGGAGGGCGAGGTAGCGCATGCCCTCGCCGCCGCCGCCGGGCTTATTGAACTTCAGCCGGCCTTCCAGCGCCTGGATCGGCCCGTCGGCGCGGACCGCGGCATCCTGCCGGCGTGACAGGGCGGCGGAGAATGCGAGCGCGCCGGGCTTGCCGGCCTTCAGCCGCAGGGCGATGACCTCGTCGGGCTTGGAGACCACCACCTCGTGCGTGACCGCGACGCCCTCCCGGATGTACCGCGTCGTGGCGATGCCGGTCATCAGGTTGAGGTCGCGGCGGTACCCCTCGGGCGGGGGCTCGGCGGCGGCCGCCGCCGAGCCGATGCCGGCGAGGGCGATCTCCGCCACCTGGAAGTAGGCCTCCTGGGGAGTGAAGGTGAACCGGTAGAAACGGTACGGGGCCGGCTTCGCGATGTCGAACGTCCGGGTCTGGTGCCGGCGGGGAAAGGGCTTGCCCGGGTTGCTGCGGCGGTCCAGCTCGACCCACTTCTGGCCGTCCGCCGACCCCTCGAGGACCCAGACCTGCGGGTCGCGGGTCGGCACATCGTCGGCGCTGGTCAGGGCGTAGGAGGGAACCGCCTTCGCCTCGGCCAGCTCGAGCTGCCAGACGACCGCCGGGCCGGCCTTGTCCACGCACCACTTCGTGCCGGGATCGCCGTCCACGCAGTTGGCGATCGTCTTGCCGTCGCCGTCCTGATGGCCGCTGGGGGAGGTGACCTTCATCGGCGAGGGGGCCTCGCCGCCGAAGGTCACGGTCAGATCGCCGAGCGTCTGGTAGCAGCCGAACTGGTTGATGTCGCCCCACCCCCGCACGCCGTCGGCGTAGCGGAACCCTCGGGCGAGGGCGTTCCAGGCCGCGGTGATGTCGCCGGCAAACAGCTTCTCGCGCACTTCCGGCAGGCATTTGTAGGCCTCGTAGTTGTTCCCGTCGTAGGGGCCGCCGGACCAGAGCGAGGACTCGTTCAAGACGATGCGGAGCCTGCGGGTGCCTCCGAAGTCCATGGCGCCCAGGCGGCCGTTGCCCAGGACGCAGGACTCGTGAAAGTTGCGGGCGGGCTTATCGAACCAGACGCTCATCGGTTCGTCGGGCGGGGGCACGTCCGCCGCCCGCGAGGGGGCGGCGGGGACGGCCAGGACCAGTCCCGTGATCCCCAGGGCGATCCGGCGGCGGTTGTTCATCGTGGCTCTCCTGTCGGGGGACGGGCATGTACCGGCTTGGGCGCCGGCCCTCGCGAGACGGGCGAGGCCTGACATCGCCCCCTATACGCCAAAAGCGGCCCGCGGTCCAGTTTTTGCCGGCGTGCGGCGGAGGCCCGGACGCCGGCCGGGGCGAATTCCCCGTCTTTCGTCTTCGCGCGAGGCGTCGGCGAGTCTCGGGGGGCGGTGACGGCCGACTCCCCGTCCCTCCGGGGCGGCCGCGCCTCACCGCTCGAGCGTCGGCGAGAGCCAGACGCCCCAGTCGCTCCGGTTGCCGTCTCCCCCGTCCTCCACCCGCAGTTCCAGTTGCTGAACCTTCTCCAGGCGGACATCGATGTCGAGCGCCACGTGGTTCTCCACCTTGCCGGATCGGAAGAGCTCCCGGCCGTCCCCCGCGACGACGAAGACCACCGAGCCGTCCGCGCCGTCCTGCAGGCCGGCCCGGCTGCGGAACCGTTTCCACCCGCCGCCGAGGTCCAGCACGAACCGGGACGGGGCGTGGGCGTACAGGCCGGACGCGTGGAACTGGCCGCCGACTTGGAGGAAGACCTGCTCGGGCACATGGTCGCGCCGAACCTTCCCCCAGCCGACCGAGGCCTTCGCGAAGGCCAGGCGCGGGACGGCGACGCTCGTCGCGTCGGGTTTCACGTCGGCGACGGCCACCGGCGCCTCGGGATCCAGCAGCGCCAGCAGGTGGGCCGCCTTCTTCTGGACGCTCTCGACGTCGGGAAACCGCCGCATCAGGTCCTTGGCCAGCGCCTCCGTCTGCGCGCGATCGCCCGCCAGGAACGCCATCGCGGCCTGCCGGAGCGGCGACGCGTACCGGAAGACCGCGACGTCCGGCACGCGGCCGGCGTCCACGGTGTAGTCGAACGCGTGCGTCACCGTCGCGCCGTTCGCGTGGCAGGTGCGGATCCGGAGCTGCGACCGCCCGGGGCGCATCTCGCCGACCTCGAGTCGGAAGCGGCCGTCCGCGCCGACCGGGCAGGTCCAGCCGACCGCGTCGTAGTCGCCTGCGATGCGATCCAGGTCGTTGTAGGCCGCCAGGCCCCAGACGGGCGGCTTCGCCTTCGCGGCGCCGGTCAGCACGAGTTTCCCATCCGCGAACTGCGCGTCGAGATCCTCCAGTTGCGAGAAGGCCGGCGCGCCCGCGTCGGGAACGTCGCCGGCGAAGGGGCGGCTGTAGCGGAGGAGCATGGCGCTGACGGCGCTCAGGAAGCTGCCCGGCCCCTCGCCGCGCTGCTCCCGGCCGTAGGTGTGGTTGCCGCCGCCCATGAGCGACCGGCCGCGCCGGGGGCGCTCCGCGGCCGTCTCGCAATCGTGCGGCAGCCCGAAGGCGTGGCCGAGCTCGTGCGCCACGCCGCCGATGTAGTGCGAGTTGAACTCGCCGATCGAGCAGGGGCCGCCGTAGTAGCCGCCCGGGTCCTTCGAGCCCAGCCGCGCGGCGTCGAGCTTCTCGTCGTCGTAGACCCACGCGGTGCCGGTGCGCCCGTTGCCGCCGCCGACGTAGGGGCCGACCTCGATCGCCTTTGTCCCGTCCCACTTGAGGAGCACCTGGAAGATGAGGACGACCTCGCGGTCGATGTCCACGCCCCGGGCCTTCAGGGCGGACTTCACCTCGGCGCGGACGGCGTCCGCGTCGTTGCGCCCGTAGGCCTCCATCGGCTTCCCGCCCTGGACCTCGTGCACGCGCAGACGGCCCTGCGCGTCGCGCTCCAGCGCGAAGGTCATCGGGCCGTAGCCGGCGGCGGCCATGCCCTCGCGGTAGAAGCGCTGCACCTCCGTCATGACGCGATCGATCCGCTCGACGTGATTCGCGAGCGCTTCCCGGTCGCTCGGGATGAAGTAGGCGATGCGGATCGGCGGGGGCTTGGGCGGGGCGGCGTCCGGCGCCGGCTCGCCGGTGGCCGCCGGGATCGGGCTGAACGCCAGCGCCAGAAGCATCCGGGCGGATCGACGCGACATGTCTCATGTCCTGATTGGGCCGCGAGAAGGGATCCCCAAGACGAGGAGTCTATCATGAGGCCCCGGCCGGAGGAATCGATACACGGCCCCGCGGGCCGTCTACCGCGGGCCGTCCTGCGGCGCGCGCGACTTGGATTGGGAGAACAGCCACGGCATCAGGCCTGGATCGGCGTAGGCCGCCCCCCAGACGGCGTGCCCCTGCTTCTCATACTCGGTGATCCGGGCGTTCCCGCCGGCGGCCTTCAGCGCCTGAACCATGTCCCGGTCGCCGACGATCTCCTTCGCCCAGCGGGCCGGGCCGGCGATCGGGACGGCCTTGTCGTCCGTGCCATGGAAGGCCCAGACGGGGATGGCGCGGAACCGGTCGACCCGGCTCGCGTCACCCGCGCCGCATACCGGCACGGCCGCCGCGAAGAGGTCGGGGTGCTCGGCGATCGCGTACCACGCGCCCATGCCGCCCAGTGACAGCCCTGTGATGTAGATGCGGTCGGGGTCGATGCGGAATTCCTTTTGCAGCGCGCGGACGATCGCCACCATCGTGTCGGCCGGAGCCATGTCCCCGAGGTAATACCCCCATTGCCCGCCCCTCGGGCACTGGGGGCAGAGGACGAAGGAGGGGAACTTCTCCTGCGTGGCCGGGTGGGAGAGCGCGCCGGGGCCGTTGTTGATGAGCTGGGACGCGTTGTCGTCGCCGCATTCGCCCGAGCCGTGCAGGAAGACCGTCAGGGGGTAGCGGGCCGCGGAGTCCGCGTAGCCCTTCGGGACGAAGAGGCGGTACTTCATCGTGCGGCCGGCGCCGGCGTCGAAGGTCCGCGCCTCGTAGCGCCTGGCGAGCTCCTCCTTGGACGGGTTCAGGTTGGCGGGGGCGCCGGGCGCCGGCTCGCCGGCGGAGGCCAAGCCCGTGGCGAGCGTCATGGCCAGCCTTGTCGCCACGCAGGGACGCAGCATGGGTCACCTCCTCAGCGACGGCCTCCCGGTTGCCGTGCGCGCACGGGATGAGGCGGGGGCGAGACGAGGCCCCGCCATCGTGCGACCCGGGGCTCCCGCCGTCATGGGATCCCCAGCTCCTCCAGCAGATGGGGGGCGCGGTAGATCGCCCGGAGCGCTTCCCGGATGGCCGCGGCGTGGACCGCGACCGCCCGGCCCGCCGTGTCGTCGTATGCGTACGCCCAGCCCAGGCTCGGGAGGTTGCCGTCGAAGATCACCCCGATGCAGTCGCCTTGCCGGTTGATCACCGGGCTCCCCGAGTTGCCGCCGATGATGTCGTTCGTCGTGACGAAGTCGAGCGGGGTTCCCAGGTCGATCTCCGCGCGGCGCGCGGCGACCGGTTTCGGCAGGTCGAACGGCGGCCGGTCGTCGAAGGAGGCCGCCCGGTCGAGCAGGCCGTGAAACGTGGTCTTCCAGGGGACCCGCGTCGTGCCGAGCGAATATCCCAGCGCCCGCCCGAAGGAGAGCCGCAGGGTGCCCGTGGCGTCGGGATAGGCGTTGCGACCGTAGATCGCGAACCGGGCGGCGGCGATTTTCCGGCCTTCGAGCATGTCCACGGACTGGATGCGGCTCTCGTGCCAGTCGCGCAGCTCGCGCCAGATCGGGTCGAGCCGGCGCGCGAAAGCGATCATCGGGTCGCCGGACGTCTCGACGGCGGCTCGCCCGCCTTCCACGAGCGCCTTCCGGGCCGCGGGGTCGGCCAGCGTCGTGCCCGCGACAAGGCGGCGCGCCACCGCCGCCGGCTCGTCGCCGTCGAGCGCGGCGGCAACCAGCGGGTCGCCCGGCCCCAAGGCCTCCCGAGCCTCGGCCAGGACCCCGGCCAGGAGGAACTCCTCCAACTCCGGGTAGATCGGTTCGGTCGAAAAGAGGTGGTGCCGGAGCGAGTCCAGGTTCGAATCGCGGAACTCCTCGTAGCGCGCGTCGTTCGGCTTCCCGATTTCGGCGACGTATCGCACGAGCTGCGCCGCAAGCCCCAGGAGCCGCGAGCCGCCGAGCGGATAATGAACCGACTGCGTCTGGCGCGCGGCGGCCTCCCGGAGCGACTCGGCGATCCGGTCGAACGATCCGGCGGTCGAGGCGGCCAGGTCCGGGCGGGCGGCGATCCGGGTCCGCAGGTCGGCCTCGGCCCGGGCGAGACGGTCGAATACCGCCGGGTTCCGGAGGCTTTCCAGGTAGCCCGTCGTGGCCTTCACGCCGTTCTCGACGCCGAACCGGAGCCCCTGAACCTGCCGTGCCTGCTCGGCGCCGCGGGCGGCGTACGCGGCGAGCGCCTTCCGCCTTCGCGAGAGGCTGTCGAGCGAGGCGGGCAGGCGGACGTCGCGATCGTACTGGAGCCCCGCGACGGTCCGCAGGCGGTTCGTGTGTCCGGGGTGCCCGGCGACGAAGACCAGGTCGCCTTCCGCGGGGCCGGCCGGGCGGAGACGGAGATAGTGTTCCGTGCGGGCGGGCCGGCCGTCCTCGTAGGCGCGGAAGAGCGCGAAATCCAGGCAGAACCGGGGGTACGTGAAATTGTCGAAGTCCCCGCCGAAGAAGGCGGCCTGGAGGTCGGGGGCGAAGACCAACCGGACGTCCGTGTACGTCCGGTACCGGTGGAGGACGTACTGGCCGCCCTGGTAGAGCGTCACGACGACGGACGCGAGCCGAGTTCGGTCCGACGACTCCTTTTCGATGCGGGCGATCTCCGCCTGGCGCTGCCGGTTCTGGCGGTCCAGGGGGGCGGCGGGATCGACGGCGGAGACGACGCGGTCGGTGACGTCCTCCATGGAGACGAGCACGCGGAGCTCCTGGTCCGGGCAGCGGAGCTCCTCGGCCTCGGTCGCGGCGAGGAACCCGTCGCGGACATAGTCGCGGCCCGGGGCGGAGAGCTTCTGAATCTGGCCGAGGGCGACGTGGTGGTTGGTAAGGACGAGGCCGCGGGGCGAGACGAAGGAGCCGGAGGCGCCGCCGACGCGTACGGCGGATAGCCGAACGTGCTCGAGCCACGCCGGCGAGGGGGCGAACCCATAGTGCCGTTTCAGGTGCTCGATCGGGAGGTTGTCGAAGGTCCACATCCCCTCGTCGGTCGCTCGGGGGGGCGACGGGGAAGCGGAGGCCTCCGGAGGGGGGGCGACGGGACGCGGAGGGGCGCAGGCCCCCAGGAGGGATAGGAGCGCGATCCGGATTCCGGGGACGTTTGGCATGGGTTCTTCTCGCCGCGTTAGGGGGGCTCGTCACACGCGGGCGGGGTCCCGGTGCGCGTGCAGGCGCAGCACCGGGGCGCTTCCGGGCGCATGCGCGGCTGGATGTCCGATTGGACCGGCTCCCGAAGAGGGCTTACGTCCGGCTGCGCGAGCGAACGCGCCCGTTCCCGCCGCCTTTCATCGGGGCGTCCCCCCGCTGCCGCTCCAGTTGCCGCTGGATCAACTGGAGCACGTTCGCCTCGTTGCGCCGCAGCGCGGCCGCGGGAAGGCCGGAGCGCCGGCCCCCGGACGGCGGCGCGGGCACCACGTGGCCGGCCTCATACGCCGCCAGCACCGCCGGGTGAATGTAGTACTTCCGGCAGACGGCCCGCGTGTTCCCCAGCCGTTCCGCCACGCGGTCGATCGCCTGCACGATGCGCCGCTTCCGGACCCGCGCCGGACCGTCGGCGACGCCGAGGTCGCGCAGCGCGGCGGCGGCGAGCATCGTGCCCGCCCACGTGCGGAAGTCCTTCGCGGTGACGGGCCGGCCGGTCACCTCTCGCAGGTAGTCGTTGATATCCTCGGCGCGGACTTCCTGGAAGGCGCCCGCCTCGTCGCGGTAGCGCAGCAGCTGCTCGCCGCCCGTCATCCGGCAGCGCTGGATCGTACGCGCGAGACGGGGATCTTCCAGGGAGACCGATTGGCGGACGCCGCTCTTGCCCCGGAACGTGAACCGAATCTGCGATCCCGTCACCGTTACGTGCCGCCGCCGGAGTGTCGTGAGCCCGTAGGACCGGTTCATTCTTGCGTACCGCGGGTTTCCCACGCGCAGGTGCGTCTTCTCCAGCAGCCGCACGCAGGTGGCCAGCACCTTCCGCCGGGTCAGCCCCGGGGCGGCAAGGTCCCGCTCGACGCGATCCCGGAGCCGCGGCAGCACCTCGCTGAACTCCAGCATCCGGTCGAATTTCGAGCCGTCGCGCACCTCGCGGTAACGGGGGTGGTAGCGGTACTGCTTGCGGCCCTTGGCGTCCCGAGCCGTGACCTGGATGTGGCCGTCGGGGCGAGGGCAGATCCAGACATCGGTCCAGGCGGGGGGGATGACGAGGGATCGGATACGCGAAAGGCGCGCCGCGTCCCGGATGGCCCGGCCCCGGGGATCGATGTAGCGGAACGCCTTCGGCCCCGTGCGCACGCGCCGGATGCCGGGGGCGAAATCGGTGACGTACCGCAGTCCGGCCGCCTCGGCGGCGCGGACGGACGGGTCGATCCTGGACGGGGTCACGGCTATCCCGAGCAACGGGTCGTCCGCAGGGCTTTGCGCCGCCCGCCTAGCAAACCGGATTTTCGCGTGAAATGGAAGTCTATTTTGACCGGCCCGTTCCCCGGTTCGAAACCGGCGCCACGCCGCCCCGTCTGCAGCGCGCGTCAGGGCGACGTGAGGTTCCTGCGTCCCAATTTGTCCCACACACGTTTGGCCCAACAGAAAGTCATCTGAAACCCCATGGATTGGGGTGTCAGTCTTATCCCCTGGGAGTCAGATGGGTTGTCACGGGGCGATCTGCAGCGCACGCCAGGATCGGTTATTTTCGCGAACGGCATCCATCCATCGCGCCGTTCCCCCCGCCGACACCCCGCCCCCATCAGGCCGGCGGGGCAGGTGCGGAGGGGGGACGGGACACACCCTCTCCCTATCTCCCGCGGCGCGCCGCGCGCGCCGGGAGTTCCCCACGACCCTGACCGGCCGGTGTTTTGCCGCGCCCCGCGCCCCCCGGCGTAGCCCTTTCCCACTCCGCCGGGGGACGGAGGCAACGGCAGACGGTGTATAAGCAAATCGCGTGCCACACTTTCAAAATCCGCGCAAGTTGCCTACCTAGAAGAAGTTATGGTGAATCCGCCCCTCTGCGCCCCCGTCGTGAGATGTTACTTTACGTAACATTGCCTCGATCCTGCGCCCCTCCCTCGCCACCCCCGCTTTGCACTTTCACCGAATGTCTGATCTCGGGCGGCAC
>Ga0101944_10000539_pt1 | contig 108052 bp, 81 predicted proteins | sample DewCreD2012metaG_FD_75245 | JGI IMG/M metagenome (GOLD analysis project Ga0101944, IMG submission 75245) | Hot spring sediment bacterial and archeal communities from British Columbia, Canada, to study Microbial Dark Matter (Phase II) - Dewar... ... | reverse complement strand
CGTGGCGGCTGTGGTCTCGCCGGCAACTCGCTCCCGTGGCGACATGAAAATCTTCGCGCGCGGGGAAGATTTCAGGGGTTAGTAGTACAGAGGACACGGAGGACACGGAGAAAACAAAACACAACGCGAGAGAGCCGCAACGAAACGGGGATGGCGGTTGTGGTCTTGCCGGCAACTCGCTCCCGTGGCGGCATGAAAATCTTCGCGCGGAGAGAAGAATCTGTGGGTTAGAAGTACAGGAGGATGCCGGCGCAAGGGGCGGACACGCAGGTCCGGCCCTACAACGGTGGGGTTGGCAACGGTGGATGAGGGTGGGCGGCGGGTAAAGGGAGCCAAGGCCGACAGGAATGCCGGCCGCAGGCAAGAATGCCTGCCCCACATGAGGATGCCTGCGTCAGGGGGCGGACACGCAGGTCCGCCCCTACAGACGGCGGGGTTGGCAATGGTGGATGAGGGCGGGCGGCGGGTAAAGGGGGCCAAGGCCGACAGGAATGTCGGCCGCAGGCAAGAATGCCTGCCCCACATGAGGATGCCTGCGCCAGGGGGGGCGGACACGCGGGTCCGCCCCTACAGACGGCGCGGTTGGCAATGGGGGATGAGGGTGGGCGGCGGTCAAGGGGCGGACGGGCTTTACGGAAGCAGCGGGCGCTGTCTACGGGGATATACAGTCTGCCGCGGGAGCGTTCACCTGGGAACACAACCGGCTTCAGGCCGGCAGGCCAGGAGAAACACGGCACGGGCAGACCAGAGCGCGGCTCTTCGTTCCGGCTCAAGCAGTTGCGCAGGCGGCAGGCAAAGACGGGGGTCTCCGCAAAGGGAGCCGGGCAAGCCGCCCGGAAGGATCAAGCGCCTTGGCCAGACAATTGCATCACCCGAGGTGCTCCCCCGAGGGGAAGCTTCTAGCAAAGGAGAACCGGATATGAACTCGATCCTGAAGGCTTACGTTTGGGCCACGCTTTGGAAGGACGAAAGCGGCCAGGACCTGATCGAATATGCTTTGGTCGTTGCGTTGATCGCCTTCGCCGCGGTGGTTGGAATGAACACGGTGGCGAACGGCATCAATAGCGCATTCCTGTCGATCAGCACGGCACTCAGCAGCGCAATGGCCTCAGCCAGTTAGCCGGAAGGCTTGGGGGCCTGCTTTAGGCCTCGCACCGTGCAGCGCCCCCATCTCTTCCAAGCCGGACTTGGGGGTTAAGCGAACGATGAGTTTGGCCGTGCGACCGGCGGCCGCGGGGGTGGACATCGCTAGCAAAGGGGATGTGTACATTCGCAGGATAACGAACGTGCTGAACTATCCCACGCCGGCTGATGGGGTTACCGCCGGCGCCCCGGGCGGCAGACAGCCGCTCCCGGCGGCGCTTCCGTGCGGTCCGGCAAATGCAATTGGTTCGTTGCCGGAGGTTGTTGTGAGTTACTAAGTCCCGGCCAGGGTGAGAGCCCCTGGGCGGGATGGGAGCAAACATGGTGCAGGTTCAAAGCTTGAGAGCGATCGTAGTGGGGCCGGATGCCCTAAGGCGCAAGGAAGTGATGGCCGAACTCCAGCGGCAGGAGGCGCTGATCGTCGCCGAGCTGGATTCCTATCCCTCTATCCGGCAGTTGCGGGAGGGCGAGGACGACTGGGACATCGCGCTGCTGGAGCTGGACTCCGATCCCGAGCTTTGCCTGGCGGTCATTCAGAGCATTGCCGGCAAGCGTCCCGAAGCCACCATCATGGTGTATACGGCCAAGGACGACCCGGACCTGTTGCGGCGCTCCATGTGGGCGGGAGCCCGCGAATTCCTGCTTCTTCCTCTTTCTCCGCGCGCGCTGACGGCGGCGTTTCTCCGGGCCACGGCGCGTTTCAAGGACCGGGAAGGGGCCAAGCCCAGCGGGAAGATTCTGGTGTTCGTAGGCGCCAAAGGGGGCTCTGGCGTCACCACTATCGCCGCGAATTTCGCGCTTGCCCTGCGCAAAGAGGCGGAGTCCCCGACGGCGCTGTTGGATCTGGATCTTGAGCTGGGCGATGCGGCGGTGCTGCTCGGAATCACACCCCACCACACCCTAAGGGACGTGATTGAGAATGCGCGGCGGCTGGACCGGGACCTGCTGGCGGGCATGCTCGCCAGACATGAATCGGGGCTGGCGGTGATGGCAGGACCGGACGAATACGAGGGGCCGGCCGCATTCGAGAACGGGGACCTGACGAAACTCCTGTATCTATTGCGTGAGCAGTTTTCTTATGTGGTGGTGGATGCCGGACCGAACCTGGGACGCAGCATGGAGCTCATTTGCGAGCTGGCCGAGTGCATCTACGTCGTGACTCAGGCGGATGTGCCCAGCTTGCGGAACGCGCACCGCTATATGACCCGGATGCAGCGTTTCGGGAGCGGCAAGGTGAAGCTCGTGATCAACCGCTACGATCCACGGAGGTTGGAGATCGAGGAGGAACGGATCTCCAAGGCGGTGGGCGCGCCGATCGACTGGAAGATTCCCAACGACTATGCCAGCGTAAAGCGCTCGCACAACACGGGGGCGCCGTTGATTTCGGCCAACTCTCCGGTGGCCCGCGTGCTGACTCAGATGGCGCGAGCCGCGGCCGGAAAACCGCTTGAGAGCGGCAAGAGGAAGGGGCTATTCGGATGAAAGACGGGGGGACGCAGTTTCAGCAAGGGGGAGTGAACCGCCATGGATAGCGCTGCCTTTGAACAATTGAAGAGCGACATCCATCGCACGCTACTGTCCAGGCTGGACCTGGAGAAGCTTGCCTCCGCCGACGGCGCCAAGGGCCGTCAGGCGGTGGTGACGCTGATCCAGAGCATCCTCGCCGAGGACAACATTCTTCTGAATGCGGCGGAGCGGGAACGGCTGCAAAACGACCTGCTGAACGAGGTCTTCGGGCTGGGCCCGCTAGAGCCGCTGCTGAAAGACCCGACAATCTCGGACATCCTGGTCAACCGCAAGGACCTGGCCTACATTGAGCGCGGCGGCATTCTACAGAAGGTGGATATCCGCTTCCGCGATGACCAGCACCTGTTGCAGATCATCGACCGCATCGTGGCCCAAGTGGGCCGGCGGGTGGATGAATCCAGCCCGATGGTGGACGCGCGGCTGCCGGACGGCTCGCGCGTAAACGCGATCATTCCGCCGCTGGCGCTGGAGGGACCGGCGCTCTCCATCCGGCGGTTCGGTACCGCGCCTCTAAGCGCCGAACAAATGCTGGAGTACAAGACCCTGTCTCCGGAGATGCTCGAGGTGCTGGGAGCGGCGGTACGGGCGAGGATCAGCATCATGATTTCCGGCGGCACGGGCGCGGGCAAGACCACGTTTCTGAACATGCTCTCGGGTTTCATTCCGAAGAATGAGCGCATCATTACCATCGAGGACGCGGCGGAGTTGCAGATGCAGCAGGAGAACATCGTCAGGCTGGAGACCCGCCCGCCGAACGTCGAGGGCAAGGGTGCGATCTACCAGAGGCAGCTCCTGATCAACAGCCTGCGTATGCGCCCGGACCGCATCATCATCGGCGAGGTGCGCGGCGACGAGGCGTTCGACATGTTGCAGGCTATGAATACGGGTCACGAGGGCTCCATGACGACCATTCACGCCAACAGTTGCCGGGACGCCCTGGCGCGGCTGGAGTCGATGGTGGCCATGGCTAATTTGAATCTGCCGGAAAGGGCCGTGCGTCAGCAGATCGCTTCGGCCATTGGCATCATTGTTCAGATTTCGCGGCTGAGCGACGGCAGCCGGAAGGTGGTAAATATCGCCGAGATCACGGGCATGGACGAGGATGTCATCACCATGCAGGACATTTTCACCTTCGTGCGAAAGGGCATCGGGGCGGATGGCCGGGTGATCGGCTCATTCCAACCCAGCCGCATCCGCCCGCGGTTTCTGGAGAGGCTGCGGGTGTCTGGAATTGTGCTGCCGCAGGAGGTTTTCGAGCGGACGATGGACGTCGGCTAGGAGGACTTATGTCTACCCTGATCTTCGTAGTCTTCGTAGCGGTCTTCCTGGTGACCGCTCTGTTGCTGACGGCCACGCGGGCGGGCGCGTCCAAGGAGCTGAAGGAGACTCTGGACCGCCTGGATGCGGTTTCCATCACCGCCAAAGATGTCGCCCTGGATGAAGCGGCCATCATCAAACGCGAGGAGTTGCTCAGCGATATCCCGTGGCTGGACCGCCTGCTCCGCAGGATAGACTTTTTCGGCCGGGTCCGGCTCTTGCTCCACCAGGGGAATGTCGGCTGGACGGCGGGCACCTTGCTGTTTGCGAGCCTGGGATGCGCGGCCTTGGGCGGGGCCGCCACATATGTACGGACGCATGTGATACTGCTCTCGTTGTTGATGGCGGTGCTTGCGGGCGCGATTCCCTGGCTGTATGTGCTCCGAAAGCGCAGCAGCCGCTTCGCCGCCTTTGAGGAGATGCTGCCGGAGGCGCTGGACCTGATGGTGAGTGCGCTGCGGGCGGGCCACGGGTTGACTGCGGCCATGGGCATTGTGGGGCGCGAGATGGGCGACCCCATCGCCAGTGAGTTCCGGCAGTGTTTTGAGGAGCAGAATTTCGGCCTGGAGTTAAGGACGGCCATGCTTAACTTGTCGGAACGCGTTCCGATCCAGGACGTACGCATCATCGTGGTGGCCGTGCTGGTGCAGAAGGAGAGCGGAGGGAACCTGGCCGAGATTCTGGAAAAGGTGGCCATGGTGATCCGGGAACGGTTCCGCCTGAAGAGGCAGGTGCGTGTGCATACGGCGCAGGGCCGCCTGACGGGTTGGGTCCTGGCCTGCCTTCCGCCGGCTTTCGGACTAGGGCTGTATTTTGCCCGGCCGGATTACATCCGTGCGCTATGGACGACGCCGTTGGGCCTAAAAATGCTTTACACGGGAATAATCTTGACCGTGATCGGAGTTTTCGTGATCCGCAAGATCGTTAGGGTGCGGGTTTGAGGTAGAGATATGGGTGTGGCAGCGATTGCCTTCGTAGCAGCCTTCCTCCTGGTGCTCAGCGCGGGTCTGCTCGTATTCTACAGGTCGGCGGCTTTGAAGCGGCTGGCCGGGGTGATTCCGCAGTCTTCCCAGGGTGGACTGCTCGGCCGCCTCGTCCGGTTCGGGGGCAAACAGCAAGTGGCGCGCATTGTGACCCCCTTTGAGAAGGTGGTTCCTAGGAGCGCCGCGGAGGTTTCGGTCATTCAAAAGCGGCTGATCCGGGCCGGATACAGGAAGGATTCAGCCGTCAGCGTATTCTACGGGGCCAAGGTTCTGGTGCCCCTCTCGCTGGCGGGGCTTGCCACGGTAACAGGGATGTACGAATACGGCCCCTTCTTCGTGTACAGCATCGCGCTAGGACTAGGTTTTCTTGTCCCCGACTTCGTACTGGGTAGTCTGATCTCCAGCCGGCAATTCAAGATCCGGCTGGGATTGCCCGATGCGCTGGACCTGCTGGTGATTTGCATCGAAGCTGGGCTGGGTTTGGACCAGGCTTTGCAGCGGGTGGCGGAGGAACTGCGGGTCAGCCATCCCGCAATCGCCGACGAATTCAGCGTGGTCAATCTGGAGCAGCGGGCGGGCAGAGCCAGGCAGGAGGCTTGGAAGAACCTGGTGGAACGCACCGACGTGGACGTGATCCGGGCGGTGGTGGCTACGCTGATTCAGGCCGATCAGTTCGGCACGAGCGTGTCGAAGGCGTTGCGTTCGCACGCGGAGAGCATGCGGACCAAGCGGCGGCAGCAGGTGGAAGAAGAGGCGGCCAAGACGGCCGTAAAGCTTGTTTTCCCGTTAGTCTTCTTTATTTTTCCTTCGTTGTTTGTGGTGACGCTTGGCCCTGCGATCATCCGAATCATCGAAGGGTTCAAAGTGTTTTTTGCAGGCTGAAAATTCGTTCAAGAGGAGGAAGTTATGGATAATGTGACCATTATTCGAATCGTTGCCGGGATCTTGTTTGTCATTACTTTGTACATCCTGATCCAGCGGCGGCGCAAGCGCGTGAAGTGATGACGGGACGCCGCTAGACAGACTTGCCCGCGCGGGAGAGAAGCGGGAGGGGGAATGGCAAGAGAAAAGCTGTGCGTATATAACCTCACGAGGCAGTCGTTCCTAAGCCTGGAAGTGGGCGTGGCGGACACGCATCTGTCAAGGCTGCGGGGGCTGCTGGGCCGGAGAAGACTCCGGAGTGGGGAAGGCCTGTGGGTGGTCCCCTGTCAAGGCGTTCACACCATTGGGGTTCTGTTCCCGATCGATGTGGTTTACTTGGATGAGCACCTACGGGTCATCCATTTAGTGGAAAGTCTTGCCCCCTTCCGCATCTCCCCTGTGCGCCGGGCGGGACGCAGCGTGCTGGAACTGCCGCCGCGGACGATCTTCATGTCCCACACGGAGGTCGGGGACCAGTTTCTGATCTGCACCCCGCAGGAATTTGAGGATTTCTGGCATGCCCAACCAGCGCCCGGGCCCAACGGCTCACTTCCGCCTGCCGACCCGGTGGTTAGCCGGGCGAACGGCGCACCTCTGGAGCCATTCCGATCGCCACCGGCGTGGTACAGGGACTGGGCTAGACGGCTGCGGCGCAAGGGAAGGGCTGCGCGCTACACAGACCTGCCCTTGAGTGCCGGTCATTGGGTTGGAGGAGTCCCACAGCCTATTACACTTCTGAACATCAGTGAAACGGGGGCGTATCTTGGGACCAAAGAGATGTGGCAGCCGGGCGCCGCTTTCGAGCTGACACTGCAAGCAAACCGCTGGGTAAAGGACGACGAGCGGTGGCTCTGCAATCCCCACGTCCGGGTTCTTGCGAGGGTGGTGCGCTGCGATGTACACGGCGTCGGAGTCCGGTTTGTATGGTCAAGTCCAGAGCAAGCCGAGCAGTTGCGGCGGCTGCTGGCGATGGCGAGGAATTGTGGCCCCTTTGGCGCACTGGCGTCAGGGAGGCGCGGGGTCAAGACCTCATAAGGATGTCATGAGAGGGTGAAAGTCCATGTTGTCCGGCTCCGGAAATGGAAGCGACGGTCGCATTCACGATTGGGCGCGGAAGGCGGCTGTGCGCTTGCGGCAGTTGTTCGACCGGAGACGCGCGCCCCGGCGCCGGATCCCGATGCTGGTCGTCCACCATTGGACCGGCGGGCCACCGGAACCGAAGGAGGTTGTGAACATAAGCGAGAGGGGTGCATATATCAAGGGTATGGACCGGTGGTCCCGGGGCACGATTTTAGACTTGACGTTACAATATGGTGAGCCGGATGGGGAGAGCAGGGCGGAACCGAATTACCTTCATGTGAAGGCCAGCGTTGCGCGTTGGGACAGAGGTGGGGTGGGCGTAAAATTTATCCACACGCGCTGGCGCGATCGTTTGGCACTGCGCGCGTTTTTGAAGGCGGCAGAGATGAGCGGCGCTGAAACCGGCGGAAGAGGGGCGGAACGGCAGGGCCAGGCGCTAATCGAGTTTGCTTTGATCCTTCCGTTGCTGCTGCTGCTGATCCTGAACGTAGTGAATTTCGCGGCTTACATCTACGCAGGCATTACCATAGCCAATGCGGCCCGAGCGGGAGCGCAGTATATGATCCTTGGGGGCGCTTGGGTCGGGGAACCCGTGCCTGCGCCCCACGGCCAGGTTATCAACGTGGTGATGCAGGATGCCAGTGTACTGCCGAACGCCGGCAGCTTGCAAGTCCGGGTCTGCACCAACAATGCGGGGAGCGTGACTTGTACGGGTTCGGGGAGTTTCCCAAGTCCACCCGCCGATCCGGAAGCGGGCCTTTACGTTTTGGCAAGTGTAGACGTGAACTACACTTATCAGCCCCTAATCCCGGCGTTCGACTTCCCCGGCTTGGGTATTCATTTGACCTTGCCGGCATCCAACATGCACCGCCGGGCAGTTATGAGAATGGTGCAATGAAGACGAGTCGCCTTAGTTTCCGGAGAAAGCGCCAGGGAGGCAACGCCCTGATCGAGTTCGCATTGGTAGCGATCGCCTTCATCCTGTTGCTGTTGTCGTTCGTGGAATTTGGCCGGATGCTTCTGGTGTACAACAGCGTAGCCAACGCCGCCCGTGCGGGCGTCCGGTATGCAATCGTGAACGGCAACGCCAACGGGACCCGGGCGGGGAGCGGTCCCGCGGCGAACCCTACGGACGTGGTGAACGTAGTGATGAGTTTTGCGCGTTCAGCCCCCCTGGACGTGACGAGGCTGTCCCCAAGTTGCACGGCTGGCGGCGACGGCCGGATCTGCGTTCAGTATCCGTACAATTCCAACTCAATCGGTTCGCCCGTGCGCGTGACCGTAGTGTACCGTTACGACCCGTTGATCTCGATCCTTCCCTTGGGGGTGAACCTTGCGAGCAAGTCCGAAGGCGTGATCGTGTTTTAGGGAGGCTTCATGAGGCGAAACAACCGCGAGAAAGGTCAGGTGGTCATCCTCGCGCTGGTTGCGATGGCGATCTTTGTCTTCGGCGCCCTTGGCCTGGCCATCGACGGGGCGAACCTGTACTTGCAGCGCCAAATGGCGCAGGCGGCAGCCGATGCCGCCGCGCAAGCGGCGATGATGAGCATCTTCAACCATACCAATGCATCGGGGCCCACCCAATTTCCCACCACGGCCTTTACCTGTTCGACCACCTCGACGGCTACCCCCTGTGTGTATGCACGGAATAACGGCTTCGGGGCCACTGCCGCCGACACAGTCACGATAGACTACCCGGATGCCTCAGTAGTCCCCGGGGTTTCGCTATCGGAGGTGGACCCGGTAAACCTGGTGCGGGCGACAGTGACCCGGCAGGTGGACACAACCCTGATGCGGCTTCTGGGCCCAACCTCTTCCACGGTCAGAGCGGTTGGGATTGCCGCCATCTTGAACACAGTTTCACCGGTTCCGATTATCGTGACGCATCCCACTTTGCCCGCGTCGTTTGCCATCAATGGAAACCCTGTTATCACCATCTGTGGCGGCCCGTCTCGCAGTATCCAAGTGAACTCGAGCAACAGTGCGGCTCTTGAGATCAGCGGGAATCCGTTGGTGGACCTTTCGAAGGCCGGCCCACAAGACGCGGGAAACTGCACTACGGGGACGGGCGCCGACTTTGGTTCTTACGGCGGACCGTCAGGCCCCTTGTCCGGCTTGAGCTGGATGAGCCTTGGTACGACCGGAAAGTATATACAGCCGGCTTCCCCGATTGAAGATCCGCTCCGCGATGTGACCCCGCCTTCTCAGCCGTCTCCTGCGCCACCCCCTCAGAACCTCGCCAACGGCGTCAATGGATGTCCACCGGCGCCTCCGAAGCCCTGCAAACTGTACTCTCCCGGCGCGTACGATTACATTATCGCCCAGAACGAAACTGCTGTTTTCAAACCCGGCCTCTATTACATTACCTCCTATACCAAGCTCACTGGCAACAATGTGGGATTCGGCAACGCTGCCAATGGTGAGATGATGATGTCACAGGGTTTTCCGGACGTGCCGGATTTCGGACAGGGCATGATGGTTTACAACGCCGGCGGCGGTGGCTTCCAGGTAGGCGCGAACTCGGGCGCCAACCTTGTTGGATCTGACCCTAACGGCGCCTACAAGGGGATTTTGTTTTTCCAGAGCCGCACTGCACCGGCGGTAGAACACCGGTTGGGCGGCGGCGGCGGCTTGGTTCTGAGAGGGACAATTTATTTGACAAACCCGCGCGACGTGATGCAGACGAATCCTTCCAACTACCAAAACCTGTTGCTGCAAGGGACCCCGGGGCAGCAAACGCTGATCATCGGGCAGATCATAGTTGGGACGATCCAGCTAGGCGGCAATGCCACAATCACGATGCAGTTGGACCCGGCTGCAAGATACATCGTCCGCCGCGTCGCCTTGGTGAAGTGATTACCCTCCGCGGCCGGACGTAAACGGATCGAACGCCCGGCCGGCGCCTTACCGTGGGGGGTGGATAATCAACAGCGCAGAGAGGTTCCAGACGATCACGCCCGAATAAAACAGGTTCACAATCCAGAGCACCTTTAGACGGCCGGTTTTGAAGCAATAGGCTGCGATCGCCACGGCAATCACTTTGCTGACGAGAAGTCCCAGGGCGGGAGAACCTGCGGAATGCAGGATCAGCCGGATGAGAGGGTTTGATTCGCCGGACTGATGCGCCAGGCAGGCCAGAGTTGTCAAAACGTCCAGCAGTTGCAAGTAAGCGAACTGGGCGAGGTGATTCCGCATGAATTCTCCGGTCCGGCGATGAGGCGCATCCCCTGAGTGCTTAAGCCACCAAGCAACTATTGTATGCCATTCGCGATGGCGCTCGAACTTGTGGCAGGAGTCTCCGGCGTGTGCGCATTCGGAGGGGGGAGTTCAGAATCGGCTGTTCGCAGCAAGTCGCCGGCCACGGACGGTGTCCCACCCGTAGTTGAAAGTTGAGGCGGCGGTTCGCCCTTGATTCTGAATAGAATCGGGGTGATCAAACCTTGAAAAGGAGAACCGCCGTGAGACGAAGGTATCACACGATCGACAAGCAAGGGAAGGCGGGCGAGCGCGAACTCGCCGCATTTTTGGTGCGCAACGGCCAGGCGCTTTTGCCGATGCTCGAGCTCATCGAGCAGAGCCGGCTGGCGGTTGATGAACTGATCGATGTCATGGGCCGGGCCAGCATCGAAGCCGTACTGGCGCTCTCTGCCCGGCAAGTGGCGGGGCCGCCGCAGCAAGGCAAGGCGCGGGAGGGCGACATCGTCTGGCACGGCGCTCAGCCGGGCCGGGTGCGGTTGAAGGGGCGGCAGCTCCAGGTGACCAAGCCGCGTTTGCGCAAGAAAGGGCGCGGAGCCAACAAGGAGGTCCCGATTCCGGCCTACGAGGCGATGCAACAGGAGAGCATCGGCCAGCGCATGCTCGAGATCCTGTTGCAAGGCGTTTCCACGCGCCGGTATCAACGCGTGATTCCGGAGATGGCCGACACGGTGGGCGTGTCGAAATCCACGGTGAGCCGCGAAGCGATCGAAGCCTCTGAGGCCGCGCTGAAGCAGTTGATGGAACGGCGCTATGACGAGCTGGACTTGCTGATCATCTACATCGACGGCATGCAGTTTCAGGATCAATGCGTGCTGGCCGCGGTGGGCGTGGATGTGGAGGGCGGCAAGCACGTGCTGGCCGTGCGCGAGGGGGCGACCGAGAACGCGGAAGCGGCCAAGGATCTGCTCCAGCATCTGGTCGAGCATGGCGTTGATCCCGCGCGGCGGCGCCTGTTCGTGATTGACGGTTCAAAAGCGCTGCGCACGGCCATCCATGCGGTGTTTGGGGCGGAGGCGCCGGTACAGCGGTGCAGGAACCATAAACTTCGCAACGTGCTCGGGCGGCTGCCGCGCCAGCAGCAAGCGCAGACGGCGTCTCTGATGCGGGCGGCGTGGAAGATGAACCACAAGGACGGCATGGCGCGGTTCCGGCAGATCGCCGGGTGGCTGGAACACGACTGGCCGGACGCAGCAGCGGCGCTGCTGGAAGGCCTGGAGGAGTGTTTCACCATCAACCGGCTGGATGTGCCGCAGTCGCTGCATCGATGCCTGGCGACCAGCAACATCGTGGACAATCCGCATTCCGGCGTGCGCGAGCGCACGCGCCGCGTCTGTCGCTGGAAGCCCGGCATGGCCGCGCGTTGGTCGGCGGCTGCTTTTCTGGAAATCGAGAAGTCGTTCCGGAAAATTATGGGTTATCGGGACCTGTGGGCCCTCAAGGCGATCCTGGATGGATTGCAGCCAGCCACCCGGCAGGCGGTGGCGTAGAATGATCATGAGCCGCCTCAGCTTTCAACTGAGCTCGGGACACCGTCCCACAGGTTGGGCCGTGCACTCGGCAAGGTTCGGTTGCATAGAGGGCAGTGGGTAAAGGGTACCCAGGCCGATAGGAAAGCCGGCCGCAGGCCTGGAGGCTTGCCCCACATCAGATGCTTGCCCCACAAAGACAGCCTGCCCTACGAAGCACGGCTGCGGACAAGAATGTCAGCACCACAAGAACAGCCCGACCCACGGAAAGAGTCTGCTTTATAGAAGGAGACCGGGCCGCATCCGGGCTTGGCCGCAGGGAAGAATGGTTGCGCGGCGGGGCGAGGTAGTATACTGGTGCGCCGGAAGGCGAACGAGGAAGAGACATGCTGCCGGACTATATTGCGAAAACAACGCCGCGTCCCGCCGCCGGGCGGGTTCCGTGGTACGTGAGCACCGCGCCGAGCTACGCGGGGACGTTCTTGTGGGTCGTGTTCTACATGGAGATTGCGCAAGGAACGCTGGACCGGATGGGTGTGGCGCTAAGTCTGGCGGCCCTGGCCGTGGCGGCGCTGGTCTGCTACGCACTGTTCTACCGCGCGCCGGCAATGATGGGAATGCAGACCGGCTACCCGCTCTACGTCGTAGGCAGCTCAACTTTCGGAACCAAGGGCGGCTACTTGATGCCCGGCCTGTTGATGGGGCTGTTGCAGGTGGGCTGGTATTCGGTGAACGTGTACGTCTCGACCACGTTCATCATGAAGGGCTTGAAGCTGGAGGCGGGGGCCGGGAGCTGGCCGTTTGCGCTCGCGGCGATTCTATGGGGCTACTCGGCGGCTTTGGTGGGGGTGCTGGGAATCCGGTACGTGGCCAGGGTCGCGCTGTATTTGAATCTGATTCCGCTGGCCATGATTCTGATGGTGTTCGCGCGGACGGCGCCGGGCATTGCCGAATACAGCCCGCCCAGCTACGCGCCCTACGTGGCGTTCATGCTGCTGATTCAGATGGTGGTGGGTTTCTTCTCGACGGCGGGAGCGGCGGGGACAGACTTCGGGATGAACAACCGGGACGAACGCGACGTGCGCCTGGGCGGGTTAGTGGGAGTCTCTTTGGCGAGCTTTGTGGCCGGGGGCCTGCCGCTGGTTTCGGTGGCGGGAGCGCACGTGGTGTACGGGATTCAGGGATACACGTACGACGCGGCGATTGCGGGGGCGGGCGGGATTTTGGCGACGGCGATGTTTCTGCTGTTCGCGGTGGCCTCGATTCCGCCGGCTTGTTTCTGTTCCTTTATCGCGGGCAACAGCTTTGAGACGATGCTGCCCAAGATCCCGCGGATGGCGTCAACCATGACGGGCATCACCGTGGCGCTGGTGCTGGCGATTACGGGCGTGGCGGCGAACCTGGTGGGCCTGTTCACCATCGTGGGGGCTTCGTTTGGGCCGATTTGCGGCGCGATGACCGCCGATTACCTGCTGGCGGGACGGCGCTGGGCCGGGCCGCGCGAAGGGGTCAGCCTTCCGGGCTACTTAGCCTGGGCCCTGGGTTTCGTGGTGGGAATTCTTCCATTCCTGCCCATTCCAGCGGAATGGAAGCCCTACACGCAGCCGGCTGTGGTTTACAGCTACCTAACCGCGTTTGTGGCCTACTGGCTGGCGGCCAAGGCCGGGCTGGAGCCCAAGACGGTGTCGTTGCCGGCGGCCGCCAGCCGGTAGCGAGGCAAAGCGCCGTCTATTTTTGCTCGCCAAAGAAGGGGAACAAGCGGCGGATCTCTTCCTGCGAAGGCTGGCTGCCGTATTCGCAAATCTCGAAGGCCTGCGCGTAGCGGATCTTCTTGGCCTGTTCCTCGCCGTAGAACTTGGCGAGCGTGGACCGGTACTGATCCGCCAAACGCGCGTAACGGTTGGCCAGGTTTTCGCGGACCTGTTTCTGGCGCTTGGCGCGGGCGGCCGGATCGCTGGGATAGAGGTTTGGGTTACCATTGGCGCCGCCTTCGTGGATCTGGGATTCCATGACGAGAAGGGCGTCGAGCGTGGGTTCGATGACGTCGTCGATGCCCACGGCGATGTCGGCGCGGAATGGAACGGGCCGCTGGAAACGGTCGGAAGTGTAGAGGAAGACAGGGTTGCGCCGCAGGTTGGGGACATCGGGGCAGAAGAAGGGCACGGTGACCATATAGGCGGAGTCCTGCACGAGGATGGAGGTGTAGCGGTGGTCGGGATGGTAGTCGTTGGGGCGGTGGCTGACGACGATGTCGGCGTTCCACTGGCGGATGAGGCGGGTGATGATGCGCCGGTTCTCCAGGGTGGGCATGATCTCGCCGTCATGGATGTCGAGCACTTCGGTGGTGACGCCCAGGCGGCGGCCCACCTCCATGACTTCTTTAGTGCGGCGCTGGGCCAGCGGGCCTCCGGCGATGCCCCAGTGACCGATGTCGCCGTTGGTGGTGGAGACCAGCTTGACGTGATGTCCCAGCCGGGCCCACTTCATGGCGACGCCGGCCGCGCCGTATTCGGCATCGTCGGGATGTGCGCCGAAAAAGATGATGCGGAGCTTTCCGTCGGCGGGGGGCTGAGCCTGAGCGGCGGGAGCCGGCGCGGGCGCAGCGGATGCGCGGTAGAAGCTGTTGATGAGCAGGCCGGCGGCGAGCCCCAGGGCGGCAGCCACGGCCAAGGCCAACATTGAGAAGCCGTTTCGGGTTTGCATTCCGAGGTCCTCCTAGCGGTTCAGTATATCTGGAGCCATGGGAGAACGGGTGCGCCAACTGGGAAAAGAGCGCCGGGGCTGTGCGTGAGCCAGGGGGCTGACGGTAGTTGGAGGGCGGTGGGTGAAGGGGAGCCAAGGCCGACAGGAATGCCGGCTCCAACCACCGGCAGGACTGCCGGCGTGGCACGCAGGACTGCGTGCTCCACAAGGGCGGCCGGCGTGGCAAGCCTGGCGGCTTGCTCCACGGGGGAGGGCGCGATTTGGTTGGAGGGCAGTGGGTAAAGGGTGCCCAGGCCGACAGGAATGTCGGCCGCAGGCTAGAAAGCCTGCCCCACAAAAGCAGCCTGCCCCACAAAACTCGGGGGCGGGCCGGAGAGCGGCGCTACTCCGCGCAACCTCACGCTCAGCGTTGCAAGGAGCGGATTAAGGCGGCGATTTCGGCGATGGTGTTATCGTCGGCCATGAGCACGCGGTGGGGGAGCCAGAAAGCGTCCCGGACGCAAGCTTCGGCAACGGGACAGGGTTCGACGCGGCAGCCCCCGCGCTGGTAGAGCGGGTTTCCGTAAAGGGGATGGGGATAGAAGGGCGTGCAGGGCACGCCGTGTGCGGTGAGGGCCTGGTGGAACTCATCGCGGGTTCGGCCGAAGCGTTGGGCGTCGATGCGGCCGAGCAATAAGTAGTGGGAGCGAGCGTTGACCTCGGGCGGGATCCGTTGGAAGCGCAGTCCCTCGACGCTGGCCAGCTCCGCCCGCAGGCGCTCTTCGTTCTTGCGGCGGAGTTCGATCTGAGCCGGGAGGCGGTCCAGTTGAGGCAGCAGCAGGGCGGCCTGAAGGGCGCTGAGCCGGAAGTTGGAGCCGAGGGTGTGGTGATGGAACCAGCCGCCGCCTGCGGCGCGTCCCTGGTTGGCGAACGAGCGGGCGCGGGCGGCGAAGTCTTCGTCGTTGGTGAGCAGGATGCCGCCTTCGCCGCAGGTCATGACCTTGGAGTTCTGAAAGCTGAAGATGCTCGCCAGGCCGAAGCTGCCGGCGCGGCGGCCCAGCCATTCGGAGCCGTGGGCATGGGCCGCGTCCTCGATGACGATCAGATTGTGCTCGGCGGCCAGATCCATCAGGCGATTCATGTCGGCCAAAGACCCGCCGAAGTGAACGGGGACGATGGCTTTGGTTCGAGGGGAGAGGGCGGCCCGGACGCGCTCGGGGTCGAGATTGAAGGTGTCGGGTTCAATGTCGGCGAAGACCGGGGTGGCGCCTACGCGGGAGACGGCGGTGGCGGTGGAAATGAAGGAGATGGCCGGGACGATGACCTCATCGCCCGGTCCTAGCCCGGCCACGGCCATGGCGAGCTCCAGCGCTAGGGTGCCATTGGCGCAGCTGACGCCCCAGCGGCAGTGCTGAAAGGCGGCGAAACGCTCCTCGAATCTGGCCACGCACTCGTGAAAACCGCCCCATTGGTGACTTTCCAACACCTCGCGGATGGGGCGGAGATCGGTCTGCATGGCGACGGGCCAGTTGGGGATTCGCATAACCCTCCAGCATAGTGAAAAAGGAGCGAGACGGGGCGGACTATAATGGCGGATGTCGCATTCTCCCCATGAAGAAACGCTACCTGCTCCTGGTTTGTGTCTTGGCGGCGCTGGCGGCCGCAGCCGGTCCGGTGGAGTTCGGGCGGCAGGAGGTGCAGAAGGCTCTGGCGGAACGCGGGATTGCGGCAGCCAAGATGAAGGTCCAGAGCGAACTGTCGCCGGATCCGCCGGAGACGTTTCGAATCCTGCCGGGGCGGGTCACGGGCGGGGATCTGCGTGGGCTGATGTACGGGCTGTTGGAAGCGGCCGAGCAGATTCGCAGCCGGGGACAGCTTCGGGCCACGAGCGGCAGGCCGGCGCTGGGGGTGCGGAGTCTTCGAATCGGCATACGGGATGAGGACGCGGGCCGGGGCTGGCTGGGTTCGGCGGAGTTTTGGCAAAGATGGTTTCAATCCATGGCCCGGGCGCGGTTCAACCGGCTGACGCTGCTGTTGGAGGATCTTCCCCAGGAGCAGGCGCTTGAATACGTCCCGACCGTCTCCCGGATTGCGGCGGAATGCGCGCTGGAGTTAGCGATCGGGTTCCGCCTGGAGGAGTTGAGAGCCAGGGGTGGGCCGAGCGCGGAGGCGGCGGGTCCAAGCGCGCTGCTGGCGATCAAGAGCCTCTTGATTGTTTCGCCGTCGGTGCGGACGGTTCAGATTTGGATGAGCGGGGAGAAGGCAAGCATGGTAGATGTTGCGTTTTTCGGGGAGTGGGTCTTGCGGGCGGTGCGGGAGACCGGGCGCAGGGTGACATTGGAGACCAGCGGAAATGCGGTGGCGCCGGAGGTCGTGGATGCGGCCCGCAAGAGCGGGATTCCGATCCGCATCGGAGTTCCCTACAGAGGGAAGAGGCCGGCGGCTGCGGCGGGGAGCACGGCGACGGATGTGATCTGGCAGGTGGCGCAGGGCGGAGTCTCAGGAGGCGGTGCGGCCCAGAGGGACTCTTTTGTGCGGCGAGTGGTGGCAGAATGCGCCGCGGCGGAGTGCGCGGGCTTGGAGGCGGAGGTTGCCTACGCTCCGGCGGGTCCTCAGATGGAGGGATACGAGAGCTGGGGACGGCTGGCATACAATCCCAAGGCGACTGGCGCGGGGTCGACTCAAGGAGCAACCCGATGAGGCGCAAATGGATAGACGTGACCGTCCCGGTCCGATGCGGGATGGTGCACTGGCCCGGGGATCCCCCGGTGGAGATCCGCCGGATTAGTTCGATTGAGGAAGGAGCGCGCTCGAACGTCTCGAAGCTGAGCATGAGCGCGCATACGGGGACGCACGTGGATGCGCCGCTGCATTTTCTGCGCGAGGGAAAGCCTCTCGAGAAGATGCCGCTCGACGGTTTGATTGGACCGGCCAGGGTCATCGCCATCCGGCATGCGAAGTGGATCACGGCAGAGGAGCTGGCGCCTTACCGGATCCGGCGCGGCGAGCGGGTGCTATTCAAGACGCGGGGTGCGGAGCGGCGGTGGGAAAGTGCGAAGTTTGAAACCGAATATGTCTATATTCCGGCCGAGACGGCCCGGTTTTTGGCGGAGCGGGGAGTAAGGCTGGTGGGGGTAGACTATTTGTCGGTAGGGGGCTACAGGAAGGACTCCCTAAAAACGCACCAGATTCTACTGAGGGCTGGGATCTGGATTGTGGAGGGGCTGAATCTAGGAGGCGTAAAGGCTGGGCGGTACGAGATGATCTGTTTGCCGTTGCATATCCTCGGCGGGGATGGGGCGCCGGCGCGGGTAGTGCTTCGCGCCAAGCGGTGAGAGGGCGGAGGTTAGGGCCGGGAGGAGTCCTAACCGCGTGGGGCCGGCTTTCGGGGAGCAGCCCTAAAACTGTTGTGCCGGTGCGCCGATATGCTATCTGACGTTCGGTGTACGCCCGTCCAGCCGGCGGGTGGAGTGGCACGGTATGACTTTGGAATGGCTGAAGCAGGCCGGCGTGCAGTTGGGCGCCACAGCAAGGGACCGTAGAGGGAGGCAGTTGGGTGAGGATGAGGAGTACCCTACGATCCTCATCCTGGATCACGCTGAGATCAACCGCAGGCTGCTGCGGTCGATGCTCAAGACGGAGCGGTACCGGATCCTGGAGGCGCGGCATCCGAGCGAGGCCCTGGCGCTGATTTGGAACGAGCCTGTGGACCTGGTCATCCTCGACTTGGTCCTTACGGGGATGAGCGGGCCGGAGTTTTGCCGGGCGCTGAAGTCGGACCGCAGGAGCCAGCTCATTCCGATTTTGATGCTCACGAGCGTGCAAGGGGCGGAGAACGAGATCGAGGGGATTGAGAGCGGAGCGGATGAGTATTTGCTGAAGCCGGTGCATCCGGCCGTGTTGCGGTCGCGTGTGCGGGCGATGGTGCGCCACAAGCTGGCCATCAACACGCTGGAGGAAGCCGAGTCCATCTTGTTTGCGCTCGCCCAGGCGATTGAGCAGCGGGATTCATATACGGCGGGGCATTGCGAGCGCCTGGCCGGCTACAGCGTGGCGATGGGGATGGCGCTTGGCCTGCCGCGGACCCAGTTGCTGGCGCTGCACCGGGGCGGTTTCTTGCATGACATCGGCAAGATCAGCATCCCCGATGCGATCCTGCACAAGCCCGGGCCCTTGACCGCCGGCGAGTGGGCGCTGGTGAAACAGCACCCGATCAAAGGGGAGGAGATCTGTAGTGAGATGAAGAGCCTGCGCTCGGTGCTGCCGATTATCCGAAGCCACCATGAGCGCTGGGACGGGAGCGGCTATCCGGATGAACTCAGGGGCAACCAGATTCCTTTGGTGGCGCGCATTCTGCAAATTTCTGATATTTACGATGCGCTGACCACGGCGCGGGCGTACAAGCCTGCGTTGCCACCGGCAGAGGCCCTTGGGATTCTTACAGAAGAGGCCAAGCGGGGGTGGAGGGATCCGGAGCTGGTGGAGGTGTTCGCAGAATTACACCGGGCGGGGGTGATCGACAAGTCGCGGTCGATGTTCCCGGACTGGCCAGGCTTGGCGAGCCTGAGCATGCAAACCAGCAGGGCTGTTTTTGCAGCGGCGGATTGAGGGGAACGCACCACAAGAGCAGCTCATGAGGGGGGCACGACGGGGTGTGAAGAAGGGCCGTGGGTAAAGGGGGCCAAGGCCGACAGGAATGCCGGCCGCCAGAAGGCTGCCCCACAAGGAGAAGCTGCTCCACATGAGGGTGACTGCCACACAGTGCGGCAGGGCCGCAACCAAACAGCGATGGCGGTTGTGGTCTCGCCGGCAACTCGCTCCCGTGGCGGCATGAAAATCTTCGCGCGCGGGGAAGATTTCAGGGGTTAGTAGTCCAGAGAAGGCAAACCACGGAGGACACGGAGAAGGAAAACCACAGAGGGCACAGCGCGGCAGGGCCGCAACCAAACAGCGATGGCGGTTGTGGTCTCGCCGGCAACTCGCTGCCGTGGCGGCATGAAAATCTTCGCCCGCGGGGAAGATTTCAGGGGTTAGTAGTACAGAGGACACGGAGAAAACAAAACACAACGCGAGAGAGCCGCAATGAAACGGGGACGGCGGTTGTGGTCCCGCCGGCAACTCGCTGCCGTGGCGGCATGAAGATCTTCGCGCGCGGGGAAGATTTCAGGGGTTAGTGGTACAGAGGTAGGCTTGCGCGGCTGGGCGGACAAGGCGATCCGCCCCTACAGAAGACAGGGCCGGCGGGGCGGGATCGGTCGAGGGCGGCCTTGCTACCATCGTTTGGGTGAGAGGTTTGCAGGGTCAGGTGTCCGCATCTGGGAAGACTGCACCGCAGGTGGAAGCGGCACGGCGCCTCGAAGAGTTGCAGGAGGAGGTGATCCGCTGCACGCGCTGTCCGAGGCTCATTGACCACTGCCGGCAGGTGGCGGCGGTGAAGCGGCGTGCGTACCGCGACTGGGACTACTGGGGGAAGCCGATCCCCTCCTTCGGCGACGCCGGCGCGGAGCTGCTGATTGTTGGGTTGGCGCCCGCCGCCCATGGGGCGAACCGGACCGGCCGGATGTTCACGGGTGACCGCTCCGGCGACTTTCTCTACAGGGTGCTTCACGCGGCCGGGTTTGCGAGCCAGTCCCTCAGCCGGTCGCGAGACGACGGGCTTGAGCTGCGCAACGCGTACATCACGGCCGCCGTACGCTGCGCCCCGCCGGGCAACAAGCCCACGCCGGAGGAGATCCGGGCCTGCCGCCGCTTTCTGGAAGCGGAGTTGGAGCTATTGTCCAATGTGCGCGTGGTGGTGGCCCTGGGGCGGATCGCCTTCGACGCGTATTTGTCGGTTCTCCAGGAGAAAGGCGCCATCGAGCGCCGCTCCGCATTCTCCTTCGGCCACAACCGGACGCACGAGCTGGGCAGCCATATGCCCGTCCTGATTAGTTCCTATCATCCGAGCCAGCAGAATACGTCCACCGGCCGGCTCACCGAAGCGATGCTGAAGGCCGTGTTTCAAAGGGCGAGGCGGATGCTGAGCCGCTGAGCCCCCGGCGGAGTTCCGGATTTGGTATGGATATCGAGGTGCGGCAACGTCTGGAGCGGTATTTCGAATTCGCGGAGCTGGGCACCAACTGGCGCACCGAAATTCTGGCCGGCGTTACGACGTTTGTAACGATGGCCTACATCATCTTTGTGAACCCATCCATCTTGCACGAAGCGGGGATGCCGTTTGCGGGGGTGGTGGCGGCGACGTGTCTATCGGCGGGGCTGGGGAGCATTCTGATGGGCGCGTTCGCGCGCTATCCGATCGCTTTGGCCCCGGGCATGGGGCTGAACGCCTATTTCACCTACGTCGTGGTGAAGGGCATGGGGATTCCCTGGCAGGTGGCGCTCGGAGCTGTCTTTCTATCCGGCTTGTTATTTCTGGCGCTGACGCTGGGCGGGGTGATTCGGCAGGTGGTGCGGTCTATCCCCACGGAACTGTACTCATCGATTGCCGCAGGGATCGGGCTGCTGCTGGCCCTGATCGGGTTCCGGAATTCAGGCATTATTGTGGCCAGCCCGTCGACGACAGTGGCCATGGGGAATCTGCGGGAGCCGCACACGCTGCTGGCGGTGGCCGGGCTGTTGGGAATCGCCGCGTTGCTGGCCTGGGGCGTCAAGGGCGCGATGCTGATTGGCATTCTGGGGACCACGGCGCTGGGAGCGGTGTTCGGGCTGCTGGAGTGGAAGCCGCAGATGTACCGGTTCAGCGACATCGCCTCGACCAGCTTCCAGCTCGACCTGCCGCATGCGCTGGAGCTCGGCTTCATCGAGATCGTTTTCGTGTTTTTCTTTATCGACCTGTTCGACAACGTGGGGACGCTGGTGGCGGTGGGCAAGAAGGCGCGGCTGTTTGACGAAGCCAACCGGATCCCGAGGATTAACCGGATCCTTGTGACCGACTCGACGGCGACCATGGTGGGGGCGCTGGCTGGGACCTCGACGGTGGTGAACTACATTGAGAGCGCGGCGGGAGTGGTGGCGGGGGGCCGCAGCGGGGTGTCCGCCATTGTAGCGGGCTTGCTGTTTCTCGTAGCGCTGTTCGTGGCGCCCGTGTTTGGGGTGATTCCGGCGGCGGCCACGGCGCCGGCGCTGATCATCGTCGGGTGCCTGATGATTTCGCACATCAGCGAGATTGACTGGTCCGATACGGCGCTGGCGGTTCCGGCGTTCCTGACGATGACCGCGATCCCGCTGACGTTCAGCATCGCCAACGGCATCGCCTTTGGGTTCACGGCTTATACCTTGTTGAAGATCTTGCGAGGCGAGTTCCGCAAGGTGAACTGGCTGGTGTACGTGCTGACGGCTCTGTTCATCGCGCGGTTCCTCTACCTGGGGTCGGAATGAAGCGTTCGTGGCCTAAGGGCGCGGCGGCTGCGGCGGGTCTGTTTGGACTCAACCTGTGGGTGGCGGGGCGGCTGCTGGGCATCGAGTGGCTGGACCAGATGGGTTCAATTGAGGGCGCGCGCATCGCGCAGACCCGGTGGATGCTGGAGAACTGGCGGGATTTGAGCTGGTTCCCGTTGTGGTACAACGGGATCCCCATTGAGAACGTGTACCCGCCGCTATTTCCGGCGGCAGCCGCGCTGCTGGCCGCGGCGGCAGGATTGACGGCAGCGCACGCTTACCACATCTGCTGCGCTCTGGCGTACGCGCTGGGACCGGCGGCCGTGTTCTTGCTTGCAACCAGGCTCACGGGAGGATGGGCTTGGGGGTTTCTGAGCGGGCTCTTTTACTCCTTGATTTCTCCTTCGGCTTGGTGGATGCCCGCTCTGGCCCGGGATTTGGGGAGCGTCTGGGGGCCGCGCCGGTTGCAGAACCTGGTGGCGTACGGAGAAGGGCCGCATTTGGCGGCGCTGGCCTTGCTGCCGGCGGTGTGGGTGGCGGTGATGATCGCCTGGGAGCGCGGCAAGCCACTGTGGTGGCTGGTGGCGGCGGCGGGAGGCGCAGCCGTGTTGATGACCAACTGGCTGGGCGGAGCCGAGTGGCTTCTGTTGTTAGGCGCATGGACGGTCAGCCGCTCGCAACCGTTCGACATTCGTTCGTGGCGGCGGGCGGGGCCGTATGCGGCGGGGAGTTACGCGCTGGCGGCCACGTGGATCCCGCCGAGCACCGTGTCGGCTTTTGGAGGCAGCGAAGAGTTCCGGCAGGCTGGATACCTCTCGGCGCTTCCGGCCTGGCTGCTTTACCTGAGCGCGGGGGCCGCAGGCTTGGCGGCGCTGTTGTGGTTGGCAGAGCGCAAGAGCTGGAGCCGGGAGTTCCGCTTCGTGGCGGTGTTGCTTTACGGATCGGTTCTACTCACGGCGCCGGCGGCGTGGGCGCCGGGCCGGTATGAGCATCTGCTGCGATTCCACTTGTTGTTGGATTTGAGCGTCGCGCTGGCGTTTGCGTTCGTCGCTAGGCATGCCGGAAGCCGGTTGCGGGCCTCGTGGAGGCCACTGGCCCTGGTGCTGCTTCTGTTGTGGAGCACGTACCCGGCGGCGCGGATCCGGGCGCACGCGAATCAGATCATCCGTCCCGTGGCGATCGAGCAGACCGTGGAGCACCAGATGTCGAGCTGGCTGGCGAAGAACCTGCCGGAGGGCAGGGTGTTCGTGACGGGATCGATCCGGTTCTACCTGAATGCTTTTGCGGACGTGGCGCAATTTGGCGGCGGCTTCGATCCTGGGGTGATGAATCCCAACTATGCCAAGATTGTGCATCAGATTCTCCAGGGGGAAGGGGCGGGCGCGAGAGAAGGGGAAGTGGCGGCCCTTTGGCTGAGAGCGTACGGCGTGGACGCTGTCGCGGTGAGCGGGCCGAAAACGCGGCAAGCTTACCGCGATTTCCGAAACCCGGGAAAGTTCGAGGGAGTGTTGCCGGAGCTTTGGCGCGACGGAGATGACGTGTTGTACCGCGTTCCCCGCAGGACGGCAGGGCTGGCGCATGTGATCGGCCTGGAGGACCTGCCGGACCGGGCACCCGAGCATGGCATGGATTTGGAGCCCGTTGAGAGGTACGTGCGCGCGATCGAGGACCCCTCGTTGCCCGCGGCGCGGTTCCGGTGGCTGAGCCGCCACGAGGCGGAGATTTCGGCGGAGATGAGTCCGGGGCAGGTGCTATCGGTGCAGGTAAGCTACCACCCTGGGTGGCAAGCGGAAGCCAACGGCAAGAGTTGCGAGGTGTCGGGCGACCCACTTGGGCAGGTGGTTGTGGAGCCGGGCTGCGTGGGGGATTGCCGGGTGAAGTTGACCTATCGTGGAGGCATAGAGCGCAGCCTGACCCGGCTGGCGGCTCTGGCCGTTGTGCTGTTGTGGGCGGGGTGGTGGCTGGCATCTGCCTTAGGTCAAAGGAGATCTGGGCTGCCGAGTTAGAATCGGGTGATTTCACCCTGCGTTGGCCCTTCAATTGCCTAGGGTAAGGTGTGGAAGCGATCACCAAAGGGCAGGGACCGAGGCCCCGGCTGGTCTTCTGGGAGCTCACAACTGGTTGCAATTTAAGGTGCATTCACTGCCGCGCCAGCGCCACGGAGCTGATGAGCCCGAACGATCTGAGCTACCAGGAGTGCTGCCAGGTCGTCGACCAGATTGCGGAATATGCCCCACTGATCCTTGTTCTGAGCGGAGGGGAGCCGCTGTGGCGGCGGGATGTGTTCGACATCGCCAAACGGGCGGTGCGGCAGAACCTGCGCGTGGCTTTGGCGACCAACGGCACCCTGATCGATGAGGCGATGGCGGAGCGGATCAAGGATGCGGGGATCGCGCGCGTGTCGATCAGCCTGGACGGGGCGGACCGGGCGACGCACGATGCATTTCGGGGTGAGGTGGGCGCTTTTGACGCCGCGATTGCGGGGCTGAAGCATTTGAAAGCCCTGGGGATCTCGACTCAGATCAATACCAGCGTGGCGCAGCACAATGTGGACCAGCTTCCGGACATTTTGAAACTGGCTCAGCGGCTGGGTGCGGACGCGTTCCATATCTTTTTGCTGGTTCCGGTGGGCTGCGGGTTGACGATTGCGGAGGACCAGACGATCCGCGGCGACAAGTACGAAGAGGTTCTGAACTGGTTTTACGAGCGGTCGCTCGACAGCGGACTGGAGCTGAAGGCGACCTGCGCTCCGCACTACTACCGCATTTTGCGGCAGCGGCGGGCCGAGGCGAGGCGGGCTGGGCAGGCGGTGCCGGAGCTGGCCACGCACGGCATGCACGCCACGACGCGGGGGTGTCTGGCGGGAAGCGGGGTGTGCTTCATCTCTCATGAGGGCAAAGTTTACCCATGCGGCTATCTCCCGTTGTCCGCGGGAGACCTGAAGAAGGAAAAGTTTCGAGACATTTGGGAGAAGGCGGAGGTGTTCGAAGCCTTGCGCGATCCCAACCGGCTGGAGGGCAAGTGCGGACTGTGTGAGTTCCGCTTCGTCTGCCTAGGGTGCCGCGCCCGGGCCTACGGCATGACGGGAGATTACCTCGCAGAGGAGCCCTTCTGCATTTACCAGCCTCGCGGCGCACAGCCGGAAGCGTCTCTGTAAGGGGCGCGGCTGCGCCGCTACGGAAAAGGGATGCCAGCAACGCAAACACAAACGAAGAGCGCCGCCGGCGCGCCTCCCAAAGACAACCGGGAGAGGATGCTGGAGCGGGCCATGAGCCGGCACAATTACTCCGGCGATGCGCTGATTGAAGTTCTGCATACGGCTCAGGAGCTGTACGGGCATCTGACGCCGCAGTTGCTTGCGACGATCGCGCGCAAGCTGAAGCTGCCGCCCAGCCGGGTGCTGGGGGTGACGACGTTCTATCACTTCTTCTCGCTGGCGCCGAAGGGCGAGCACACGTTCATCGTCTGCACGGGGACGGCGTGTTATGTCAAAGGGGCGCAAGCCTTGCTGGACAAGCTGACGCACCGCTGCCGGTGCAAGCCGGGCGGGACGAGCCCGGACGGGAAGGTGAGCGTGGCCGGGGCGCGGTGTATCGGCTCTTGCGGTTTGGCCCCGGCGGTGATTTACGACGGCAACATTCTGGCGCGGGTGACGCCGGAGCAATTGGATGCTGAATTAGACCGGATCGGTGTGCGATGACCATCGAGGAGCTAGAGCAACTCAGGATTCAGGAGCAGGAACGGCAGCGCCGCCTGGAGAACCGCATCTACTGCTGCTCGGCGGCGGGTTGCCTGTCGAGCGGCGGGCATCAGGTGCGCCAGGCGATCACGGAGGCGGTGAAGGCGCAAGGTTTAGAAGGCAAGGTGGAGGTCTGCGGCACGGGCTGCATGGGACTGTGCAGCCGGGGCCCGCTGGTGCGGTTGGAAAAGGAGGACCGGCTGTATGGAGATCTCACGCCGGAGGACGCAGCGGAGCTGGTGCGGGGAAGCGCGGAGGCGGTAGTCAAGCTCGCGGCGCGGCGGATCGACACTTCTTCGCCGTTTTTCAGCAAGCAGTTGAAGATTGTGCTGGCCAACAGCGGCAAGGTGGACCCGGAGCGGATTCAGGATTACATCGCCGCCGGGGGCTACCAGGCGCTGGCGAAGGCGCTGACGGAGATGACGCCGCAGGAGGTCATCGAGGAGATCAAGAACAGCGGGCTGCGGGGCCGGGGCGGCGCGGGTTATGCCACCGGCATTAAATGGGAGCTGGTGGCGCGGCAGCCGGCGAGTCCCAAGTATGTGGTGTGCAACGCGGACGAAGGCGACCCTGGGGCCTTCATGGACCGGAGCGTTCTGGAGGGCGATCCGCACCGGGTGCTGGAGGGCATGGCGCTGGCAGGCTACGCGGTTGGGGCGCAGCAGGGCTACATTTACGTGCGCGGAGAATATGCTCTGGCGATCCAGCGGCTTCAAACGGCGATCAAGCAAGCCGAACGGGAGCATTTGCTGGGGAACCGGGTTCTGGAGACGGGCTTCCAGTTCCGGATCGATGTGCGCATCGGGGCGGGAGCGTTTGTCTGCGGCGAGGAGACGGCTCTGATTGCATCGATCGAGGGCAAGCGCGGGCAGCCGAAGCAGCGGCCGCCCTATCCTTCCGAATCGGGGCTTTGGGGCAAGCCGACGCTGATCAACAATGTTGAGACCTACGCGAACGTGCCGGCCATTATTGAGCGGGGCGCGGAGTGGTTCGCCTCGATCGGAACGGAATCGAGCAAGGGCACCAAGGTATTCGCGCTGGCCGGGAGGGTTCAGAACACCGGGCTGATCGAGGTGCCGATGGGGACTCCGCTGCGGACGATCCTGTTCGACATCGGGGGCGGCGTGCCGGAGGGGAGCGAGTTCAAGGCGGCGCAGACGGGCGGTCCTTCGGGCGGGTGCATTCCGGCCGAGCATCTGGACACGCCGGTGGATTACGAGTCGCTCCAGAAGATCGGGTCGATTATGGGCTCCGGCGGGCTCATCGTGATGGACAACACCTCCTGCATGGTGGACGTGGCGCGGTTCTTCATGGAGTTCTGCATGGACGAATCCTGCGGCAAGTGCATTCCGTGCCGGGCGGGAACGGTGCAGATGCACGAGATTCTGGAACGGATCACCAAGGGAGAGGCGTCCCTGGAAGATCTGGATCTGCTCGAGCAGATGGCGGCGCTGCTGAAGGAGGCGAGCCTGTGCGGGCTAGGGCAGACGGCGCCGAATCCGGTATTGAGCACGCTCCAGTACTTCCGCCAGGAGTACGAGGCTCATATTCAGGAAGGCCGGTGTCCGGCCGGGCACTGTTCGATCAGGCGCGCCGAGGAGGTACGGCGATGAGCGTCAAGACGCTGCACATTGACGGGAAGATGGTCACCGGGCTGGCGGGGCAGAGCATCTTCAGCGTGGCCTGGGACAACGGGATCCGCATTCCGCGGCTGTGTCACGTGGGCGGGCTGAGCGACGTGGGGGCGTGCCGGCTGTGCCTGGTCGAGATCGAGGGCCAGCGCAAGCTTCAGGCGGCGTGCATGACTCCGGTAGAGGAGGGCATGGTGGTCCGCACGAATACGGAGCGGTTGCGGGCCCACCGCAAGCTGATCATCGAGCTGCTGTTCGCCGAAAGGAACCACGTCTGCTCGGTGTGCGTGATGAACGGCAACTGCGAGCTGCAAGACTTGGCGGCGGAGCTGGGCGTGGATCATGTGCGGCTGCGGTACCAGTTCCCTAAGCTTTCGGTAGACACAAGCCATGACCGCTTCGGGGTGGATCACAACCGGTGCGTGTTGTGCACACGCTGCGTGCGGATTTGCGACGAAGTGGAGGGCGCGCACACGTGGGACGTCAGCGGGCGGGGCGCCTCGAGCCTGGTCATTACGGACCTGGGGACGCCTTGGGGTGAATCCGACACCTGCACCAATTGCGGCAAGTGCGTGCAGGTGTGTCCGACGGGCGCGCTGTTCGAAAAAGGCAAAGCGGTGAGCGAAATGAAGAAGAGCCGGGGATTCCTGAAGTACATCGTCACGGCGCGGCAGAAAGGAGAGTGGGTGCGATGAGCGGCAAGCCGCGGCTGGCGACGGTATGGTTGGGCGGATGCTCCGGGTGCCACATGTCCTTTCTGGATTTGGACGAGCGGCTGGCGGAGCTGGCCGGGAAGGTGGAGCTGGCGGCGTCCCCACTGAGCGATTACAAAGAGTTCCCCGAGGCGGACATCACGCTGGTGGAGGGCGCGGTGGCCAACGAGGAGCATTTGGAGCAGATCCGGGAGATCCGGCGGCGGACGAAGATCCTGGTGTCATTTGGGGATTGCGCGGTGACGGGCAACGTGACGGCGATGCGCAACACGTTCGGGGTGGAGGACGTGCTAAACCGGAGCTATCAGGAGAACGCGGCCATCATCGTGGGCGTGCCTTCGGGAAACAGCGTTGTGCCGGCGCTGCTGGACCGCGTGAGGCCCGTGCATGAGGTGGTGAAGGTGGACTATTTCCTACAGGGCTGCCCGCCGAGCGCGGACGAGATCTACGATCTGCTCACGGACCTGATCAGCGGCCGCGCGCCGCGCACGGAGGGACGGAAGTTCGGGTGAGGTTATGCCGGAAAGAATTCTGATATCGCCAGTCACGCGCATCGAGGGCCACGCCAAGATCTCCATTTATGTGGACGACAGCGGGCAGGTGGACTCGGCCCAGTTCCATGTGGTGGAGTTCCGGGGGTTTGAGAAGTTCTGCGAGGGGCGGCCGTTTCACGAGATGCCGGCTCTGATGGCGCGCATCTGCGGCATCTGTCCGGTGAGCCACGTGCTGGCCAGCGCGAAGGCGTGCGACGCGCTGCTGGGCGTTGAGATTCCTCCGGCCGCGGAGCTGCTGCGGCGGCTGATGAACTACGGCCAGATTTTGCAGAGCCACGCGCTGAGTTTCTTCCATCTAAGTTCGCCGGACTTGCTGCTGGGCTTTGATTCGGAGCCGGCGCGGCGCAACCTGTTTGGGCTGTTGGAGCACGATCCGGATTTCGCGCGGCGCGGGATCCGGCTGCGCAAGTTCGGCCAGCGGATCATTGAACTCTTAGGCGGAAAGCGGATTCATCCGTCGTGGGCGGTGGCCGGCGGCGTGCTGGAACCGATGACCGCGGGTGCGCGGGCGGAGATTCTGACAGGGGTTCCGGAGGCGCTGGAATCGGTGCGGATCGCTCTGGACCGCATGAAGAGCCTGCTCGACCAGTTCCCGGATGAAGCGGAACACCTGGGGACGTTTCCATCCCTGTTTTTGGGGATGGTTTCGGAAAGCGGGGGATTGGAGCACTACGACGGGCGGATCCGCATCTCCGACGCCGAAGGAAACGTCGTGGCCGAAGGGCTGGATGCACAGCGATACTTCACCTACATCGGGGAGGCGTCTGAGGAGTTCAGCTACATGAAGTTCCCGTACTATAAGCCGCTCGGCCACCCGGGAGGGATCTACCGGGTGGGGCCGCTGGCGCGGTGCAACATCGCCACGCACGCGGGGACGCCGCTGGCGAACCGGGAGCTGCGCGAGTTCAAGCAGCGGGCGGCGGGAGGAGCGGTGTGCCAGAGCTTCCACTACCACCTGGCGCGGCTGGTGGAGATGCTGCACTGCGTGGAGAAGATCGAGGAGATTTGCAGCGAACCCGGCATTCTGGATGAGAGGGTGCGGGCGCAAGCCGGACAAAACCGGACGGTGGGCGTGGGGGCAAGCGAAGCCCCGCGCGGGACGCTGTTCCATCATTACGAGGTGGACGAGACGGGGTTGATGAAGAAGGCCAACCTCATCATCGCCACCGGGCAGAACAACCTGGCGATGAACAAGGCCGTGGAGCAGGCGGCGAAGCGTTTCGTGAACCCGGCGCGGCTGACGGAAGGGATGCTGAACCGCGTAGAGGCGGCCATACGCTGCTACGACCCTTGCCTTTCCTGCTCGACGCACGCGCTGGGGCGGATGCCGCTGGAGGTCGAAGTCCGGGACCGCCGGGGCCATCTGCTGGACCGGCGGGCGCGCGGATGACGCTGATTATCGCCATTGGCAATACGCTGCGCCGGGATGACGGCGCCGCGCACCGGGTGGTGGAACTCCTCGGCGAGATTCCCGGCGCACGGATCCTGACCTGCCACCAACTGATGCCTGAAATGGCGGAGGACATCGCCGCGGCCGGGCGGGTGGTGTTCGTAGATGCGGATGTGGAGCCGGGGACGGCGCGGCTGGAGCCCCTGGCGGAGACGGCGGGCTGGAGCGCGCTCGGGGGGCACTCGGTGGGGCCGGCGGAGGTGGTGGCTCTGGCGTCTAAGCTCTATGGCTTTCAAGGCGAGGCGTGGTTGTGCCGGGCGCCGGGGGAAGATTTCGGAGACGGGACGGGGTTGTCGGCCGCGGCGGAGGAGAACGCGCGGCAGGCGGCGGCGTTGCTGAGGGAGTACTTAGTCCGTCAAGCGTGAGGCGCCGCTGCGGACGGCGCGAAGAGCCTCTCGGTTTCCGGCTGCAAGAGAACCCAAAGGCCATAAATGCCGAGCAGGGTGCCGAGCGGGACGTGCAATAGGTTCAGGGCGGACAGGATGATGCCCAGGATGCGGGCCCAGCTCTGAAACCGGATCAGCCCCCAGCCAACCACGATCCCGGGCAGGGAGAGCAAGCCGATGATCAAGGGGATCACCGTGCCGAGCACTCCCAGCACAGGGATGGCCACCCGGACGGCATCGGGGTCATCGTGGGCGGCGATGCCGACGATGCCGGCAATCCCGCCGAAGACGAAGAATACAATGATGGCGCCTAGCAGCCCCAAGGCGCCCAGTGCGATGTTCAGCCAGCCCAGGATGCGGACGTGGTCTTTCATGGGTCCTCCAAGACGCTTTGATCTTACACCAGGGAGTACGGAGGGGACTTGCGCGCGGTTCCCGGATTCGTCACCATCCGGCGGGAAACTGAATCATAATGGCGGAGGTCGAGACCCATGCACCCGGAAGGCTTCCGGCACATCCTCAGCCCGGTGGACTTCAGCGACACCTCGGCGCTCGGCTTACGGCTCGCCGGGGCGCTGGCCCACTGTTCCAAGGCGAAGTTGACCGCCGTCTACGCGGACCAGTTCTTGCCGCCGCCCTATTTCACGCAGAACCGCCTGGAGGAGATCCAGCGGCAGCTTCAAGACGCCGAACGGCAGGCGGAGCAGCGGCTCAAGGAATTCGCCGCCGAACACGCGGGCGAAGTGTCGGCTGAGGTCAAGGTGGTGAAGGCGCTGCCGGTGGAGGGCATACTGGCGGCCGCCCAGGAGACCGGCGCGGACCTGATCGCCATGGGGACGCACGGCCGGAGCGGATTCAACCGTCTGATGCTGGGTTCGGTTACGGAGCGCATCTTGCGGGCCAGTCCCGTGCCGGTTCTAACGGTTCATCCGCGGGCGGCGGCGGTGGAGCATTTCCCGCAGCTCCGCCGCATTCTGTGTCCGGTGAACAACACGGAGGTTTCGCGCCGCGCGCTGGAAGTGGCGGCACGGATGGCGCAATGTTTTCAGGCCCACTTGACGGTGCTCCATGTGAAGGAGGCCGGCGCGGAAGGGACGATCGCGGATTTGTGCTCGTGGGTTCCGGATGAGGCGCGGGCGATGTGTTCGCTGCGCGAGGAAACCGCGGAGGGGGAAGCCGCCCATGAGATCATCCACCATGCCGGGGCGGCGGACTGCGACCTATTGGTGATGGGCGCCAGGCGGCGCCGGTTCTTCGATAGCGCAGTGATCGGGACCACCAGCGTGCGCGTCGTGCGGCACGCGCCGTGCCCAGTGCTGACAGTTACGGGGTGAAGACAGGAGGGGAAAGGCATGTTGTTCGAAGTGACGTCCCAAAAGAGTCTGGAGGCGATCGACCGCGATCTGCGCGAAGCCGCGACGCGGCATAAGTTCGGCGTGATCGCCGTCCACAACCTGAAAGAGACCATGGCTAACAAGGGCGTGGCCTTCGACGGAGAGTGTCTGATTTACGAGATTTGTAATCCGCATCAAGCTAAACGGGTTCTGGAGGTCAACGGCGCCGTATCCGCCGCGCTCCCGTGCCGCATCTCGGTGTACCGCACGGAGGGGAGCTACAAGCTGGCCACCCTGTTGCCTTCGGCGTTGATGCAGATGTTTGGGGACGCGGGGCTTGCGTCCGCCGCTCAGGAAGTGGAGGCGGACATCCTGGCTATGATGCGGGAAGCGGCCTGAGCCAGCGGCGGAGCACCACGCCTACCACGGCCAGGCTCGCCGCAAGCACGGCGAGGGGCACCGCGTGCATCCACCACCACAGAGCGCCTTCCGGCTCGACCAAGACGCGGGCACCGTACTTCTGCTTGTAGAAGTCTAGAATCTCGCGGTCGGTCTTGCCCTGTCTCACAAAGTCCTCGATCTCCCTCTTCATTTGGAGCGCGACCTCGCTGCGGTGCTGCGCGATGGGCTCGGCCCAGCAGCATGGGGCGAGAAGAGAATTCTCCAGCTTGCGGATGCGTTCTTCGTTGGAGAAGGCCGTTTGTCCGAACAGAGAAACCGCCGGCGCCAGCAATAGAATCCAAGCCAAGAATCTCATTTCCGTTCCGCGGCTGGAGCGAGCCGTGCCGCGCTCCCCTCTCTTTCAGGATAACCCAGGAGGGAGCGCAGCCGGGTTGTGAAATTCGGGGGGCGGGCCACCCGGCGTGTTGTACAATGGCAACGCGGAGCGACGGATGAGATTGGGCTGGGGAGTGTTGCTGATTGCGCTGCTCGCATGGACGCCGGCATGCAACCGCGATCCGAATGTCGTCAAGAGAAAGTATCTGGAGAGCGGAAATCGCTACTTCGAGAGGGGGAAGTACCGGGAAGCCTCCATCATGTACCGGAGCGCACTCCGCAAAGACGCCCGCTACGGAGAGGCGTACTACCGGCTGGGGCTGACGTCGCTCAAGCTGAAGCAGCCGGGGATGGCGTTGCGGCAGTTACACCGGGCCTTCGAACTGCTGCCGGAGGGCCCATTGCGCGCGGAGACGTCGAACCGTCTGGCGGATTTATACCTCGCTCAGTTTCTGCTCGACACGCGCCGGGAAAGCCCGATCCGCGAGGAACTCGCGTCGCTGCTGAAGAATCCACGATTGACGGCTTTCGACCGCTTGAGACTGGAGGCGCACATTGCGTGGAAGGACGGCGGGCTCGATGAGGCGATCGAGAAGTTCCGACAGGCAGACCGGCTGCGCCCGCACGATCCGCCGCTGATTCTGGCGCTGGCGCAAGCGTTGATGGCCAAAGGCGAGATGTTGCTTGCACAGCGCGCCCCGGAAGCGGCGAAGCCGTGGTTTGAGGAGGCGGTTCGGATTTCGAAGGAAGTGATTGAGCGGAACCGTGGGTTTGCGCCGATCTACGATGTGCTCTACGGACATTACATGCGGCAGGGGCTGCTGAGCGAGGCCGACCAGATCCGGCAGCTCAAGGTTGACAACAATCCGAAGAACGCTGATTTCCGCTTGCAGCTGGCGACGCATTACTTGCTGACGAACCGGTCCGGGAAAGCGCAGCAGGTCATTGACGCTCTGCTGGCGGACCAGGAAACGTTTCCGGACGGGCGCGACCGAGCCGGGGACTTCTACATGCTGCACCAGCAGTTCGACAAGGCAATCGAGTACTATCGAGCCGGACTGGAGGGCAGCGGCGAACAATGGCTTCACTTTCAACGCAAGATCGCCGACGCGCTGGTGGCGCAGGGAAAACGGGATCAGGCGGCGGCGCTGCTCGACGAGGAGATCCTGAAACGTTTTCCCCGCGATCCGGTGGCGCAGGCGTTGCGCGCGAGCCTGAGGTTGGAGTCCGGCTCTGCCGCACAACTTCGGCAAGCCGTCTCGGAGCTGCAAGAGTCGGTGCGGAAGCTGCCCAACAATCCTGTGGTTCGATACAACCTAGGGCGGGCGTTGTTCCTGCGGGGTGAGCTGGAGCAGGCGCAGATTCAATTCGAGGCGTCCGCCAAGCTCCAGGCGGATTACCTGCCGCCGCGGCTGGCCTTGTGCGAACTGCATCTGAGGAGGAGAGAATACGCGCCTGCGCTGGCGCTGGCCGACCAGATTCTTGCGCAAGCGCCCGAGGACTTCGCCGCACGCTTGTTGCGTTCGCAGGCGCTGGAAGGATTGGGAAGAACCGAGGAGGCCCGGACCTCCATTCAGGAGGCCAGCCGCATGTCTGCCTCTTCCCCGGCTCCGCTGATCAGCCTGGGGTTGCTCGAAATCAATAGCCGGCGTTTTGACGCGGCGGGGAAAGTCTTCCAGCAATGTTTGAGCCGTTTTCCCGGGCAACCGTTGTGCACACTGGGTTTGGCGGAGGCGTACACGGGACAATCCGAGTTTTCCAAAGCCCAGGCTTTGCTCGAGGCGGAGTTGGAGCGGAATCCATCGCGGCGGGACCTCCGGCTGGCTCTCAGCAACGTGCACACTCTGGGCGGGCGATATGACGCCGCCATTGGCATTCTCAAGGCCATGGCGGCGGCTGAACCAACTTCGGCCGATCTCCAAATCCGGCTTGGGGAAACGTACCGGCGCAAAGGCGATCTCCCGACCGCCATTGAGCATTTCCGGCGAGCCCGGCAGCTTCAGCCGGACAATGCGGATGTTCACGTGTGGCTGGCGCTGCTGCTGCACATGACGGGGCGGGCAAACGAGGCCCGGCAGCATTACCAAGATATTCTGCGCTTGCAACCGGACAACGCCATTGCCCTAAACAACCTGGCTTACGTGATGGCGGAGAATGGGGGCGACCTGGATTTGGCGTTGACCTACGCGCAGAGGGCGAGGCTCAAGCTGCCCGGAGTGCCGGAAGTCGCGGACACGCTTGGGTGGATCTACATTAAAAAGCAGTTAACCTCGAACGCGCTGGCCATTTACGACGAGCTGGTGGCCAAATATCCCACCAACCCAACCTACCGGTATCACCGGGGCATGGCATTGTTGCAGAAAGGGGACCGTGCGGAGGCGCGCAAGGACCTCGAGGCCGCTTTGCGGAACCGGCCGGAGCCTGAGGACCGGGCGAAAATCGAAGATTTGATGCGGCGCATCGGCTAACGGGGACACGGGACGCATTGCTCGGCTTGATTCGCGGATTTGGCGACCGGCACCCTTCCTGGGCGTATGTGGCGCCCTTCGCAGTTTTCCTGTTTTTTCTGGCGGCTGGTCCTCAGGCCGGGCTGGGGCCGGAAGTCCACTATCCATTGCGGGTGTTGGCCACGGCGGCTGCATTGCTGACGTGGTCACGCAAGGTTCTGAGCTGGAGGGTCACCCACATCGCGGGCAGCGTGCTTGTGGGTGTGGGGGTGTTCGCAATCTGGATCCTGCCGGACCTGCTGTGGCCGGGATACCGGAATCACTGGTTGTTTGAGAACGCCGTCACCGGGCGGCTCGCCAGTTCGGTCAGCCACGAACTGCGGGAGAGCGCGGCGTTTCTTTTCTGGCGTGGCACAAGTTTGATTTTGGTGGTTCCGGTGGTGGAAGAGCTGTTCTGGCGCGGCTGGCTGATGCGCTATCTGATTTCGCGAAACTTTGACGCGCTGCCTCTGGGGACTTATGCTCCGCAGGCCTTTTGGATCACGGCGGCGCTGTTCGCCAGCGAGCACGGGCCGTACTGGGACGTGGGACTCGCTGCGGGAATGGCATACAACTTGTGGATGCTCCGCACGCGCTCGCTGGGGGATTGCATTCTTGCGCACCTGGTCACCAACGCTTGTCTCGGCGCCTATGTGCTGATGAGCGGACGCTGGGAGTATCTGCTTTGAGGGCGCGCGGGCGCGGGAATCACGAAGCATGTCAGAATATTGAGGAAATGGTGGAACAGATCCGGCCGGGAGTGAACGCCTCCAAAGCCCGCTTCGTATTGTTCGACTTCGATGGCACATTATCTCTGATCCGCTCCGGATGGGTGGACGTGATGGTGCCGATGATGGTCGAAATCCTGCTGGAATTGAAGACCGGCGAGAGCGAGGAGGAGCTGCGCTCGATCGTTTCGGACTTCGTTGCGTGGCTTACCGGCAAACAGACTATGTACCAAATGATCGAGCTGGCGCGGCAGGTGGAGCTGCGGGGCGGAAAGCCTCTGGACCCGTTGGAATACAAGCGGCAGTATCTGGCGCGCTTGCACGATAAGATCCGCGACCGGCTTGAGGAGCTGCGCGAAGGGCGGGTGTCCCCGGAGAAGTACCTGGTTCCGGGGGCGCGGGCGATGCTGGAGAAGCTCTCGGCAAGGGGGCTGACCATGTACCTTGCCAGCGGAACCGACCAGCCGTTCATGCGGGAGGAGGCGCGCCTACTGGACGTGGACCGCTACTTCAACGGGGGAGTATATGGGGCGCTGGATGACTATAAGAGTTTCTCCAAGAGGATTCTGATTCAGCGGGTGATTGCCTCTACCGGGTGCAGCGGCGAAGAGTTTCTGTGCTTCGGCGACGGGTACGTAGAGATCGAGAACGTGAAGGAAGTTGGCGGGGTGGCGGTGGGCGTAGCCACCAGCGAGCCTCAGTGTCAGGAAGTGGACGCCTGGAAGCGGCAGCGGCTGGTGGGCGCAGGCGCGGATTACATCATTGCGAACTTCCAGTGCCACGAGGAGCTGATGAAGTTGCTGTTCCCGCCGGATGGGAACCAAGCGGCATAGGCCTGGCGGTCTGCCAGAGCGGCGCCGGCTGAATTATGGGCGTGCTGATGCTAGTCCTCATCGCGGCGCTGCTCAGCCGCGCCGGGGCCGGACGAGTTTGCCCGCGGGCGGTCTGGGGCCTGATGCTGGGGGCGCTTGCGCCAGAGCTGGACCGCACTGCCCGGCTGGTTTCGCCGGAGCTGCACCTGAGGGTTGCCCACGCGGCGCTGCACTCCGTGTTTACCGCTCCGCTGCTCGCGGTGGCCTGCGCCGCCGCCATTCGTGGAATCAGCCGCCGCCGGTGCGGCTGGGGCGCAGCATTCTCGCTGGCGGGAGCCGGCATCGCGATCAACCTGTTCGTGGCATGGGCGGGCAGTCCGGGGATCCGGCTGCTGTGGCCGGTGTCGGGCCGCTGGTTTCGCGGCGGTTTTCTTCCGGAGTGGGACTTGTGGATGGCAGTTTTGCTCGCGGCGGCGTGGTTCATCCCGTGGTTATTGGGGATCGCCAGCAGTGAGATGGGTGCGGGGAAGCCGAGCGGACGTGGCGCGGCGGTTGTAGCGCTATGCCTGGCGGTTTTGATCGGATTCGGGAGGTTCTTGCTGCACTCGCGGGCGGTGACGGTGCTCGAGTCCCATCTTTACGACGGCGCGCCGCCGTTGCGGACGGCTGCTCTCCCTTCGCCATTGAATCCGCTGAGCTGGACCGGCTTGGTTGAAAGCCGCGAATCCATCCGCCGCTACAGCGGATTGAGGCCACTCGAGGAGTTTGATCCATCCCGCGGGGAGGTCTATTCGAAAGCCGAGGCGAGACCGCTGTTCGAGCAAGCCCGCGGCACGCGAGAATTCCAGGCGTTCCTGGGGTTCTATGAGTGGTCCTATTGGAGAGCGGCGCCGTTGCCGGAACCGGAAGGGGGTTGGGAGGTAGAGGTGGTAGACTTGGCGCAACGGCGGGGGCAGGCGGCTAGGGTTCGCGCGTGGTTTGACGCGGACGGGAGGCTATTGCGGGTGGAACTCCGGCCCTGAGCGGGGGTCAGTTACCATTGGGCTATGGAGTATCCGATTTGGATTGGAGGCGAGCCGGTTTACGCCTCGGAGCGCAAGAAGATCGAGCTTCCTTACGACGGCACTCTCGTTGGGGAAGTTTGCCAGGCGGATGCCGCCAGGGTCGATGTGGCGGCCGAGGCGGCCCATCAAGCGGCGCGCGTGATGCGCGAGATGCCGCTGGCGGAGCGGGCGGCCATCTTGCGGCGCGTGCAGCAGGCCGTGGTAGAGCGCAAGGAGGCGCTGGCCCACATTCTCAGCTCCGAGAGCGGCAAGCCGATCTGGGAGGCGCGGCTGGAGCTCGACCGAGCGGCCCAGACTTTGCTCTTCTCCGCTGAGGAGGCGCACCGGCTGTGCGGCGAAGTGGTGCCGGCCGATGCAGCTCCGGCAGGCAAGGGCCGGTGGGCGATGACGCTGCGGGAGCCGCTCGGGGTAGTGGCCGCGATCACGCCGTTCAATTTCCCGCTGAACCTTTCGGTGCACAAGATCGGCCCGGCGATCGCCGCGGGCAACGCCGTGGTTCACAAGCCCGCCAGCGCCACGCCGATGATCGCGCTCGAGCTGGCGCGGATCTTTCACGAGTGCGGGCTGCCGGCCGGGGCGTTGAACGTTATCCCGGGGGCCGGCGGGGCGATCGGGGATCTTCTGGTGCAAGATCCGCGAGTGGCGATGGTCACCTTCACGGGCAGCCCAGAGGTCGGACATCGGATCCGGAGCCTGGCGGGGATGAAGCGGGTGACGCTGGAGCTTGGGTCGAACTCGGCCGTGATTGTGGCAGAAGACGCGGATCTGGAGGAAGCCGTTCCGCGATGCATCACGGGGGCATACGCCAACTCGGGGCAGGTCTGCATTTCGGTCCAAAGGATCTACGTGCAGGAACAAGTGGCGGCGGAATTCGAGGAGCGCATGGTGGAGGGCGCACGCGCTTTGAAGATCGGCCATCCGCACGACCCGGAGACCCGGATCAGCTCACTGATTACGGTTCAAGAAGCCGAGAGAGTGGAGAGTTGGATCGCGGAGGCGGTGCAGGCTGGGGCGCGGCTGCTCACGGGGGGAGCGCGGCGACGGGCCACCGTCGAGCCGGCCGTGTTGACCGATGTTCCGCCCACGGTCAAGATTTCCTGCCAGGAGGCGTTCGGGCCGCTGGTGGCGATCAACCGTTACCGGACGCTGGAGGAGGCCATCGCCATGGTGAATGACTCGGTGTACGGGCTACAGGCGAGCATCTTCACGCGGGATTTGCGCAAGGCTTTCCAGGCGGCGCGGGAGGTTCACGTGGGCGGTTTTCTCATCAACGAAGCGCCCTCGTACCGGCTGGACCAGATGCCTTATGGCGGCGTTAAGCTCAGCGGCACGGGGCGCGAGGGGCCGCGGTACGCCGTTCAAGAGATGACCGAGTGCAAGCTGGTCCTGTGGCGTTAGGCCCTCGAATTCTGCGGGCGGCTACGGACTGAGGGTGATGGATGCTTTGCCGCCTTCTTCCAGCTGCACGGTGGGCAGCAAGGGGCTGTTCCAGTCGATTTCGTCCTCCGAGCCGCCATCGAGGGAGACGGCGGCCAGATAGCGGCCGGGAGGCAGGCCGCGGATCAGGAAGGATCCGTCGGCGCCCGTGCGCGCCGATGGCGCCGCGGCGAGACGCTGCTGCAAGGCCGAATCGGCTGCGCGCAGATAGATCGTGGCCTCGGGCACGGGTTGCTGGTTGGCGTCGAGGAGCTTGCCTTCGACAGTGGCGGGTTTGTCGGAGAAGGCCGCTTCCAACTCCAGGTGCTCTCCAGGCAGGGCTTCCAACTCGGGTGAGTTCAGGGGGCGGCCGTGGAGGGTCAGGGCTTGCAAATAAAAACCGGCGGGGGTGGATGCGCGCATTCGCCATGTGCCCGGCGCGAGACGGGCGCTGGAGCCGCAGCGGACCTGCTCCGCGCGCGATTCTCCCGCTGGCACGATGCGCATTAGGGAGACCGAAGCCGGCAATGCGCCGGGTGGACGGCCTCCGGGTGCGCGGCAGCGGAGTTGGAGCAGGGGCGCAGGAGCGCCTTCGAGCTGGATGTCCTCCAGGTCCGACTTGAGCCAGAGCCGTTGATAGGCCGTCACGTAGTCTCCCGAGATCTTGGATTCGGCTGCGAGATAGTAGCTGCCCGGAGCGAGGCGCTCGAAGGAGAAACTGCCGGCGTTGTCCACGACGGAGGACAGGGCTTCGACATCGCCGTAGAGCCGCACCAGGTTGGATCCCGGAAAAGTCACCTTCCCTTTCAGCCGCAACAGATGGCCGGTTTGCGGCGTGAGGACGAGGCCTTCGACCTCGGCGTCCAATTGCACTTCGATGGATTGGGCTGATTCGGCGGCAATCGAGCCGCCGTAAAAGGTAGGCAGGTAGCCGCCTTCCTCGCCCAGTTCCTGATAGCCGGTGCGCAACAGATAGCGGCCCGGGCTCAGGCCGGCGATCCGAAACACGCCCCGGTCGTCCGATTTGCCCTGGGCGGCGAGCTGGAGCGGGCGCGTGTCGTGGTAGACGGCGACCGGAAAGTCCCACAGGCCGGCGCCGTTTTCATCGCGGATCTCGCCGGTAATCGCGCCCAGGCGGTGCAGGCGGATCTCGGCGCCGAAGCGGCCGTCTTGGTCGAGGACGATGGGAGTCCCGCGGCCATTCCAGACGCGCTGGCCGTACCAGGTGAAAGCATAGCCTGGCCTTTCAGCGCCCAGAGCATAGGCGCCTGCTGGGGCTTCCATTCGGAAGGCGCCCCGCGCGTCGGTGTAGGCGGAGATCTGCGAGGCGGCGCCGCGCACAGGCATGAGGAGCACCCTCGAGCGGGCCAACGGCGTGCCGGTCCGGTTGTCGACGACTTTCCCTTCCACGACCGCCGCACCGGCTCCGCTTGCCGCAGCGCTGAACAAAAGCGCCAGCCGAAGAAGAACACTCTTGTTCATGAAGGAAGATTTCGGGCTTGGTCTCTTGGGCGGTGGCCTCCGCGGCCGGGGTCCTTCCCCGGCTCCGGCCCCCAATTCCGCATCCTACCATCCGGGGGCGGTGCTGATATCATGTCCCTTTGCGAGGGGAAGCGCTATGAGCCAACAACCGTATCGTCCCTACGTTCCGGAAAGCGTCCAGATGACGGAGTTCACCCTGCGGGCGCTGCTGCTCGGGCTGATCATGACTGTGATCCTCGGGGCGGCGAACGCCTACCTTGGCCTACGGGCGGGCATGACGATCGCCGCCACTTACCCCGCGGCGGTGATTTCGATGGCCGTGTTGCGATTGATGCGGGGCAGCATTCTCGAAGAGAATATGGCCCGCACGGTGGGCTCCATCGGCGAGTCTGTCGCAGCCGGGGCCATCTTCACCATCCCCGCCTTTGTCATCTCAAAGGCGTGGCCGTCGTTTGACTTCGAGCATGCCTACTGGAAGTCGAGCGTGCTGATGCTGGTGGGCGGCGTGCTTGGCATTCTGTTTGTGACCCTGCTGCGGCGGGTGATGGTCTCGGACCCCGAGTTGCCGTTCCCGGAATCGCAGGCTGCGGCGGAGATCCATAAAGCGGGCCAGCGCGGCAGCCAAGCCGCCAAGATCCTGTTCTCCAACATGGGGATCGGCGCAGGCGTCTATTTGTTGGGCGTTTTTCAGTTATTCGCGGCCAGCAAGGAGTTCTTCATCCACATCGGGCAGCTTGGCCGGAGCGCGGTGCGGCTGGGCAGCACGCCGGAGGCGAACGCGCTCGGCACAGGCGGCATCACGACGGTGTCTTCGCCGGGGATCAGCCCCGCTTACTTGGGAGTCGGCTATATCATTGGGCCGCGGCTGGCGGCGTTGAACTTTTCGGGCGGCGTCGTGGCCTGGGGCCTGTTGGTCCCGATGTTGATCTATTTCCTGGGGCCGCAGCTAGCGGCGACGCTTCCGGCGGGAGCCGCCGAGGAATCCTGGGGCGGGTTGGCGGTGGCCGTCTGGAGGTTCATCGTCCGGCCGATTGCAGTGGGGGGCATGCTGGTTGGGGCCGGCTACACCTTGTTCCGGATGCGGAGCAGCCTGGCGGCAGGGCTGGGGCGGGCCATTTCGGATTTAAAGAAGGCCGGGGCTCAGAAGCAGGCCGTCAACCGGGCAGACCGGGACCTGGGCGCCAAGCCGGTGTTCCTGGGATTGGGGGCGACGCTGCTGTGCATGATCGCGCTCTACTCTTACTTTGCGGGAACGATATCGGGCGGCGCGGTTGCAGCCATCGTCATGCTGATCCTGGGGTTCTTCTTCGCGGCGGTCTCGGGGAACCTGGTGGGTATGATTGGGTCCTCGAATAACCCGGTTTCGGGGCTCACGCTATCGACTTTGATCGTCGCGGCGCTACTGATGGTCGCCATCGGCGTCTCAGGCATCAGTGGGGTGGCGGCGGTGCTGGGAGTGGCCGCGGTGGTCTGTGTCTCAAGCGCCGTGGCGGGCGAAATGCTTCAGGACCTCAAAGTAGGCCACATTCTCGGCGGCACGCCGCGCAGCATGCAGATCGGCGACCTGCTCGGCGTGCTGGTGGCCAGCGCGCTGCTGTACTTCCCGCTGCTGGTGCTGCATCAGGGCAACATCAATGCAGGGGGCACGGGGTTCGGCGACAAGGAGCTTTCAGCGCCGCAGGCGGGGCTGATGGCCTCGCTGGCTCAGGGGATCGTCGGCGGGGACATGCCCTGGCCGCTGGTGGTGGTCGGGATTTTCATGGGCTTCGCGCTGATCATGGTGCAGGTGCGCAGTCCCATGCTGTTCGCGGTCGGCATGTACCTGCCCTTGGAGACGACCTTCGCGATTTTCATTGGCGGCATCATTCGCTGGGTGACGGACTCGGCGACGCGCAAGGGCTCCTACAACGAAGCGCAGAAGGCGCGCATCGAGAACGCGGGCGTGCTGACGGCGGCGGGGCTGATCGCGGGCGAAGCGCTCGCGGGGCTGCTTGTGGCGACCTTCCGCTTCTTTGAATGGCCGCTCCCGGTGATCTTCGCCAGCCCATCGATCCTGGCGGGCTTCCTCGTGCTGGTGGGCTTGGCCATTATCATGATCCGGGTGCCGCTGGCCAATGCGGGCCATCCCGATGAGCCGGCGCCGCCCACGGCGATCATGTAGCCGCATGCGCGCGCGTTGCCTTGGCGTCGGCCTGCTGTGCGCGGCGCTGGCGTTTGCCTGGCAGGCGCTGGCTGTACGGTACATCTACGGCGGCAACTGGACGGGCCTGTTTTGCATCGGGGGCCGGCAGAAGCTGCCCTTGGAACTGCTCGGCGAGAAGCTCTACGCGTTTCCGGACAGTTACGGCTACGACGGGCAGTTCTATCACTACATCGCGCACGATCCGCTGGCCCGGTCCAGGCTGCCGGAGTACATCGACGCACCCCGGATGCGCTTCGGCCGCATTCTGATTCCAGCCGCGGCGTGGTTTCTGGCCGGGGGGCAACCCGGCTGGATCGACGGGGCGTATTTTGCGGTTGTTCTGCTGTTCATCCTGATGGGCGGCGCCTGTGCGGCGTGCTTCGCTGAAGGCCGTGGAAAAAGTGTGCTGTGGGGGCTGCTGTTTCTGATCACGCCGGCCGCGCTGGTATCGATGGACCGCATGACGATCGATGTGAGCTTGGCCGCCATCTGCGCCGCCGCGGCCGCTTTTTTCCCGATGCGGCGGCGTTGGGGCGAGTGGCTGCTGGTTGCCGCGGCGCCTTTAGCCCGCGAGACGGGGTTGGCGCTCACGGCCGCGTATTTGCTGTGGTCCTTTGCGCGGCGCGACTGGCGCCGGGTGTGGGGAGGAGCGCTCAGCGTGCTGCCCTTTGCGGCTTGGAGCTTGTATCTCAACGCCCGGTTGGGTTCGATGGGCTTCAACTGGCGCGAAGCCGCGCCGTTTCGAGAACTGGCCGGCGTGGTGCTTGAACCGTACCCCTATCCTTGGTCCCCGGCGGTGAACGCTCTGGTGATTGGCACCGACTGGCTGGCGCTGGCCGGCGCTTTGCTCGCGGTTGTTCTGGCGTTGCGAAGCTCGCATGGCGGTGTACGTAGTTTCCTGGATAGTGCGATCTTCTGGTTCGGGCTGTTAGGCTTGGCGCTAGCGGCGGTGGGACACCGTGACATCTGGATCCACCTGTATGGTTACGGGCGGGTGCTTTCGCCGTTGCTGCTCTTGCTGGCGCTGCGGGCGGTGGCGGAGGGCACGAAGGCCGGTTTTGCGCCGTTGCTTTCGACGATGCTCACTTGCGGCTTGCATTTCGCCAGCAACGCCTACCGCATCTTGCGCGGGCTGATGGGGTTATGAGACGCCTGCCGTGGTTGACCGCTCTGGCTGCCGTTTCGGCCTGCCTGGCCTGGCAGGCGATTACGGTGGATTTCAACTACGGCGGGAACTGGACCGCGCTGTTTTGCACTGGGGCGGAACTCCGGCAGCCCCCCGAGCTGGCGCACGAACGGATCTATTTGTTTCCCAAGAGCACAGGTTACGACGGACAGTATTATCACTACCAAGCTCACGATCCGTTCTTGAGGAGAGGCCTTTCGGAGTATGTTGATTCTCCCCGCTTGCGGTACCGGCGCATGCTGGTCCCCACGGCTGCTTGGCTGCTGGCAGTTGGGCAGGACCGTTGGATCGATCCGGCGTTTATCGCAGTCATTCTGGCATTCGTGTTTCTAGGGACTTTGTGGTCGGCGCGGCTGGCGGTTGAGCTGGGCCGCCATCCAGCGTGGGGGCTTCTGTTCTTGACGGTCCCGGCCACGCTCATCAGCTTGAACCGCATGACGGTGGATATCGCTTTGGCGGCCCTGGTGGTGGGCTTTGTGTGGCACAGCCGGAGAGGCATTTCAGCGCCGGCGTTGTTGATTTTGGCTCTTGCGGCACTTGCGCGGGAGACGGGAGTGCTCCTCGCGGCCGGGTATTGCCTCTACTGGCTCGCCGAGCGGCGGCTGCGGGCTGCGGCGCTCGCGGCCGCGGCTTTGCTTCCGGTTGCACCCTGGTATTTCTTCGTGGAGAGGAACACCGCCGCCGCGGAGAATCTGGGCGCAAGTCAAGCCGCAACGTTCCACCTGCCGCTGGTGTGGCTGGAGCTTGCCAATTACAAGGCTAGCCCGCTGGTGAACCTCACCTTGCAGGGCTTGGATTATGCGGTTCTGGCCGGCGTTTTGCTCGCACTCGTTCTTGCCGTAGTCTTCATGATTCAAGGCCCCCGTGATCCTGCGGCCTACGCCGGCCTCTGCTACGCGCTGCTTGCAGCAGCTTTCTTTTGGACGTTTGAGCCCGGGGACCCGTTTGCCCTTCCCCGTATCGTCTCGCCGCTGTTGGTGCTGGTGGCGCTGCGAGGCTCGGGCCTGGCTCTGGCGCCGCTGCTGCTTGTGACACCCCGGGTTCTCGTGCATTACTGGCCGGAGCTGGCTGGCGTCGTTCGGGCGCTGTCTTGAGCGGCGGACTCCGCCGCGTGTTTAGAGAGGACAGACCAGAGGCGGCGCGGCGTCAGAGGATCAGCATGCAGTCGCCGTAGGAGTAGAAGCGGTAGCCAGCCTCGACCGCGTGCCGGTAGGCCTCCAGCACAAACTCTCTGCCCGCAAAGGCGCAGACCAAGATGAGCAGGGAGCTTTTGGGCAGGTGGAAGTTGGTGAGCAGCGCGCCGGTGGCGCGGAATTCGAATCCGGGGTAGATGAACAGATCCGTTTCACCCTGGGCGGCGCGCAACTCGCCGCTGCGCGCGACGGTTTCCAGCGTGCGCACGGCGGTCGTGCCGACCGCCACCAGGCGGGAAGCGGCGCGCATCTTGCGGGCTTCCTCTTCGGTCACCCGGAAAAACTCCGGATGCATTTGGTGCCGCTCGACGGTTTCGGTGCGGATCGGCTGAAAGGTTCCGAAACCTACGTGCAGGGTCACCCAGGCGATCTCGGCTCCGGCGGCGCGGCATTCCGCCAGGACTCCGGGTGTGAAATGCAGACCGGCGGTGGGCGCGGCTACGGATCCCCTCTGCCGCGCGAAGACGGTCTGGTAACGCTCGCGGTCCTCGGGCCGGTCGGGACGGCGGATGTAGGGGGGCAAGGGTACGTGGCCAACCGTTTCGAGGCGCTGGTACAAGTCACCTTCGCACAGGAACCGCACGGTGCGCTCCCCGTAGCTGCCGCGGGCGAGGACTTCGGCCTCCAGGTCCGGCGCAAAGACTACCCGCTCGCCCACGTGCATCTTGCGGCCGGGATGCACCAGCGCCTGCCACGTCTTGTGATCCTCGCTTACGGGGCGCAGCAGGAACACTTCGACTTGCCCGCTCAGGTATTCATGGCGGCGCGGATTGCGCTTTCCGATGGGGAGCGCGCGCACGCCGCGGCGCCGTCCGTAGAGGCGCGAGGGGAAGACGCGGGTGTCGTTGAGCACGAGGCAGTCGCCCGCTTTCAGGAATTGAGGCAGCTCGCGGAACCAGCGGTCTTCCCAGCGCTGACCGCGGCGGTAGAGCACGAGCATGCGGCTGGAGGCGCGGTCCGCCAGCGGCTCCTGCGCGATCCGGTCCGGCGGCAAGGCATAATCAAAATCAGAGAGCAGCATGGGCACGGAAGCTCAGAATAGCAGTTCCCGGATTCTCGGCATCGAGAGTTCCTGCGACGAAACCGCGGCCGCGGTAGTGGAAGACGGCGAGCGGGTGCTGTCCAGCGTAGTCGCCTCGCAGTTCGACACTCACGGCAAATACGGCGGGGTGGTGCCGGAACTCGCCTCGCGCGAGCACTTAAGGGCCATTGTTCCCGTCGTAAGCGAAGCTATGGAACGCGCCGGCTGCACGCAGCGTGAACTGGCGGCCGTCGCCGTCACCTCGGGTCCGGGCTTGGTTGGCTCGCTGCTGGTGGGCATGACTTACGCCAAAGCGCTGTGCTTCGCCTGGCGGCTCCCGCTGATCGCGGTGAATCACATCGAAGGCCACATCCACGCGGTGCGGATGGAGGCAGCCGAGCGCGGAGAGCCGGTCGAGTATCCGGCGCTGGCGCTGGTGGCCAGCGGAGGCCACACGCACTTGTTCGAGGTTCAGGAGGGCCTGACTTACCGTCTGTTGGGCAAAACCCGCGACGATGCCGCCGGTGAGGCCTACGATAAGGTGGCCAAGCTGCTGGGGTTCGGCTACCCCGGCGGACCGGTAATCGACGCCCTGGCGCCCTACGGGAATCCGGAGGCCGTCCCGTTTACGCTGGCGCGGATGAAAGGGAACGCGTTGGATTTCAGCTTCAGCGGCCTCAAGACGGCGGTGCTCCGGTGGGTCCGCCAGCGGGAGCTGGAGTCCGAAATTCAAGCCCGGCGCCAACTCCTCAGAGCCAATCCGCGCCCCACGGTGGAGCAGTGGCTCGCCGTAACGCCGCAGACCACGCTAGACCTGCTGGCGTCCTTTCAGTACACGGTCATTGAGGAGCTGCTGCGCCGTGTAGCCGCCAGCGCAGCGCAGATTGGGGCGCGGTCGATCCTTGTCGGGGGCGGAGTGGCCTGCAATCAGGGCCTAAGGAAGGCGGCGGCGCAGATGCGGCTGGGCGTGCCTGTATTGTTCGCCACGCCGGCGCTTTCGACCGACAACGCCGCGATGATCGCGGCTGCGGCCTTTCCGAAATTCCTCCGCAAGGAGTTCAGTGATTACACGCTCCGGGCCAGCGCGGGTCTCAAGCTGGCCTGAGGCTGCGTGCCGCGGTGATACGATAAAATCAATGACTCCGAAATCCCCGAGTGAGCCGCAACTGGAGCCGATTCCCGGCGTCCGCCATCTCATTGCCGTAGGATCCGGCAAAGGCGGCGTAGGCAAGACCACGGTGGCCGTCAATTTGGCCATCTCGCTATCCCGGCTTGGGCACAAGGTGGGGCTGCTGGACGCCGATGTCTACGGGCCGAATGTGCCGCTGATGATGGGCATTCAGGACATGCCGCTGGTGCGGCGCCAGCAGATCGTTCCGCTGGAGCAGTATGGATTGCGGCTCATGTCCATGGGCTTTTTGAACCCGGGCGACCGGCCGGTCATCTGGCGCGGGCCGATGCTGCACAATGTCATCCAACAGTTCATCCGGAACGTGGATTGGGGCGAGCTGGATCATCTGGTGATCGATCTGCCGCCCGGAACGGGCGACGTGCAACTTTCGCTGGTCCAGACGGTTCCCTTGAGCGGAGCGATTGTAGTGACGACGCCCTCCGACGTGTCGCTGGAAGACGCCCGCAAGGCGGTGCAGATGTTCCGCCAGGTTCGGGTGCCCGTGCTGGGGATCGTCGAGAACATGAGCTACCTGGAGTGCCCGCACTGCCACGAACGCGTGGACGTGTTCAGCAGCGGGGGAGGTAAGCGTACGGCGTTCGAGATGGGCGTGCCGTTTCTGGGCGGACTGCCGCTGGACCCGGAAGTGCGCGCGGGAGGAGACAGCGGGCGCCCAATCGCGTTGCAGCCGGGCAAAGACGGCGGCTACGCGCAATTGGCGCAGGCGGTGCTGGCGCGGCTGGCTGAAGCCGGCGAAGCGCGAGCGCCCAGCATCGAGATTTCTGATTAGCCGATCCCGCTGAGAGCCGGCTCGGGGCGCCGGAACAGAGCGGCTTTGAGGTAGTCGCGGTTCATGCGGGCGATCACCTCGAGCCGGATCGACTTGGGGCAGGCGGCCTCGCAAGCGCCCACATTGCTGCAAGCCCCGAACAGCTCCTCCTGCATCGCAGCCACCATCTTGAGGGCCCGGGCATCCCGTTCGGGCTGGCCCTGGGGCAACAGGCCCAGGTGCGCGATCTTGGCGCCTACAAACAGCGAGGCCGAGGCGTTGGGACAGGCGGCCACGCAAGCGCCGCAGCCGATGCACGCGGCGGCGTCCATGGCCTGCTCCGCCTTGTCTTTCGCCACCGGGATCGCATTGCCGTCCGGCGCGCTGCCCGTGGGGGCGGCGATGTAGCCGCCAGCGGCGATGATGCGGTCGAAGGCGCTGCGGTCCACCACCAGATCTTTCACCACAGGGAAGGCGCGGGCCCGCCAGGGCTCCACGTAGAGTTCATCGCCGTCCTGGAAATGCCGCATGTGGAGCTGGCATACGGTGGTGGCGGGAAGCGGTCCGTGGGCCATGCCGTTGATCATGAACCCGCAGGAGCCGCAGATGCCCTCGCGGCAGTCGTGGTCGAAGGCGATGGGCTCTTCCCCGCGCGCCACGAGGTCCTCATTGAGAACGTCCAGCATCTCCAGGAACGACATGTGCGGATTGACCTTGTCGACCTCGTAGCGCACCATCCGCCCGGGCTGGTCCGGCGCCGCCTGCCGCCAAACGTGCAACACGATCCGCATTACTTGTAGCTCCGTTGCGAGGGATGTACGTAGTGAAACTCCAGCGGCTCGGCGTGGCGCAGCGGGGCGCGGCCTTCGCCCATCCACTCCCAAACCGCCACATGGCAGTAGTCCGCGTCATTGCGCAGGGCTTCGCCATCGGGGGTCTGGTGCTCTTCGCGGAAGTGACAGCCGCATGATTCGTCCCGCGCCAGCGCATCGAGGCAGATCAACTCCGCCAGCTCCATGAAGTCCGCGACCCGGCCGGCCCGCTCCAGAGACTGATTCAGCTCCTCGGGGCTGCCGAGCACGTTTACGTTTCGCCAGAACTCCTCCCGGATTTCCGGAATCTTGGCGAGCGCATGGCGCAATCCGGCGGCGTTCCTGGACATGCCGCAATGGTCCCAAAGAAGCTTGCCCAGCTCGCGGTGGAACGAGTCCACGGTGCGTTTCCCTTTTATGTTGAGCAGGCGCCGGGTGATGCCTTCCACGTTCTCCCGCGCCTGGCGGCATGCGGGGTGATCGGGGTCCACCTTTTCGAGCTTGTGGTTGGCCAAGTAGTCGCCGACCGTGTAGGGGAGGATGAAGTAGCCGTCGGCTAAACCCTGCATGAGGGCGCTGGCGCCCAAGCGGTTTGCGCCGTGGTCGCTGAAGTTGGCTTCGCCGGCCACGAACAGCCCCGGAATCGTGCTCATCAGGTGGTAGTCCACCCAAAGGCCGCCCATGGTGTAGTGGATGGCGGGATAGATGCGCATCGGGACCTGGTAGGGGTCTTCACCGGTGATGCGCTCATACATTTCAAACAAGTTGCCGTAGCGTTCGGCGATGGTCTTCCGCCCCAGGCGCCGGATGGCGTCGGAGAAATCCAGGTAGACGCCGAGTCCTGTCTCGCCGACGCCGCGTCCTTCGTCGCAGACTTGTTTGGCCGCGCGCGAGGCCACGTCGCGGGGGACCAGGTTGCCGTAGGCCGGATAGCGGCGTTCGAGATAGTAGTCGCGTTCTTCCTCTGGGATTTGCGAGGGGGGACGCTTGTCCCCGGGCTTCTTGGGCACCCAGATGCGGCCGTCGTTGCGCAGCGATTCGCTCATGAGGGTGAGCTTGGATTGGTACTCGCCGGTGACGGGGATGCAGGTTGGGTGGATCTGAGTAAAACAGGGGTTTGCGAATCCCGCCCCGCGCTTGAAGGCGCGCCAGATGGCGGTGCAGTTCGAACCCTTCGCATTCGTCGAGAGGTAGTAGACGTTTCCGTAGCCTCCGGTGGCCAGGATCACGGCGTCGCCGAGATGGACTTCGATTTTGCCGTCCAGCAGACCCCGGGAGACGATGCCGCGGGCGCGGCCGTCTACCACGATCAGGTCTAGCATCTCGGTGCGCGGATGCAGGCGCACCTGGCCGGCGGAGACTTGGCGCATGAGGGCCTGGTAAGCGCCCAGAAGCAACTGCTGTCCGGTCTGTCCGCGCGCGTAAAACGTGCGGGAGACCTGGGCTCCGCCGAAGGAGCGGTTGGCGAGCGTCCCGCCGTATTCTCGGGCGAAGGGCACTCCCTGGGCCACGCACTGGTCGATGATGTTCAGGCTGAGTTCGGCCAGCCGATATACGTTGGCTTCACGGGCGCGGAAATCGCCGCCCTTGACCGTGTCATAGAACAGACGCATCACGCTGTCACCGTCGTTTTGGTAATTCTTGGCGGCGTTGATGCCGCCCTGAGCGGCGATGCTGTGCGCCCGGCGCGGGCTGTCCTGAAAGCAGAACGAATCCACTTGATAGCCCAGCTCGGCTAGGGATGCAGCCGCGGAGGCCCCCGCCAAGCCCGTGCCCACCACGAGGATCCGGTACTTGCGCTTGTTGGCGGGGTTTACAAGCTTGATCTCGAACTTGCATCTTTCCCAAGCGCTCTCGATCGGACCCGCGGGAATTCGCGCATCCAGCTTCATCAGGCATTCTCCTCACTGGTTCAGCAAGCCTGCGAGCACGGCCGCCGGCACGGCAATGAACCCAGCCGCCACGCCGATGGCCAATATGGCGGAGAGGCGCTTCAGAGTGGGCGTGTAGCGCGGGTGGCTCACCCCTACCGACTGAAGCATGCTCCAAATGCCGTGATACAAGTGGAAGCTCAGTGCGACCATGGCCGCGATGTAGACCGCCGAGACAGCCGGGATGCTGAACCCGGCCACCAGGTTGCCGTAGACGTCGCCCTTATCAAAGGGCAGGCCTGCTTTGCCGAGGGTCAGGTGCAGGACGTGGTAGACGACGTAAAGGCCAATCAGCGGGCCGGTCAGGATCATGGTCCGTGAGGCGTAGCCGGCGGGGACGTGCGCCTCCTTGATGTAACGCTGCGGCCGGGCCTTGCGTTTGAGCAGCCACAGCGAGAGCCCCGTATAGATGTGCACCAGTACGGACGCGAGCAACACTATCCTGGCCGGCCAAAGCAACGCCGGACGGCTGTGCAGGAATTCGGCGTACGCGTTAATCTGCTGCCGGCCCAAGAAAACCTGGAGGTTGCCCAGCATGTGGGCGATGACGTAGGAGGTCAGGATCAGGCCGGTCACGGCCATGACGGCTTTTTTGCCGACGTAAGACTGATAGATGCGGACGCCGGTTTGCGGTCCGCTCTCCACAGCGGCGGATCCCATCTTTGCCCCTTGAGTGCCGAAAGACGTCTATTTTAGCCGATGCCGCAGTGCGGCGTGAAGTTGCAGATTGGGTGATGCGTTAGCGAAGCGCGGCGGGGAGGCAAACAGCGCTGCCGGAAGGACCGGGACGTTTTGTATCCCAACACAGAAAAAGCCCGGCGGGCGGCGCCCGCCGGGCCGGATTCCACAACGGCTGCTGAAACCCATCTGGGGTGACAGCCGCAGACAGAGTGCTCTAGAAGATGTACCGTGCGCCGAAGATCATGCCCCGGCCGCCGACGTCGGTAAAGCCGAGGTTCATGAAGGTGGACAGCACCGTGCTCGAGCTGACTGTGTTCGAGGGGACCTGGTTGAAATTGCGGTGATTGAAGGCGTTGAAGACCTCCCAACGCAACTGGAGGGAATGATTCCGCTCCGCCCAGGTCTTGGTGTCCTTGGTCAACGCGAAGTCGAAGTTCACCGTGCGCCCGACCCTCTCGGTGTTGGCGCCGAGGTTGCCGATGATGCCCGAATTGGTCGGGTTGGCGATGAACCGAGGGTTGGTGATCGTGGGGTTGGTGCCGGTTTTAGGTTCGCCCGACGGATTGTAGCTGGCGCGTTGAGACAGATGGATGGTGCTGATCTGTCCGGTCAAGATCCCCAAGGCGTTAAAGCTGTTCAAGATCGTGTACGGCGTACCCTTGTTGATCGTGGTGACGCCGGCGATCGCGTAGCCATCCGCCAGTCGTCCGACCAAGCCGCGGCCGTCACGAACCCGCGGGAATTGGTAAATGTAGTTGGCCACGAAACGGTGCGGCTGGTCGAAGGCCGAACGCCCGCGGTCCAGCTTAATATTGAACGGGTAAGCGGGCAAGGTCCGGTTAGCCTGTCCGCCCAGGATGTCATCCGAATCGTTGATGAACGCGCTCCAGGTGTAGTTGGCCTGGAATTGGAGCCCTTGGCGGAAGCGCTTCTCCACAGTCACCTGCAAGGAATGATAGACGGACTGAGCGTAGCCGTCGCCGACTAGAATCGAACCGCGGGTGGGGTCCCGTTTGTAGGATGTGACCGCGCCGGCGGCGTTGGTGATTGGCTTCAGCGATGGAAGAATGGAGGCGTAAGCGCCCGGATTGGCATTTACCGCGGCTGCCTGGAAGCCGATATTCTGCTCGACCTCGCGGACCAGCTTCACGCCCCTTGTGCCCACATAGAACATCCGGAACGCGTAGTCTTCGCGGAACTGCCGCTCAAAACCCAGCGAGAACTGCTGGCCGTAAGGCTGGGAGATCCGCTTGTTCGGCGAGAACAGGCGTACGGGCAATTGAAGTGGATCCCCCTTGTAGTCCTCCGGCTTTGGAGGCGTTGGGAAGTTCTTAGCATCCCAGAGCTTCATCCCGGTCAGACCGGAGAGAGTCACCGTGACGCCCCGCGGGTAGTTACGCGAGTTGTTCAGCAAGATGTTCTGGAACACCTGGTCGTAGGAGATGGCGTAGCCGCCGCGAATGGCAAGCTTGCCGTTGCCCGTGATCTTCCCCCACAAGCCATCCGTGCCTCTGGGCGACCAGGCGAAACCAAAGCGCGGGGCCCAGTTGTTGATGTCGGCCTTGGCGTTGGAGAAGTATCCGAACGGAGCGCCGGTGTACTCGTAGCGGATGCCCAAATTGAGAGTGAGGGTACTGGTCGCCCGCCAGTCATCGCCCAAGAAGCCAGCAAACTCGGTGGTGCGTGCCGGCGTCAATCCGGTTCCCGCGTACTGCGTGAAGTCCGCGTTGCGGTCAAACAGGAAGTCGGCCATGCTGGGGTAGGTCACCACCCCCATGGTGGACGGCGCGAAGAAGGAGTTCAACTGATAACGCAGGACGTTGGCGCCCCAGCGCATGGTGTGCCGGCTGCGGGTCCAAGTCCAGGCGTTGTTGAATTCGTACAAGTTGTCGGTCCGGAACTGCGGGTAATTCTGGTTGCCGATCGTGGGCAAGGTGCTGCCCGTAATCGAAAGCTGCGGCGGCAGATTCTCGGGGAAGTGGAACGACCGGCGCCCGTAAACGGCCCGAGCTTCGCTGAGCAGCGTCGGGCTGACAACGTGCACATGGTTAATCGTCCCGTTCTGGTTCCGGCCCGCCTGCCCCACCCGGTTGTAGAGCAACGCCGGCGGGCTGCCGGGGTCAAAGTCGTCGTCAATCACGTAGCGAATCGCCAGATTGTCCTTGCTGGTCAGCTTGGTATCGACTCGCATTAGGCCGCGGTGGAAATTCCGGGCATAGGGCAGCGGCGATTGCAAGCTCGGGTTGTACTGCTGGAGCGGGATGGCCAGCGTTCCAGCCGGAGTCGAGACATTGAGGGTGCCGCGGGAGGTTGGGTCGTTGGCTGCTGGATACATCTTCTTAAGAAAGTCCACCGCGCCAGGGGCAAACAGGCTGGCGTTGGCGTCCAGCACCTGATATCCCTGCGGGGAGATGGTGACCGCGATGGGTGAGGCGGTGCTCCGCCGCCGGTCGAAATCGTAGCTGGTGAAGAAGAACGTGTGGTCCTTTTTGATCGGACCGCCGCCGCTGAACAGGGCCTGGTTGCGGACCGTGACCGCGCGCGCCGCGCGAAGGGCCGCGTAGTCGTCCTTACCTGCGTCCTTCTGGGCTTTAAAGGTTCGCTGCTGGGCTGTGCTCAGGGCGTCCCAACCGTTGCCGAGCCAGGTCCAACGCACGGCGCCGTGGTACTCATTGGTGCCGGACTTTGTGGTCTGCATAACCACAGATCCGAAGTTCCGCCCGAACTCGGCTGAAAAGTTGTTGGTGATGATCCGGAACTCGCCCAGAACTTCCGGCGGAAGATTCTGCCGGGGGATCTGGAGGGACTGGTCGTTAGTTGTTGGCGCCGTCGATCATGAAGTTGTTGGAGCGGGTGCGTCCTCCGTTCACGACGAAACCGGAACCGGGACGGCCCAAATCGTTCGGCGCTGCGCCCGGCTGCAACAAGGCAAGGCCCGTCAGCGAGTTCAAGCCCGGCAGCATCATGATGGTCTGCGAGTCCACGCCACGGCTCAACTGGGCCTTAGTTTGCTCAATCAGCGGAGCCTCAGCCGTAACGCTCACGACTTCCGTCACCGCGCCAGGCCTGAGCGTTACGTCGACGGTGCGCTCGACGGTGGGTTCGACTACGATCGGGGCACGGGTCAACTTGCCGAAGTTCGGCGCCACCACGTCCACCGCGTAACGGCCCGGCGGCAGCGATGGCATGCGCCAGAATCCGGTGTCATCGGCTTTGATCTCACGGGCCTGTCCCGTGTCGAGGCTCCGGATGGTTACACTCGCCTGCGGAATCACTGCGCCGGACGGGTCAAAAACCGTGCCGGCCAATGATCCGTAAACCGTTTGACCGTAGACCGCCGCACTGCCGCCTAAAATCAGGGCGAGGCAGAGTGTGAGGCTGCCTACACGAAACATTTCCTTTCCCTTCATCGTGAAACCCCTTTCCTTCTGTGGTGAATCAGCGATATGCGCTTTCACCCCTTATTGATTAGAATCTACCACAGCTTCGTGGGTTTATCATATCGACATTCGAGCGAAAAGCAAAATTAATTTTTATTAATACAGATGGAACGATCAGTTCGCTCCCAGCCCTTGGATCACAGCCCCAGCGTCCGCTGTGAACCATTCGTCTCCCGCCGAAACAAAAATCGCCTTATTTCTCAGAGGATTGAATCGTGGATTAAAAGAAACACCCGGCGGGACCGTCACAATTCCGCCGGGCCTTTAGACCTGTTAAGGCGATCCGCCCTCAGAACCGGTAGTAGGCGCCAATCTGGATCCGGCGCGGGCTGTAGTTCATACTGGTGATCTTGCCGAAGGTGGTGTTGTTGATGTTGTAGTTCGTGGTTGAACCGTAGTCTCCGGCGGTTGCCGGCGGCGTGTAGAACGTCGGATGGTTCATCCAGTTGAAAAAGTCGAAGTGCAGATCCAGGGTGTGCTTTTCAATGACCTGAATCGACTTGATAATGGATGCGTCCCAGGACCACTGCCACGGTCCGGAGAAGTACCGCCGTTGCAGGTTGCCCACGGTGCCAGCCGTCGGGTTGAAGAACACCTGCCCGCTGAACGGGGGGGAGCCGGCTGCGGCGGCACCGCGGCCATCGGCACCGATGATCGTGGGCGAGACGAAGTAGGGGCCGTTTCCGGTCATCCACAGCCCGCCTGCGACCGCATACAGCTTGTCCTTGTTCAGGCTGCTGTCGAAGATCGAAGCGGTGTTGGTGGCTCCAGACCGCGCGCCACGGTTCAGGGTTCCCCGGCCGGACAGAATGGAGAACGGTGAGCCGGATTGGTAGCCCCATATTCCGCTGATGGCCCAGCCGCCCAGCACACGGTTCATTACCGCATTGCCGCTCCACCGCTTGCCGGGACCGTATGGCAACTCGTAGTAGTAGTTGGCCTTTAGCACGTGGGTGAGGTCGTACGGTGACCGCGCCTTCTCCAGCGCCGGGTTGTTGTTGTCCAGCAACGGCTCGAAGTTGGTCTGTCCGTCGCCGCCCGTGTTGCTGAGGGACTTGCCGAAGGTGTAGTTGAATTGCACCTGGAGGCCCGACCGCGTACGCTTCCTCACATCAAACTGGACCGCGTTGTAATCGGAACTTCCCTGATTGACGACCGTGTTGCCGCCCTGAATGTTGGGGTTCGTGTAGAAGTTGACCGAGCCGTTCAAACGGTTCGTCATGTACAGGTCTGCCAAGGTTCCCACCTCGCCTTGTTTCAAATAGGTCTGGACCGTCGAATTGGTCAGCAGGCCGCCGCTAGCCAGCAGCGGGAACACGGTCAGAGGTTGGCTGCCTGGGATGCTGGGGTTGTAGTTGCCGTTGTACACGCCCGTGGCGGCTTGCGCCAGCGCGGCGTTGTTCTGTGCCCGCAGGAAGTCCGCCAGAAACCCGCTCGCATTGTGCAGTACCTGGTTGTAGTCGATCGCCCGGAACAGCTTGGTGCCATGATTGCCGACGTAACGCGCCGCAAAAATGGCTCCCTTGAATTCCCGCTCCACGCCAATCGTCCACTCCTGCACATAAGGCGTCACCAGGTTGGGGTCCGGAACGCCGGTGGCGCTGGTGGTGGTAATGGCATAGTTGTCCGCCAAAGTCCGCGGAACCTTGTACGCCGGAGCCGGAACCGCGGGCGGGTTGCTCAGGTATGCGACAAGGCCACTTTGAGTGTTCGTGAACTGAAGACCGCTGCTCGTGTTGACGTTGTTCCGGATCGTAGTGATCGTGTTATCGTTCACGAACGCCACGCGGTAGCCGCCGCGCACCGAGGTCTTGCCGCTGCCGAACGGGTCCCAAGCCACGCCAATGTTTGGCGCCAGATTGAACTTGTCGGCATTGTAGAACGGCCGCCCGGCCGATTTCCCGATGAAGTCCAGCACCGCATTGGGATCCAGCAGGGTGGCCTTCACGTCGTTGTTTTTCAGGACTGGGGCTAAGAAGAGCGAGTCCTTCTCATCCAGTGGGAGCCAGTATTCATAACGCAACCCCAAAGTCAGCGTCAAGCCGGGCCGCACCCTCCATTTGTCCTGGACATAGCCTGCGTATGAGTCAAGGCTGAGGTTGCGGAGATTGGTTGCGCCCGGAACGAACCCGGAGGTTCTGTCTTTGACATTGAAAGTCTGGCTCGAGCTGCTGATGATCCCAGCCAGATTTGCGTAAAGGTTGTTAGCGGCCGTCAAATCCGTTGAGCGGATCCCAGGAAGCTCCGACGTCTGGAAGCCCGTCGTGTTGGCCGTGCTGATGCCGAGCGTGTACGTGGGAATGATGCCGGCATCATTGAACGGCGCCGTGCGGATGAGCTGGGCCTGGAAGCCAAACTGCACATCGTGCTTGCCCCGGATCCAGTTCGCATTGTCCTGAATGTGGTAGGTGTTCGTCTGGCGGCCCTGTTCGAGGAACGTATTGACCGGGCTCGTGAACAACAATCCGGCTACGATCACTTTGGGGTAATCGTTGCTGTCGTCAAAGTTTCCCATGGTGCGGGCAAAGCCCATACGCGCTTCATTGGTCATCGTCCCGGTGGGCGTCCACCGCCAGGCGAGCGACAGCAGATGGTTCCGGATGGTGTTGCTCACCGGAGGCACTGGCGTGTAGAAGGTCCCCAGGCCGGGCCGGTCTGTGGGGTTGTTGATGTAGTTGTATGTTCCGGTGATGCTCTGCCGGGGGGAAAGGAAGTAGTCGATTTTCAGGACAAGCTGGTCGCGGAATTCGTTGCCCCGCGCGTTGAAGCGGTAGCCGGAAGTGTTCAGCCCGTCCCCTGTATCCGTACTGTTCGGCTGCGGCAACTGACCGATCATGGCCTTCACGGTCGAATCGTCGGTGAAGGTGCGGAGGCTGCGCAAGTTCACCGTCTGAAGGTTGCCGGCCGTGTCCCTGTACTTAAAGATCCCATTGCGCGCATCACTGGTCAGCACGGTGCGCAGGATGCTGGACTGTTGCTTGTTCCGGTAGAACTCGGGATTCACGAAGAAGAACAGCTTGTCGCGGATGATGCGGCCCCCCAGCGAGGCCCCGGGCTGGTTTAGATTGAGCGCCGTGCGGTCCACGCCGCTCTTGTTGTTGAACCAGTCGTTGGCCGAAAGCTTGTAATTCCGATTGTACCAATACACGGAACCGTGGAAATCATTCGTTCCGGACTTGGTGGAAAGCACCATCTGCGCGGACGCTCCGCCCAAGGCGGAGGAGCCATTCGAGGTTGCTACCGTGATCTCCGAAACCTGATCGATCGTGGTTCGGAAGGGCGCGTAGTCGAGGTCATTGGTCCGGATGAAGTTGTCCTGAATGTTCACCCCGTCCAGCGTTACGCTGGCGAAAGAACTCCTCAGTCCGTTAACCGAGGTAGTATTGCTTCCTGCATCCACTCCAGGCTGAGTCCGGAAAAGATTTGTCACCTGGCGCCCCAACACAGGCAAGTTCTGGACCTGAGTCGCAGTGATTGTGGAGGAGATCTCGGCGTTGGACAACTGCACCGTTTGGACGTCCGCCGTCACTTCGACCAGCGTGGAGGTCGGCCGCACTTCGAGCCGGATTGGCGGCAGCGCGGTCTCTTGAATCGGGGCCACTTTCACGTCCCGCAATATGACCCGCGAAAAGTTCGGCGCTTCCACCGAAATATCATAGGCATCCGGCCGCACCGCAAGGAAGGAGAACAGGCCTTCGGAATTTGTCTTCGCCGAGAACAAAGGCTCCTTGCCGCCCGGCAGCATCACGTTGACCGTGGCTCCCGGGACCGCTGCTCCGCTTTGATCCACTACGCTCCCGGTCAGTCTTCCTGCCACTTGGGCTTGAGCGACGAAACTACCGCACAGCAGCCCAATCGTCATCGATAAGACCGCCAGCGCGGCCCCCAACGGCAGGGACCTTAGCCCGCGGATGAATTCCGAACACTTCCTCTCTTTATCTTTTTTCATCACAAAACCCCTTTCGTTGCCGGGTGAGCCGACAACGCCAATTTCACCCGGGCAGAGAAAATCTACCACGGTCAAGTGGTCTATCATATCTCCCTGAGGCGGGAGACACAACCGAATTGCGTGAGCCCATGATCTGGGGCCGCCAGTGCCGCTGTTTCCTCATTCCCCTAGCATCTGCCTTAGCCCGGCCTCGTCGATCACCTGGACCCCTAACTGCCTGGCTTTCAATAGCTTGGATCCGGCATCGGCACCGGCTACCACAAAGTCCGTCTTCTTGCTGACCGAACCGGTCACCTTGCCGCCGGCCGCTTCGATGCGCGCCTTGGCTTCCTCACGGGTCCAGTGGGGCAGGGTTCCAGTGAGTACAATGACCTTGCCTTCCAAAGGTCCGCCCTTCCTCTCGACGCGCTTGTGGTGAAAGTTCAGGCCGACCTGCCTCAGGCGTTCCACCAGTTCCCGGTTGCGCTCCTCTTGGAAAAATTGCCGGATGCTTCGCGCCACCTTCGGGCCGACCTCCTCGGCCTGCTGCAAGGTCTCTTCATCCGCCGCCGCAATTGCGTCCAAACTTCCGAATGTCTCCGCGAGAAACTGCGCGGTGCGTTCCCCGACGAACGGAATTCCGAGGCCGGCGATCACGCGCGGCAGCGGCTGGCGCTTCGATGTCTCGATGTTCGCCACAAGCTTTTCGCTGGACTTCTTCCCCATCCGCTCCAGCTCCATGAGCTGTTCCGGCCGGAGTTGGTACAGATCGGCCACGCTACGCACCAATTTGCGTTCGACAAGCTGGTCCACCAGCGCCTCGCCCAGTCCATCGATGTCCATGACATTGCGGGAGGCGAAGTGAAGAATGGATTCCTTCAAGCGCGCCGGGCAATTGGTGTTGATGCAGCGGCTGGCGACCTCGCCTTCCTGGCGGACCACTTTGCCGCCGCAGACCGGGCAGCGTTCCGGCATGCGGAAGGGGCGCCGGTTCGGGGCTTGGGCCACCACGCGCACGACCTTGGGAATCACATCGCCGCTGCGCTCCACGAGCACCGTATCGCCGATTTGGACGCCCAGCCGCTCGATCTCTTCCTCGTTGTGCAGCGTGGCGCGGGAGACGGTGACCCCGCCCACCTGCACCGGCTTCAGATGCGCCACCGGGGTCAGCACGCCGGTCCGGCCGACCTGGGCTTCGATATTCAGAACCTCTGTCTTTTCCTGCTGGGCCGGGAACTTGAAAGCGATGGCCCAGCGAGGCGCCTTGGCGGTCCAACCCAGTCTCCGCTGCTGCTCGACGGAGTCCACCTTCACCACCACGCCGTCGGTCTCATAGGGCAGCTCTTCGCGGCGCTCTTGCCAGTGGCGGCAGAACTCCAGCAGCTCCTCGATGCCGGAGCAAAGCTTGCGATTCGAGTTTACCTTGAAGCCCAGCTTGTTTAGCGTCTCGAGCGCTCCCCACTGGGTGTCGGGATACGGCTGTCCGTCCACCAGCAAGAAATAGGCGCAATAATCGAGGCGGCGCGCCGCCGTGATGGCCGGCTCCAGCACGCGGATCGAGCCGGCCGCAGCGTTGCGCGGATTGGCGAAGCGGGGCAGCCCTTCGGCTTCGCGCTCCAGGTTGAGACGCTCGAAAGCCCGCCGGTTCAGGATGACCTCGCCGCGGACTTCGAATGTCGGCAAGCCGTTCTTCACCCGCAAGGGCAGGCTGCGGATGGTGCGGGCGTTCTCGGTCACGTCTTCGCCTTCGATGCCGTCCCCGCGGGTGACCGCCTGAGCCAGCACGCCGTCGCGGTAGTGGACCGCCATGGAGAGCCCGTCCAGCTTCAACTCGGCTACGTAGCGGCAGGCGGCGCCTCCGAGCCACTCCCGGACGCGCCGGTCGAAGTCGCGCAGCTCGGCCTCATTCAACGCATTGTCGAGGCTTAGCATCGGTGAGCTATGGCGCACCTTTACAAAGCCTTCGCGGGGCTTGCCGCCGACGCGCTGCGTAGGCGAATCGGGGGTGACCCATTCGGGGTGCGCTTCCTCCAGCTTCTTGAGGCGCCGCACGAGTTCGTCGTACTCCGCGTCCGTGATCTCCGGCTGGTCGAGCACGTAGTAGAGATACTCGTGCCGCCGGATCTCTTCCCGCAGACGTTCCATTTCCTTGCGCGCCGCCGTGTCCGTCATCGGCGTCCATTATAATGGCTCCAGAGAGGCAGGTCCCTCATCGCCATCTACAAGAACGCGTTCCTCATCTACAATCCCGGCGCACGGGGACTTTCAGGATGGCGGATCCAGGCAGTGGATCGGGCCGTCTCCGTGCTCCGCGGCGCCGGGCACACGGTCACGGCCATTCCCACGGATGGACCCGGCGCGGGCGCCCGCACGGCGGCTTCTTGTCTCGCGCTTGGCGCGGATCTGATCCTGGTGGCCGGCGGCGACGGAGCGATCAACGAGGTGGCGAACGGAATGATCGGTTCCGAGGTCCCGCTCGGGGTTCTTTCCGCGGGAACCGCGAACGTTCTGGCGACGGAGCTGCGCCTGGCTGGGCCGCTGGCGGCGGTGGCCGCGCAAGTGGAGCACTGGGTTCCGCGGCGCATTGCGGTTGGGCGGCTTGATGCGGCTTCTCATCCGCCCCGCTACTTTCTGCTGATGGCCGGCGTGGGGCTGGACGCGCACGCGGTGCTTCAAGTGGACCCTCAGTTGAAACGCTTTCAGGGAAAGCTGGCCTACTGGCTTGCCGCCTTCGGGGAACTGGGCCGGACGCTGGAGGAGTTCGATGTGCTCGTGGAGAATCAGCGTTTCCGCTCCTCGTTCGCGCTGGCCAGCCGCGTGCGCAACTATGGGGCGACCCTGGAGCTCACTCCTCAGGCGGGTTTGATGCGTGACGACTTCGCGGTGGCGCTGTTCGAGGGGTCTAACCCCTTCCGCTATCTGGAGTACTTCGCCGGGGCGGTGCTCAACCGCCTGGACCGGACTCGCGGCGTGACGCTCCTGCATGCCCGGTCCGTTGCGTTTGAGTCGCTCACGGACGCGCCGGTCTACGTGCAGGTGGATGGCGAGCCGGCGGCCACTCTCCCAGCCCGCATTGAACTCGTGCCCGCAGCGTTGACATTGCTGTGCCCTCCGGAATTCGGCTGACGCGCCGGTCTACTTCAGAAGGTCGAGGATTTGCCGCAACTCCTCGCGGATCGCGGCCAGTTGAGGGGCCGTAGAGGAATCGAAGAGATCCGCTTGCCTGGGCCGGGCGGCGGAGCGCCGTGCGGACCGGTGCTGTTTCAGGTATTGCCGGGCGCCTTCAATTGTGAAGCGGCGGACATGAAGGAGGTCCTTGATTTGAAACAGCAGCTCGACGTCCTGGCGGCGGTACAGACGGTGCCCGCGGCCGGATTTGCGCGGCGCCAGGGCCGGAAACTCGGTCTCCCAGTAGCGCAGCACATGCGCCGGGACGCCTACCAGACGGCTCACCTCGCCGACCCGGAAGAACATCTTGTCGGGAATCTGGAAGTCGCCTTCCTCGAAAAGTGGTTCGGGCATTTTCGCAGGCGGACAATCGTCATGCTACTACTGCGGTGCGACGCGCGCCAAGTCCCGGTGTTTCGTCTCGGGCAGCACCCACACCCACGCGGCCGTGGCCAGCGCCAGAACCATGGGTACGCTCAGCCCGCCTCGCACGCCTCCTAGACCTACGAAGAAGCTGACTAGCGCCGGTGCAAAGAACTGGATGCCCCGCGCGCAGTTGTAACTGGTCCCCATGGCGAAGTTGCGCACGTGGGTGGGGAAGAGCTCGGCCAGCAGCGCGCCAAATCCGGCTGTGCAGCCGGAACCGACGCCCATGGCGAACATCACGCTCCAGAACCACAGCGGCCTGGTCAACAGCTCCTGCCAATGGAACGCCAGCCCGTACACGGCAGCAGCGGTCAGCAGCGAGTAAGCGGTGTAAGCTTTGCGCCGCCCGTGCCAGTCCGCCACGTAGCCAAACAGGAGCATGCCCGCCAGTTGGCCGCACTGCGCGGTCAGGATCCAGAGCGCCGAGCGGCCTACCGGCTGGCCGAGCTGGTTTTGCAGGAACTTGGGAAGCCAGATATAGCATGTCCAGTAGGTGCCCAGTTTGAACACGCCGAGCAACCAGCCCTTCCACAGCGGACCCAGGTAATGGTGCGCCTTCATCCAGCGCAAGGCTTCCACTGGACCCAGTTCCTCTCTTCGCTGCTCGTGCCAAAGCCGGGACTCGGGGAGGTGGCGGCGGGCGACGAACGCCAGCACCGCTGTGGCGGAGCTGATCAGGAAGATCAGCCGCCAGCCAAGGATGGGCGTGACGAGCAGGCCCATCACCGCCGCCAGGCCGACGCCCACAGGTTCACCGGCTTGCAAGAAAGCGGCGGCGCGCCCGCGCATGTGTCCGGGGGAGGCTTCCTGCAAGAGGGCGTGTCCGACCGCCCATTCCCCTCCGACGCCGAGTCCAGTGACGACACGGAAGAGCAGCAGGCTCCAGGGCCCGATGGCGAGCGCGCACAGGGCCGTGCCGAGCGAATAGATCCCGATGGTCCAGGTCATGACGCGCTTGCGACCGAAGCGGTCCGAGAGGTAGCCGAACAGAATGCCGCCCGCTCCGGAAGCGCCGAGCGCCGCGCCCAGCAGCCAGGACTCCTCGTTTTCCGTTAGGCCCAGGTCCTTGCCGATGGGAATGAGTAGGTACGACAGGAGGATGAGATCGTAGAAATCGAACATCCACCCCAGGAAGGAAATCAACCAGACCCGGACCGGGAAGCGGGCTTTGGACTGCGCTGGATGGATGCTGGGATTCTCGCCCACGACTGCGGCATAATATCACGCGCGCCGGGCATGTGGAGATGGGCAGGACCTCAGGCGCCAGGTTCTTGCGGCTTCATCTTGACGAGAGACCGGCCGTCCTTTCCATGCCCCATTTCAGGATCATTTCGCATTGGAAATCACCCCCGTTTCAGGATCATCTTCCATTGGACAACTCTGAGGAATAGGGCAATGTTGTGGCTATGCTAAAATTGTGTTCGTCCTCCAGACAGGCCTGGCGGCAAGGGTTGTCCCAATGGGGGCGGTCCTCGGAAGCAGGGCCTCTGAGAGGTTGCATCACGGCAAGGGCCCGTAGCTCAGTTGGTTAGAGCGCTACCTTGACACGGTAGAGGTCACAGATTCGAGTTCTGTCGGGCCCACCACCATTTTGCCCAGTGCCTTTCGTTTATGCGCTGCAGAGCCGCGCCAGCGGCAGGTTCTACATCGGCTCCACCTCCGACCTGAGGCTCCGCCTAGCCGAGCATGCCCGCCGCCACAGCCCCTACACTCGCGACCGCGGCCCCTGGGAGCTGGTCTATCAGGAAGAGTACGCCGAACTGGCCGAGGCCCGCCGTCGCGAGCGCCAGCTCAAGAGCTGGAAATCGCACCGCTCGATCCAGCAACTGTCGGGGGTCCGGGTTTTGCGCCTACCGGTTTCTTGACGCCGTTCGGGCGAGGCATGGCCAGAGGCCTAGTGGAGTACTGCCGGGCGCAGGGCGCCCCGCCGCGGACTTGCTGTCTTTCCACGTTTACTCCAACAATCCTTCTGACTACGTGACCGCAGCCGAGTATTACCGCGGGCTGCTCGACACCTACAACTACCGCTCCGCCGAGTTGCACATCACGGAATGGAACACAGCGCGGCATAGCCGCAACCAAACAGGCGTAGCGGCTGGGGTCTCACCGCCAACTCGCTCCCGTGGCGGCATGAAAATCTTTGCGGGAGGAAAAGAATCTACGGGTTAGTAGTACAGAGGAGCGCAAGCGCGGAGACGGTGATCCGGGCCTGCGGATGGGCGCGCGCGGCGCGGCCATCAACACCGCCGCCTGGATTCACCTTCAGGAGCAGAACATAAGCGTCTTCACCTTCTCCCGTGGCAACGACACTTCGCTCTCACTGCCGACCTTCTATGGCCTGTTCTTTGCTGACGGGCGGCCCAAGCCAGTGGCGCAGGCATTTGCTCTGTGGTGGAAGATGAGCGCCTACCCGCGGCGCCGGCAGACCACTCTTAGCGCCGGCAGCAGGCTCCACGTGCTGTGCGGGGGCTACGCGGCTGGCGAGCTGGCTCTCCTAATTGCCAATCCCTCCTCTGCGGCCGTTTCCTGGCGCGTCGAGAACTCGGCTCCGGGCACAGACGTCACCACCCTTCAGGAGATCAATCCGGCGGATGGTTCCGTGCGCCGCTCCACGCTGAGTATCCTGGCGGCGGAGATCCCCGGCTACTCAGTCCAGCCTGTAGAGGTGAAGGCTTCGGGGCCGCCCGCCTCGCGGGCTTTCTAGGCCGCTCCCGTCCGCCGATGGCGAGGAGCCGCCCGGGTCTCTGGCGAACGTGTTCGACCCGGGACTGAGCGGCGCTGCGGATGGGGAAGGCGCAGTCAGCGGGACCACATTCTTGCTAGGCTCCGTCCAGGGAACCGCCCAGGGGGATGGGCAGGTCGAGGGCGCCATCTATCGCACTGGTGTGCTGGTCTCGCTGCCCGTTGCGGCCGCCGGCGACGGCGATGCCATTTACGGACAGTGATCGCTCTGGCAGCCGCCGGATCAACCGCCGGCGACGGCACAGCTTCGGCCTCCCTGGGTAGCCGCCACAGCCTGGCAGCGTGGGCTCGGGGTGAGGGCGACTTGGGCGTTCACTGGCCTTTGCCGGCGAGCCGCCTCTATCACCAGCCGCCATCCCCTCGAGGTCCTTCCCTGACTCTTCTCGGCCGACGGGCCCTTCATGGACAAATTTAACTCTGGGGGCCCCATCGCCAACAATTACCCAGCACGCCGTGCGCAAGGCTTTGGCGCGCTGGTCTGCCTGGGCCGACACACCCTGTGGAGCCAGAAGTTAACCCAACCCCCAGAGATCCTCGCACCCACAACCTCCAGTCCTCCCACTGAACCCAGAATCTACCGTGGCAGATTCATGGAGTTGGATAACGATCACTGCTTACCAAGTTAGCCGAGAAGTCTGGGTCGGCTGATTTGGACAGCAGTGTGCTGCACTACCCTACTCGGCGCAGCGTCGGCTACTTCGGAGCCGTGCTCTTGCGCCATGGGAGTTTTGTGTACCGACGGCAGACCGAGTTATTCGGAGCGGAGAACTTTTGGGATTTCCTCCGTCGATTCGACTGCGCCAATGGGGCCACCCAGCGGCGCATGGCGCTCACCGTGAACAATGCCTCCTGCCAGCACGCGCGGCTGCACAAGCTTTGGCGAGACGAATACGCCCAGCGCATCGTGCTGGGGCTCCTTCCCCCGTACAGGCCGCTGTTGAGCCCCATAGAGAAAGTGTGGGAGTTCATCCGTCGCCGCTGCCTGCACAACCTCTACTTTCCCCATCTGGAACAAGCCATCGAGATAGTGGAATGGGAGTTCGGAGCGTGGAAGCTGCACGGCGAAAGTTTGCGCAAACTATGCGCAATTATTCAACACGCCACGTGTAGCGCTCCGAGCGGCTGCTCGAAGGCCGAATTGGCGCCGATGGAACCTCCGATGGACGCCCTACTTGAACAGAAGGCTGGAGAAACTATACAGGCTCCTTCTCCACGTCTGCCATTCGTGCGCCGTGCCGGGCGAAATGTAGAGGTAGCTGTTGGTGATCCCGGCGGCGATGAGCTGTTCCTGATGTTTCCTCAGCGCGTCGGGATACTCTTCTGAACCGCAGCTAAAAAAGAAGACCTTGACGCGCTTGTTGAACTCCGCGGGGTTAGCCATTTGGCCGTTGTAGATGGTCTTCAGATCCAAGGGCGCGGGCTCGGGCGGGGTTGTCTGACCAGGGGCGCGGCGGGGGATCGCGGCGCCGCCGCTGAACAGACCGATGTAGGCGAACTTGTCGAGGTTGGCCATGGTCACCGCCGCGGTTTGCATGCCGCCCATCGAAAGGCCAGCCATGGCGCGGTGTTCGCGGCCGGCTAAGGTGCGGAAGTTGGCGTCTACCCAGGGAATTAACTCTTTAACCATGAACTGCCCATAGGGGCCGCCGCCTGGGCCGCCGATTCCCGGCATTCCGGGTCCGCGGCCTGCGCCGGGGGCAGCGGGGGCCGCGGAGGGAGCAGCAGCGCCGCGGCCTGCTGCGCCCGGCGCTCCAACCGCGCTGGTCTCCATAACCACAATGAACGGCTTGGCCTTCCCTTCGGCGATCATGTTATCCAGGATCACGTTGGTCCGGCCCATCTCGATCCATACCCGCTGATCTTCGCCGCCGCCATGCTGCAAGTACAGCACCGGGTAACGGGCCTTTGTGTTCGTCTCATATCCCGGCGGCGTATAGACGTAAACCTTGCGCCAAGAGTTGGTTGATTTGGCGAAGTAGTTCTTGATCAGAACGTTGCCGTGCGGCACGTTTTTCAGGTCGTACCAGTCGACGCCGGGTTCAGGGACTTCGAAGCCGTTGCACATGTGGCCGTATCCGATGAACGCCTGGGTGCCCGGATCCAGCACGATGGCCCCGTCCACGATCATCCAGTAGTTGTGATAGCCGGGCGCCTGAGGCGCGCTGGTGTAAGTCCACACCCCATCATCGCCCTTGACCATGTCGAAGGGAACGTTGACGATCGAAACCTGCACTCTCTTGGCGTCGGGCGCTCTGAAGCGGAAGGTAACCCGCGAGTCCGATTCGATTCGCGGATACTGCACATTCGGGAAGTTGTATGGAGATGGGTGGGCGGCGAAGCCGGGCGCGGAGGGTGAGCCGAGCGGAGCGGGGATCATCTCCGGCCGAGCCTTCTTCGTTTGAGCGCCGCCGGTTCCAATCCCCAGAACGGCCGTTACTAAAGCAAGGAACAATACTCGTTTCATAATCTGCTTCTCCTTGGAAGTCCTACCTGAGCAAAACTCCTACATGGCGCCGGTATCGTGCGCTCAGAGTTTTTCCTCACTGCTTGCAGTGAAACTTCCGGCCGTCCGTCGCCCAGTGCCGTGGCTCCTTCCAGCCGGACGTAGACACTCGATCCGAACGCGGGAGGCCTGTTGCCGCTTTCGGGCCATCGCTGCGCGCAAAAGGTCTCTGTGATGAGCCTCCTAAGGCCATTGAAAGTGGATCTCGGAAAGTGCCGACTCGTGGGACCAGCGTCCGTCAAGGCTGTCGGCTCCGCGAGGCTGCACTTCTCCTGCGGCGCCCGAGCGATGACCGGCAACAGCCGGGAATTACGCATATTCGGTCTCGAACTCGTAGACACTGATGCTCACGGGTGGAACCTTCACTGTATCGGCAAGCGCAGTCTGTGGATATTCGAGGATTTCGACTACCGGTTTGGCGCCCGGCTGATTTGCTGAGTTCAGGCTGGGAGGCGCAATCTGCCAGAGCTTGCCCGGACCGCGCAGCTTGATCCCCGCGATCCTCGGCGAAAACTCCTGGGCTGATTCGGTCGGGTTGACCACGGAGAGAATGAGTATCTTTCGATCGTGGGAGAGGGCGGCGACCATATCCAGCGGATAGGTGGGGCTTCCAATGGGGACTTTCGGAACATCCACCCAGGGGGTTCCGGGCACCGGCTGCTGAGGTGAATTGCCGCTCAACGGCAACGGAAGCGCTCCGTCGAAGTGGTTCGCCATGAGCTTCAGCACCAAACCTTCCGCAGAGAAGCCAGTGGCCTCGCCGAAGCTGTCGATCAAGACCGTACCGAAGGACCCTGTCGCACAACTTGCCGCCACCATGTCGGAGTGCCGGAACATTTCATGTAGGAACATAGCGTAGGCAAGAGGGGTCAACATCCCTGGGGGCTGGTACGATCCGCCTATCTGACGGTGGCGGCAGCCCCATTCATCGAAGATGAACTTGATGTTCCGCTCCTTCAGCCGGGGCATTTTCTTGACGTATTCCTGCCAGACCTCCATGGCCTCGCCTATCCGGTTGGAAGCCCTTCGGGCTTGAATCGGCAGCGGATCCTGAACATTCACAAAAGATTGCTTTTGCGAGTCATATGCCAGGCGGGGATAGGAGTAGGTGTGTTCAGATACATAATCGACGTTGTCGCGGCAGTTGGCCAACAACCAACCGGTCCAGTCTTCGCGCCCTCCGAGTTCCCAAGGCAAGGGATCGGGGATGGGCGGCTCCCATTCGCTCGGGAAGAAATTGGCCTTCTTTTCCGCAGCGCCTATGCCTCTCTCACAGATGGTGGCTCCCGACAAGACCACCTTAATGGTGGGATCGACCGCCTTCATGGCTTGGACGATGCGATTGTGCTTCTCCCAGTAGTGATTGAGGGACATGCGGCCGAGCTGCCAGGGGCCGTACATCTCGTTGCCGATCGTCCAGAGGCGGACGTTGAACGGCTCAGGATGGCCATTGTCCGCGCGCAGCCTGCCCAAGCGGGTTTTGGTGGAGCCATTGCAGTACTCCACTTCCTCGGCGGCCTCCCGCGCGGAACCGAAACCACTATTGATCGTAAGATTGGGCTCAGCTCCGAGCAGCCTGCACAGGGTGATGAATTCATGAATCCCGATGTCGTTCGGTTCGACCCGGTTGCCCCACATCACCTGAAAGCGCGGCGGCCGTTTGTCCACATCCCCGATGCCGTCGTACCAGTCATACCCCGATACAAAGTTGCCGCCGGGCCACTTGACCATCTTGAAGCCCGCGTCAATGAAGTGGCGGATCATTCCTGCATGGAATCCCTGGATGTTGTCGGCGGGCATCAGAGAAACCGCGCCAATATGGAACGTTCCCACACCGGTGCCCAGGATTTCCAAGCGCCCTTCCTGGGTACTGACTGGCGAGGTGAAATTCAAGGCGAACTTTTGGTACTCGCGGGACAGTGGCGGAATCGTGATGGCTTGCGAGTCGCCCGGACCGGGTCCCCAAACCAGCTGGACCACGACCTTAGCGCCGGGCTCGCCGGCGAGATAGATTCGTCCGACGTAGGACTTACCACGGGCCAGTCGTAGCCTCGACTGCTGAATGCCGTGGGGTACGCGGCTGTCCAGCTTCACCCGCGGGCTGTGCCTGCCGACAAATGGCCGCTGCGTGTCCATTTCGACCGTCCCCTCGGGTCCGACCGGCCGGAACGGTTCTCCCATGAAACGCCGCATCGGGGAAGCCGCCGCCTCCGGCGCCGAAGGAGCACTGACAATTGGGTTGGCGAACTTCCTGTCGGTGAGCATTTCGGCCCAGACTCGTGTCGTGGCCGGCTCCATGTAACCCCCGAAAATCAGGGGACTGATCGGCTCGCCGGTCTTGGCCGCGTCGATTACGGCCTGGATGTGCGCCGGCGGAGCAGCAAACGCCTTTTTGCCCTGCCGCCACAAGGCGGCGCCTACCATCGATGCCGTCAAAAGCTCACGTCGGTTGATTGCCATAGGATCATTCCTTGTTCTAATCAATCGTTAACCGCTGCCCGCTGGACTGCATGTCCGCCTTCTCTCAATGCGGCAGCCGGCCGAAACCACCCGCGCATCGCCGTTCTCCCGGTAAGGGACCGTTCTGTTGCACCTTGGAGTTGCGCTTTCCCACGCGGCAACCGGACGCAAATGCGCCGCTCTCGGTGAACCTGGCAGGGTCTTTCCAAGCAGGATGCGTTTTGGTCCGGATTCCAGGCATTGAGTATAAGCCGCTTTCGCCTTTCCCAACTCTACTGCGTTGGTCCCGAGCGCATCGATTCCGTGCTGCGGACATCTCACCGCCGGTGACGATCGACGATTCGCCGGCCTCCCGCCCTGGCTGCGCCCGAGCGGCTCGTACTAAGCAGAAATGATAGGACGCAATCGCCGGGCATGCTAGGTTCGATACGGTACGGAGGATCTAAGCAATTCGAAATCAAGGGCTTACATTTGATAAGACCAACGTCTTGCCACTAGCGTAACCACCTCGCAAGTCCTGGTTAAGGGCTCGTTAGGCGCCCTTCCAGCACTCGTGGGACTCCACAACTCTTTTGAACGCCGAACCGCGGAGTGCTCACAAAGGCGATTCTGAGCGGCTCTGGGCACGTTGCAGATTCCCGGAAGGAGAAGCGATCCAGAATTCCCATATTCCCCGGCGGAGGTCAGCGTGGGAGTTGCGTGGGGCCAGGTTTTTAACTGCCTCGGCTAACGGTTAAACGGGAGCAGGATAGCGGGGCATAATGAAAAGATTCCATTTGGCCTTAATGCACTGTCGAAGATTTAACGCCCTCTGCCAAGTTTGGGACTGCCAACCCTTCGATCCGGCGTCTGGGAGGAACTCTTTGTACGGATCAAGATCCGGAGGAAGTCGCCGTAGAGCTGACTTTGCCCTAGCGACGATTGGCGGGGAGATTTGGCTACCGAGCTTCGCAGGCTACGGCGATTCTTCCACGACCTCGATGCCATTTACGAAAGCCATCCCTCTGACGGGTACGAACATGAGGACGATCTTGCCTTGGGCGGTGGGACGGACCCCGGAGAAGGTTCGTTCCAAAGGCCGGCCTTCCCCACCTGCGTCTTTGAAGACATCGAAGTTTCGCAGCAGGGCTACTCCGTTACAATACACGTCGAAAAGGCGGCTGCCCACGCCACCCCCACCGGCGTTGCTGGGCCCATAGTGACCTTCGCAAAACCTCAACGTCACTCGATACCGGCCCTCGGCCACTGGAATCGCGTACGAAAAGTGCCCCCACCGCTCGCTGGCGTAGAGCGCCGCCTCCGGCAGCGAGGAGTATTGCGGGTGGACTGGATTCTTGGCGCGGACTAGCGCATTCCCGCCCGAAAAATACGAGTCGGCCAGCCACTCCTGTCCGGCGCGGTCCTGCCAGGCAGTTGGCCAGCCAGCTCGAATTCGGAGCGGAATGACATGCCCGGGTTTGACCGGGAGCACCTCGATGGCGTTCACGAACGCCGAACCTCTCATCGGGAAGAAGCTCAAGTGCAGGAAGCCATCGTCTGCCGGCGAAACATCCCGAAAGACCCGTACGTCGGCAGTATTGGCCCCCGCTGCATCCGCCACCACGTCGAATGCTGTCAGAATAGGCTTGCCATTGACGGAGATACGAAAAAGCCGCTGCCCCTCGCCGCTGGATTCCGCGCTAATGGAATCAGCCAGACCAGTCTCGGCAAAATGAAGGCGCAGTTCATAGTGGCCCGGTTTTAGCGGAATGTCATACCGGAATTCTCCGGTCCGCAAATGACGGTAGATATCCGGGTCCAAGGTCCGAAGAATCCTCTCGGAAGGACGCACGAGCACGGTACCCCCAGAAAAGTAGCGGTCCGGGCCCCATGTGCGGCCGTTCCGGTCGGTGTAGGGCTCGCTTGATCCGGCTATGATCCGCACTGCTCCTTCAGGCGCCGCCACGTCTGGAACAGCCCGGGAGACAGGCACGGACTTGGAACCTGAGGTGGGAGTCTTCGCCGCTTGCCACCGCCATAAAGAAACGGCGCCCGCGGCAAGAAGTACTGCCACAGCGGAGGCGAACAGCAGGCGGTTACTCCGAGCTTTGGGCACTGGGGGAGCTTGCGCCGCCGGTTCCGGCGTCTCTGGGGCTGGAGTCTCCCATCGGAATTCGGCGGCGTAGGAGCCCGGCGGCAGATCGATCCGGACCGGATGAGGGGAGTTGCTTTCAGCGAGATAATGCTGCGCAAGCCTCTTGCGCACTTCGTTAGCGGTTACACGGACGATCGCGTGCTGGCCGCTGTCGAAATCCGGCGGTAGCCCGAACAATTCGACCCCGATGGACCGCTCTTTGAGATCCGCGCTTCGCCCGCTGAGAGTACGCTCGACAACGTACGTGAGGAACTCGCTACACCGCCTGCTGGAACGGAACGAAGCACTTTCCAGTACGCGAGCGAGCTCCTCCCGGATGGCCCGGACGCGGGTCTCGTTGGCAGTTGCCCCTTCGCTGTCGGACATGCTGTTTTGGCGTACCGATCTTAGCACAAACCCCGTTCGGGGGTGGAGGGGGTTCCTTACAGCCCACGCTCAGCGTTTAACGGAACCGGCGTCCAGTCCGCCCGGTTTGAGCAATACGCAGATTCCATTGGACTTGAGGGCCCATTACCGTACGAAACGTATCCCTGCCGGGGCTTCGGTCTTAAGATTGTTGAAAGCCCGAGTGGACGCTGGCCCCTGCGATGGGCACGAGGCGCCGTCAGCTGACCGAGGGGGCCACTCTGATTGCGGGTGGTGGTCGCCGCTGAAGACGGCCGAAGGAGATCGACAATGGGACGTACCGCAAGCGCTGTACTCGCTTTCATACTTGTGTCAGGGGTCGCCAGCACGCGAGGCGCCGATAGTTCCCCAAAACGAATCGAGGTGGCCGTAGATGCGGGTAAGACTGGCGAGCCCATCTCACCGTATATCTATGGCCAGTTCATCGAGCACATTGGTGATCTGATCAATCGCAGTCTGTGGGCCGAGATGCTCGATGACCGCAAGTTCTATTACCCCATCAGTTCAAAGCCCTCCGACCGGAAGCCCGTGCGCGGCAGGGTGGCGAACCTCTGGCGGCCGATCGGCCCGGATGAGTCGGTGGTGATGGACTCCCAGGACCCTTACGTTGGCGACCATACGCCTCTGGTCAAGCTGGCGGGCGACGCTCCGCGAGGGATTCAACAGGCCGGCCTGGCGCTGCGGAAGGGGAAAGCCTACACGGGGCGGGTCGTTCTCGCCGGAGACCCTGCCGCCAAAGTGACGGTCAGCCTGGTGTGGGGCTCGGGGCCTGCCGACCGGCAGGTAGTCCCGATCTCAGGCTTGGGGAAATCCTATTCCAAGTTTCCTCTCAAGTTCACCGCCGGAGGCGATAGCGACAACGGGCGGATCGAGATCGCCGGCACAGGCCGCGGTTCGTTCCACATTGGGGCCGTGTCCCTGATGCCCGCTGACAACATCCGCGGATTCCGCCGGGACACGACCAGCCTGCTGCGAGAGTTGCGCTCAGGGATGTGGCGCTGGCCCGGAGGGAATTTCCTATCCGCGCATGAGTGGCGCGAGGCGATCGGCGATCCAGACAAACGGCCGCCGCGTTGGGATCCGGTCTGGTCTGCGGTGCAGCCCAACGATGTCGGCACAGACGAATTCATGACCCTGATGGAGCTGCTGGGCGTGGATCCGTTCATTAGCGTGAATGCCGGCTTTGGCGACGCTTGGTCAGCCGCGCAGTTGGTCGAGTATGCCAATGGCGCTGCGACGACACCGATGGGCCGGCTGCGGGCGGCCAACGGCCATCCGGCGCCGTACAACATCAAGTGGTGGGGCATCGGGAACGAGATGTATGGCGCCTGGCAGTTTGGACATATGGCCCTCAGCCAGTACGTGATCAAGCACAACCTGTTCGCTAAGGCGATGCGCAAGGTCGACCCGAAAATTACTCTCTTGGCCACGGGGGCCACTCCCGATGAGATGGCGATCTACGGGCTGGCGCTGCCGATCGTGGGCAAGCTGATACCGGACTTTGGCTCCCCCGGCGACTGGGACTTCGGGTTGTTCACGCACTGCTTCGACAACATCGACATTATGTCGGAGCATTTCTATTCCTATGCCGGGCAGAGATTCGATCACGCTTCGGGCATTCGCCCCGGCCCTTTCAGCCGGGCGAATTACATGGTCAAGGTGGACGAGCCGCTGGTCGAGTGGGCCCGGCGCCCGGCCAACCGGGTCCGCAACAAGGTCGAGGCTTACGAAGAGTATTTCCAACGCATTCCGGCTCTGAAGACCAGGCGAATTCCCATGGCGATCGACGAGTGGGCTTATACCGGCGCGGGGAACAACCTGAGAGGTGCGCTCGCCAACGCGATGGTGCTCCAGGAGATGTTCCGGCACACGGACCTCATCAAGATGGCCGGCCACACCATGGGAACCTCCTCGATCGATTACAATGCCACGGAGGCGGCGTTGAACACCACGGGCCTTCTCTTCAAGCTCTACCGGGATCACTTCGGAACCGTGCCCGTACAAGTCGATGGCAATTCGCCAGTGCCCGCGCCGCTCTACCCGGTCGGAGCCGACCAGCCAAGAGTCAACGCCGGCAGCCCGACATATCCGGTGGATGTCGTTGCGGCGCTCACAAGTGACGGCAAATCCCTTACGCTGGCGATCATCAATGCGAACGAATCCCCTCAGGAACTTGACCTCAGCTTCCAGGGGATCACGCTCACTGGGAAGGGACGGATGTGGCGGATGAGCGGCGACAGCCTGAATGCCGCCACGGGTCTGGGCCGGAATGAAGTCCGGATCACGGAAGCACCGCTGACTGGAACGATCAAGTCGTTGACGGTTGCGCCCATCAGCATCGCCATTTATGAATTCGAGAAGCAATAGCGTGCTGAGGGCCAGCAGTGCGTTAGCGCTGGGGGAGGCAGGAAGCTCCGCGATTCGCGGCGGGCGGCTCCGCCGCAAACCAGATGCGGAGCAGTTTTTCGTCTTGCGAAAGACGACAATCAGTTTGGAGTGAACAACACACGATGACCGGATGCAGAAGAAGGCAATCCGTCAGAGAGCTCCCTTCGGCCGCGGCTTCGTCTCTGGCTGCCAAGCTGGGAGAATTCGCGGCCGCGCAAGAGTAGGCGATGGTCTGCATTTTTCAGTATCCGGACAGGAGGAACCATGAACCGGCGTACTTTCCTGAAGATGCTCGGGGCTGCGGCGCCTGCCTCGTTTTCCGTTCCGTATCTTAATGTGGCCAGCGCGCAGGAGCGCGGCAGGGTCAAGATCACCGACGTCAAGGTGATGCGAATCCGGATGAAGGGCCACGTCATGCCGCTGGTGAAGATCGAGACAGACGCCGGCGTGTACGGCATCGGCGAGTGCCATCACGATGTCACCGGGCTCGGGGCCAAGGATGTGGTGCTCAACGCCTTCCGGCAGATCCTTTTGGGGCAAGATCCATTCGACATCGAACGCCTGACCAACCAAATGATGTTTCGCGTCTCCTATCTGGGAGGCAATGGCGGCATTGGTCTGCATGCGGTCACCGGCGTGGAGACCGCGCTATGGGATCTGGCCGGCAAACTGCTGGGCATGCCCGTGCGCAAGATTCTCTCCGGAGGCGCCTACACCAATCGGGTCCGCGCCTATTGGACGAGCCAGCCCCGGAACATGCTCGACCCGGCTTCATGCAAGGAATGGGCCGATTACATCAAGCAGTCGGTGCAGAAGTGGACCGCGGCGAAGCCGTTCCGGTGGTCAAGGCGTCCCGGGGGCGAGGCTTTGAACAGGCAATTGAGCTACGCCGAGCTGAAGAACAACGTGCGGGGTTTTAGCAACATCCGGGAGGCTGTGGGCGATGACTTCGAGATCATCGTCCACTGCCACTGGGAATTCAACCTCCCGAGCGCCCTCGCTCTGGTGCGGGCTATGGAGCCGATTCGCCCGTGGTGGATCGAAGATCCCATGCCGATCGAGTTTGTTGATTCCTGGGTGACGCTGAGGGCCGCCTCGCCGGTGCCCATCCTGTGCGGCGAGAACCTATACACGCGTTACGATTTCCTTCCGTTTATCACCAAACAGGCTGTCCACATGATCGAGATCGACATCTCGATGGCGGGAGGGCTGCTGGAGGCCAGGAAGATCGCCGACCTTGCCAACCTTTATTACATGCCCGTAGCTACGCACAACGTCATGGGGCCGATCGCGACCATCGCCTCGGCGAACTGCGCCGCCACCATGCAGGACTTCGCCGGACACGAGACGTTCGATTTCAAGAACGGCAACCGCGCGGGCGAGGGCGATTTGATTCTCTACGACCGGGAAATCATCCAGGACGGGTATATCCAGCTCTCTGACAAGCCGGGGCTGGGCCTGGAGTTGAACAAGGATTTCGCGATGAAGTATCTCCTGCCAGGGGAGACTTGGTGGGATTAGCAGGCGCTTGGTACGGTGGAAGCGGACCTATGCAGAGCCGCCTCCCCATGCGCCAGACGACACTCCCGAGTTTTGGCAAGAGCATCAAGGATGTTTAGACAGAAAGGTGCAGAGATGTGGAAGGCATTCATTGGCGGATTTCTATTTGCGTGGGCGTCGCTGGCCGCTCCGGTGAAAGTCGAAGGCGGCCTTGTGGAGGGCACTCTTGAAGACGGCCTGACCGTCTATCGGGGGATTCCGTTTGCTGCGCCGCCGGTAGGGGAACTGCGGTGGCGGGCGCCTGAACCCGTTGTGAAGTGGGATGGAGTGAAGCGCGCGGACAAGTTCGCTCCGGCGTGTATGCAGGGCGGGCCTCCCGGCGGCGCGGGCGCCAATGAAGGGCCCGGCATGAGCGAGGATTGCCTGTATTTGAACATATGGACGCCTGCTAAGTCGGCGCGCGAGCGCCTGCCCGTGCTGGTCTGGATCTATGGGGGCGGCTTCGCCGGAGGGGCCACATCCATTCCAACCTACAGCGGTGAGAAACTCGCCAAGCGGGGCGTCGTTTTCGTAAGCATCGCCTACCGCGTGGGCCCCTTCGGCTTTCTGGCTCATCCCGGCCTGAGCGCCGAATCCAAGCTCAAGGTGTCCGGCAACTATGGCCTCCTGGACATGATTGCCGCACTCCAGTGGATCCAGAAGAACATCGCTGCGTTCGGGGGTGATCCCAGGCGAGTGACGATTTTCGGAGAATCGGCCGGCGGCATCGCGGTAAGCATGCTGTGCGCTTCACCGCTTGCCAAAGGTCTGTTCCATGGAGCGATTTCCCAAAGTGGGGGCTCGTTTGGGCCGCCCCGTCCCGGCGGCATGCCGGGCGAAAACATGCAGCGCTTGGCCGATGCGGAGCGGGCAGGCGAAGCCTATGCCATGGGTGCCGGCGCATCTTCGGTGGCTGAGCTCCGGAAGATGTCCGCCGAGCAGATCCTGACTACGACCCGGGGCCAGCGGGGCCTCAGCTGGCCGATCATCGACGGCCGGGTGATCCCGGACGACCAGTACAAGCTCTATGAGGCAGGGCGTTACAACGACACGCCGATCTTGGTCGGCTACAACTCCGATGAGGGTCTCAGCTTCTCACCTCCGAAAACGCCGCAGGCATACATCGAGAGCGTTCGCCGGCGCTACGGTCCCTTCGCGGACAAGCTGCTGAAGGTGTACCCAGCGGGTGAAACCACGGTCCCAAAGACAGCCCGCGACCTGACGCGTGATGCGGCCTTTGGCTGGCACACCTGGGCCTGGGCGCGGCTGCACTCCAGGGCCGGTAAATCTAAGGTCTTCTACTATTACTTCGATCAGCACCCCGAGTATCCAGCCGGATCGCCGCGCGAAGGCCAAGGGACGCCGCACGGCGCCGACGTGCCCTTTGTGTTCGAGCACCTCAACGCGCCCAACCGCCAGGCGGCGCCGGGAGATGAGGAGCTGTCAGCAGCTATGGCTGCCTACTGGACGAATTTCGCCAAGCGCGGGGACCCCAACGGCGAAGGCCTTCCACAGTGGCCGGTTTTCAGCGAGTCGAATCCGGTAGTCATGCACCTTAAGCATCCTCCCCGCACTGGCCCGGTGCCCAGCGAGGATGGCTTGAAAGTCCTCGATGCCTATTTCGCATGGCGGCGCACACCGGAAGGGGAAGCCTTCGTGCAGCCGGGCGCGCCGCCGGCAGAGAGCACGCCCCGAACCGGAATTGCGGTCAAGAGGCCCGTTTTCGGCGGCGCGTGCAAGATCTGCCCTTGGGGCGCGATGGCCGAGTTTGTGCGGGCTGCGATGAAACCTTACGGATACGACGTGCAGATCTGTTACAACTGCAACGCGGCGGACGCTCCTCGAATCGTCAGTGAAGCAAGATTGCCGCCCCCATACAAACCGGACCCGGTGGTGCCGGAAATCCTGGCGCCGCGGAATGCGCCGGGACTCGGCCCAGTTGATTTCGGGGCGGTCGCGATCCAGTTTCTAAGGAATGCTTACAAGGGAGCGGGGCCGTACTCAAAGGAAAAGCCCAGAGCGAATCTTCGCCTCATTGCCAACATTCAGGACCCGAGTTATACCCTGGTGGCAGCCAGGGCGGAAACGGGGATCACCGATCTGGCGCAGATCCGGCAGAAGCGCTGGCCTGTCCGGATCTTGCTGGCGGGAATCGGCAGCAGTTCCTCCAGCATTTTGGCCTACTATGGCCTTACGAGGGAAGCCGTCGAGGCGGCTGGCGGGCGAATCGGCAACACGCCGGAGGACCGGCAGAACTTCGATGTCGTCATCGGAGGCGCCGGCGCGATGAGCACAGCTCCGGAGTGGAGGATCTGGATCGATCTCACCGAGAAGTTCGATCTCAACTTCATTGAACTGCCCGAAGACTTGCTGGCGAAATTGGCTGAGGAAGGAGAGCAGGAGCGAGGCATTATCCCCGTGGGACTGTATCGGGGTGTGGTGCGGCCGGTCCCCACCGTTGTCAGGTCCGGAACCGTGGTGTACGGGCGCGACGACATGCCCGACGATTTCGCCTACGCGGTGGCCAAGGCGCTGGATGAGCAGCAGCACCTGCTCCAGTGGAAACACATTCACTTCTCCTACAACGTTCACAATGTGTGGAAGGCGTACGAAGTCCCGCTTCATCCCGGAGCGGCGCGTTATTACAAGGAACGAGGCTACATGAAGTGATTTCCGCAAGCCGGAAAGGACGGACAACATGCGCGCTTCAATGATCGTGCTCGGTTTGATTTGCCTGGCAGCGCCGGCCTTCAGCCAGCGAGCCCCTACGGCATACTACGAGGACGTAAACAACATCCCGGTCTCCCCGGAAGTGCATCCGGACCGTACGGTGACCTTCCGCCTGTTTGCGCCCAGAGCCTCCGACGTGGTTCTGATGGGATCGCCAGGCATTCTGGAATTCATCAAAGAGCCCAAGCCGCTTCAAAAGGACGAAAAGGGCGTCTGGAGTCTGACCGTAGGACCGTTGCCACCAGGCTTTTACACCTACGGATACGCGATCGACGGCGGACTGCGCATGCCCGATCCCTCGAACCCAAACCTCGAGCTGCGCCGGTGGGGACCGACCAGCATTTTCGTTGTGCCCGGGCCCGAAAAGGCGATCTTCGAGCAGCGGCCGGTTCCGCATGGAACGGTTCACGTGAACTTCTACGAGTCGAAAAACCTCGGCACATCCCGGATGTTCTACGTTTATACCCCGCCGGGCTATGAATCCGGCCGGCAGAAGTACCCGGTTCTGTACCTGCTGCACGGCAACGGGCAGATAGAGGCATCCTGGACCTGGACCGGCCGCGCCAACGTGATCATGGACAACCTCCTCGCCGAAGGCAAGATCAAGCCGATGATCGTCGTCATGCCATACGGCCACGTCCCGCGGGAGATAATACCGGGCCCCGCGGTTCCGGCCGCACGCAGCGATGCGCTTGCGATTGAGAAAGAATTGCTGACCGAGGTGAAGCCCCTCGTAGAGAGCAAGTACCGCGTGCTGGCGGACCGTGAGCACAGGGCCATCGCCGGGCTCTCGATGGGCGGCGGACAGTCACTATCGATTGGTCTGCACAACCTGGACACGTTCGCCTATATCGGAGCCTTCAGCGCCCCTCCCAGTCGGGCCGAGTGGGACAAGGCGGATCCTGCCATGTTGAACCGGAAGCTGAAGCTTCTCTGGCTCGGCTGCGGAAGAGACGACAAGGCCATCTCCTTCAGCTCGGTCAAGAGCTTTTCGGACATGCTCGCGGAGAAAAAAGTCCGGCACGTCTTTCATCCCTCTGAGGGCGGCCATAGCTGGCCCAATTGGCAAGTTTATTTGGCGAAATACGCTGCTTTGCTATTCCGGGAGTAGTGCCATGAGCTGGCAATCTGTGGGATTCCGGCCGCGCAGTGTGGGCCGGAGAGACGGCCGCCGGAGTCGAGTTCGAAGCCATTGGGTTCTAGCTATCTTGTGCCGGGTGGGCAGGCTGGAAGTCGGACGCCTGACCGGCCGGCTCCACAAGGCGTGCCACAACATGCCCCAGACCCAGGAGGTCCCGTGGCGGAGCATCAACGATCCGGGGCATGTCCCGAAGGACGCCTTCTTTACGCGCGTTTCAATACCGAACAGGATGCCGGCGAGGACAATAAGCCAGGCCGCTCTCTTTGGCCGCAGCTCGTCTGGCTGGTGCAAGCACGTAGACCAGATTCTGAGTCGCACGCTAGCCCCCAGCCTCTTGCCGTTCTCTGCGTCCTGCAAGCATTCCCCGCGGCTGCATGGGGCCAGGGCATGCGCCGCACGTCGCCGTTGGAGTGGGGGACACAAACAGGGCGGCTCACAGCCCATGCGGCCAATTGTGCAATGTCCGGTGCACGGAAACGGTTGTGGAACCCCTGAAAGGTAAGTCTCTATGAATAACCTGACGCGCAGATCGATTTTGTTCTTGACGCCCACGCTGGCGGCGGCGCAAGCTCCTCCCCAAGCAGGGCCCGGCCGCGGGGGCTTGCAGCGCATTGCGGGAGTGGAAGTGCGCCCGGATCGAACCATCCTGTTCCGCATTGCCGCGCCTAAGGCGAGTGAAGTCTCCCTGGTGTTCAGCGAGAGCGATCCCAAGCCAAGGCCGATGACGAAGGACGCCAGTGGTGTGTGGAGCCTCACCGTGGGCCCCGTTGAGCCGGAGATCTACCGGTATTGGTTTGTGGTGGACGGGGTCAAGACGATCGACGTCACGAACCGAAACGTGAAGATCTCGTCCGTTGTGGACGCGAGCCTTGTTGAAGTTCCTGGTGACCCGCCGCGGTTTGACCAGCTTCAAAACGTGCCACACGGGTCGGTCAACCTTCACACGTACCTGTCCTCGACCCTTGGCCGCCAAAGGGCGCTCTGCGTGTACGTTCCGCCGCAGTACTACAGCCAGACCAACAAGAAGTTCCCGGTGCTGTACCTTTGGCACGGCGGCGGCGGTTCGGAGCTGGACTGGGTCAACGAAGGGCGCACCGACGTCATCCTGGACAATCTGATCGCGCAGAAAAAGGCGGCGCCGATGATCATTGTCATCCCCAACGGAGACGTCGGCAGCTCCGGCCCGCCGTCCGTCCCAGGTGCGCCTTCCCCCGGTGCGGGCATGCAGCGTTACGACGTGATCGAGAAGGAGACGGTCGGCGATATCATCCCGTTCATCGAGAGGCACTACCGAACCTTGTCGAACCGCGAGAACCGGGCCATCGCAGGGCTTTCGGCAGGAGGCGGCATCTCGATCAACGTCGGCTTGAAACGGCTGGACTTGTTCGCCTGGGTTGGGCAGTTCAGCTCGGGGATGTTTGGCGGCGTCGCCGGCTACGCGCCTTTTGACGTCGAAAGGATCTCGCCTGGCTTTCTGAAGGATCCGGCGGCGACCAACAAGCGGCTGAAACTGCTCTACTTCTCGTGCGGGGAACAGGATCCTCGGATGCCCTATCAGGCGAAGGCAGCCGAGAGCCTGCGCGCGCAGAAGATTGACCTCACTTTCAGGAGTTTTCCAGGCGTCCATGAATGGAAGGTCTGGCGGCGTTCGCTAGCCGACATGGCGCAGATGCTGTTCCGATAGGACCTGGCGAAGCAAACACGGAACGAAGACGGTTAAGTCTCGGCGCGTTGTTGGCTTGGGCCGTGCAGGTGCGGTTCGCCAACGAGTACGACCGGGCGTGGATGCCGTCTCGTCCAACACAATCATCATCGACGCGCCAACCGCGGAGTCTGTGGTCACTTCGGCTCCGAGAAGGGCTTGGAGCGGTGTCCGTCCGAAACATCGCCATCTCCTGCCTGATTCTTTCCGACATGAGTCCGCCCGGGCTTAGGTTGAGTTGAATGCAGGGGCGGTCAGGGAGCAGCTCTCGGCGAACGTTAGCTAATTTTAACGGTTCCTAACGCGGGCAGCGGCAGTCCTTTCTTCAACGCAACCGACAGATTCCATTGACCTAAACAATAGCTTACCGTACCGAACCTACCACCGGGCTCGACTTTCGGCCCATAATCTCCAGGACGAAAGGGGCCGGAGGCGATTTTGAAAACGCTTGCTATAGGCAGTGCAACCCAGAGCTCCCGCGGACGAGAGTGCGCAGCCGCGCCCCTAGAAGGCAATCCATTGAAAAGAAAGGAGAACAGCATGAAGACGTGGGTCACATTTGTCCTCTGCCTGTTATGTGCAAGCCTTGCCATGGGCCAAGTCAGCAGCACGGTTATGGGGGTAGTTGTCGACCCGTCGGGGGCCTTGGTCGCCGGGGCGGCATGCACCCTGACGAACATGGCGACGGGCCAGAGCGTCACGGCAACGACCATGGCTGATGGGAGTTTTACGTTCCCGAACGTGCTGGTGGGCAACTACAGGCTGTCGATTCAGGCAGCCGGATTCAAGACGTTGACAATGGAGAATATTGCAGTCTCGGCCAGCGAGATGCGGACCTTGGGACGCTTGACGCTGAGCTTGGGCGAGACCAAGGAGACCGTCACCGTGACGGCGGAGGCGGCGGCGATTCAACTTGCCAGTGCAGAAAGGTCCGGTGTGGTGACTGGGAACCAGCTCAGCGAAATCGCCATCAAGGGCCGGGATTTGATGTCCTTCCTGGCCACAATTCCGGGCGTAGTGGACGTCTCGGCGGGAGCGGGACGGGAGGCCATTGACCCCAACGCCGCGGTGAATATCACCATCAACGGGAACCCCGCAAACACGAAGAACGTGACGGTGGATGGAGTCAACGTGCTCGACACCGGAAACAACACGGGCATGCATTACGAGCCCAACATGGAGGCAGTCGGGGAAGTTAAAATCCTGACGAGCAACTACCAGGCGGAGCACGGACGCATGGGCGGCGGGGCCATCATCATGGTCACCAAAGGCGGGACTCAGGAATTCCACGGGTCAGCGTACAACTACTACCGGCACGAGAGCTTGAACGCAAATGACTTCTTCAACAACCGCAACAAGGTCGCAAAGAGTCCGTACCGCTACCGCATCACCGGATACTCGATCAGCGGGCCGGTCTTCATCCCCAACAAGTTCAACACCAGCAAAGAAAAGCTGTTCTTTTTCTTCTCGCAGGAGTTTGGCGGCATCAAGATGGACCGCGGATACCGCCGGACCAACATGCCCACCGACAAAGAGCGGAATGGAGATTTTTCCGAGAGTTATGATCTGAACGGCGCCTTGATCGTGATCAAGGACCCGACCACGGGGGCGCCCTTCCCGGGCAACAAGATCCCGTCGGCCCGCATTAACGCTAAAGGTCAGGCCGTCTTGAAGGCCTTTCCGCTGCCGAACGGCTACCGGGATGCCGCCTCTCCGTACGGCTTCAACTACATCGATTCCTCGTACTCACCGTACCCTAAGAGGCAGGAGATCGGGCGCGTGGACTACAATCCTGCGTCTTGGATTCGGATCTACGGGCGGTTCGTGCACAACTTTGACGAGCAAAAGAACTGGTACGGCAGTTGGACCAATGGCAGCACCAACTACAAGCTGCATCAGGTCAAATATGGAATCCCGGGACACGGGATTTCCGTCTCGGCTACCTTATTCTTCAGCCCCACGTTCATTAGCGAAACCACATTTGGCCGGGACCAGAACGGCATTGACCTTGACTCCATGCAGCCAGAGGCGATCGAACGGTCCAAGTGGGGAGATCTGCCGAAATGGTATGCCTTCCAGTACCAGGAAGGGGTCACAAATCCCAAGTACATGCCCGACATCTCTTTTGGCGGGCAGCCTTCCAATACGCCAGTGGTCACGGTCGGCGGCCGGCTTCCCTGGAAGAACATCAGCCGGAACTACGACTTCATCCACAATATGACGAAAATCACATCGTCGCACCAGATTAAGTTTGGCGTGTACATTCAGTTCGTTCGCAAGAGTGACCCGACGCCTTCCGACTACCGCGGCGTGTACAATTTCAGCCGCAACGTGTTGAATCCGTTGGACACAAACAACAGCTTCTCCAATGCGCTCCTGGGGATATTCAGCGAATACCGAGAGTCCAACGCCCGCCCCTTAACCATGAGTCACATGTGGAACCGGGAGTGGTATGTTCAGGACAACTGGCGCGTCACGAAGCGGTTCACGCTTGACTACGGTGTGCGTTTCTACTCCTGGGGACCTTGCTGGGACGAGGGCAAACGCCAGGCGACCTTCGATCCAACGCGGTGGGATCCGGCCAAGGCTCCCTACCTGTATGTGCCGGCGATCAACAGCCAGGGCGTGCGCGTGGCTAAGAATCCCGTCACCGGCGCGCTAGAGCCCACGGCTGTGCTCATTGGCAAGCTCGTCCCCAACACGGGTGACGTCATTAATGGCATGGCCATTGGCGGTGTCACCCCCGGCGTTCCGAGAGGGATCGAAACGTTCCCGAAAGTGGTGCTGTCTCCCAGGTTCGGTTTCGCCTACGACGTTTTTGGGAATGGAAATACGGCGATTCGGGGCGGCTTCGGAATCACGTTTAGCAGGGCCTCGTCAGGCATGCACTTGGACATGGGTTCCAACCCGCCCGCGAGATTCACGCCCGTGGCGTACTATGGCACCATTGATACTCTGGCGCAATCTGGAGGCGCCTTGGGACCGTTGAGTGTCCTGAGTCTGGCCAATGTTAACACTGATCTGCCCGCAGCAATGAGCTATAGCTTCGGCATACAGCAGCGCGTGAAGACAGTGGCCGTGGATATTGCCTACGTGGGCAACTTGGCCAGGCATCTCTATGCCTATAAGCCGGTGAACTCCATTCCCATGTACGCGCGGTTTGACCCTGCCAACCAAGACCCGACTAGGCCCGGAACCGTGCTACTGGACGACTTCCTGCGTCCGTATCGGGGCTATACCTCGATGAACATTGGGTCAGCGTGGGCTAGCTCGAACTACCATGCCTTACAGGCGTCGGTCAACCGGCGTTTCAGTAGCGGCTTGCAGTTCGGCGTCGCGTATACCTTCTCGAAAGTGCTGGGGGCAACGTCCGCAAACCCATACTTTGACTACAAGTACTGGAACTATGGCCCTCAGTCGATGGATCGGTCCCAAGTTTTGGTGTTCAATTACATCTACGACATTCCGAATCTGGGAGCACGCCTGAACTCCAAGCAGCTCGGTTGGGTGCTGGACAACTGGAAGCTTAGCGGCATCACGTCGTTCATCACTGGCTCACCGTTCACGCCGACCTTCACCACCACCGATGGCGCGGACATCACCGGCTCACAGATCAGTGGACGCATCGTCGTGACGGGCGACCCAAGGCTGCCTAAGAGCGAGAAAACGTTCTACCGCACCTTTAAGACTGAGGTGTTTGCCCGGCCCGCCAAGGGCGATTGGGGGAATGCGGGCGTGGGCATTCTCCGTGGTCCTGGAGTCAACAATTGGGACATCGCGCTCAGCAAGCGAATTCCGCTTGGTTCCGAGCGATGGAATCTGAATTTCCGGGGCGAGTTCTTCAACGCCTGGAATCACACCCAGTTCAGCAGCGTCGATTCCACGGCGCGATTCAACCCCTCCGGGGTGCAAACCAACTCGCTCTTCGGCAGTTACACCGGCTCGCGGTCTCCGCGGACTATTCAGTTTTCCCTCCGGCTGGAGTTCTAGGCCGGTGAAAGCGGCTCGCCTTCGGGGGAGCCAGGATGCTGGCTCTCCCGAAGGAATCTCTTTTGTGCTTCCTCTTCGTGAGCGGCGCGGGGGTTGGGGGCGCCGGTGAGTGAGGAGCCGAATCTAGCTCCAGAAGAATGGCCGCGAGGCCATGGCGAAGCCTCCTGAGCAGAGGGCGTCACGGTGTTGCGCGCGCCGAGTGCTGGGCACGCCTTTGCCGGCTGCCTTAGCAACTGCCGAGCAGTTCCATAGGCGCAGCTTCCAAGTAGGGGTAGCTCAGCGGAGCCTGGATCCGGCGCTGGTTCGGGAGCACTTGCAGATTGCTTCGTTGCCGGCAGCGCGGCGGCGCATTGCGCGGAGTAAGTCTCGTGGTGGGCACCCGACCGGAAATGAGCCAGGGTGGCTGGCGGAGCGGGCTCCGGCCGGCAAGATCGCCTGCCCACAGCCGTTCACCCAATCCACTGCGACTTCTGGTGGCAGACGGACCGCTTGTGATAGCATGGCCCGTGCGAAGGGAGCCCATGCCCGTGAAGACTATGCCCACCGCGCCTGACGAATCAAACCGGCCCTTCCTTCAACGGCTCGGAATTCACCCGCCGCTGGCCTGGGGGTTCCTGGCGGTCCTCCTGCTCATGTGCGCCTGCGGTGTGGAATCTGGATTTCTATCGGCGTTCCTAACCGACAGAGGGGTATCAACGTCCGCGGTAGCTCTCGTGTTCACCGTATATGGGCTTACCGCGACGTTCGCTTCCTGGCTGTCGGGAGCTCTCTCCGACCTTTGGGGCCCACGCAAGGTCATGTTCGCTGGACTGGCCATCTGGGTCGTATTCCACGTCACGTTCCTGCTTCTCGGAGTAGCTCCCGGCAATTACCCCTTAATAGTGCTGTTTTATGGGATTCGCGGTCTAGGCTACCCGCTACTCGCTTATGGCTTCCTGGTTTGGATAACGGTGGCCACGCCGCCTCGGAACCTCGGGACTTCGCTCGGCTGGTTCTGGTTTGCGTTTGCCGCCGGTTTTCCAACGCTGGGTTCGCTCATAGCCAGCTATTTGGTTTCACGGATCGGCCCGTATCAGACCCTATGGTGGGCACTCGTTTTCGTCGCTGCGGCAGGACTGGCGCTGCTCGCAGTGAGGGAGCCCCTCGGGGCAAAGAGGCTGGCTCCCCCGGGCGAGAACCCGCTCAAGACTCTGCTGACCAGTGTAACGATCGCTTGGAAGATTCCCAAGATCGGCATCGGCGGTATCGTGAGAACCATCAACACGGCTGCACAACTCGGCTTCTTGGTCTTCCTTCCCGTATACTGCACAACCACGGTGGGGTTCACGATGACCCAGTGGCTGCGAATGCTGACGATTCTGTCGGTCACCAACGTCATCTGGAACCTGCTGTTCGGGATCATTGGCGACAAGTTCGGTTGGCGGAGGACTGTGGCGCTGTTTGGCGGGGCCGGCTGCGCGGTTACCACGTTGTTGCTCCACTACTCGTTGCAGGTCCGCCCGGCGAACTATGCCCTGGCGGTCGTCGCCGGCATGCTATACGGAGCCACTTTGTCCGCCTACACGCCGTTGGGGGCGATCATGGCGGCGCTGGCCCCAGACCGCAAAGGCGCGGCCATGGCGATCCTCAATTTGGGCGCTGGGGCGAGCGCATGGCTTGGGCCTGCCATCGTGGGCGTCTTCCTGCCCTCGCTCGGCGTGGGCGGCGTGATGTGGATCTTCGCCGTTCTTTACGCCATCAGTGCAGTGCTTACAGCGTTCATGAAGGTGCCTGAAGACAGAGCCTCCGGCAAAGCGCTGTGACCGGAACCCTGGCGGGCCTGCAACAGTCTCCCCGTGCGGATCGCATCCGAAGGCCGCCTAGCACGGCGATTATGATAGCGGGGCCAACTCAGCTCCGGGCCGAAAACGCGGACAGTCTGGAAAAAACCTCGCGCAACTGCGGATACAAATCGCGGTAAATCCCCAGCAGCTCCCGATAACGGGCAGACACCTCCAGCGACGGCTCTGCCATCCAAGTGACTCCGCCGCTCATAGCCTCCGCCGCTGCCTCCGGAGTAGGGTACCAGTGGATGCCGACCGCCGCGCACATCGCTGCGCCCAGACTGGATGCTTCCACCGTAGTGGACCGCCGGACGGTCTTTCCGGAGGCGTCCGCAATGATCTGACACCAGAGGTCACTGGCGGCGCCGCCGCCGATCGCGACATACTCCTTCACTTCGACTCCAGTCCGCTCCTCGATCATTCCCGTGACCAGCGCCTGTTCGAGCGCGATGCCTTCGAGAACGGCGCGGTAAATGTGCGCGATGCGGTGAGATCCGGTCAAACCCACCAGACACCCCCGGGCCAGCGGGTCCCAGTACGGTGTCATCACCGCACCCCAATAAGGCAACGCAAGCAGCCCCTGGCTGCCGATCGGGACATCGGCTGCTTCCTGTTCCAACCTCCGGTAGACGCCGGTGTCTTCCGGCGGGGCCTGGCAGATGTGACGAACGATCCAGTCCACCAGGAATGTGCCCGCGCGCAGGCTCGTCTCGTAGACGTAGCCCTCGCCCGAGCAACTACCCATCGTCCGCCAAGCCTTGTCCGTCCGGTATTCACGGGAATATGTGCCCGATACCACCGCCGTACCGAGGTTCAGATAGGCCCGCCAGGGAACCGAAGCGTTGACCCCCAGACCCGCAGCCTGCCCGTCGCCGCCCCCGGCGACCACCGGGGTTCCCGGGATCAACCCGGTTGCCGCGGCAGCAGCTTGGCTTACCTGGCCGAGCACGCTGCCGGGAGCCGCAGGCTCGGGAAGCTTGTCCGGAGTAAGCTCCAGCGCCTGAAGTATTTCGGCGGACCAAGTCTTGCTTTGCATGTCGAACAGGCCCAGCGGATCTGCGCTGGCCCAGCTAGTGCGGAAGGCGCCCGTGAGCCGCCAGACCAAGTAGCCGTGCACATCCGCGAACATGCCGGTGGCGCGGAACAGATCCGGCTCCCAGCGCAGCATCCACGCAATCCGGTACGCCACTGGCGCCATATCCGGAGGCTTACCGGTAATCTGGTGAATCCTTTCGGCGCCCACTTTGCCGGCAAGCCACGGGACCTCTTTTTCGCAGCGCTGGTCCAGCCATACAATCGCCGGCCGCACGGGAGTTCCCTGCCGCCCGAGCGGCACAAAGGTCTCCCTTTGATTGGATATTGCAAGAGCGGCCACGCGCTGCGCCGGCACAGCTTTCCATAGGTCATGCAAAGCTTCGCACAAGGACCGCCACCAGTCGTCGGGGTCCTGCTCGTACCTATCCTTAGCTGGGCTGGTTAAGGGTATGGGGCTGCGCCCCAGCCCAGCCAGGGTCCCATCGCGCGTCCAGGCGGCAGCCTTGGTGGCGGTTGTGCTGCTGTCTATGCCGATGACAACGTCTTGATCGAGTCCCATAAACGATCTCCAAATACCATATTTCCCCCGGCCTTGGTCCAAATCCGAAGCATCACTTTGCCCGTCTCCCAATACAGCGTCCTTATCTTATGGCTGCCACGGACCCGCTGCGGGTGCGGCATGGCGCCGGAGAGCTCCCTCCTCTCGTCCAGCGGGGAGCAATCAACATAGGACACGGTGGCTGCGGCTTCGTCCTGGGCCTGGCACAGGCATCGATGCGGCGGGAGCACGAAGGCTGCCTCCGCTATCAAAATCCAATCCATCCGGCGCCTGTCCAATATACACCGCGAATCCGGCTGGAATCCGGCCCCAAGGAATCTCGGATTATGGGTGGGAAGCCGCAGCGGAGGATTGTAGGGGCGGGCGGAGGGCTCTCCAGATGGGCGCTGAATTTCGAAGCGATCACAAAGGGCATCGTGCGAAGTCCCATCGGTCTACCGCGCAAGGCACACTGACCTTTGGATATGGCGATCGCGCCGAGGAGGCTCTGACGGCAAAGGCTCGGACCTCACTGCTGGTGCGAGTCGGATGGCGGTAAGGGGAGTTGTTTGAAGAGGAGGGCCGGAAGCAATCCTTCGCGGTGGGCACCAAGTGATTTGACCTTGATCCCCTGCGGCGGCTGGACTGGCAACGCGAGAAAGCTGGCTCGATTGGGGCGCTGCATTGGGAAGCAGAGAACGAGCTGGCGGCGAGCGTGGTGCCCGGCGGCCGATTCGGGGTCAATGCGGCGTGGTTGCGTTCGGCGCGACGACTTCAGCATCCAGTCCTCATCCGCAGCAGCCGCACGCCGCTTGAGTGGTCCGAAACTGGCGACAGGACGGCCTACCGCCCCGGTGCACGATACGGTCTCAACCAAACCGCCGCATGGCCGCTCGCGCCCGCTGCCGCCGTTCGATGCCCCACCGCGCCTGGGGAGCCAATTTGGAGGAGCTCGTTAAGCACAGAATGCGGGATTTCGGCCCCAAAACCCCTTGACACCCCGGCAGGAACCGGTTTATATTAGGTCAACGCAATCTGCAACAACACTTGCATAATATGCACAGTGTGCAGGATGCGACGGATGGATTGTGTTCGATCGGATGCCATGGCAAGGTCATACAAGGGTGGCATCCGGCCGATCAACATCAAGGCATGGGAGGCGAAAGACGCCATCCCAAAAGGAGGCAATGTGATGCAAAGGAAGTCGACGATTGTGGGTCTCTTGTTAATCCCGCTGCTGCTTGTGACGGCCGCACACGCGCAGATCCGGTCTGCGACGATCACTGGCACGGTCACTGACCCAACGGGAGCGGTGGTGCCACGCGCGCAAGTGACTGTGACGGAAGAGCAGACAGGCGCGGAGTACAAGACAGAAACCACGGACGCTGGGCTGTACACGGTTCCGTACTTGCCGGCGGGCACGTACAGAGTGGTAGTGACCGCACCCGGGTTCAATGTGTACCGCCAGACCGGAATTGCGGTGAGCGTAGCCCAGTCTGTCAAAGTGGACGTTGGCCTAACGGTGGGCGCAGTGGAGCAGGCTATCGAGGTGGTGGCCCTGGCGGCGCAGCTTCAAACCACTAGCAGCACGGTATCCGGGGCGGTACAGAGTCAGATGATTGATGTTTTGCCGAACATTAATCAAAACCCGCTGTACTACGTCGCGCTGCAGCCCGGCGTGGTTCCGAGCAACGCTTCACTCGACACAACCAGTTTGGGCTCGTTCGGCATCGGGTTGGTCGGCCGCCGCCAATACTCCGCGCTGAGCGTCAACGGCGGGCGTCCGTTCACCAATGACATCCAGTTGGACGGCCTTCCGGTGATGGGTGGAGGTTATAACGAAACCTCGGTGGTGCCCAATACGGAGGGTCTGATGGAGGTGCGCGTCATCGCCAACAACTTCAGCGCTGAGTACGGGCGGGGCCAGTCGGTTCTGTCCATGAGCACAAAATCGGGGACGAACGATTACCACGGGCAAGCCACTTACATGTTGCGAAACGAAGCTCTTAACGCCAACTCGTTTTCAAACAAGAACGATGGCGTGCGCCGGCCGGCTTTCAAGGTCCACGACTTCGGCGGCGCCCTGGGTGGCCGCATTCTCCGCGACCGGCTGTTCTTCTTCAGCAGCTATCACACCCTGCGCCACGACCGGGGCAGCACTTCGCTCATGACGGTTCCCACGGCGCTAGAGCGAGCGGGCAACTTCAGTAAGACCTTCATCCGGGACGAAGCCGGCCAGCCGATACCGGCTGCTATCTTCGACCCGTTCAACGTTATACAGGTCGGACCGGACCTCTACCGGCGCGTCGCAATACCGGGGGCGATCATTCCGAATCCGCACCCGGCGGCCCTGAAGGCGTACAGTTATTACCCCGATCCGAACCGCACCCCGGACGATGTGTTCAATACGAACAATTTTCAGGCGTACACGGTACAGACCGTACGGCGCCACAATCTGAGCAACCGGCTCGATTACCGGCTTACCAAGCACTCGATCTACCTCAGCACCGGCATCTCCTGGGCTGAGATCAAGACGCCGCGCCCCTTTGGTAAGTCACCGTTCAACGGCGCGCCGGGTTCCCAAAGCGACAAGAACCCCTATGTTCAGATTGGGGACACGATCGTGGTTAGTCCGACGACGGTGATCGACGTTCGTTACGGCCTCAGCCGTATCCACGCCAAGCTGGTCGCCGGCGATAAGACGGGGTTCACACCGGAGTTGTACGACCAGTTTGGGGTGCCGAGAAACCTGTTCCCCCTGATGCTCTTCTTTGGCGCTGCGCCGGACATCGCTCCCAATACGGCCGGCAGCGGTTCCGGCGGGGGAAGCAATTGGGTGGGGCTGACTAGTGGGCTGTTCAACTCCAAGGACGAAGGGCAGCTCAACCACAGCCTGACAGGCAGCGTAACAAAGATACGGGGCCGTTGGACCCACAAGTTCGGCGGGGAATATCGCAACCTGCTGTCGAATTACGCCGACCCGGAGCAGGCCTCGGTCGGTTATCCCTCGACTTGGCACAGCGTTGGAGGCAACTTTAATTTCGAGTATGTCACCGCCAACGGTGGAATCGCCGCCGACACGCGGACTAACGCGCAACGGGGTGTCAACGCCGCCCGCATGCTTTTGGGCGCGGGGCTTTACTGGATCCGCCCGGGAATGAACGTCAACCCGGCCTTCTCTCAAAAGTACATGGCGCTCTATACCCAGAACGATTGGCGCGCTACCACCCGGCTGACCATCAACCTGGGTCTGCGCTGGGAGCTTCAGCCCGGGCCCACCGAGCGGTTCAACCGCATGTCAGCCTACGACCTCACCGCCAAATCGCCATTTGGAACCCAAGGAACGCTCGCATTCGTGGGCACCGGCGGTTACAGCCGCAATCTCTGGGATACGGAGTATAACAACTGGGCCCCCCGCCTGGGCGCCGCTTACCAGTTGAATGACCGCACGGTCCTCCGCGGAGGATTCGGAATCACCTATCTTCCGACGAACACTGGCTATTTCCCAAGCCCGGTCGACTACGGCTCGGTGACCTTCTCGGGCGGCGTCAATCAGGTTCCTTACGGAGACAATCCGCAGGGCGTTCCAGTCGTGAAGTTTTCCGACCCGGCGCCCTTGGCGCCTGCGCTGGGCGCCGCTGTGACCAATCCGGCGGTTTGGGGCTTGGGCGAATGCCGTTTCGACCGCCATTACAAGAACGGGCGAGCCATGCAGTGGAACCTCTTCATTGAGCGGAGACTCGGCGACGCCTGGATCGTGTCGGCGGGTTACGCGGCTTCCGCGAGCCGGAACCTGATGAACCGCTCATTCCCCATTCAGAACCAGCAAAGCATCCCTGCCAGTACGTTGGCGCAGTGGCGACAGCAGTGGATTGACAGCAACGGGACTTTGAACCCGGCGACGGAGCAGGTGCAGAACCCGTGGCAGCCCGCCACTGGACCGTTGCTGCCGTTCAAGGGGCCTTTGGGCGCGCGCACCATCGCCCGGGAGTACACGCTGTACCCCTATCCGCTGCTGGTTGGCTCGGCCGCAGCGATCGACTTATCCAAGGCCACCGCGGACTACCATTCGATGCAGCTCCGGGCCATGCGGAGTTTCTCGAAGGGATTGATGTTGGACGCCCACTACACGTGGTCGAAAGAACTCGACAACACCGACAACATGGCCGACAACCAGGGCTTCAACGCTGGCGGCACGGTGGGCAACAACGACATTACCAATTCGAGGAACAACCGGCACCTGGGAATGAGCGACGTGCCGCACCGCTTCGTGGCAACGATTCTATATGACCTGCCGTTTGGCACGGGCAAAGCGATCCAGCCTCAGAACCGTGTACTGCGGGCCATCATCGGGCAGTGGCGGACCAGCTACACGCTGGTCGCGCAGTCCGGAACGCCCATCTCCATCAGCGGCGCCACCGACGGGGCCGTGCTTGGCCGCCCGGACCGGACGTCCGGCGCGCCGATCGAGGTTCCCAAGGAACTCCAGCGGTGGTACGACGGCAAGACGTCGGTAACCTTGCCGAATGGCCGCATCATTACGCCAAGCAAGAATACGTTCCTGAAGTATTACTCGGGCGCTTTCAAAGGACGGGTGGTCACCACGCCGAGTGGAAAGATCGTGATTGACCGCTTCTGGTGGGGAACTGGGGCCCCGGTGTACAACGACATCCGCACGCCGGGCCGGTTCAACATCGATATGGGGCTGAGGCGCATATTCCAGATCCGCGAGGGCATCAGCCTCGAAGTGGGCGCTGACGCTACGAACTTGTTGAACAGCATCCAACTGAGGGGCGCCTACAGCGGCTCGCTCGGCTCTACGAACGTCAGCACTTCAGCGGCCAAGGGTCTGACGCCTGGCATGCCCAGCAGCGACACCTTTGGCACTATTGGAACCGCGACCTTCGATCCGCGTCAGGTGACACTGCGCGGGATCCTGCGTTTCTGAAGATCTGAGCGCGGGCGGCCCTGAATAGGCCGCCCGCGCCATGGCTGAGCTTTCGGCAACACATTCCCTAAAGGAGGACAGCGAAGTGGCAGATTCCGGGAGCCCCGAACGGACAACGCCCGCAGGATGGAGTCGGCGTGAGGTTTTGGGAGGTGCAGGCGCGATCACCGGCTTCACTTTTTTACCCTCACGGGTACTCGGCCGGGCGGGTTTTCTCGCCCCGAGTGAGAAGCTGAATGTCGCCTTCGTCGGCATCGGGCGCCGCGGTTCCTACGACCTCAGAGAGGTAGCAAACCTCCAGCACAATGTTGTGGCGCTTTGCGACGTCGATTGGCGTAAGCTCGAAGGCCAGCAATATCCTTTGGCGGTCGAGATGCTGGAGCAGTTTCCCAAGGCCAAACGCTACGACGACTGGCGCGCCATGCTTCAGAGGGAAGCGAGGAACATAGATGCGGTGCTCGTGGCCTCGGCCGACCATACCCATGCCGCGATTTCCATTGCTGCCATGAAAATGGGCAAGCACGTTTACACCGAGAAGCCTCTGGCGCACTCGGTGGAGGAAGTGCGTGCCATGCAGGCGGCGGAGAAGAAATACAAGGTCACCACGCAAACCGGGTGTCAGGGCCATTCCTCCGAGGACTGCCGCTTGATCGTAGAGTGGATCCGCGACGGGGCGATTGGCACAGTCCGCGAGGCGCACATCTTTTTGAGCCTTAACCCACCCGCCAGACGGTTCAGCTATGCGGATGTCCTCAAAACACTCGCCGAGAAGCACGAGGTTCCCGAGGAGGTGAAGTGGGACCTGTGGCTAGGCCCGGCTCCCTACAGGGATTACAACCCGGCTTACCTATTAGGAAGGTGGCGAAGCTGGATTGATTTCGGCGAAGGTCCCCTGGGTGACTATTGCTGCCACTACTTCGACCCAATATTCTGGGCGCTGGACTTGGGGCTGCCCGAGAAGATCGAAGCCAGACCGGACCGTGACTACGACTGGGCGACCAACAAGCAGGTCTATCCGCATTCAGCCGCCATACGATGGGACTTTCCGGCTCGGGGCAAACAGCCATCGGTAGCCATCGTGTGGCATTACGGGCCGGACAGCGGAGACATCCCGATGCCACCCGGCTGGAACCCGAAGGAGAAGCTACCGGCGGCCGGCGGGGGGATCATTTTCGGCAGTCAGGGGGCCATCGTTTTCGGTCCCATATACGCCAGCCTGCCGCTTACCGCTTCTACGGGAGAGTACAAACCGGTGACCTGGGGTACTCCCACGAAAATCCGGATGTTTCCCCCAGAATTGGAGCGGGACTACAAGCAGCCGCCCAAGACGCTGCCGCGGCCTTTCAACCACTGGTGGGACTGGCTCGAATCCGCGAAGGCCCGAAAGCCCGCCGGGGCGGGTTTCTCTTACGGTGGGCTGATGACCGAGACCGCCTTGCTGGGCAACATTGCGTGCACCCAAAAGGGCAAGATTCTTTACTACGACCCCAAGGCGGGCCGTTTTGAAAACAATCCCGAAGCCAACCAGTTGCTGCGGGTATCGTATCGCAAGGGCTGGGAGCTACCCGCTTAAGACGGCTGCCGGATCCAGGCTGGCCGCAGGGCAGCAGCCCGTGCCGGGAGGAAAAAGATGGCAATTTCCACGAAAAGTGTGAGGCCGATGTTGATTGCATTATTGCTGCTAGGTTTGACGGTGGTTTCTGAGACGGCCTACCCTCAGACCAAAGATATTGTCTTTCTCGCAGGACCAAAGGACCACGGCGCGCCCGGTAGGCATGAATACGAAAAGGACCTGAGGGTGATCGCCTATTGTCTGGAGAATGCCTCGAACTTGAAAGGGATTACGACCAAGGTGTACGCCGGCAAGGCGCCACAAGACCTCAGCGAGTTAAAGAACGCAGCTGCCATTATCATCCATAGCAGTTCGGACCGCGATCCCCGTGAACATCACCCGCTGTTTCCTCAAGACGCGACGACAAATCACGGGCCTTACGATCAGCAGACTGCGGCTTATCTGAAAGAGTTTGACGCGCTGATTAGCAAGGGAGTCGGAGTAGGGATCTTCCATTATTCGTTGTGGGCAGAGAACTACACCGCCCGCAACTACTACCTGAAATGGATCGGCGGCCTCTGGGTGCAGGGCTTTTCCAGAAACCCCAGCGGCGACTGGAAGATTGAGCTGAAGAATACCGACCACCCGATTCACCGCGGGGTGAAGCCTTGGAATTTCCGCGAGGAGATCTTCTACAACCCTGTCCTGGCCGACCCTGAACGTCGTACCGACCTCTTAATAGGCCATCCTCTCAAGGTTGGATGGTACGGGGCCCGACCGACGGGTCCCCAAGTTGCTGCATGGGCCTACGAGCGGGAGGACGGCGGTCGCGGGTTCGCGTACGGAGGGCTGGACTTTCACGACAACTGGTTGAACGAAGACGTACGCAAGTTTGTTCTAAACGGCGTCGTGTGGGCGGCAAAGATCGATGTCCCTCAAGGAGGGGTGAATTGCACCCTCACCGAAGAAACACTCAAGAAGGCTGGGGAGGTTAAGTAAAAGAGTCCTCTTGAATTGAGGATAACGAGTTGGCGCCACAATTACGACGACCGGCAACATGCGGTGGAGTGTGGCCGCGAAGACAGGAGCGTAGAAGCCATGAAGAAGCACGCATCATTGACGCGCAGGGAATTATTAGCAGGCACGTTGTGCTTGGGAACCTGCCCTTATGCCGGGGGACAAGTTCCCCCCGAAACGGAAAAGCGGTTTGTCCCAAGCGAGGCGGCCAATACCCCTATCGGCGTCGGAAAGGGCATCCATCCTGGGCGTGTGGTCTGGGTTCACCGGCCTGAGGCCACCCGTTGGAACGGCCAACCGCAGGACCGGACTGTGGAGCCGGGAGCCGACGGGGAGTGGTGGGATGACAAAAACTGCGACCCTCGGATTGTCGAAGAAATGGTGTCACTGGCTCTCCGGGGTTTGACCGGGCAGAAAACCGACAAGCTTGCCTGGGATGCCTTGTTCCGCCATTACAACCGGACGCACGGGTTTGGCAACACCGGCTACCGTTCTGGTGAAAAGATCACGATCAAGGTCAACTTCAATAACGACAGACCTTCAGAAAAAACCCCCAATTGGATTTCGGGGCGGGGGCTTCCCAGCCCGCAAGTGGTGGACTCCCTGCTGCGCCAGTTGATCGAGGAAGCTGGCGTTCCAGGCAAGGACATCACCGTCTACGACGTGGCCAACGACAGGTTCATCAGCAGCCCGGTTTATGACCGGGTTCGCTCCCGCCCGAATTCTAATTACGGGGAAATCACCTGGCTGACCAGCGCCACCAAAGCCGGAAACGGCCGCGTCCCCCCTGCCGCGGATAAGACCGATCCCATTCGCTTCTCTCACAAAGAAATCGGCTACGTCCTTATTCCGACCCATGTGGTGGAGGCCAAGTACCGAATCAACCTTGCGCTGTTGCGCCCCCACGCCAACGCAGGGGTTACGTTGACCGCAAAGAACAACTTTGGTTCGATCTATTGGGCGGATCAGAACTACTGGGGACCGCGGCCGCTGCATCCGTATATCAGCAAGAAGCTACCGATGGGGAGTTACAGCCCGTTTGTGGATTTGGTCGGTCACCGGCAGTTCGGTGGCAAAGGGCTGTTGTACCTCATCGATGGGTTATATGCCGCCCGCGAATGCGAACTGAACCTCATGCGCTTCGCTTCTTTCAAGGACCATTGGACCGCAAGTGTATTCATGTCGCAGGATCCGGTTGCAATCGATTCTGTGGGTTTGGATTTCCTCGCCGCGGAACCTAGAGCCACCTACGTCACTGGGCATCCGGACAATTTCCTGCATGAGGCCGCGCTCGCCGACTCCCCGCCGTCCGGCACCGTTTATGCGCCGCACGGGGAACGCCTGGCCAGCCTCGGTGTGCACGAACATTGGAACAACCCGGTCGAGAAGAAGTACTCGCGGAACTTGGGTAAAGGCGAAGGCATCGAGCTCGTTGCCCTGTGAGTCAGTCGCGGCATGGAAACGCCAAGAGTCAAAAGGGGCTCGGTATCAGAAGGATTGGCCTTAGGTCTCCTGAGCCTTGAGTAACATGCATAGAGAGACCTGATGATGTCAGTTCACCGCAAGAGGGAGCGCATGCCGAAGGCGTTCGGCCCCCGATTTCGCACGAAGGACCAAGGGGAGCCGAGAGTCTATTCCATGGATGGTCTCAAGTGCCGCCGTGCGCAGCGGTGCTCCCCGCGTCGTCGCGACGTCTGCCAAGTGGCTGCGAGATGCATGCGTCCCGAAAGTGTTAAATGTCCTACAGGGAGGAGTCGGTGAGTAGGTCGCAGAGGCGGTCCGATCGGGCAGGGGCCCCATCTATCCAGAGTCTGGACCGCGGCTTGTTGATCCTCGTGGCTGTCGCCGAGCGGGGCACGCCGGTCCCCCTAGCTGAGCTCAGTGAGCTGTTGGGGGTTCATTACAGCAGCGCCTCTCGGCTGGCGAGCACCCTTAGGCGCCGTGGCTTCCTCGCCTGCCCCAACGGAAGGAAGGACTACATTCTTGGTCCAACCATATGGCGCCTGTCGCGCGAGTACAACTGGGGCAACATGCTGGCGATGGTTTCCCACGGCTACCTGAAACTGCTGGCTCGCCAGACGGGGGAAACCGCGCACTTGGCGGTGCGGCAGGGCAAACAGGCCTTATTCATAGACCACGTCACTTCAAACCACGTGATCGCCGTGTCGGGGAGGACGGGCGAACTTGTGCCGCTACATTGCACGGCCCATGGCAAGGCGCTGCTGGCGGATTTTGACGAGCGCCAACTGCGGGCGCTGCTAGGACGGGGGCCGCTGGAAACGCGCACGGGGCGGACCATTGTCGCGCTGAAGGATTTGGCCGCCGTTTGTGAGCAAGTTCGAGCCAAAGGCCTTGCTACTGACGACGAGGAATTCCTGAGCGGAATCCGCTGCGTTGCCGCCCCCATCCGCGATCGCGATGGATCGGTCATAGGTTCGATTGGTATTTCCGCACCTCTGACCCGCTTTCCCGTAGGCCGCTATAAGGAATGCGGCGAGCAGGTCTTGAAGATAGCGCTTCGTATCGGGAAGGCGCTCAGCGGTGCGAAGGGAGAGCAGGCAGAAGCGTAGCTTAGCTCAGCGAATTGGGATGAACTCAGACTTTCGGAGAAGGAGGTGACGGCTATGGAACATGACCTGAGCAGGCGGGAATTTGGGCGCGCGATTGGCCTCGCCATGGGCGTGGCGTTGGGTGAGCGGCTGGGCTTGGCGGCGGCCCGGCGCCTAAAGATCGGCCACACGGGCATAACCTGGGGTTTCCGCCCGGACGATGCGGAAAGAGCTATTAAGGACATCGGCAGTCTCGGATACCACGGCTACGAAACGTTCGGGAACGTGCTCGAAGCGTGGGAGCCGAAAGGTGGTTTGGGACGTCTGTTGGAGCAAAGCAATCTGCCATTGATCTCCGCTTACTGCCCAATTAATCTTACCGACCCGGGCCGGCGCAAGGACGAGGTGAACAGGCTTCTTGCCTGGGGAAAGCTCATTAAGAAGTACGGAGGGAGCGTCGCCGTCATCGGGCCGAATAACGTCAAGAGGGAGGCGTACGACTTCAACGCCGTCCGGCCGAACATTGTCGCCAGCCTGAACGATGCGGCCAAAGCCCTGGCGGACATCGGAATCACCGCAGCCCTGCACCAGCACACCGGCACCTGCGTGGAGACACGCGAAGAGGTCTACAGCGTAATGGAGAGCGTGGACACAAGACATGTGAAATTCGGTCCCGATGTCGGCCAGCTCCAGAAAGGAGGCTCCGACCCCGTGAAGGTCGTCAGCGACTTTCTTACGCTGATCGAACATGTCCACCTCAAGGATTACGATGGCGGCCCGCACTACGAAGGCTACTGTCCTTTGGGCCGCGGCAAAGTGGATATTCCGAAGGTCTTGGACCTGCTGGAGAAGTCCCAGATAAGAGCGATGATCATGGTCGAACTGGACCCGAGTAGAGGGATGCCTCTGGAGCCTCTGGAAGCGGCGCGCATCAGCAAGAACTACCTCGCGTCCTTGGGTTATGAGTTCAGAAGCTAAGCGGGCAGAGATAAACACCACCAAAGTCAAGGAGATGCGCCTGCTCTTGAATGGGAAAGAGCCCCTCACGATGTCGCCGTCGATCGCCGGAAGCACGACTCTGGAGCTGAAAGCCGCGACAAGGAGGCCCACAAGCGGGCTAAGGACGGCGGGTTTGCCTTGCAGCGCGGCGTTGCCGGAGGAGTTATGAACTCGAAGTTCGGGTTCGACCTGGTTCGGTGAAACCGAGTTGAAACACACGAAGGCAGGTACGTGGGAGGAGGTGTTAGGTCGGTGAACCGTGGAACATACGAGACGGCGGTTTGGCTGCAGGGCATGACGTCCGCAGCACGGTTTTGAGAGGAAAAACTATGCCAGATTATTCAAGTTTTAAATTGCAGGATAAGATAGCAATCGTAACTGGTCCGTCGCAAGGAATTGGCCGCGCCATAGCCATCGGGCTGGCGCAGGCCGGCGCGCACCTAGTGCTGGCCGAGCACCCGGAATACCATCAGGAGGCGCTGAAGCAGCTAAAGAATGAGATCGAGGCCATGGGCCGCAGGGCTTTGGTTGTGCTTACCGACGTCTCCGTGGTGGCCCAGATTCGCGCGATGATCGCCAAAGCAGTAGAGGAGTTCGGCCGCATCGACATTCTGGTGAACAACGCAAGCTGGACCTGTACCGGGCCCGCAATCGACGCCACCGAGGAAGACTTCGACAGGACCATGGACACCAACGTCAAGAATGTGTTCTTCGCGTGCCAAGCTGCGGCGCGTGTTATGATCCCGCAAGGCGGCGGAAGGATTATTAACATCGGCTCCAATTTCGCCGTCTCCGCTTTCCGCACGCGGGCGATCTACGCGGGCGCCAAGGCGGCGGTGCACCAGTTGTCGCGGGCTCTCTCTCTAGAGTGGGCCAAGCAGGGAGTAGTGGTCAACGTGGTTGCGCCGTGTATCACAGAGACGCCCTCCAGAAGGGAGATCCTGGAGCGACCCGGTTACAAGGAGTGGGTGACGAGCGACAAGCTCGCCAGCGGCCGCTGGAATCAACCCGAGGATTTAGTGGGGGCGGTCCTTTTCCTGGCGTCCCCCGAACTCTCCGCTCAGGTCGTGGGGCACGTATTGATGGTCGACGGAGGCTGGACAATTCACTGACATCAACGCTGCACAAGAGGAGAATGGCATGAAACTGGAGAACAAGATCGCGCTGATCACAGGCGCCAGCCGGGGCATCGGCCGCGGAATCGCCGAGGTTTTCTCAGAGGAAGGCGCCGACGTAGCCGTCAACTATCTCGCCAGCGCTCAGGCCGCCGAGGAGGTCGCTGCATACGTGCGGAGCCAGGGGCGCAGGGCTATCACAGTTAAGGCAGACGTGGCCCGGCGCAATGAAGTAGAGGCCATGATGGACAGGGTTTGGACAGAATTGGGGCCGATCGACATCCTGGTCAACAACGCGGGCATCGAGACGATTATTCCCTTTCTCGAGATTACCGACGAGCAATGGACGCGTTTAGTGGACACCAACTTGCGGGGACCATGGTTGTGTTCCCAGGTTTACTGCCGCCGAGCCGTCGCCGAAAGACGCAAAGGCGTTATCCTTCACATCGGTTCCGTTCAGGCAGCCAAAGTTCTGCCGGGGCGCACGCACTACGCTCCTACCAAACTAGGTCTGGAGGCATTGACACGGAACATGTCGGTGGAAATGATGCCGTACGGGATCCGCGTCAACTGCTTGCACCCGGGCCTCATCGAAACGGATATGACGGCTTGGGTTATGAAGAATCCTGAGATATTGCCGACTGTCCTGGCTCAGATTTCGATGGGCCGCGCTGGGAACATCCGCGAAATGGGCAGAGCGGCCCTGTTTTTCTGCTGTGATGATTCGTCCTACATCACCGGGCAAAGCCTCCACGCCGAGGGAGGCTGGATCGGGAAGTGAAGACGGAATGATCGCACGTGAAGCAATCATCAAACCTTTCGACGGCCTGTGCGGGGAAGGTGCGGCGGGCCGGCAACGCCTGTTTCGTCAGGGCGTACTGAAGCTGCTCGCCATCAAGGATTCAGACATCCGCATTCTGACCCTCGAGCAGTGCCGCGACGCCGTAGACAAGGGCATCCACGCAGGCGGGGCGTTTTCGGCGGTGGTGCCGCTTGTTGCTCTGTTCTACGGCGGGTTCATCGATCTGAATATCGAGCAGCCGACTGCGCCCGGCCAGGACCTATTTGTTCTCAGCAAAGGCCACGCGATTGCGCCGATGGCGTCGATCTACGCCGAGCTCGGTTACTTCGATCGGTCTGTCCTGCGCAATTCCCGCTCTTATGACAGTATCCTCAACGGGCATCCAGGGCCGATCCTGCCAGGGGTTCAGGTCTCCACCGGTCCTTTGGGCCAGGGTCTTTCCGTGGCTCAAGGCTTCGCCTTGGCGGGCAAGGGTAGTCCCCGGTTCGACGTATACGCCATGACCGGCGACGGAGAGCTTCAAGAGGGGCCAATTTGGGAGGCGGTAATGTATGCCGCCCACAAACGTCTCGACAACCTGTGCGTCCTGGTGGACCGGAACAACGGACAACTCGATATCGTTGACCGGCTTATCTTTCCATTGCCCGATCTGGAGGCAGTGTTCCGCGCGTTCGGGTGGAGAGTGCGGACGGTGGACGCCACCCAGTACGACGGCGTTTGCGCGGCTCTGGAAGATTTCAAGTACGGGCAGAGGAATGGACGGCCGACTGCCATTATCTGTTCATGCCGAAAAGGCGAGGGCGGCTTTTCGGATTTCATGAACGGACACAAGGTGGTGATCCCGGATTCTTTGATGGAACAGGAACTGGCTCTCCAAAAGAACCTGAGGCTCAGCCGCATCGTCGAATTCAGCCAGTTCTATGCCGGCCTCGAGCAACTCCCGGGTGGGACGGAGTTGAGGCAAGAGCTGGCCTTGGTGGCGCGCCGTATGCATATGACGCTGGAGGAGACAGCCGCACACGGCTTGCAAGTCCGCCCCGTAGTGGGGCCCGTGCTGACCCGGCGGGCCCCGCCCCGCGACAAACGCATCCGGTACGACCCAAAGGCTTTGCCGCTTTTAGACAAGAGCAAGGAGTACGCAGCCAGCAGCGTCATCACCGCTGCGATGAAAGTCTTTGCCAAAGACCCCCGGGTCGTCAGCATCGACGCCGACTTGGCCTCGACCAGCGGTCTGGAAGCGGGGGTCGCAGCCGTGGACCAACGGCGGGCTCTCAATGTCGGGGTGGCGGAAGCCAACATGATGTGTATCGGCGAAGCTTTCGCCGCACTCGGCTATAACACCTGGGTTAGCACGTTCTGCCCCTTCTTCGATTGGAAGGTTTTGCGGAGAATTGCGATCGGTCATCAGGAGCGCTTGGAGGCTATTTCGGCGCCGGACGGCTGGTTGAGCGAAGGGCACGGATTGGATCTGACCTTCCTGGCCACCGCCCCGAATTTCGAGACCAGGACCAACGGCGCCACGCACATGGGCAACGATGACGTGACGGTATTTGACGGCATCGCTCACCTGAAGATCATTGATGTTTCCTGCCCCCAGCAGTTGCTGGGCATCATGGAGTGGATCATGGCCGGCAACCGGGGCTTGGTGTACTTGCGGGTCATGCGGGCTGCTTCGCCAGTCCTTTACGATCCCGGCTTCGTATTCGAGTTCGGCAGAGGTTACTTCTTGCACGGCAGCCTGGAGGATGCTGCTGTCATCATCAGCAGTGGGCGGGGTGTACATGAGGCTTTGGCGGCGGCATCCACCTGTGAGCGGCACGGCCGCAGGGTGGCGGTGGTGGATATGCCGTCCATCGATGAAGCTCTGTTGCTAGAGCTGTATGATTCCGGCAAGCTGCTTTGCTTTGCCGAGCAGAACAACGGCTGGCTCTGGCGGAACTACCAGAGGGCGGTCTTTTCCGCCCGCACAAGCATCGACACCAGCCGGGCGTTCGCCATAAATGCATTAGATGCTCAGGGCCGGCCTAGATTCATTCACTCGGGCACTTATGAACAGCTGCTCGAAGCCTTCGGCCTGTCCCCAGAGCAGATTTGCAAGACCATATGCCAAAGGCTTGACACATGAGCGTATTAGTGATCCACGAAAGCAATGTTGAAGAGCTGGCCTTGCCGGGGCGGCATTTGCGCTGGTTGGCCAATTCCGGGCGGCTCGGGGCGAAATACCTGTCAGCGTGTGTGATCCGGGTGGCCCCGGGCGAAACAGTCCGGCCCGCCCATTCCCACCCTAACGGCGAGGAATTCATTTACATCATCCAGGGATCCGGAAGAGTCATGGTGAACGGTGAAGTCGCAGCCTTGGAGGCGGGGTCCGCAGTGCTATTTCCTCAGGGATCGGTGCATATGTTGCAGAACACGGGCGGCGAGGAGATGAAAGTAATCTGTTTCTTCGCGCCTCCCTCAGACCTGTCCACTTACAAGTCTTTCGAGGACGTCGACTTTCCCGCCTGATTCAGCGGAGAACAACAATGAAACGCAACCCTATTCTGGATTTCGAGATCGACAGAACCTCCATCCGTTACGTCGGAGAGGACCTTCAGCGCCCTGAGTGCATTCTGGCCGAACCAGACGGGACTCTATGGGCTGCCGACGCGCGGGGCGGAGTGGTCAAGATCTCCCCCGACGGGACTCAGACCATCATCACCCAGAGGCGCTCGGAGAACTTCCAGAAGGCGCCAAGCGAGGCCAGCCGGTATTTGGAAGGCACTCTGCCAAACGGTCTGGCCTTTGCCCGGAACGGGGATATTCTTATTGCCAACTTCGGCACCGATTGCCTGGAGATCATGTCCCGCGACGGTGAAACCAGAGTACTCGCCGACAGCATTGACGGCGAGCCTATCGGCAAAGTGAATTTCGTCCTGCGTGACTCGAGGGACCGGATATGGATCACGGTATCCACCAAGGTCAAGAACTGGATGCACGCCTTGCGCACCGACCTGGCCGATGGATATATTGCGCGTTACGAGGACAACACCTTCCGCATCGTGGCGGATGGCTTCCGCTTCACCAACGAGATTCGCTTTGACGCCAGCGAGGAGTGGCTGTACGTGGTGGAGACCACCGGTGGTTGCATCAGCCGCTTGCGCGTCGATGACAAGGGCGAGATCAAGGACCGCGAGATCTTCGGACCCACTAGCCTCGGCAAGGGTGCATGGCCGGACGGCATCGCCTTCGATAGCTACGGGAACTTGTGGGGAACCATGGTTTACTCCGACAAGTTGTTTGTTCTGACCCCGGAGGGAGATCTGAAAGTTCTGCTGGACGAGGGCGACCCTGCCAAGGTCGACGCCCTCGAGCAGGCCTTCTTCCGCAACCATGTAACCGAGGAGCTGCTGTTCGCTACCGGCCAGGGCATCGCGCCCTGGATGGCAAGTGTCACCTTCGGCGGCCCTGATCTTCAAACTCTGTATATCGGGTCCCTAAAGGGCAAGCGCATTCCTTGCTTCCGTGCACCCGTGCCCGGCCTTCCTATGGTCCACTGGGGCGAAAGCCATTGACCGGGCGTTTGGTGACCCCTGTACGTAGGCAATGGCGAGAGTACGGGATGAAAAACCGTTCCGGCAGTCGCGGCGGGCGTTGAAGGTGTCCCGCCTCAGTTGGAAATGGAGAGAGCGTTCTGCCGTTAAGATAACGGAGAGGACGCGTGAAGAAAGAACGAAAGCACTACACGGCCAAAGGTAAGATCGCCATTTTGAGTCGCCATTTGCTGGAACAAGAACTGATTCTTGACAGCGATTCTCAGCCGGGCTCCTGTGTTAGAATTCGCCCCAACATCGTGTTCTTCAAGGAGAAGGAGCAATGACTTATCGATCGAAAACCTTTCTCACAGCGGCTTGCGCCGCGAGTATCGCTTGTTGCGCTCTGCTGTGGTCGCAACCCACGGTGCGCAAGCAAGCTCCGAAGCTTGGGCAATCGCCCCGGTATTGCAACCCCCTCCCCATCGAAGCATCCTCGAAGGACGGAACGCCGCAGGGTGTAAGCCTCGGCGATGTCACGATCGTTGTTGAAGGCGGCTTATACTACATGTTCTGCACCGGCGGCGGCGCCTGGGTATCCAAGGACCTCCTTGAATGGAAATACCAGCCCGTTGAGGTACGCGGCGGCCGCCTTCCCGTGGCTCCGCATGTAGCCAAATACAACGGCGCCTTCTATATGTCCGGCAACAATGCGCCGTTGTACCGGGCCTCCGACATCCTGGGGCCGTATGAGGTTGTTGGTCCCTGGAAGAACGAGAAAGGAGAGCCTTGGACTGGAGTCTCGAACGGGAAACCTTGGACCGGCGCCTTCGACGTGGACATTTATGTCGACGACAATAACAAGCCTTACCTCTATTTTCCGGGCAGGTCCACCGACGGGATCTACGTTGCGCCGCTCGACCCCAAAGATCTGACCCGATTCGCCGCCGCGCCTAAACATCTGTTCGGCTTCAAACCCGAGCATGTGTGGGAACGCTGGGGCGAGCACAATGAATACGAGAACGCCGCCTGGATCGAGGGACCCTGGGCTTTCAAGCGCAAGGGCATCTACTACCTTCTCTACAGCGCTTCGGGAACCCAGTGGACGAGCTATGCGCAGGGAGTTTATACCGCCAGGAACCCACTAGGACCCTTCAGCTATTCGCCGCGCAATCCCCTCACCCGCAAGACGACCGGAGTGGTTACTGGAGCGGGGCACGGGTGCGTGGTTCAGGGGCCAGACGGCAACTGGTGGGTTTTCTACACGATCGTGCTGCCCAACCCTCCCGGCGGCCGCCGGCTTGGCATGGATCCTGTTGGCTTTGACGCGCAGGGGAATATGTACGTACGGAGCGTCAGCGAAACCCCGCAGTGGGCCCCTGGGGTCGTGGCTGACCCCGTGCGCGACGGCGATTCGGGCTCCATCCCGCTAACCGTGAACAAGCTCAGGGCGATGAACCAGCGCGGCGGCTTTTCCAGCCAGAAGCCTGGCCGCGACGCCGCCTATGCGGTAGATGGAACTCTTGGGACTTGGTGGGAACCGGCGGATGACGACGTCAGACCGACTCTAACTGTTGATCTGGGCTCCGTTACGGAATTCGAGGATCCGCAGTATTTCACCGTGGATTCCAGCCGAATCGTCTTCGCGACAGGAGCACGAGGCGGCTTCGGGGCGCGTGGAGGCGCCGGAGTAGATCCAGCGGCAGCCCAGGCGGCGCCTTCGGGCTCTGTGGCGTTTCGGTACAAGATCGAAACGTCCAGGGACGGCAAGGTATACGAAACGGTCCTGGATAAGACCAACAACAACGTTACGAAATACACGGAGTTCGACGAGCTCCGTCCCACCGTTTGCCGGTTTGTCCGCCTGACCATCACAGAATGGCCGCGGGCTGCAAGCCCGCTGGGCATCCTGGAGTTCACTGCATTTGGCAAAGCCGTGCCCGTAAAGCGTCCGTAAGGAGCGGCTCGAAGCGGATTTTGGGTGACATAACCAGTTACAGGGTAACCCAGGATCTGCCGCTCCCGCAGCAGATTCGAAAGTGCGAAGTCCGTGTCAGGGATGGCCCGTACCGTTGCGTCATTGCCCGCCGGAAGCCGCATTGCCGATTACATCAGCCTCGGCGTGATCGCGAAATTCTTCCCTCTCCCGTAAGTGCGTGAAGTGTTGACGGAAACCAAACGCGCCGGCGTTCGC
>Ga0101944_10000533_pt1 | contig 108865 bp, 105 predicted proteins | sample DewCreD2012metaG_FD_75245 | JGI IMG/M metagenome (GOLD analysis project Ga0101944, IMG submission 75245) | Hot spring sediment bacterial and archeal communities from British Columbia, Canada, to study Microbial Dark Matter (Phase II) - Dewar... ... | reverse complement strand
AAAAGGTCGAATCCATAGCCGAGTACGACCTGATAGTCGTCGGAAGCGGCATTCAGATGGGGAAGTGGACTGGCGATGCGGACTCGTTCCTCAAGAGATTCCATAAGGAGCTCGCCAGGAAGAAGGTGGCGCTGTTTGTTAACTGCGGATCAGCCGCCGAGGCGATGAACCCGCACAAGCCCGAGGTCGCTGTCAATGCCAGGAGGAAGTACCTCGAGGAGAAGGCCTCCCACTATGGCCTTGAGCCGGTGGCGCTGGGCTTCTTCGGGGCAATCTACAACTTCAACACCATGTCATGGATAATGAGGAAGGGGATGGAGCAGGAGCGCCCGAAGCTCGCGGCTGCCTACAAAGAGACCGAGCCCGGCGTGTACGACACGCGGGACATTGATGGCATCAGGGAATGGGCAAGGGGACTTTTAGCGAAAATCTAGCACCCGAGCTTCTAAGGTAAAAATTGGCTCTGCCAATAATGATCCACTCATCTTAATCAGCGGAATTGGTGTAGTGAAACATTACGGGGGCTGCTCGGGAATTGAATAGCGCTCTTGAGAATGAGTCTTTAATATCATTGGGGTGAGTTATCTGAGAACCTACATCCAGTCTCATTCTCTGGAGTAGGAATTCGACAAGTGACATCCTTAAAAAAAGTGGGGGCAGTTGTGGAGACCTTAAAAAGTAGTGCACGAACTCCGTTTGTCACCCGCGATCTCTTGGGGACCCTGAAAAACTCGCCTTGACGATGGCATTAGTTCCATTATGCCATCTTCTAACGAACCTTTCGTGTCCCTCATGGCACACCCTCGAGCATTAGTCCGTATGGTGGCAAGGGATCATAGCTCCCTATAATCCACACGTCCTTCATACGCCCGCCACAGATTTTGCAGCCTCTCTTCCTGCAATCTGGGCAAAGACGAGACACGGTGCCGCAACGGACACAGACATACTCCATGACCGCGAGGCAGTCCACCCCTGCTTTAGGCTCTCTGCAGCAATCGCATTTTGATATGGTGCAGAACATATGCCCAATGCCCCACTCATACTTACATTGATTAATATTTATTTACTTTTTATTAATTATATATATTTTATTATATTAGTATATATATGATTTGATGGTGAGGCGCTGAGGCCACTCAAGTGCCATCGCTGTGGAAGGCCTACGCTCCATTACCTGATCCATCGATTCGAGGCTGTGCGATGTCCAAGATGCGGATATGCGAGCACATATTCGATAGAGGAGTTGAGAGTGAGGGGATTTGAGGATCGGCGATAGTTTCTTGTTCAGAGCCCGCGACAGGACTCGGACTGTCTAAGGTGTTGGCACGATCTACAATATTAAGATGATTCCAGCATTGAAACAATGCTTTGTGATTATAATTTATGATGACGAGCATGGCGAGAGACAGCAATCCAAGATCGATATTGATTATTTCTGGAAGTTCGTGGTCGAGAGACAGCAGACATTATGAGATGATTGTAATGACCTCAACCGGTCCATTGTAATGTGTACCTTTTTCGGACAACTCCTAAGTTAACTCATGGCGCACTTGGCTAAAACCAACTCAAAGAAAGCTTAAAGAAAGGAGGCGAATCAATTTACCATGAAATAATGAGCTCTAAATATTCTTATGACTTCTAAGGAAGGGCATTATCCTGTTGATGAGATAAATTCTCGGATTCAAAATGTCTATTTCTTGATCTAACCTTGATTTTTATTGTTTTCATCAGTTAGCTGAAACGCTTTCTTCATAAGTTCCTAAATTTTATTTCCCTCCATTCTTAATGGGAATGCATTCAAATTCATCCCATGAGAAGGACTTTGTTGGATTCCTTTCATATTTCTGAAATACTGATGGCGAAAGATAAGCCCCACGAATCTCGTTCAAAGGTAATAGAAACATTCTATTTGGATTATTTGGTAACCCGCCAAGCCCCACAACGATAAAACAAGGCGCGTTTTCATTCCTTGAATACGTTTTATATCGTTCTAAACTGTCTGGCTTGGCAACATACAAATAATTATCAACTAAGTTCGAGCGGAATTTCGCCTCTATGAAAATTTTCTGATTTGTTTCAATATTGCGGAAAGTCAAATCAGGAAGGTTGTCTGATTCAGTATGTACGTCGGCCTTGAACGGTTTATCTTTAGTTCGATACCAAAGTCGGAATGGGTACTTGTCAAAAAGGGAAATGAAATATTCTTCAAAAGCAAATCCCTTTTGAAAATTATCATCATCCAATGGAACCGCAGTTCTCTGAGAAGTTGTCATTGTAGCAATGGGTTGGGCCACGATTGAAGGTATTTTTTCACTCTTGCCTCGTTTTTCTATTTTATAATGATCAATCTTCTGCCTAAACAATTCAAGTTCGCTTTCATTACCAATACCTGCAACATGAAAGCTGTTTTCTTGGTTTATGTCCGAACTAATTGAAACATACTTCCTTAAAATTCCACCCATGCTTATTGCGTTAATTTTGGATAACCAAATTGAAAGCTTTAGGCGGTATGATTTTGAAAACATTCCTTTCTCTTCAAGGAAGATCAATCTTTTATTAGTAAGAACTAAAACGCCATTCTCTTTATTCGTGATCTTTGTAGGGCGCCTTCCCTTCCGAACATATGTCCATTCATGATCTCCTACCCAAGAATTAATAATTGTTTCATCTTTATACAGGTATAGCGCGTCTTTCCATTCCAATTTATTAACCAGCTTATTCGCTATTGGTATTTTATTATATTATTCTAATTTTATGCAAATTTTAGAATTAATAGCTTATCAAAATGTTATTTTAACTATCAGTCATATCGCTTACCGATAGGATAATAGGGGTGTTTCGCAACGCCGGTACGATCCATGCTTCCTTGGGTTAAAGAATGACTTCTTAATCTTTCCTCTCCCCCTCTTTCTTTTCATCTATAATCTCATCGACTCCTAAAATCACCTTTTCCTCCTCCAGCTTGCTGAGACATATCCATAAGGCATTCCTGTGCGGCCAGAAACCCCAATTTTAACAGATACTCGCCGTGGTTTAAATCTAGTCATTAGCTTTCACCTCCGGGATTGCCATTTTGTTGATACTGCCCTATTTTATCCTTAAGCTCAGTAAGAAAATCAATGACTTCACATAGCCTATCTTTAGTAATCATCACATTACCAATGACTTTCCATTTTCCTTGCATCATTTTTGTCTCCTTTATCCGAAGATATGGCTCATTGAAAGGGGAAATGAAGGTATCCAGATATAATGTATGGAATGGTGAAAGCGAAATTTTTTTTGACCATTTTTGTTGTCCGTTAAGAAAATAGACCTGGCTATTCCCAAATTTGCGTACTTCAACCCGACCTATGGCCTCCAGGTAGTCCAAATGTTTCTTAACGGTGATCCAAGAAAACGAGAGATCTTTAGCAATTTGGTTTATCGTTGCGCCTTCTTTATTATAAGCTGTAGCTAGTTTTTTTTCAATTTCAATGCGTGTCTTGTTGCTTTCATCATTAATCGGTTTCATATACTTCTATGTATAGAAAGTTCTTACATCTATATAAGAGTTTGTTGCCAGTCCTATTAAATCTAGAAGCCAAACATGAATTTATTCAAGGAGAATCATGCGAAGATCAATATCATTACATCGAGGGTGGTGTTAACTTAATCCATCGGCTATTTAGCTGTGACTGACTTGATGACGATATTCCCACAAACTGGTTTGTTATTTGAATTCTGTTTGTAGTTTATATTAATCCAAATTGTGCCAATTGTTATAGATAACTTATTTTCAAAAAAGAATAAACACATGAGGTCTTGATTATGGCGATGAATAAGACCATAATTATTACCAGTATTTTAGTTGTAATATTTGCCGGAATGGCAGGGATGACATTTATCAATAGCCAAATGGTAAGCGCCCAGGTAGATTCTTTGAAAGCTCAGCTTGTCGACCTTCAATCATCATACAGTACTTTACAGAATAGCCATAATCGCCTACAGTCTGAATTCAATTCGCTTCAAACGGCCTATGGCATTTCTCAATCAGATCTTGCTGTAGTTCAGCAGCAGTATGATGGTATTAACTCTGCTTACAACCAACTAACTAATTCTATCTATCAAATGAGGGATAACTTGAAAACCTATTCTGACCTTACCTTTTCCTTTTCACGGGTATTCAGCAGTAACGAATATCATGACATATCATCGGCTGTTGCAATCGCAACCGGTAATAATAAGGATGGGTGGTCTTCTTATCAAAAGATCTACAACTACATCCATAATCATATCAAATATGCCTACGATGTTAGCGCGATTATATTATCTTATTCTTCTGTTACATCAACATCCGGTCCATTAGCGGGAAGAGAGTTAGTTACAGGAATCAGCTTTCAGGAGACAAACAACTATGTACAAACGCCACGACAAACATTAAATCTCAAACAAGGTGATTGCGAAGATCAAGCAGTTCTTTGCTATATGATGATAAAATATCACATGACCCAGATTCAAGGCACGAATTATAACTTATATCTAGCGGAAATACGTTTCAACGATGGATCGGGACACGTTGCTGTGTTTCTACCAGTTATTAACGGTCAGCTTTGCATTATCGATAATGCTGGCAACTATCTGACTTCTAACTGGGGTTCAATTACACAGCGAAATGCACGTACAGAATTACACAATTATTCTAACTATTGGTCCTCAACTTCTGGAATAAAGAGCTTAACGCTTTATAGTGTAAGTGCTAATGGTGGGAGCTATACTGTGTTTGCAACTGGAAGTATTGATCAAGTTGCAAGTGCATTGGGAGCTTAGAGTACATTTATTATTGGATAGGTCTGTTCAAGGGCTTATCATGGCTCTGACAATTCAATTTGTCTAAGTCATGTGTATTTCAAGTAGATCTAATAAATCAAAAATGGCTAACTTACATATATTAATACTAATTAACGAAAACGACCTGGCGTGCGACCGACGTACGTCTCTGTCTGTCACTATATGCAATTACTTGTATTGCCTCTGGATTACGATATTAAATGTATGATCATCGCAATCATTGATTGTAATACTGCCGTTGATTGGAAGAGAAGTATTTTGACGCACGTAATACTTGTTTGACCAAACTGCAGTTCCATCTGCTGCAAACACGACTTCCGCATAACCATCGGCATTGCCAGAATTTACCAGCGTGCATGTAAACAATACAGTCTCACTGCAAGTATTCGCCAGGATATGAAAGTTGATATCGTTACCCGATCCCCCGCTAACCGTGAAGTCGCCTCCTAATTGTTGCCCTTCATTAACATGTACTGTTAAGTTTTTTGTCTGACCTGCTGTGACATAAAATGATCTTGACTGATAGTCGGGCCAATGCGTCGTATATTGTAGGCTAATATATTTGTCGGAAAACAGAGAAAATGAATTATCGAATACTAGAACATAATCTCCGCCCAAGTCCACTGACATGTCATTGAAATGCCCATCGTTCCGAACCCTCCCTAGATCGAGCCAGGTTGTTGTCGTAGGATGAGTGTATCGAACTGAATGGACGTCCGTAACCTGGATATTAGGCTGAAGAGAATTTTGATAAACAAAATATCCTGTTATGATTACAACAACTGCTACAATAATTACAGCTATAATTGTTGGAACCAATTTACGAGATTTCGGTCGAGGCTGAGGGACGCCCTCAATGTCGCTCATTTCCACCACTTCATTTTATCCTATGAAGTTAAATTCAAATAAAAAGGCTATCATTCTATACTGCATTCTCCAGCGTTAATTGATTAAACAGTCGTGTAGTCAAACCAACAATCCAAGCACCCGTCGATCTGTGTCTGTCTATCGCTGTCTGTCTTCCTGGCAAGCAAATTGACGGACGGCTAATTGCCACAATAAAAAAGGATTTACCCCAGAGGCGCATATTAATTTTCAATGCGCTGGGAAAAACATGGCAAAAGGGATGATGAATAAGCTAGTCATCGCCATGGTTGGATGCTATGCTCTTTCGATCGCCCTCTTTGGAATAGGCACTTACATGATTTTCAACGGATCTGAGACAGAATCTTTCTCATTCTGGGCAATACGGACTTTGACCTATGTTGCCAACATCGCAGGCTGAACTTTATTGGTGTATATCATCTACCTTCGGTACAAGGATAAGTTGCCTCCAGTTGAAGTTGGTGCTAAAGACGAGAGAACGCCAATGTTCTAGCCATCAAACCGATTATTTTCTGACTTCTACAACATTAAAGGATTTATATCGAGATCAAACTCGGTATCTAATCCGTGAGATAGTAAAGATCAACGCGCCTTAATCAATTAGCGTTTTAAAATTTTGCCGTCCTGCCGCTTTGACCTTGGATATTAACAAATAACTCAAAGGCAAATGGCGTTGGCATGATAATTTAACAAGAACATTTAGGTCAGATAATCTCTTATTTTGAAAATAAAAAGTTTATCTGTTTACTTTGAATTAATGCAGCTAGATCTTTGTAATTAAAAAATGGCAGATTCAATGGTCTGGTGTAACTCCCAATCCCTATTTCACTATTTTAATTCAGGACCTTGATCCCATTTTCATTCAAAACCGCCTTGGCTTTGTCGACGTCATTTACTTTGAAGACGATCTTTCCGCCGTCCATTGTGTACGCATAATCTATGTTTACGGCGTTCGCCTCGAGCTTTTTGACTATCGCTTTTATATCTTTCAGCTCCAAAATCAGGACGTCGACGAGGTTCATGGCCATATTGGCTTCCTTCAAAGCAGTCATCGCCCTTTCTTCGTTGTCCAACAGGCACCGAACAATGCCGTAGTTCCCGGCTTCGGCTATGCCCATTGCAAGAACATTGATCCCATTTTTTGACAATACGTCGATCAGGCTTGCGAGCCTTCCAGGCTTATTTTCCAAGAAAATGCTGAACTGTCTCATCAAAAATACCCCATCAAATCTTTCTTAGGTCAACGATCCTTTGTGCTTTTCCTTCACTGCGCGGGAGCTTCTTCGGCTCAGCCAGCTCCACAGAAGCGCTGATACTGAGGGCTTCCTTGATCTCGTCCTCCAGCCGTTTCTGCAAGTCCACGATGTCCGTCAGCCTGTCGCTCTTAAAGTCTTCAGAGATCTCTACCCTTATCAGGAGTCGATCTAGGGACCCTTCCCTGTCGACAACGAGCTGATAGAACGGTGTGACGCCATCATATGACGATAAAACTTCTTCAATCTGGCTTGGGAAGACGCATATGCCGCGTATCTTCAGCATGTCGTCTGTCCTTCCTAAGATCTTCTTAATTCTCGAATGCGCCATGCCGCAATCGCAGGGATCATCATTCAAAATCGTAATGTCCCGCGTCCTGTATCTGAGCAATGGCATGCCTTCCTTGTTGATGGTCGTGACCACCATCTCCCCCTTTTCCCCGTTCTCCAAAACTTCGCCCGTGTTTGGGTCGATTATCTCCACGATGTAGTTGTCCTCCCATACATGCAGGCCATCCTTGGCCTTGCACTCGATGGCAACGCCTGGACCATTGAGCTCGGACATCCCGTATATGTCATAAGCAGATTCCACAAAAGTCTCTTCCAAGACCTTCCGCGTGGTTTCGGACCATGGTTCGGCCCCGAAAACGCCCGCCTTCAGCTTCAAATGGCGTTTCGGGTCTATGCCCTCTTCCTTTGCGCTCTCTGCAAGGAACAGCGCATAAGAGGGTGTGCAACAGATCACTGTTGTGCCAAGGTCCTTCATCAGTTTGATCTGCCTTTTCGTATTGCCTGTACTGGCCGGGATGACCTTTGCGCCCATATGCTCTGCCCCATAGTGCAGGCCGAGCCCGCCGGTGAAGAGTCCATAGCCATAGGACACTTGGACAACATCATTGCTGGAAACGCCGCACGTCTCCAAGCACCTGGCATTGAGCTCGGCCCAAGCCTCAATGTCTTTCTTGGTGTAAGCAACAACCGTGGGGTTTCCAGTCGTCCCTGATGAGGCGTGCATCCTGACTATCTTTGATCTCTCAACCGCCAGCATGCCGAGGGGGTAGTTGTCCCTGAGGTCCTCTTTAATCGTGAAAGGGACTTTCGCCAGATCTTTTTTGGATCTTATGTCTTCTGGCTTTATTTTGGCACCATCAAACCTCTTTCTGTAGAATGGCGAACTTTCATACACTCTTTTCACTAACTCTCGTAACCGATCGTCTTGCAGCTTAACAATTTCATGACGGCTTAAGCTACGCATTGAAAGCATCATTTTGATCAGCAGACCTTTGTTTTTTCTTTTTTAATATTTTTTGGCTAAAAAACGCTGCCCACCTCCATGAATCATTGCTTATTGCTTGATTCTGATGCCTTGGCATGCGAACGAGATATATCTCGCTTAATAGATTGTTTATATTGGGGGCGGCATCGTCCCTTGAAGATCGCACTTGTAAATCCGCCTACCACGTCTAATTTTGAGACGCAGTCAGTTCTTGGGCTTAGGACGCCCCCTTTAGGTCTCGCATACATCGCAGCCTCATTGGAAAGAAGGGGGGACGATGTGACTATAATTGATTCGGTTGCAAGTGATATATCACATGACGCTCTAGAAAGGAAGTTACATCTGATGCAACCTGATGTGATAGGGGTCACATCAATGACGCCTTCCGTGTATGATGCATTAAATGTTATCACATATGCCAAAGAAGCATGCCCTCACACCACTACGGTGATGGGTGGCTGTCACATCACTTTTTTGACCGAGGAAACGCTTAGAGCATGCCCTAACCTCGACGTAGCGGTAATCGGCGAGGGGGAAGAGACGATATGCGATCTCGCGGACGCTCTTGAAAGCAACAGAGACTTAACTACAGTAAAAGGGATTGCTTTCAGGAAAGATGGAAAAATACAGATCAATGAGAAGAGGAAATTGATTTCAGATCTGGATAAAGTCCCTTTCCCTGCACGACACCTGCTGCCACTTGACAGATACGCTCTGCTTGGGACCAGGAACTTGGTGGGGAACGTGATAACTAGCAGGGGATGCCCTTTCAACTGCATTTTCTGCGCATCATCAAGGTTATATGGGCGAACTTACAGGGCACGGAGCCCTGAAAATGTGGTCGATGAGATCGAGCAGTTAACCACTCGTTACAGGATCAGGAATATTGAATTCGTTGACGATACTTTTACCATCAATAAGAAGAGGGCTTTCGAGATCGCCCGCGAGATCCGACGGCGCGGCCTTGATATTTTTTGGGGTTTCGGATCAAGAGTGGACACCATAACTGAAAACTTGTTGCACGCGTTCAAGAAAGCAGGATGCACCGTATTTTATTTGGGGATAGAATCTGGCTCACAAAAGATCCTAAACATACTGAAAAAAAGGATAACTCTGGATCAGGTCAAACAGGCCATAAACTGGTCTAAAAATGCCAAGATCGAAACGATCGGATCATTCATAATTGGGACGCCAGGTGAGACGAAGGATGACGTACTGCGAACCATAAATTTTGCCAAGAACTGTGGCGTTGATTTCGCGCAATTTACCATCATGACACCTTTCCCAGGTACTGAAGTTTACGAGTATGCAAAGAAAAATGGGCTGCTAGTCACGGAGGACTGGTCTAAATACACGACATTAAAGCCATTAATTCAGACAAAGGAGCTTACGGCAGACGAGGTCTCGCGACTGAACTCGTTAGCCTACAGGTCATTCTACCTGCGCGTCGGCTTCTTCCTCAAGCAAATCCAGATGAGGAGAGTCCAGTTACTGTTCCCCATCATTAAAAGATACATTCTGAGAGGTAAAAAGACTACCCGCCGATTGCCTTGATTATCTCGTCCTTCGCGTCTCTGCTTATTGCTTTGACGTATGCGCTTATGGTTTTTTGGGTCTTTAGCCCAAGAATCTTCTTGCAAAGTGATGGATCCTTTATCGTCTCGACTATCCTCAAGGAATATGCTTTTCTCCAATCCTCGATCCTGAGCTTGGAGCCAAGTATCTGCTCAGTGTAGCAATAATTGATGTTCAGCGCCTGCCTCCTTGAGATCCTGAAGACCTTTTCATCGTCTCCCTTTCCTTTTACGTAGTCTTTCAGATGCGGCAGGAGCCACGGCATGACGACGACTTGCATGGCCGTGCCGTTTCGATTGATCGAGATGACACCGTTCTGAAGGTCGAGATCGCGTTTGCGCAACTTGAGGAGCTCCGAAGTCTTCAAACCCGATGTGGGGTACATTGAAAGTATGAGGAAGTCCCTCAAAGAGATCTCTTTCTTCCTGAAAAGCGATCTCACTTTTTCGAGGAACTCTTCGACTTCAGACCAGGCAGGCGTCCTTTCAACCATGGCTACCCATCAATCCCATCATTTCTTATCAATCTTTATGGCATCAGAGACCTCTTTTACCCTGTCTCCGATTGAAAAGTCAAGGTATATCTTGACGGTTTCGAGCCTTGTGTGGCCAATCAGCCTTCTGCAGAGCTCGACGTCGCGCGTTTTTTCCAGGATCCTGATCGCGTAGGCGTGCCTAAACGCATGGTTCCGCATCCGCTTGCCGAGTATCATTTCGGAATACTTGTGCGTTATGTTAAGGACTTGCCTCCTGCTGAGGTCAAAGACCCTCTCGTCATTTTGCTTGTCTTTCATGTACTCAAGTAAGAAGGGCTTCAAGTCGCTGCTCAAAACAGTCTGTCGGAGGTAATCCCCCTTTTTTTTGAGTTGCTGGATTGTTAAGATGTTTGCCTCATAATTGAAGTCCGATCTCTTCAACAACAGCAATTCTGACGTCCTCATGCCGGTAGTGGCCAACAGCCCAATTATGCACAGATCCCTCAATGGCGCCTGACCTTGCCTCACCATCCTGATCATCGATGATATGATCCGCTCAACATCGTTCCATGATGGCACGTCCTTAAGGTAGAGGCGCTGTTCAGACGTCATTTCGCATCACATCTGAGTATTGCAAAATTGGTATTTAAGTCAAAGGATGATAACAAGATCCATCTCTTCTTCAATCTTCTTCAGGAGGGCCGCCTCCCTTTCAGATATGCCGCTTCCTTTGTCGTTGAGGAGCACCTTGCCTGAATACGCATTAAGAATGCATGTTTCCGCCTCATTCATGGCATTCATGATCAATCGGAGATCGCCCGCATGGAGGAAGATCGTTAGGTCGTTTATGACAAGGATCGGCGTCTTCCTCTCCAAGAAGCATTTGATGAGGGTGCCAATTTTAATTGCGTTCGAATTTGCAATTTCAAGCACCTCTTTTTTGGTCCTTCCATGAATTCGCGGGGGGGCTATTTCATTGTCCGTCAGATATCGCAAACTCGGGAAAACAGATTTGATCTTCATTTTCCCTCCGATTTGCCTCCCACCAAAAAAAGTCATTTCTGGCGCCATGTCGATTACGGTCGTGTCGTCGATCAGCCCCATCTTGACGGCTTGGAGGAGCAGGCCCTCCGTGTACTGGGTCTTGCCGGCACCAACATCTCCCTTTATCAGGGCTTTTTTGCCGATCAAGTCCTCAATTTTGCATACTTTCAAGCATGCCCCTCCTCTTCAAGGCAATCAGAACAAGGTATCCCAATATTGAGCCGGGGATGCTGCTCATGAGGAAAAATATTGTGAAGAGCGCCCATTGAGCCGATATGCCAAGAAACGGAGGGAGCGGCCCCGCTCCGATCACTGGGGCCACAAAAAACGCGCTGATAAGCGCCCCAAACGCTGTTCCTAGGGGCTCGACGAGGGATATGGCGGGCCGCTTAACTAAATACCTGCAGACAAAGCCGACCACCAGAGCACCAGGCACGCCGCCGAATATCGCAAAGACGGTGCCCGTTCCTATGCCTATCCTGAGGATTCCTATGGCCAAAGCAATCCCCCCCGCATAAAAAGGGCCGAGTAAAAACCCTGCAATCCCGTTTATCATGTGTTGGAAAGGGAAGACCTTTGTCGGTCCTATTGGTATTGCCCCTGGATAGGCGGATAGGATTACGCCAAGCGCGATCATAATTGCGGAAATTGCGATCCTTATGGATGCCTTATTTCCAGAACTCTTCTTTCCTGCCTCTTTCTTTTCTAAACGATCCATATTCAATCCCTACGCCGGCATTACCCAGTTCAGGTTCAAAGGGTCGACAGCAATACAGCCGTCCTCTCAGCCAGATCTCTGTCCAGCTCCCCATTGCTTCAGGATTAATAATCGCACCCTTGATATAAGAATTTTCTAAAAAGGGGAAAAGAATAATGCTCAGATTACAGTTATTTATATCTAACTATAACGGTTAAAAACATCTACAAATTTTTTTAAATGTATTACACATAATGCAAAGCTCCACTTTTATGTGTTAAATCGTTTGAAAAATGAACGCTCTCCAGCCTCACCATCAAAAATCGGTGAAAGTATCTGCGCTATTTCTCTGGCAGCATTATTTCATTTAATAAAAAGTAAATTATAAAAAATGAATAAGAATGATATACTTAAATAATTGCCTAATGTGTTGTATTTTTTATGTTTTTTTATAGCCATTTCCATCTTGGTCTTCGCTTATTTCCCAAAATGAGGTATTTTGGGAAATGATGTAACATCGGGATCGCAGATTTTTTTCTCATTTTTTATATTATTATGGAAAAATTGAGAAACAAGCATAACACGGAGCGCAGGCGCACTACCTGGCTAGCAAAAATGTAACTAGAAGATGCTGAATGCGGTCACTGTACATTTCAATTCGGACTTGATATGGCCTAAAAAACTTGGTTGGTCGGTGCCTTCAGAGTTGGCTCATCTTGAATAATTTAATGTAAATTAGTTTACAATTGAGTTAAGAAGCTAGACATCTTGGATAATGTTATTGGTAGTTGTTACCTTAACTTTTGCATGAAATGCATAATTATTTAATATATGCAAATTAACGTCATATATAGTGGTTTAGGTTGTGGAGACAAATTTTGCCTGCATTGAAATTAAAAGGTGATTTTGAAACCACTGTAATGGGGACTGTAAAATGGCAAGTCGATTTTTACCATAAAGGTCCACCGCCTATCGCAATAGCCGAGTTAAAAAAAACAAAGAGTGATCCATTCAGGGAGCTTTTGAAGCTAATAGACATAAAGGCGTCTTACGATGCAAGATGCATAATGATCTCTGCCAAAGAGAGGGTCGACGAAGACCTCCTTTCCCTTGCGACTAAGTATGGGATATATGTTGCTTTGGAAGGCGACCAACAATCATTGGCTAAAGCCCTGAGTGGCGGTGACGTTCCCGAGGTGAATTCTGCTGCTAGAGAATCAATCATTCAGATCAACTGCAGAAAGCTTTCCAAAGAATGCCGATCGGGAATAGAAGCATTGTTACAAAATAATGCTTTAACATATAAAGAAATTTTATCAGAACTTAAATACAAATATGATAAAAAAATTATTTATAATCAACTAAGGTATCTTCTTACCAAAAACAAGATAATTCTTTTGGGAAGGACTTCTTTAGGCGAAGGCATCTATGGCTATCCTCGGAAAGCATACCCAATTCGAATTGACATGTCAAAGGCTTCCAAAGCGAATTACCTTTCGGAGAAGGTCCTGTCCCTGCTTGATGCAGCTTCAGCACCCATAAGCACTGAAGATATGGCTGTAAGGCTGCAATGCAGCAGGCATATGGTAAGGGCAATAATCAGAAACCTTTCAAAAGAAAATCAGGTTTTGAAGAAGGGCGGAGGGTGGGTCGTCTTAAAGTATCCGCCAAATCGCAAATGACTCCGCTTATGGTGCCAATTTTCAATAAATAATTGATTCATAATGAAAAGTATTATAATAAGATAAAATATACAACTCTAAAGAAAGGGGAACGCCACCTTGCAAATGCCGATCCACCTGGCAGATCACTATTATGATCCTAACAAGAAGTATTGTGGGCTATATATTGTGGCGAAGATGGAACTGCCGGCTTTTGGCCCGACAACGGAACTGATCAGAATCTTCGACAAGAGGGCGATTCCTCTGCTCACGATCAATTCCCACACCAAAGATGGCAACGTGTACAACTTCCTCATGGTGGATCTCACAGACAAGGAAGGCGTAAAAGAAGAAATCATTGAAGAGATAAAAACGGTCTTTGCAAACCATTTGGTGTATTTCCGGTGCATTGACACAGGAATCAAGGGCTTCATTTACAACATCAACGGGTTCCCGCTCGTCTTCAACTTCTCGAACAATTACTCTCAGGCGGCAGCATTGACCGCCTCAACATGGAAGACGCTGATAATGGGCATCGTCAAGCGCTATGGCGTCGGCGCCTCCGTGATTCTCTGGTATATGGGCAATGATGCCGGTGAAGGGAAAGCGCGAATAATGATGGGGCTTCAAGGCCTGAACAATGTTGAAATGGTGAAGATAGGTCTTGCGAGGCTGCAGAGCCTTGGATGGGGTCGATTCGACCTCATAGAATGTGATGAACTCGGGAAAAGGGTAGTAATAAGGGTGTTTGACAGTTTTGAAGAGATGATCACCAAAGAGCTGCTTGACTACCAGAACAGCTTCCTGAAGGGCTTCCTTGTCGGACTGATAAGCACAATATTTGGCAAGGCCTGCCGAGGGATAGAGGTAAAGTGCGTCAACAAGGGCGATCCCTACTGCGAGTTCCTCCTTCGCTAGACAAGAGGGTTTGGCGAGTTCCCTTCTGAATATGGAAGGTTCGCCACTTTTATCACCGTCTTCATGGGCGTCTTTTTGATCTTTTCCAATACGATTTCCCTGCCTTTTTGGCTCAAGGCAAAGACGGGAATGGATGCCCCTGCTTGCATCAATGCCGCCTTCCCCCCAAGCTCACGGATCCATTTGGATGCGCAGCCTGAAACAATGTCGCAATTGGCTACGAGAACCTCGGCCTCCTGCCTGGAGACGCCGGTAAGGTGCACCCCGATTATTATTGTTTCCGGGAACTTGTCCCTTATCCTCTTAGCTGAGTCGCCATCAGCCACCGTAACTGCTACCCTCCTGAATCCGCGACAAAGCGCTAGCTCTGTCCCGCTGTATTGGTCAATTTTAGCGCTCGATCTGTCTAGGACGGTGCCTCCTTTAGCCTCAATCGCGTCCATCACTTCTCTTATTGGCGATGTCGAAACAATGCCGGACATCCTTCCGCCAATCCCCTGCACTAGGTCGGGCTCGTTCACAATTACTGTCCCAGCCCCGTCACAGACAATCACCGCAGCATCAATCATTTTGATCTCCAGGGCGTTGCTGATCAGCTCAGAAGCTCCAAACAAAACGAAATCGGACTTCTCAACCAGCTTTCGGTCCTTGGTGAACATCCCAATTTCCGAGATCCTGTTCTCGATATTCTCTCTTACTGCCTCGGGGTGAATCCTCCCGACCGGCTTCCTGAAGCGCTTCGCAAGAGGGCATTCCGATATCATCGGTAGTCCGACCTCGATTACCTTCCCGTCCCTGATGATTACTTTGGAGCGCCCTAGCGCCTCGATTACGTGCTCGTCGTGCACCTTCATCATGAAGACCAAATCCAATTGAGGCGTGGCATGCTTAATTCTTTGTCGCTGCCCCCAAAAGCTTAATGACAGCACGTCATATGTTATTATTGCCGATGAAGATAGTCATGCAAACAGATGGGAAGATGATGGCCCCTAGGGTATCTGAGGCATTTGTTTATAATTCCATACTCGTAAATGACGAATTATTGTAAAAATCGCACTTTAAATGTGCCACTCTTTTTTCATAAAATGAAGATATTATTTGTCAAGATGCTGCTTTAGTCTTTGCCAAATCAATTTAAGGATATAAAATTAGGTCGTTTAAACTTGCCTTTTTGATTCCGTTCCATTCTTGATGAGATATCTTATCACATAATCCATGGTCTTTCTGCGGTGATCTTGGCTGTCTTGGAACCTGAGCTGCTTTTGCAGCTCCAGAAGGCGGATATATGTGTCCTCTTTCACTCGTATGAGGAACGTGCGCTCTGGCATTTAAAAACACCAAAAAAAGATTAGAGAAGAGAGTACATAAGGATTAGGGCGAGGAAGAGTATCGAGATTGTGTTCATGACTTTTATCAATGGGTTTATCGCTGGCCCTGCTGTGTCCTTGAATGGATCCCCCACTGTGTCTCCGACGACCGCTGCTGCGTGAGCAGGGCTCCTCTTGCCTCCAAAGTTCCCAAGTTCGATGTATTTCTTAGCGTTGTCCCAGACCGCCCCTCCAGTAGTCATGAGAAGCGCTAAAAGAAGACCAGACAAGATGACGCCCATGAGCATTCCGCCAAGTGCCCGTTCGTTGAGCAGGAGCCCGACAAGGAGAGGTGCCATTATCGCGATTATTGCAGGAATCGCCATCTCCTTCAGAGCTGCTTTTGTGACAATGTCGACCGCTTTTCCATAATCTGGCTTAGCTGTCCCCTCCATTATGCCCTTAATCTCTCTGAACTGCCTTCTGACCTCCTCGACTATCTGGAATGCCGCTCTACCGACGGCTGACATCAGGTAAGATGCGAACAGGAACGGGACTGCCGCTCCCAGGAGTAGGCCGACAAGTACGAGCGGATCTTCGAGCGAAAGGACAAATGCAGATTGCGTCCTGATCACTATCTCATCCTTGTACGCGGCAAAGAGGGAAAGCGCCGCAAGCGCCGCAGATCCGATTGCGTATCCCTTTGTGACTGCTTTCGTCGTGTTGCCAACCGCATCAAGAGGGTCCGTCACATCCCTGACTTCTTGAGGGAGCCCAGCCATCTCTGCGATGCCTCCCGCATTGTCCGTTATCGGACCATATGCATCAATGGAAACTATCATTCCTGTCGTAGATAGCATGGCTGCAGCCGCTATGGAAATGCCAAAGACGCCGAGCTCAGGCGTTTCGCCTCCACCCGCTGCGAAGTATGATACAAGTATCCCTATCACAATCACTATCACAGGAAGGAAAGTGCTTCTCATCCCGACACCTAGGCCTGAAATGATGTTAGTCCCAGCCCCGGTCTGGGATGACGTCGAGACCGATATGACTGGCGAGTGGCTGTAAGAAGTGAAATAATCGGTAATCAAGACCATGCAAGCCATCACCGCAAGCCCAACGAGCGAAGCGATAAAAGTCCCAGTATTGCCGTTCATGAAATAGTAGTTGACGACATAAAACCCAATTGCTGACACGACCGTTGTGACAATAAGGCCCTTGTAGAGCGCATTCATTATCTTGTTGTCTTTGCCAAGCCTGACGAAAAACGAGCCTATCACCGTTCCGAAGATCGCCATCGCCCCAATGATGAGCGGAAGCAGTATGCCGTTCGTGCCGAATATCGGGAAGACCACTGGCGAGGATGCTAGAAGCATGGCTGCCAAGGCCGTCACCACGTATGTCTCAAAGAGATCTGCCCCCATGCCTGCGCAGTCGCCAACCGCATCGCCAACGTTATCTGCGATCACTGCGGGGTTCCTTGGGTCGTCTTCGGGTATCCCCTTTTCCACTTTGCCGACCAGGTCGGCGCCCACATCGGCAGCTTTAGTGTATATGCCGCCGCCAACCCTTGCGAAGAGACTTACGAGGCAGGCGCCAAACCCAAAGCCAACAAGGAGCCTTGCGTCATTGAAAAGGATGTAGAACGCACTGAGTCCGAGTAGCGCAAGGCCGACGATCGAGAAACCTGAAACGGCTCCGCCCTTGAAAGCGAGCGAAAGCGCCGGCTTTAACCCTTGCTTTGCCTTCTGCGCGACCCTTACGTTACCTTGGGTCGTCATGTTCATGCCAACGTAGCCTGCCAGGGCGGAGAGCGATGCGCCAACGATAAAGCCGAGCGCTGACTGCCAGTTGATGGCCAACGCGATCAGAGCAGTTATGGCAATTGCAAACGCGAAGACTGTTTTGTACTGCCTGTTGAGGTAGGCCTTGCCCCCCTCCCTTATCGCCTTCGCTATGGTCTTCATTCGCTCGTCCCCTTCGTCTTCCTTAAGCACGCTCATGCCAAGATAGCCCGCATAAGCGAGCGCAATTCCCCCTGCGACAATCGGAAGTAACGTGATCAATTCCATGTCCAGCATCTCCATTAGTCTTGAGAGAATTCCGCGGTTGTATTTAAGCGATTCTGATTGCTGGGTTCAAGAAAAAAAGGAGAGGATACTTTCAGACTTCAATCAGGTTAACTTCGCACTCCCCGTCTTTAAGGCGTATTGATATCCTCTTCTTCCAGTTCTCGGATTGCTCTGGGAAATCTGTCCTGTAATGGGATCCCCTGCTCTCCTCGCGGATCATGGCGGAGATCGCTATTGCTTCCGCCGTGTCGATCATCATTGGCAGGAGCAATTTCTCGACCGGATCCGCGGAAGCTGGTATCGCCTCCCGTATTGCGTTGAATGCCACGAGCGCTTTCTCTGTTCCTTCCTTCGTCCGCAGGAGCCCGACCTTCTCCCACATTAGCTGCTGCACCTCGCTCCTCAGCTTCTGCGCGCTGACCTCTCCCTCGGAACTCAGGGATGCTGATAATTCTTCGCAGGCTTTCTTGAATGGCTCTTTGCTCCCAGCTTCTGTAGCGCTGCAGTCCATTGAAGCCGCCATGCCTGACCTGAAACCAAACGCTACTGCAGCAGCAAAGGCGTTCCCGCCAATCCTGTTGGCTCCATGGGGGCCGCCGACTGCCTCTCCTGCGGCGTAGAGCCCAGGGACGCATGTGCAGCAATCCTTGCCCACCCTGACGCCTCCCATTATGTAGTGGGCATAGGGGGAGACCCCAAACGGTCTCTCCTTTACAGGCACCCTTTTGGATTCTAGGTCACGCAGCGCATTGGCGAGTATCATGTTTGATTTGATAAGCTCCTCCTTTATCCCCCTGCAGTCGAAGTACACCTTTCTCTCTGTTTTTCCGCTGAGCATCTCCTTCGCGAGAAGTATCGAGAACATGTCCCTTGTCAATTTGAATGGCTCGTCTATCTTGTTCTTTTTGAAGACGGATACACCATCCTCGTCGAGGACGTCGCCGCCGTTCCTGAGTAGAGGCGGATAGTCCACAAAGATCTTCGGAAGCCCATCCTCGTAGACCATGACTGGGTAGAACTGGACGAACTCCATGTCCACCAGCTCGGCCCCCGCCTTTAGCGCAAGGCTACAGCCATATCCCGTGGATCCGATTGGCATGAGCGTCCGAGGGTAGAGCTCGCCCGGTCCACCGGTAGCAAGTATTGTGGACTTTGCGGATATCGTCACAATCTCCTTAGTATCAATCTTGTAGCCGACTGCTCCGACAACCCTCTCCCCGTCTTTCACAAGTGAGGTTATCAGGGTCCTTTCAAGGCACCTGCAGCCAAGCCCAAGGGCAGCGTTTTTAAGCAAATTTTGGAGCCTTATGCCCTTCCCCTTCATGTAATATGCCCTTGACTTGGAATGACCTGGGATGAACGCCGGGCGTGGCTCTCCGCCCTCGAACTCAATCCCAAGATCGACAAGCCGGCTGAAGTACTTGGATATGTCGTTGACCATTATCCTTGCGAGCGACCTGTCGTTCACATAGCAGCCGCCCTTCAAGGTGTCCTGGTAATGGATCTCAGTGCTGTCTTCAGGATCCTTATGCGGCGTGACTGCAGAGATTATGCCTGCTGCCATTGATGTTGTGGTAGCTGCGCCCAGCAACGTCTTCGTCACTATCAGTGTCTTTGAGAGGTCTGAGGCGGACGCTATCGCTGCGCAAAGCCCAGCGAGACCGCCTCCCACAATTAGAACGTCTGTTTCTTCAGATATCAATCATAATCACCCATGACTTTAATACACATTGCCTGCGTCCGCCCTCACCCTCCGAACGGCGGTAGGCCAACCATGATGTCTGCACCCTCTTCCAGCTCGCGGCTCATGTCAGAGGAAGAGAGCAGCTCGCCATTGAGCGTCATTATTATCGCCTGGCCCATCTCGGCTGATGGGTCAAGGAGCGGCTTCATCTTCTCGCCATACTTTTCCATCAGGATCTTAATCAGACCATCGACAGTCGTATGGGGAGGGACCTCAATCTCCTCTTCCTTCTTCCCCGTTGCATCCCTCAGGAGCGAGAGGTAAGACACCCTGACTCTCAACAGACACACCTGAAATAGAAAGGCGGGTATGTTTTATTAAGCTGATCTCTTACGGACGCGGGCGGAACGCTCACTCCTCTTTCTTGAGCCTCCCTTTCAGCTTCTCGAATACTTGCGGCAAAGTGGTGTATTCCATCTCCTCAGGCCCTAAGCGCTCAGGCATGAATGGGCCATGCCTGCGCATATAGTCGGCTATCTCACAAGCCTTAGCGCGGGTCATGTCGAAAGCCGGGTCGTCGAAGAGGTCCGCCGGGCCGGTAAGCATGCTGTTCTTGACCTGGAACCCCCACGCTATGATCCTTGGGGGGCCATCAAAGCGGGTGCACCTCGCGTTTTTCTGGGCGACAGGCATAAGCGGCCCGTAATGGGATCCCCGCATCCAGCCAGCGACCAGATGTGGGAAGGCAAACGGCTCAAGGACCTCGCCGACAGCAGGTAGGCCGTGCTGAGCCCTGACGATGCATACCGGGTCGTCCTTCCCGACATACCTGCCTGCGATGAGCGAGAGCTTTGTGATACTGACCTTTGCTGCGATTATGCCATCACTCTTCCGCTTGATGCTCTTCAGGATATAGCGGCCTGTGGTCCCGATTAGTGCAAGGAGGTCGTATGATTCTTCGGGGGTATTGAGCTCGACAGACGTCCCTTCATGGACATCGAGGACTTGGAATGAAAAGCCTCCGTGCATGTTTGGATCGATCACAAGCCCTGCGGAAGAGAATGGGTCAGCAAACATCCGGTAAAGCGGAAGGTTGAATGCCCCCGGCTCTGTCTTGTCTGCCATGAACACTACTACGGGCTCTCCCGCCCTCTCCTCGAATTCCATCTCCGCAAATCCTGGCCCCATGCCCTTGAGGTTGCCTGAGTAGGCGTCGCAGAGGAGGTCTTGGCCAGCTGCATAGAGCCCAAGCGCCTTTGCAGATTCGGCTGCCTTGCAGAATGTGCTCCAAGCGAGCTTGTGGACTTCATCATTGTCCTCGCCACGCGAGTGCGTCATTATGAGCTCAAGGTCATCCCCGCAGTTCGTGACCCTGTAATCCTTTATGATGCCTGTCTCTTTTGCAACCCTCAACGATTCTTCAGCTATTTTGATCTGATCAGGATGTACGACGTTGTGCCCTGCTAGGGAGCCGACGTCTGCTTTAATCACGCTGAGCGTGGTCTTGACCAAATTAAACACCGTTTATAGTTTGTCGTTTTGGCTAAAAATAGTTTCGCATATGCTGTGACATATTTTAAATATTATGACATTCATCTTTGATTATTGTGATAATGTTTAACGAATATGTGACTAAAAATCAACAATAAAGCATCATTTTGATAGTTAGGATGCCCTCGACCACCCCTCTACTATGTGATATTGATTTACAAAGCAAAAAGAACACTAATCACAAAGATCAGCATTACGTAAAAACCAAGCAATACGAAGACGAGTTCTTTCTTGACTAAAAAGCCTACACTAGAGATGAGGACCCTGAAAACCGGCGTCATGATGAGCAGCGCGATCCCCATGCCGATTAGTCGCTCATCAGTGAAGAGCCCGATCATCATAAGCACTATTGAAGAGATGGCCCCGGCTCTCAATGCAATCGATATTGCTCCCTCAAGCGTCACCATGAGAGGATCCCCCATGCCCTAAGCAAAAGCACCACACCAAAGAAGACCAGCAAAACTGATAGAAACTTCTTCAAAACAGCCGATTCTGTGCGAACCATCGCTTTGGTGCCTATAAAGGCGCCCACCATTACGCCAAGCACGCTTGGCACGGAGAGCTGAAGATCAACCGCGCCCGCACTATAATATACAGCAGCACTGGCTGCAGCCGTCAACCCGACCATGAAATTGCTTGTCGCAGCAGCCGCTTTCATTGGTATTTTCATGACTGCGTTCATTATTGGGACAAGAAGAACGCCCCCGCCTATCCCGATTATCCCCGAGATTATACCGCCTGCAAGGCTTGAGGCGAAGCCTATGCCCAACCTCTCTATCCGATACCGCACATGCTGGTTGCACGCCATGTCGTAGAACTCGCCCCCCAGCCTGTCGTTTTGGGCGTTGCAAGGTTCAGAGCGCCGCCTCCGAAGGACTGCCCAGGACGTGTAGAAGAGGACTACGCCTAGCAGCGCCTGTATTGCCTGAGGAGGGAGGGCAAAACCAACAAACGCACCCATCACTGCCCCAGTCACAGTGAATGTCTCCATGGACATGGCTAGCCTCAGGTTGGTCAGCCCCTCCTTGATGTAGAAACTTCCTCCTATGCAAGAGCTCCCCACTACTGCGATGAGGCTCAGGGCCACGGCCTGATGTGCAGGCAAATTGAGCGCGAGCAAATAGAAGAGGATCATGAATACCCCTCCGCCAAGCCCAAGCATTGCCCCAATCATGCCTGCAAATACTGCGAACCCCATGGTGCCAAGCAGCAACAGCCACTCCATCTTCAAACCACTCTTTTACGCCATTATCTTCTGAAGCCAGGTATATTAACGATCAGCGACAAAACGCAGGGCACTCTTTTATATGGCATTAAACGTAAGATCGTTCCTGATGCGCTATGGGATCGAATGTTGTGACTAAAGGAGTGCAGAGGGTTCCCCACAGGGCCCTTTTCAAGGCGCTTGGGCTCACAGACGAGGAGCTTGATCGACCAATCATTGGCGTCGCTAACTCATGGAATGAGATAATCCCCGGCCATATCCATCTCGACAGGGTGGGAGACGCGGTGAAGGCGGGCGTCAGGATGGCTGGCGGGACGCCGTTGGAATTCAACACAATAGGCATCTGCGATGGAATCGCTATGGGGCACGAGGGTATGCGGAGCCCCCTTGTGAGCAGAGAAATCATAGCGGATTCTATTGAAGTGGTCGGAAACGCTTATTCTTTTGATGGCATGGTCTTTGTGACGAGCTGCGACAAGATAGAGCCAGGCATGGTGATGGGGGCGCTCCGCCTCAATATCCCGTCAATATTCATCACAGGTGGACCCATGATGTGCGGGTTGCGGAGGGGCAAGAGGCTCACTCTCGACAAGACTTTCGAGAGCGTAGGCGCCTTCCTCAATGGCAAGATGAGCGAGGATGAACTGAAAGAAGTCGAGGAATTCTCTTGCCCTGGCGCGGGCTCTTGCGCGGGGATGTACACTGCAAACACCATGGCATGCATGATAGAGGCATTAGGGCTGTCGTTGCCAGGCAGCGGCACAATCCCTGCGGTCGACGCCAGGAGGATCAGGCTTGCCAAGCATACCGGAATGAAGATCATGGAGCTGGTGAATCGATCCATAAGGCCAAAGGACATAATCACCGCCGATTCGATCAGGAATGCCATAGCTGTCGACGTTACGATGGGCGGCTCATCCAATGCGATATTGCACCTGATGGCAATAGCGAACGAGTCGGGCATCGATTTAGATCTTGAAGTCTTTGATGAAATAAGCAGGAAGGTGCCTCAGCTTGTTGGGATGATGCCAGGGGGAGACGTCGCCGTGGAGGATCTGGACAGGGCAGGCGGCGTGCAGGCGCTTATGAAGCGGCTAAGGGAGGGCGGGCACATCAATACAGAGGTAATCACAGTCACAGGTAAAACAGTGGGCGAAAACGTTGTGAATGCCGAGGCGATCGGGACCACGATTAGGAAGTTATCTGACCCCATCAGGCCTTGCGGAACATTGGCAATTTTGAAGGGGAACCTCGCTCCTGATGGTGCCGTGATAAAGACGGCGGGGCTTAAGATGACACATTATGCCGGGAACGCCGTTGTTTTTGACTGCGAAGAAGAGGGGGTAAAGGCGGCTTCTGAGGGCAGGATAAAGAAAGGGCAAGTTGTGGTCATAAGGTATGAGGGGCCGAAAGGCGGACCAGGCATGAGGGAGATGCTCCAGCTAACTTCAATGCTCGTCGGCATTGGTTTGGGCGAGGATGTAGCGCTAGTGACGGACGGACGGTTCTCGGGAGCAACGCATGGAATGATGATCGGGCACGTCTCGCCTGAAGCGGCTGTGGGCGGCCCAATCGCCGCTGTGAAAGACGGGGACAAGATAACCATCGATATTGAGAAGAGATCAATAAAAGTCGAGATCAGCGATGGGGAGATTGCCAAGAGGCTCTCCAAATGGAGGGAGCCGGCGCCCAAATACTCGAGAGGCGCCTTTTATAAGTACTCCAAGATGGTGACCTCCGCCTCCACTGGCGCTGTGCTTAGATGAAGCCGCCTCGCTCAACGTCACTCGTGCCTGAGCGCAACCACCGGATCCATCTTCGAAGCGCGCGTTGCAGGGTAGAAGCCGGCCAACAGGCTAACTGAGATCCCAAACACGAGCACCAGCAGCACTATTTCTGGCCTTATTATCGGAGCGTAGGTTAGGAAGCTGCCCATTCCACCAACACCCGAATATTGACCAGCCATCTGGGTTGAGGTCCCTGTGCTGACGCTGTATGCGCTCGTCAGTACGATCGGTATGATGTATGAAAGAACCGTGCCAAGCGCAATCCCAAGGACGCCCCCAACCACCCCCATGATCGTTGCCTCGGAGAGGAAGATGCCGAGTATGTTCCTCCTCTTGAAGCCGAGCGCCTTGAGGACGCCTATTTCCTTGGTCCTCTCTATGACTGAGACGAACATGATGTTCATGATTCCGAGCCCTGCCACGAGGAGAGATATTGCAGCTATCGCCCCGAGTAGGATGGTCAGCTGGCTTATTATCGACGAGACTATTTGCGTTATCTGCTTTACTGTAAAGTATGTGATGCTTGTGCCATAAGTCGCCCTTATGTTCCTCACGACCGATTCGACGGTGTCTGGGCTGCTGGCTTTAACGAATAGGGTGGTGTAGCCCGTCTGCCCCAGCAGCGTCGTAGCGCTCTTGATGGACACGAAGACGCTGTCGTCCACAGAGACGAGCGATGAGGATCCATATTGCTCAAAGGCCCCCACGACGTTCATCTGCTTTTTGATCGGGTTTACGAAGCCTATGCCTACTGTGGCGCTCTGCCCAACGTTGACCAAGGGCACGGTCAGGTCTTGGGGATAGCGCACGTTGCAGCCGACGACCATTTCGGAGTAGCTAACTTGTTGGTACATCCTGCCCTCTTCGAAAGTCACGCCCTCAAGTATGATCTGGAATTGTGCAGGATCTACCCCCACAAGGGTATACGATTTCGAGGTTCCTGCCCCATAAACCCTGATGTTCGACATGATTACTGGGACGACGTAATCGACGTTAGGCATCTGCAATATCCTGTTGACGTCCGAATCGGTTAGCGTGGTTGTGATGGACGACGGGCGAACTATGATGCTTGTTGGGCCGAGCTTGTTTATCTCGGCTACTATGCTCACCTGTATGCCGTCGGTCTGGGAGACCAGCGCGATCACTGCAGCTGTCCCGACCATTATCCCCAATATGGTCAGGGCTGCCCTGAGTTTACGCTGGCGAATGCCCCTGATGCCCCACTTCAGGGTGTCTGAAGTCTTCATGCTGATGACCTGCTGTTCCTGTAGTGCCTGAATATGAAGATCGCGATAATCAGCCCGGCAACCACCACTATGTATGGCCAGAAGGCGATGATCAAGTTGAGGTAGCCAGAGGTCTGAGTCGGTGTTGTTGTTGAAGTGGTGTTGGCTACCCTTATGGTTATGGGTATCTCAAGTGTCCCGTTGAGTTTCTGGCCGAGCGTATCCTTGTAAGTGTAGAATGCTTCGACGGAGTAGGTGCCGTTGGAGACATCGCCGGCTATGTAGCTGATCGTGAATGACGAGGGGACATTCACCGCCACGTCGCCAAGGAATATCTTGGCGTCTGAGGCGGGTACTAGTTGCCCATTTGCTCTGGGGGTCACTATCATGCTTGTAGCGGTTGATGTGCCGAGGTTGATGAGGTTCACGCTGAGTGAGAACGATTTGCCTGGCGTTATGTAGATGGGGAACGTTGACGTCTCAAGGATCTCGAAGTCTATCGCCCCGCGGATGATTACGCCTATGCTCTTAGTCTCCTGGTGCGCCTTCCCGAAGATATCCGTGTAAGATGCGCCAACACTGAAGGCCGCCATCGATCCTGAAGATGAAGGCGAGACGTACACGCTCACAGGTATTGAGCGCTCCTCCCCTGGCGCCATGTTGCCGATGAACCATGAGCCATCTTCGCCTATGAGTATGAATGAAGATGAGGATCCAGACGGTATTGAGAACGATGATCCCTGCGAAGACATGTAAGACGATGAGGAGGAGATCGACGCGCCGGGCATGCCGATCTGGACGGTCACGCCTTCGGCAGTTGTGTTGTAGGTATTCCTGACCGAGATAGTGAAGTTATTTATCTCTCCCGCTTTGAGGTTCTGGGTAGAGATCTCGAATTGGAAGACGCTGGCGGGCAAGGTCGTAGTCAGCACTCTGGCGGCCGCATACCTGCTGTCCTCAACAAAAGTCAGGTTATCCGTATAGCTGATCGTGACGGGGAAGAGGTAAAGCGACCCCATAGATCCAGACGATGCATAGATCGTTACAGGGAGAGAGATGCTCTGACCTTTCTTTATTGAATCAACGGTCCATTTCCCTTCTCCCCCGACGATCATGAACTGAGACGAGCTTGAGGAGAGCCCCCCGACAGACGTCGTAAGGCCAGGGATTATCGATTCGCCAGACTGCTGTGTTGATGCACCCGGCATCTCCAAGAGGATTAGGACGTTGTTGGCATCTCTCTGCCCCATATTGGTCACAATCAGGTAAACAGTGTTGTTCTGCCCCCCTGTGAAGTTGGGGTTCGAGAACGAGGGGTAAAGAGACGGGCCTGTGTTGTCCGAGGCTGCGACGCTGAAACCTATCGAGTGGGTCACTTGTGCAGTCTGGAACGGGCTGCTCCCGTCGTAATTAACATTGAGGCCAATGGTGACTATTGATCCAGCAGCCGAAGGCGAGACGTAGACCGAAACTGTAATGAGCTTTGATGCTTTGGCGGACATCTGGCCTAGGTAAAAGATCCCGTCAGTCCCTAACAATATCATTGAACCGGTGGAGAACATCGATCCCTGGCTCTGGAATGTTACGACGGTATTCGTGGCAGCGGTATCGCCCAGGTTCGATATCGTAAACGTGAGCACATTCTCCTTCCCTGCCACCAGTATCTGGGTATTCACCCTCACGTCAAAATCGACATACGCTGCTGAGACAGGAGATACAGAGGCCAACGGCAATATCGTGATCGCCATCAGTATCAGTATGGCGCATATTTTCTTGCCCCTCAGGTCGGCACCACCTTCGCGGTGCCCTATACAGTAACTATCTCTTTTTTGCAATTTTGGCTTCCTCCCTTTCAATAACACCATCTTTAACATACCATATCCGGTTGCAATACGTCGTCAGCTGCAGGTTATGTGTAACCATAATTACAGTAACTCCTTTATCCTTATTCAGGTTATTCAGGATCTCGATTATCTCAGAGGCTGACTTGGAATCCAAATTCCCCGTCGGCTCGTCCGCCATCAAAATCTGCGGGTTGTTGGTGAGACCGCGCGCAATTGCCACCCTCTGCTGCTGCCCGCCGCTGAGCTCTGTCGGCCTGTTCTTCTCGAAGCCCTTGAGACCGACGACCTCGAGAAGCTCCCGCGCCCGCCTCATTCGGACGCTCTTCGGCAAGCCTGCCGCGATCAGGGGCACCTCCACGTTGTCTATGGCGCTCATGTAGTTCAGCAAGTTGAACGTCTGGAAGACGAAGCCAATCTTCTTGTTGCGCAGCTCCGCGAGCTTGTCCTCGCTCAGCTTTGAGATGTCTATCCCGTCGATGAGGACCGTCCCCTTGGTTGGCTTGTCAAGGGCGCTGAGCACGTTCAGCAACGTCGATTTACCGCTTCCCGATGGTCCTACAATAGCTATGTAGTCCCCCCTCTTTACGGTGAAAGAGACGCCTCGGAGCGCAGGGTATTCGAGTTTCCCCAGCTTGTAGATCTTCCACAGATCTTTTGCGATGATTATGTCAGAATTTACATCTGCCACTTGGATTTTTGCCCCTGTTTTAATCCATATCTTGAAAAGGTTTATTGATGAAGTATTTAAGAATGTCTGTCATCATCCAGGCACCCTTGAAAGGTGCAGAAATTCAATTTTTTGAAGATGCGCTCTCGCACAAAACGGTTTATATGAATGGGGCGCACCCTCTTACACTGAAGCATGGAATAGTGGTGCCGATGGACATCGTCCCTGATGGAAACAGGATCTGGACAACCTCTTTCATTGATCCGACTGCACTGATCAACGGAAAGATAATGTTGGATGGCGACTTCATATATATCGCGCCATTTGTCGAACTCGATTCCCTCTTTGGAGGGATCAGGATAGGTGAGGGTACGAACATACAGGACGGCGCATCACTCAAGGGACCCGCTGAGATCGGCTGCAGCGTCAGCATAGCCCACAAGGCAAGCATATCAAACTCATCGATAGGCAATTTCTGCTTCATCGGGTTCGGCGCAGAGATTAAGAACTCGCGGATTGGCGCCGGAGCTTTCATATCGCATGGTGCTAAGATCGAATCGATGAATGTGCAGGAGGGAGGTTATGTCCCGCCTGGCGGTTCCAGGTGCGAGGGGGAGATAAGCGAGGCATTGAAGGACTTTAAGGAAGAGGTCTTGCACGTCAATTCAGAGCTCGTCATAGGTTATATTGATCTCCTCTATGCTTTCGGGGAAAGGGCGCTCCTTCAGATCGCGCCTTCGCCAAAGACAAGCTGGGCTAAGACTTACCAGTTTCCAGAGGCTGATTCCGTCCGGACCCTCGGCCCCTGCCGGATAATAGGGGGCATCTTTTTTGCTGGTGAGGGCGAGGTTGGTGAGAGGACATCGATAAGGGGGGATGAAGGCTACCCCATCAGATTCGGGAAAGGCGTCAGGATAGGTCAGCGATCGGTGTTCCACTCACTCAAAGGTGCCGGGATCGAAGTTGGAAAGAACGCCTCCATAGGGAATGACACCGTCATACACGGACCGGCAAAGATAGGGAATAATGCGCTTGTCGGAAACAGGTGCATCATATTGAAGAGCACAATCGCGGAGGGGGAAGTCGTTCCGGACGGGAGCGTCATAATAGAGCGCCACGAGAAATGACGCTAGTGCCAAATCCATGATGGAAAAAAATGGTGGGACCTTGGACTGGTTTGAACTGATCATCACTGCGCTCCAATCTTATGGGTATTTCGGGATGTTTCTAGTCGGCGCTGTTGGCAACATGATCCCTTTCCTTCCAGTGCCATTCCTCATCCCCGTCTTCTTGGTCGCTGGCGTTACTGATCCCCTGCCACTAGGGATAGCGGTAGGCTTGGGTGCTACGCTTGGGAAGTGCGTCTCATATGCTGTCGGGAGGGGAGGGGCGGCATTCCTTGGCGAGAAGAAAAAGGAAGAGCTGAAATGCTTCAGCAGGGCGTTGGGGAAATACGGAGATCTGGCGATATTCATCTTCTCCGCATTCCCGCTCCCCGATGACGTCATAGTGATCCCATTCGGAATCGCAAGGTACAACTTCAAGCGCTTCTTTCTGATGCTCTTGGCAGGCAAGCTCTTCCTTGGCCTGCTTGTTTCGTATGCGGGTCATTACTCCTTCGAGATCGCTATCAGTTTCCTCGGTGGCGAGAATCTCCTTGCGGGCGCCCTCATTTCAATCGTCTTGGTCGTTCTGCTGACTGTGTTGATTCTGAAGATAAACTGGATCGATGCTGTCGAGTATACGCAGAACCACGGGTTGTTCGCATACATCAAGCTCATGTTTAAGAAAGCGTTAAGGCGTGTCGGAAGCCTCAACCGCTAGTCGGGGAGCGTGGCGATCCTGTCTGTTCTTAGAAAGGAGTTGATTTAATCGCCTTGAATCGGTCTGGGCGAAAGAAACGGTAGGCAAATGTCGCGGTAAGGGCATATTTTGAAAAACAACTGTTTTAAACACGCTCGTCCAGAAGGGAATTGGTGTCACCCATGAAGGTAACCCTCCTCGCCCATACGCCAGACCCTGAGCGCGTGGCTGCAGCTGCTGCCAGGCAGTGTTATTCCAAACATAGCGCGACAAAGGCTTACAATGACCTTTCAGCCGAGGAGATGAAAAGGCTCCTAAAAATGGTTATTTCGAGCGGGCACCTCTCGGTCCTGGAGCACGCAAGCTTCACTTTCGTCATAGAAGGAATATCAAGGGCATGCAGCCACCAACTCGTCAGGCACAGGATAGCTTCGTACTCACAGCAGAGCCAGAGGTACGTAAAGTTCGACGAGATCGAATTTATCCTGCCAGAGAGCATCTCAAAGCAAGCTGAGGCTCAAAAGGCCTTCGCTGAAGGGCTTGATGCCTGCAGGGAAGCGTACAGGAGGCTGCTCTCGATGGGAATACCGACGGAGGACGCGAGGTACATACTCCCACAAGCATCGCCGACCAAGATCGTGGTGACAATGAACGCACGGAGCTTGATGAATTTCTTCGAGCTGAGGTGCTGCCTGAGGGCGCAATGGGAGATAAGGGAGCTCGCTAGCCAGATGCTCAACCTCGTAAAGGGGGTCGCACCGGCAATCTTCGAGAATTCGGGTCCTGCCTGCATCACAAAGAGAATTTGTCCAGAGAAGCAATATGATTGCCCATTATGGGTAGAGCTGTACAAAAAATGAGGGGTTCATTGCAGCTCATTCTTTCCCTAAGAAAAATGAGCGCAAAATTCGTTAGATGGACGGCTGCAGGATTGCCAGCTTCATTTAATGCCTAGCCGACGTTTCCTGCGCGCCTCGCCTTCAGAATACCTCCTTTTTTCCTCATCCGTCTCAGGCAATAGCCGCGGGACAGCGGTCGGCTTTCCGTTTTCGTCCAAAGCCACCATGGTGGCATACGCAGATGCGGCATGTATGGTGATCCCTGTGCGGGGATTCTCAGCCTCGACGCGGACGCCTATTTCCATCGAGGTGTTTCCGACATAATTGACGGACGCTTTAAGGGTGAGCAGGTCGCCCACGCGCACAGGCTTATGGAAATCCATTCGGTCCATGGAGGCAATAACCACGTTTTTACGGGCGTGGCGCTGCGCAACTGCTGCAGCTATCTCATCGACATACCTGACGATCGCCCCACCAAATACATTCCCAGCGGGATTTGCGTCTGAAGGGAACATCCACCGAGTCGAGACCAATGCGGATTCGCTCACCTTTTTAATGGTTTCCATTGCTGATCACCAGTCTAGCATAACATAGCGCCGAAGCATTATAACTTTTTTGAGACGCATGCCTTTGCATCGTCCAAACCCGTCGGTTGCGATAACATTAAAGGAGGGCAGGAAGAGAGATGCCCAATTGTGCTATTTGGGGGGCACTACAGCTTGCGGGCATCTGAGCAGGTCAGCATCAAAGGGAACATTGAGATCGATGATCCTTATCTGAAGATTGCGGAGATGGTGCTCAATGACATCAAGGATAGGGGAGGCTATGTCGAGTATCCCCAAATCGAAAGCTGGGCACTAGAGAGGGGCATCGGGAAATACACCTTGAGGACGGTCGTAAATGACCTCATTGGGCAGGGGAAGCTCAAGGCGCCTGACGGCTTCTTTGACGATGGGGAGGAGATTGAGCCGCCAGTTCCGAAGGCCGTCACGATGGGCGAAGAGGACAGCGAATCTGTAATCAAGCTGAAAGAGTACTTCAAAACCTATTGGAGCGTAGGCATGCTGAGGCTTTTTGAGGACATGCAGAAAGCAGGCATCGAGGGTGCAAACGAAGCGGTGAAGCAGCTAGTAGAGCGCGGCTACCTGGAGCTCTCTCCAACCGGCGTATTGAACGCGACAAAGAAGCTGTTGGGCGAAGACAAGCAAGACGGCAAAAAGCTCTCAAACTTGGCGAGACTCTAAGCGATTCTGTTTATGAAAAGATATTAAATGCCTCGCGATAACTGTTAAGGGGGTTTTGGTTTGGCAATAACAAGTGACGAAAAAGAAAACAAGATCATAGGCATTTTGGAAGGCACAGCTAAGGTCGGGGAGGTGCTTGCAGGCTTCACGCAGCTAGCCCTCTCTCCGCAAGACCTCACGAGCCCTGTCGCCCTACAAATGGCAATCAGCAGGATTTACGACGCAATGACAAAGACGGTCGAAACCGGTTCGAAGAAGAAATATGTTGCTGAAGTGAGAGTCACCGATTCCATGGGCAACCCAGTGATAATGGCCTTGGACTTGGGGGAGAAGATGCCCATGTTCACAAACAAGGAAGTGAAGGCCCGGGTGATGATCGAGCTGTATGAAGAGATGCAGAACCGCTGACTGACGAGGGGGCGCATTCGCTCAACTTTTTGAACGGCTGTGAAGCGCGCGCCGCAACATTCCCATCGTGCCGTTCCCGATTAGCACGATCACGCTTTGCCCAAGATCTTGGCTCTGAACTCCTTGAGATCCTTTACGATGAAGCGCCCTTTCCTGTAGCCGCTCCTCTCGACCAGATATGATCGCATGCCCGCCCTGCGGGCGCGGACGTAATCAAGCTCGTGGCTATCGCCCACATGGGCCACCTCCTGCGGAAGCGCGCCTATTTTTTCACATGCCAACTTGTACGAATCGACGCTTTTCATCATATTAAAATCGGATACTGTAGAGAAGGCATGTCTGAAGTACCCTTTCAGTGCATCAGTCGTGATCTCGAGGAATAGTCTTGAGGAATTCGAGATCACTATCAGATCGAAATTGTCTTTGAGATCGTCAAGCACGTCCAAGACTTCAGGGAAAAACGTCACTGCTTCCTTGTACTCCCTTAACAGATTTTTTGGGTTGACGTCCAAATGGTATTTCTTGATCCAATAATATATGTCGTACCACTCGAGCCTATTCGGCCCTATTGACTTGTAGTCTGCCAAGAGGATAGATTTCGCGTCTTCTAAAGGGATGCCGAGTCTCTCAGAAGCGAGTTGGGGCATCACTTCGAGCCATATCAGATCAGCAAATGACGACGTTACTAGAGTACCGTCAACGTCAAATGAAATCAATTTGATCCTTTTATCCTGGCGCATGGCATACTACCAACCAAGCACGTGCTCCAGCAATATCCTTATCCCGATGCCGATCAGGACTATGCCTCCAACAGCCTTAATCCGATCGGCTAGGTACCTCGACAATTGAGCGCTTGCCATCAAAGCAAGGGTCGAGAGGGCGAAGCAGATCGTGCCGACCGCAATGGCAGGCACCAGTATTGAGCCGTCTACGAATGACAGGCTCAGACCGACCGCAAGCGAATCAATGCTAGTTGCGATAGAGAGTGCCGTTATGTGCTTATTCGATAAGCCATCGTCTTTTTTCTGATCATGATCGGGTTTGAGCCCCTCATAAATCATTTTTAAGCCAACAATGGAAAGAAGCGCGAATGCTGCCCAGTGATCAAGTGCAGATATGTAGGCGCTTATGCTGCTGCCGGCTGCCCAGCCAATTAACATCATCAATGACTGAAACGCGCCAAAAAAAAGGCCTATCTTTATCGCGTTATACGCCTTTTTTCCAGATATTGTAAGCCCGATCGCCGTCGCAACTGCCATTGAATCAACTGAAAGCGCAACTGATATGGTGGCGATAGTAGCGGCGTCCATATGGTGTCTCCATCATTAAACCAAGGGGCGGAAATAAGTATTTCGTATGGAAAAAAGAGAAGGATTGCCCCTGATTATCTGTCAACAGGGCAGTACTCGACCCACTCCGCCACGATTTTGGCAGCTTCTGGGCCCAAAAGCTGACTGACAAGGGTTATGCCAACATCGAGCGACGAAGATATCCCTGCGCCGGTTATTATGTTCCCTTCAACCACGACTCTCTTCCTCAAGGGTGTCACGCCATACTCTGCAAGCTTGTCGATTACTGTATGGAACGAGGTTGCCTTCTTCCCCTTGAGTACGCCTGCCTCTGCCAGTATGAAGGCGCCAGTGCAAACCGATGCGATCACCTTCCCTTTGTCATAGGCAGCCTTTATGGGCACCAATATGCGCGGGTCCTTCTGCGCCTTGAGCCGACCAGGCCCCCCCGGAACGAAGACAACATCGTAATTTGGAAGTTCAGAGACTGTCTTCTCGGCCAATATCTTCAGGTCATGGTAGCACTTTACATTGCCGACCTCAACGCCGCAAGTCTCGAGCTCGAAATAAGCCTCCTTGAGCATGCCTTCGCGGAAAAGCCTCCTTGTTGCGCCCAACACTTCCCATGTGCCTGCAAGATCAAGTTCTTCAAGGTCCGGGAATACCACTACGCCGACTTTTATTATTCTGACCATAAAAATACCCCGCATATATTTAGCGAATGTTTGCATTATATCATGGTTTTCTAATAAATGTCGCGGTGGCAAAAAATATTACTCGCCAAAGCAAGATTGGAGGTGGGACATATGGCACACAACGAGGAGATCATAAGGATTGATTCTAAGGGGAGAGTAACGATCCCCTCAAGGATAAGGGACGAGCTTGGTATGCAGGAGGGGAGCTATGTTGTCGTACGTTCAAACAAGGATGAAAAATGCGCCATTGTCGGGCTCTTCGCAGGGGCGAAGGCGAGGCTGGTGGAGATGACGCTGAAAATACCAGACAGGCCAGGCGCCTTGGCAAGGGCGGCCAGAGCCCTTAGCGAGCTAAATATCGACTTGATGATGTCGAGCTCCAGGACGCTGAAAAAAGGGGACGTCGCAGAGTGGGTAGTTATAGCGGATGTCTCGGAAGTGAAGCTATCAATCCAGGAAATAAAGGAAAAGATACTCTCGAACAGGTCAGCTGTCTCGGTTGAAATAAGGGAAATGCCTGTCTGATTCGCACGAGGCGATTATTTGGCTGCACATTCCTTGCAGATCAGCTTTTTGAATAGGCCTAGGCGCCTCTTCTCGATTAGGCAATCAGAACAGACCAGCTTGCCGCAGCCAGCGCACGCAGTAGCATGATCCTTGCAGAGATGCGCCCCACAGACTGCGCATATCTCTGTGCAGCCTCTGCATAGCGTTTTTTTGCAGACCTTGCATGCTGATTGTGGCTCGTTGTCGCAGAATCGCTCTCCGCAGATATCGCAACCCCATGAATCTTTTTCGCATACGGTCTCGCCGCAAGCCTTGCATTTAAACACGTGTTCCTTGCAGAAGATTTTGCCGCAAATGGAGCACTTCTTCTGCTCTATGATGCAAGTCTCTTTGTTGCACTTTGCGCACTTAGCCATATGGCTGCCGTAGTGTTCCGCACAGTATTTCTTGCCACAAGTCTCGCAGGTCTTTACATGTTCGCTACAATACGCCTTGCCGTCACAGAGTTCGCAGCTCACAGCGCACTCGCTGCACATCAGCTTCCCGCACTCTGCGCAGGATTTGAGTTTCTCATCAATGCAGAAGAAATTGCCGCAGCTCGGGCACCGCCATGCATGGTCCTCGCACATGTACCTGCTGCACGTTTTGCACGTCTCCAGGTGTTCGTCGCAATAGATTTTCCCACAGGTACAGCAGAAAATTTTTCCATTGCGGCTTTCGACTGATGTGCCGCATTTCGAGCAGGAACCTAGAGACCCCGCGCCGGTCACGCCGTTCCAACTGAAGCTGTAGTCCCTCGTTGATCCCTGGAAAAAGGCACGGAAGGACGCTTCGAATACTGGCACCCATATCAGCTGGAGGGCGTCGATCTCAATCTCACTTGTTTTTGGCTGAAATGTTATCGTTTGTAGAGGAGCATCGATCAGGGACTCCATCTCGCGGCTTGCCGCCTCTAGATCTTTCTTCATGGAATTGTTTAGGGCTACCTCGTCTTTCCTCAGAGCGATTATCTTGTCTTTCAGCTCTGTGATCCTGCCCTCAAGCCGGGTGAGGCGCGATTGCCTCGTCTGTATCTGATTGGATAGCTTGAGGGTGGATCTGCCTTGCCTCTCAGCTGCCGCTTTCTCCTTCTCAATCGCCTTTAGCTCGGCCTCAATCTGTCTTCGGAGGTTCTCAATGCCTTCGAGCTCATCTTTGCTCATCTTTATTTTTGAGCTCACCTCCTTAAGGCGCGATTCGTAGGATGACCTGATCTCAGCAGCCCTTGCCGCCAGTTTTCCATCTGCGATTTCCTTAAGTCTCCGCCTGAAATTCTCAGCAGACTCCCCCGGCTTCGAATGCTCGCCGAGCGAGCCATTCATGAATATTGCCTGGGTGGCTTTTGAGGCGGCGTAAGACTTTAGCCTCCCTTTGGTGTCCTCGATTGTTGACGCGTCGCTTATAGAGGATGAGATCGCTTCGTAATTGCCGCTCCTGCTTGGTGACGGTGACGGGGGATTCTTGATTATGTCGCTGGGCTCAAGCCCGTATGCTGATTCCTGCCGCCAGTCGATGGCCATTGCGGAGGCTCCAGCAGGTATGAGGCGCATGAATCTGTCCTTGAAAGCCAGCGGAGGGCTCTTCCTTACTGAGTTGATAGATACATCGCAGAACAGCGACGGCACGTATGTGAGGCTTGATTTGAGTAGCTCGATCGCATCCATGGACTTGTTCTCTTTGAGATCATTGATTATGGCGCTCTCATCCACCAATATGGGTAAATATAGTGCCGGAAGCGTGTTTGGGATAGCGGGGGGCGCGTCTGGGGCAGGCTGAAGCTTGAGGAGCTTCTGCTTTAGATCAGCCATTCGCCGCTTCATCCTTTCGCGCTCCTTTGGCGAGACATAATCCATTGGGTTGAAGCCAGGCGCCCCGTGCCTCGTCTCTCGCGGTCTTACTTTCACTATCAACGGCACCTTTTCTATCACATCGCCCGTGATGATTGCCTGTCCGGGCTCAAGCCACGTAATCTCGGATTCCCACTCTCTATCCAGGCCGCCGCTTTCAATGGCTATGCGCACATCATTGGGGTCAGTTAACTTGTGTATGAACCAAGTGGCAGAGAGGCTCCTCACGGTCATGTCTAAGAGCTGCGGTCGTTGGGTCAGGACGATCATGTTGGCCCCGAATTTCCTGCCTTCCTGGGAGAACCGCCTGACCGCCTCCAGTGTCGATTTGGCGTTTCTGTCTTCTTGTTTGGTTCGCCCCGCAAAAAGGTGCGCCTCATCGAGGGCCAGGAAAAACGGCGGGATCCGCATCGTCATGACTGCCTCGAGCAACTTGGAGAGGAGCTTGGATACGTGCTTATACTGCGTTGCGATATCAAGGCCACGCAAGTTGATTATCGTGCACTGCATCTGCGCAACTAGATCCTCTGGGCGCGCTTCATCCAGCGCTGAGATGTCTATGTCTGCGCCCTGGTTGAATTCGGATGCCGCGAACTCGAGTATGTTTTCGGCATATCCCCTGGGGGTAACGTGGAAAGCGTCCGGCTTTGATGACGCGGGGACCTTCAAGCTGGAGTATTCACCATGTGCATCTACTATTATCAGGGGTATCCCTTTCTTGATAAGCTCCTCAGCAATGACCCCCATGCTGTATGATTTCCCTGAGCCTGGCTTACCGACTATGAAGATCCTGGTCAGTTTGCTGACAGCAAGCCAGATGTCAACATCGGAATTCCCGAGTTTGCCGACATAAATACCCGCCGCCTCACTTGTTTCCAGGCCAAGGTTCTTCCTGATCACCTCATCCGATGCGATTACCACATCGGCCCCGGGCTTGAAAGGCGTCTTTGGGGACGCCCCGATCACGATGCAAAGGCCTGTCGACTTCTCGCCCACCCTCTTTACTTCTTTGATCATGACCAGGTATCTCTTCCCTTCATGGTTGACTTCAAGATAATCGTTCTTGCCGACTCTTTCATCAGAGATAGTTATGGAGAACCTGTCGGTGCTTGTAATCCCCTCTATATTGCCAATCACAGGCATCTCTGACACAGGCGTGCCCCCGGTATATGAATGGCGCCATGCAGTTAATAACCATTCGTAATCTTTTGGCGTGGCGTCAAAGGGCGATCTTGCTCGACCGATTACGAACCTTAGACTATATTTTTCGAATATAAATTGGAAAAAAAGAGCATAAAGAGCATTAAATATTACGAAAAACTTTATATAGATTGCGAATGTTAGCTACCGGAGGAGCGCCTATGCGTATGGTAAAAATATTGGACACCACGCTCAGAGAGGGGGAACAGACACCGGGCGTCTCGTTCAGCGTTGACGAGAAGGTGGAGATCGCAAGGCGGCTGGACGATGCAAAGTTCCATATGATCGAGGCTGGCCACCCTGCAGTGTCGAAGGATGTTGCTTATGCCATAAAGAGGATAGCGAGTGAGAGGCTCAACGCCGAAGTGCTGGCGCACAGCCGCGCCCTCATCTCTGATGTTGATGCCGTAATAAGTTGTGATGTGGACAGGGCGGCAATCTTCATAGGCGTCACGGAGAAGAAGCTTAGGTCAATGAGGATGACGCCTGAAATGGCGATAGATGCCGCAGTAAAGGCCATCCAGCATGCAAAAGACCATGGGCTAAGGGTGCGGTTTACGGCCGAGGATGCGACGAGGGCGGATTATGGGTACGTCGTGAGGATATGCAGGGCTGCGGTTGAGGCGGGGGCGGACAGGCTCAGCATCCCCGACACGGTCGGGTCAATGACCCCAGAGAGGATGAAAAGGCTGTTCTCTGACCTCTCGAGGGATCTCAACGCAGAGCTAGACGCGCACTGCCACAACGACCTTGGCTTCGCTGTCGCCAATGCTCTGGCGGCTGTCGAGGGCGGAGCTACAGCGGTCCATACCACAGTCAACGGGCTTGGCGAGAGGGCAGGCATCACGCCGATAGAGCCTTTTGCGGTTGCCATGAAGGTGCTTCACAACGTTGAGACGGTGGACCTATCGAAGCTGCCCGCGCTCTCCCTCCTGCTCGAAAAGTACAGCGGCATACCTGTCCCGCCAAACCAGCCAATAGTCGGGGAGAACGCGTTCTCGCACAAGGGAGGTGTCCATGCTGCTGCCGTCATCTTCGACCCTGAAACTTACGAGGCGTTCGCCCCAGGCCTCGTCGGGAGGCAGAGGGAGATAGTGATAAGCAAATACTCTGGAAGGGTTGCAGTTGAGGATCGGCTAAAGCGGCTAGGGATAGCGCTTTCAGATTCCGAACTCGATGCAGTTCTTTCAGCGATAAAAGAGAAGCCAGAGATCAGGAGCTACAGGGACACGGATCTATTGGAGCTCGCAGAGAGGGCAACGGGCAAGAGGCTCGAGGTCCAGATACCCAAGAAGATTGAGGCGCTTGTCCTCGTTAAGTGCGAATCCAACGTCTATACGACAGCTGTTGCGAGGAGGATCCTCTGGATAAAGGGGATAGAGAGGGTGATAGAGATAAGCGGCGACTTTGACATCGAGGTCCACATACAAGTGGATTCGATCAGCCAGATGAACGAGGTCCTGGAGAACATAAGGGTGATAAAGGGAGTGACCTCGACGAACACCCGCGTAATTCTCAAGAAGTTTAATTCTGAAGACACCAACTGATGTCACCCCCCAGACTACGGGGGGCAATCAGGTCACTACAGCTCCTTGAATACTGATCCCCTTCATGATGCCCGCTTTTCGACCACTATCCTGCACCGCGTTGCCAGCGCAGCTATCACACCTATCGCAGCCATCCACGGCACCAGGATTGCCCCGACGACGGCGGCAGTAGCAGGTATTTCGAGGAGGAGCTTCCCCGACTCGTCTTTTACAATGATCCTAGTCACATTGCCTTCGTGGAGTAGATCCTGGATCCTCTTGAGAAGGTCCCCCGCCTCGACAGTGAACTCGTCAGTGACGGTCTTTCCTTGCTGCGCGCCACAGAATTTGCAGTAAAGCGAGTCTTCGGCGATCCTCTTGCCGCACCGATAGCAGTCCATTGAGATCCCCCATATGATCTAGGTAGTTCCCCCTTTACAAGCTTCCTATATCTTCATTCCAAAGATCATGATTTCCCTTGATGAATGAATCCATCATCGAAATGCACTCGGTTAGGCCCAGATCGACGACTTCTATGCCATGTGAGACCATGAAGTCTCTTGCACCTGCAAAGTTCTTTGATTCCCCGACGACTACCTTCCTGATACCGAATTGGACTGCCGCGCCAGCGCAGAGGTAGCAGGGCATTAGCGTCGAATAGAGGGTGCACGAGCCGTATCTCCCGATACGCCCAGCGTTCCTGAGGCAATCGATTTCAGCATGCATTACAGGGTCGTTCTCCTGAACCCGCTTGTTGTGGCCTCGCCCGATTATCCTATCATCGAGCACAAGGACTGCGCCTATGGGTATGCCGCCTTCGGAAAGGCTTTTTTCGGCTTCGAGAATGGCAACCTTCATGAATTTATCCAATCACATCCCCCCGTAACAAAAGGGCTTGCAGGAGATAAATTTGCCTTCCGCATCTGCGTCAAAGCAGATATATCCTAAAGAAGAAGAGGGAATCATCGGTGATCACGGAAATGGAGAGGGGCGAGGCCATAGAGATCGTCAGAAGGCATATTTCGAAAGAGAACAACCTGAAACACATGATTGCTGTAGGCGCGATCATGAAGAGGTTAGCGGAGGCTTTGGGCGAAGATGCAAAGAGTTGGGAGATCGTTGGCATTTTGCATGACGTCGATTTTGAGGAGTGCGATGGCATAAGCGACCACACGTTGAAGGCAAGGGATATTCTCGGAGGGATCGTTAGTCCTGATATGATCGAGGCGATTATGGCTCATAATTATGAAAACACAGGCGTAATGCCTGACACCCCCTTGAAAAAGGCATTGATAGCAAGCGATGCGGTCTCCGGGCTCATAGTCGCTGCAGCGCTTGTGATGCCTTCTCGTAAGCTCTCCGAAGTCAAGCCAGAAGGCCTGATGAAAAAATTCAAGTCTAAAGAGTTCGCGAGAGGGTGCAGCCGAGAGCGGATCTCGGTGTGCAAGGAGATAGGTTTTGGCGTGGACCAGTTTTTGGGGATAGCGCTTGATGGCATGCACACCGCTGCGGCCGAGCTCGGGCTTTGAAAAAATCATTTATATTTAGTAAGATAGGAGTTGATAATGATCTTGGAGGTAGAGGCTTGGATAGGCAGATAGGCATCGCGTCAGGTGCATTGGCATTGGTCGTTTTATATTCGACCATAATTCTTTGCGTCGCCCTCTCGCCATGGTTCAGCTGGGAGGCTAACGCACTGAGCGATTTCGGGCACACATACCGCAGCAATGTTGCGCCGATATTCAATTTCGGTCTCCTCCTCACAGGGGCGCTAATGACGGTTTATTCGCTCCTTGCATTGGTTGAATATGCGAAAAAGACCGCGTACTTCCTAATCTTTTCAGCCTTCAGCCTCCAGCTCGTCGCCACTTTCAATGAGACGTTCGGCAGGTTGCACTACTATGTTTCGGTGCTCCTCTTCCTCTCGCTCCTGGTCGTATCCTTGGCTTTCACTATAGAAAAGAAGTCATGGCTAGGCCTGATTGTATTTCTGGGGGCGATAGGCTGGGGTGCATACTTTGCAGGCATCTTCGAATGGGGAGTTGCCGTGCCAGAGACCATCTCTGCCCTCTCAGTCACACCGTGGTACCTCTCAGCGTTGCTGAAAGCCGCAAGGCCTAACGCATCATCTGCTGGACATTGACCGATCCTTGTTAGCCATCTCCAAGGATAGAGGGATCCGCTAGACAAGTGCCTCCTCTGAGGACTTGCTGCAACTGCAAGCCCTCTCCGTAGAGAGCATTGGAATAAGCGCCTTGAGCAGGCTCTTAGTCTTCTCCACGTTCGATCTCAACGTCTGGACTACTTCTTGCGCGGTCACCGGCTTCATTGCCCAGACGTCATAGTCAGTGACGGTCGCCAAAGTCGTGTAGCAGATGCCGGCCTCCCTCGCAAGCGTGACTTCTGGGACGAGCGTCATGCCTATTATATCGGCACCCCAACCCTTGAAGAGTAACGATTCAGCCCTTGTCGAGAAGCGCGGGCCCTCTATGCAAATGTAAGTCGCGCCCAGCCGGTGTCCGACCCCTATCCCTTTTGCTGCTTTAGAGGCAAGGCTGTTCAGTTCAGGGCAAAACGGATCAGCCATTGAGAAATGCCCGACTACTGCCCCATCATAGAACGAGTAATGCCTCGACTTCGTCATGTCGATGAACTGATCGGGTATTACCAGGTCGCCTGGTCTGATCTCCTCATTGAGGCTGCCCACAGCAGATGGCGCGATAATTCTTTTGACCCCAAGGTCCCTCATCGCCCAGATATTTGCCCTGTAGTTTATGAGGTGGGGGGGAATCGCGTGCCTTTTGCCATGCCTCGGCAGAAATGCCACTTTGATTCCAGACAGTTCTGCGATCGAGATGATGTCGGAAGGAGCCCCATAAGGCGTATGCATCTTGATCTCTTTGACCGACCCGAAAATTGAGGGGTCGTAAAAGCCGCTCCCGCCAATTATGCCGACGTCTGCGCAAACCCCGGTTGACGCCATATTCAGCACCACTGAAAGCCTATTGTTTCGGGATATTAAAACTATTTTCATGGCAGGTTGGAACGTGAGAGATCACTAGGCTACTCAGGCAACGAATAGCCTTTCCTCGTCCTCACGAGATCTCCACGCTTTAGCAGGTATTCCAGCGCCCTCTTGTAGTACCATCTCCCGAAACCTGCGCCATACCATTTTGGGAAAGCTTTTGCGATCTCGTCCAATGTCCATGCATCCTTTTTCTCGCCGTCGGAGATGATCCTCTTCACAAAGCCGACTATGTCCTCTAGCCGCGTCCAAGGATATTGGACCCATACCCATTCTCTGATCTCTTCAGCGAAGTAGTCCGGTTCGATCTTGCTACTCATGGAGAGCCATTGGAGCGTTGCGACTCTTAGCTCGTCCGGCCTGCAGTTCGACCAGACGTAGTCCTTGGCAATGATGATGGACTCGCCTGTATCAGAAATGTCGTCCACTATCAATGCCCGTTTCCCGTCCAAGTTGCAGATCAGCGGGTTTCGGACCCCTGCCTCTTTTGCCTTCTGCGCCGCAGACGGCCAATGTGATACCTGGATCGAGACAAGCTCGCCAACAAGTAGCCTGTCGCAGATTAGCCTTGAAGGGACATAGCCTCCCCTTGATATGGCGACCACGCAATCGGGCAGCCAATTCGAAGCTATTATCTTGTCGCTTACCGTCTGGCACCAACGCTCTACGTCGTCCCATGCCACTTTTCTGCAATTGACCTTGGGCATCTGCAGCACCAGAAAAACCATAGTAGCTTTTTATTAATAAACATAAGGAAGGCGAGCAATATTAGCATAAAAGGCACTCATTCAGGGATGCGGGCACAGCCACAATTATTGCACCTCGTCTTTAGCAGGCTCTTTTGCAATAAGGAATAGGATCAAGACCGTGGCTATCCCCAAGATGCCGCTCACTATGAACGGCATGCTGTGCGACACTTCATCATAAAGGATGAAACTGATCACCGGCCCTGCGATTGAGCCTAGCCCAAAGAACGTGTCAAACATGCCAGTAAGAGTGCCGCGCACTTTTTGCGGCAACAAATCCTGCTGTAGTGCTGTATAGGCAGGCGAGGTCAGGCTGTAAAAAGCAGAACGGATCACCATCACTACGCCTATGTTCGAGATGCTGCCTGAGAACGGCATCGCGATCGTCAGCGCCTGGGCGACCGATGTGAAGATGGCGATTATCTTCTTTTTGCTGAACTTGTCCGCGAGTCTCCCTGCATAAACCATAACCAAGAGTGTCGCTATACCTGTGACCGAAAAAATAGCTGCCATGCTCTGGGTCACCTCGTCCGGGCTCAAGAAATACTCGTGCTGGACAAAATAGACCAGAAGGGGCTCGATGAAAGAGGTGGCAAACCCATAAGAAATTCCGATCACCAGCAGCGCGTATATGGTTTTTTTGAACTTCCCCTCGATATGCTTGAAGGGAAACAGAGCAAGCGGATCCATGCCCTTCTTCTGGATGGCAGGAAGCTTCACCAAAAACCAGACCAGTGATAAGGAGATCAGCGACAATGCGGCAGAGAAGTAAAACGGCAACCTGAAGCTCTCCAATTGCTCGAGCATCATGACGTTCCTCGCATACCACTGTATCCCGCCTCCCACTGCAGGCCCGATTACCCACCCGGACATCGATATCGAGTTGTAGATCCCCATCGCGGTACCCCTCTTGCCAGCCGGCGTAAGGTCGGCGACGAGGGCTGTTGCAGGTGGCCAGACCATCGCTGAAGCAACGCCCTGCAGGAGCCTAAAAATAAGCAGCTGGAACCAGCTCTCTGATAAAGCGAAGAGTATCGACGTGATTGCGTAGACCGCCATGCCGAGCATGATCATTTTTTTGCGTCCGATCCTGTCGGATGCCATTCCAAAGGGGGTTGCCAAGAATGTCCGGGTGAGCAGGAATGCGGACGATAGCAAGCCTATGTCGAGGCCTGATCCTGCCCCCAATATTTGCGCGTAGAGAGGGAGAAATGGGAGTACGATGCCAAAGCCGAACATGACCACAGCTGCGGAGATTGATAGTGCCAGAACTGAGGCTAGCAAAAAGAACACTTACCTGCTTCTGATCAGTGAAATGAGTATTACAATTATCCCAATTATGATGAGCCAGTAAGGAAATGAGAGCATTCCAAAATAGAAGTTGAAGTCAAATATTGGCGACAACTCTTTAAGCAGCCCTAAAAGCCCAATGCATATTATGATGATGCCTATGATTGCCAGTGGTTTGCTGCTAGAGGTTGGAGCTGGCGCGCTGCCCTCGCTGACGCTAGTTTTGCCCCAATCGATCGGTTCGGAAGGGATGATCAGCCACGCTATGAGATAGATCAAGAGACCGGATCCCCATGCAATGAAAAGCGCGACCCAGACCAGCCTCACCAGCGTGGGATCTATGCCGAAGTACTCTGCCAGGCCGCCGCATACGCCACCGACAAGCCTGTTCTTCCTGGACCTGTAAAGGTGCTTGATTGGCTTCCTAGCTGTTTCTGACATCGGTTTCGCCATCTGATCGGTTGATTGGTCCCATATAAAAAATATGTCGATCGCAAGTCATTTCAGAGCGAAAGGACTTTCTTCAGTACTTCCTGGCCATTAATGACGCCGAGAGATCCTTTCCTGCACTCTGTCTCGCTGAAATTGAGGATGCCGTCGCTTTTTATGTTCAATCCTGCCGCAATTATCGGGACCGGGTCGTCGGAGTGCGACTTGAGGCTACAGGGCGTCGAGTGATCTGCCGTCACCACCACGATCGTATTCTTCAGGTCTACCTTCAAGTTGCTGAAGAAGTGCTCATCGATCATCTCGATGGATTTTACCTTAGCCCTGAAGTCGCCATCATGGGCAGGCTCATCAGGCCCTTTGAGGTGGACGTAGACGCCCCCATACGTCTCAACAAGATCCGATGCCATCTCCGCCTTACTTGAATAGTCCTTTTTGAGGTCTCCTGTGGCAGGCGGCAGCTGGACGACGTCCATGCCGCAGAGCAAGGCTATGCCCCTCTCTACGGGCATCTCCACCATCGATGCAAACTCAAAGCCAAAAACCTCGTTGATGTTACGGAAGTTCGGCAGCGCTGAGCCGGCATCGCGCGAAAGTATGCCATTGGCGGGTGGCTTGCCTTCGGCCACGCGGCGCCTGTTCAATGGGTGGTCCTTGAGGACAAGGTTGCTCTTGATCGTGAACTCCTGGAGTAAATCGGCTGCCCTTTTTGACTCAGGGCTGCTGTCGAGCGGCTCGCACGCCTTGACCTTATTCTCAAAGGACTTTAGCGCTATGCCTAAACCTTCACTCTTCTGGTATGCGGGATCGGTATTTGTTATGTTCCCTGAGAGCTTACCTCCCTTCCCCTTCACCAGAAGGACCCCCCTGTGCCCGATTGTGCTCTTGAACTCAAACTCTGCAGGGTGCGAGGAGAGCCTCACCTCCTTGTTAATTGAATCCGCGAGCTCCTGCGCCTCTTCGGTCTTTAACGAGCGTCCGCAGCGCCTGTCTATTATGGTGAAGTCATCATCAATCGTGGCAAAGTTGCATCTGACTGCCAGATCCCCATTCTCCATCGGCATGTCAGAGCCGAATGCCTCAATCGGTCCCCTGCCAGTATATGTTTTTACAGGGTCATAGCCGAGCATGCTGATGACGGCCACATCGGATTCAGGCGCGATTCCCTTGCCAACAGTATAGACCATGCCGCCACATCCGGCCTGCGCCAAGGCATCCATCTTCGGGCGGCGAGCTGCCTCCAATGGCGTTTTCCCACCAAGCTCATCGATTGGCCTGTCTCCAAGGCCATCGAGCAGGACGTAAAGAATGTGCTTCAGGTACATCCGCATTACCTGCTCCTAATCAGTCAACCGAATATTTATTGATTCTTCGACGCCGCCATCTCACGCTTCGCTGACGGCCCGATATATGCTGTCTTGCACAATCATTGGGGGGTGAGCAGTGTTTGCTAGGAAGACCTTATCCATCCTCAAGAGTTTTTCGAAGAATGCGGTCCTCAATTTCAGCTTCCGCTCATCTGTTACCAGCTGGTGGGGGTTGTAGAACGAGTTAAGCCTGAGAAGGTTCAATGCCTCATCAGCGCTGATCTCCCTGAGGATCGCGCCATCATCCGGATCCCGCTTTAGGAGCACCACCTTTCTTAGCGTGGTCAGCGGCAGAACCCCCTCGTTGCCAATAACCCACCTTGCGTTCACAACTGCGCGCCCTCTCTTGTCAAAGATCGCCTTCGCGAGCATGCCCTTGTATACGTCCCATATGTTCCCCAGGTCAGCATCGACATAGCAGTTCTTCTCTGATCCGAAAGCCAGCGCGCTCCGCTCGTAGAGCCTGACAAAGAACCAGTCGTCAGCCAAGAGCCTCACGCCCTGGTTCCTCAACATCCCCCAACTATGCGTCGTCTTCCCCACCCCACTCGGGGCAATGAGGGCGACGCCAGTCCCGTTGAGATCGAGCGCAGCGCCATGAATTGAATGGATCTCATGCGCATCTTCCAATATGTCACCCGCAATGGCAAGGGCAACGCTCTTGATCCAGCCATAATAGTCAATATTGTAAATGAAGGCTGTCTTTGTCAATGGATCATACTTAACGTGCTGCGGCTCGCCTGGGTCCTCGATTGCTATGATTCTCCCGTGGGACCTGGTATTCTCGTTGGCTGAGTAGAAGTTGTCAGACCAGACGTCGGTGAACAGCTTGTTATCGGTAATGAGCTTAATGCAACAGCCATAGACTTCAGCCTTCCTTGTAAAGAGAGGCCTCCTTATCAATTCTGAATAAAGGGCATGCTTCCGGTCCACATCTATCAGTTCAATGCGATATGGCATAACTCCACCAACATAAAGGCACGTTCTTGAATTACACAAGTCTGCAGAAATATTATTATGCTTATTGATCCACCTCCGATCGTATGCAATTAAGGGGGAGCTCGCGGGCAAAGGGCTTCGCGCTCATAATAACAGCAGATCTTCTGTGGGGGACGGTGTTCGTCGCGTCGCAGGTCGGACTCAAATACATGTCCCCCTACGACCTGGTCTTCCTAAGGTTCCTTGTTGCGTCGTTCGCGATCCTCCCCATTTGGGTCGTCTTCAATGCACGCCTCTCGTTATCCAGCGCGATCAAATCAAAATGGACATGGTTCTTCGCCTTGGTTTATTCGATCGGGTTCATCTTCCAGTATGTAGGGCAGGACCTCACGACAGCCTCGGAGGCGACCCTTCTCACGAACCTGTCCCCAATAATAGTCCCGATCTTTGCGTTTCTGCTATTGAGGGAGCCGATAAGCAATTTACAGAAGGCATCATTCCTTATTGGGCTGTTGGGGCTATTCTTCATAGCGAGTCCGCGTTTTGGCCTTAGCCAGTTGCAGCTAGCTGGAGATCTGATCCTCTTTTTGACGTCTGTAAGTTACGCGCTTTTCACAGTAATGAGCAAGAAGAAAAGGCTGGAGTCCCTGAGCGGCATCTTCGCCGTAATACTCTGCACATCCCTGCTGCTTGCCTTCCCCGCGATCTTCTTTGGAGACGGACCTCAGAGAGTGTCTGGGATTGGCCCAGCCGGATGGCTGGCCATAGTTTACCTCGGGATCCCCTGCACACTAATCGCCATCACGCTATACCTTAAAGGCCTGGACAAAGTGAAGGCCTCCGAGGCAGCGATCTTCTTTTTGCTTCAAGTACAGGTCGGCCTAATTCTTTCAGCGTTCCTTTTCGGGGAATACCTGAGCGCGGTACAGATCATCGGCGTAATTGCGGTCTTCATTGCGCTCTTCCTAGGAATTGCCAGGGCCAGATGAGGGGGCTACGATCATCGGATCCTATGCCATAGCGAAATTGCCGCTCATTGGCTACCGGATGGCGGCTCGTCAAGCGCTGCACGGGGAAAAAATTACTCTCAGTTATGCATAGATAGGTTAAAATATACACCTTCATTAATTTTTGGTAGGTGCAGCAGTTGGGCAACGAGGGAAAAGGCTTCAGCACTAAAGCAATACACTCAGGAGACGATGGAAAGAACATCATAAGCCCCATCTATCAGACGGCGATCTTTAAGCACCCAAATGGCGAAAAGATCAGGGGGAAGGATCTCAAATACAGCCGGGAGGACAACCCAACCGTTCATTTGCTTGAGCAGAAAGTCGCCTCGCTTGAGTGTGGGGAGGACTGCCTCGCTTTCTCTTCAGGAATGGCGGCAATATCTACCGCATTTCTCGCCCTGGCTGCTAAAGGGGACGAGGTGCTCACTTCCAAGGAAGTGTATGGCGCATCTCTGATTCTATTAAGGTCGCTAAAGAAGTTCGGTCTCGAGGTCAAGTGCGTGCTCAATGAAGAGCTGGCGAATTCGATAAAGCCGAGCACGAAGTTCGTTTTTGTTGAGACTATGACAAACCCGACATTGAGCGTCCCTGATTTGCCTGAGATAATTAAGGCGAGTAGGGAGAACGCTGCAACCCTGATCGTGGACAACACATTCGCCACCCCTGTCAATTTGAGGCCGCTTGAGATTGGCGCAGACTTTGTGGTACATAGCGCAACAAAGTATCTGGGCGGGCACAACGACGTGATTGCGGGGGTGCTGAGCGGCTCAACGAGCAGGATAGAGGGGATATGGGAATGGAGAAGGAACTTGGGCGGATCATTGGACCCGTTTGCGGCCTACTTAGTGATGCGCGGGCTGAAGACCCTGAAGCTCCGCGTTCTTGAGCACAACAAGAACGCCACCCTAATAGCGCAATTCCTTGAGTCCCATAAGAAGGTGAAGCGTGTCAATTATCCGGGGCTGGTTTCAAGCCCTTACAACAAGAGGGCTAAACGATTTATGTCGGGCTTCGGCGGCGTCATCTCTTTCGAGGTCGGGGACGGCATGCAAGCATACAGGCTGATCTCAGAGCTTAAGATGATCAAGCCTGCACCGAGCCTAGGGGGGGTCGAGACCTTGATCACACACCCTGCTTCCTCATCACACAAGAACATATCGCCTGAAGAGCGGAGGGAGCTCGGCATAGCCGAAGGATTAGTGAGGCTGTCGGTAGGTTTGGAGGATGTCGAAGACATCATGCAGGATTTGGGCAACGCGTTAGAAAAGATCTAGGTCTGCCCAAAGGCTATGTCGACGGTTCCACGCCACTGTTTCCCATCTCGTCCTCGATAACGATGGTGAAGGGGACCTTCCCATTCATTGCGCCGATGATCTGCTGAATAGAATTTGCCGCTCTTTCCCTCTCTCTCCCTTCAGCGCTGTCCCTGAGCTGCTCAGCGACATCAAGAAACCTCGTAAGGACGCCCTCGATATTCGTAATGAAACCTTCAGCCATTGAGCCTGGCTTAAGCTCAAGCCCCAGTTCAGGAATCTCGATTCGAGCGCTGGACGACCTCACGACCCTTGCGTTGAGGTCGCTGCCGCCCTTCACTTTGAACTCTGTCCTTTTTGGGCCCTTATTCTCGAGGAGAACGACATCAGACGCCCTGTACCCGCAATTTTTGCAGATCATGGAAATCAATACTGCGCTACCGAATTTCGGCAATGACGTGAAGACTTCCTTCACAACCAGCGCCTCCTTCCCGCAGCTGGCGCAATTCACCCTATACTCATTGCTTTCGCCTTTCTCGCCCAAGAGTAAAACCCGATCTGATAGAATGTGTGATTGTATTTATTATTTTCATACGAGCTTATCACTTATTAGAGGATGTATTTACATTATTAATTGTGAGGGCAATGAAGCCACTAGAGGTTCTCTTTTTCAAGACGAGCACATGCGATGAGTGTGCAGTCGTAGGAAGAATCTTCTCGAGCGTTGCGGAGAAGGTAAACGGATACTACGGTGCGACTGTGATAGATCTGAAGACATACGATCTGGAAGACCAGGAAGGCTACAGGAGAGCGAGGGAACTCGGCATAAGCACCACGCCTACAATTGTGATACATGGGGAGAAGTACAAAGGCAAGATTTCCGATGATGAGATTTTCAGCGCGATGGCTGGGAAAATGAATGTGACAGGGGCGGAGTTGGAGAGCCTGAAAGCCCATGTCCTGAAGTACGAAATCGAGGATAATGGGCAAGTTTTTCCGCTCAGGCCTATAGGGCAAGTTCGGGTAGAATATGAGGATGAGGCGGTCAAGGATAGCGTGAATGGCGTCAGCGGCACGGTCGAGGTATTCGGCCAGTTCGCGGATGGGCTGGAGGGGCTTGAAGGCTTTTCACACTTGACGCTAGTGGCGTACTTGAGCAAGGTAAGCGAGAACCAGAGGAAAATATTGAAAGTTAAGCCGAAATGGCTCATCAAGCTAGGGGCGGATCCTGAGAAGGTGCCTTCAGTGGGCGTCTTCGGAACGCACTCGCCGCACAGACCAAACCCGATTGGGGTTACGGTGGTCAAGCTTGTGCGCAGGGACGGCAATCTGTTGCAAGTTGAGGGGCTGGATCTATTCGACGGTACGCCTGTGATCGACATAAAGCCTTTTGTCAAAGAGCACGATGCAGAAGAGACGAAGACGCCGGCATGGTACACCGAGATGATAGAGAGGGCAAAGAGCAAATACGGTAATGACTTTTAGGCGACCCTTGAATACCCAATGTATTTAACAAGGATGCATTTCTATAGAGTCAGTGGTATCTATGGAATTCGGATGGCTGATTGATCTGGTCGGCATGGCATTTAATGGCCTCAGGTGGGCAATAAGCCAGATATTGGAGCTCACCCTCTTCAAGACCAACCCAACGCTCGTTGACAATTTCGCGAGTACGATATCACTTCTGATAACTCTGACGGCAATATACATAATGCTGATCTTCGTTGCCTCTGCCAAGAAGATACTCGGGATCATACTCGCCCTGGGTTGGGGGCTGCTGATAGTCAGCCTGTTCCTTTCGGCGATTTGATGTCCGGACATTTTTTACCCTCGAATGCATACCTTGCATTTTAGGCAAATGCCATACTGGTCGAATACCTCCATTTCCACGAACCTGGATTGCCCAATGAAAGAGAAAGAGACCCCCCATAGCCCGTCTGGCATCCTGATTAGTTCAACTTTGTTGTCATTGATATATGCCACTGCAGGCGCTGCTTGAGTGGCTCTTCCATCATTAACGATCGTATAATTGAAACATATAGTGTATATTCCTCCTGTTCTGTCAGGGGAAAAAGAGATGGAAGAAAGCGCCATCTCGACTCTGTAGGAGAAAGAGAAGGTCCTTATTTCGAAGAAAGCGCCCCTGATTCCTGGAACGAAGGTCTTTTCAAAAGAAAGCGAGTACCTCGTCCCTTCAGCGAATGGCCCCTTAAAGTAGAAGGTGGGGCGGAATACCGTAAAGCCATTTTCCTCTGGCCAGGACGTGCAGTTTATGGGGATTATGATTGTGCCATTAGCGTCTGGCCAATAACTAAGGCCACCCAAATGGAGATTCCAGTCGGACTGCAGCCCTGAAACCCTGAGGCCCTCATAACCAGGAGGCACGGAAGAGTAGTTGAGCCTCAAGTAATGAACCCTCGCCTGATCATTCTGCGATATGAGGGTAGATCCGAGCACTGCCCTGGCGTATGCATGGACTTCAACAACGATCTTGTCCACTTGGATTATCTTGCCGGGCGAGATCAGAAAAGAGCCATTCAGAGATGGGCTCAACGATCTTGCCGAGGAGTTCACTAAGAACAGCGTGCCATTTGAAAGGTAATAGACGCTGATCTCAGAATATTTGCTCAAGATGGTCTTTGATGCTGAGAACGTGAAATTTGCATCTGCGCTCACGGAGAGGAGGATTTCTTTGCCAGTGATGTTAATGGGAAAGTCGAACCAATAGTATGCCTCTAAGTAGGGCGGATTGCCAGCACAGTTTATGAAACTTTCTTGCATCACCAAAGACCCCAGATAAGCCGAGAAGGTCGGGGCAGACCCCCCTGTGAGGAGGGCATGCCTGAACTCCCAGCCAGCTTTCGTGTCGCATTCGCTGCCAGAATATGAACTGATCAGCTGCGCACTGCTCTTCGACCTGAAAAACTGCCCATTGTAGTATTCGATTTTGTCGTTCCAATCGACCTGCGAAGTATAATTCAGGTGAGGGCGGAGATAACCTCTATCTACGACTTCTATCTTACCAGCGAAAGGTTGCATAATAATATTGGGCGAGATGACGATTGGGGAGCCGTTGCTTATCATCTCTGAGCAGGTCTGATCATCAGGACAAACCCGAACGAGGTCAAGCGGGGGGACCCCCATTATAGTTAAACCAGAATCACCGTGCCAAGATACATTGACATCGTATATTGAGAAATAAGCTGCCCCATAATTGCTTGCATTGGCAACGAAGCCCATCCTTATGGAATTTAATGGGGTCGTCTGGCTGAATTTGAACCTGTAGCTTATTGTTGCGATGCTGTCGTCAGACAGATAAAAAGGGGTGGAGTTGGAAACGACGCTGCCATTTGTTAAACAGAGCGTGAGCTCATTGAATGCAACGGCGGATATGTTGCCGATCGCCTTCAAGTATTTCACTTTGAGCTCGATTGAGAGATCAGACGGACAGATATCCATTTCCTTCTTTAGCCAGGGGTTAAGGATCTTTGACGATGAGCTTGATGACCACACATAATCATATACGCAATATCCATTTGTCCCTGGGCCAGAGTAGGTGACTCCCCCACTGGTGTAATTTGATGCCGACCACCCCTTAATCGAGTTGCACGTGTCAATCAAAATGTCGTCATGACTCTCACGAACGAGCATTTCAAAGCTGCCGTTTCCAGCGAAGTAATCGAGCTGGGTGCTTGTCGAAAAATTCCCGTAAGTCGAATGAGGAACGTCGCATAAGCCTGCAAGATCTGAATTCAGATCTGAGCTGCCAGCAAAGATGGCGCCCCCATGCAAAGAAGAGAAGCGCTGATTTACCTTGCCGCCATCAAGCAATAGCCAATTCCCGGCGATCAGATCAGAAAAAACAGCCAAGCCTTTTTCCGCTTTCATTCTGATGTAATCGATGCTTATCAAATAGTCGTCTTGGGTTTCGCAATTTTGGGTGTCGCTTTCATCGATGTTGAAGCGGAGCTCAATTACAGCAGGGTCCGAAAAGACCTCTCCCTGAGCCACCACTGACGTGCCATTGTCTATGCTAAAGGACATTGTCGACGAGTGACGCCATATCTTTAAGGCCAAAGAATTGGCGCCTAATTGCGTTATGTTCGAGTTGCCGTACAGCGAAGTGCGGACCTCTGTGAAGTTCGATGAGTAGAGGAAGTTCGCCTCTAATTGTTTATTGTACTGAGTGTCGTAAAGGATTATCGAGATCCAAACTGGCGCACCATTTGTAGATCCGTTGGAGTAAGATGCTACCAGAGGCAAGCGAATCTCGAAGTCTGACGGAGGGGGAGCCAATTTCCTGAACATCGAGAAGAGGTATTTCTCACCATAAGCCCAATGCTTGATATTTTTTAACTCCAGACGGCTGTTGTCTGTGACGTTCAGCTGAAGGCAATCCTCCTTAGGGCAATTGCCAGAAGACCACCATCCATTAGAGCCAGACCATTCGTCGGCAAAAATGCTTCTCGCCGATTCGAAGTCTTCGCAGAAGCCATCAAACCTGGCAGCATCCAGATGGGCTTCCTCTATGATCTCGGGCCCGTTCATGGAAACAATTGCATCCTTGCCGCTGTAGTAAGTGACGTAATTCTGTTGCGTTGCGAGGCAGAGAGGCGACGATATTACGGCGTATGACAAGAGGAGGGCGATGAGTAGGCGCAGAGCTGCAAAACATGCTTCATCGTCGTTTTTTCGGACATACGCCTCAATAGAGGACATAGACATAACCACCCAGAACATTCCCCTCGACGACGAGGGGGCATCTAACACTCAAGGACCCGTAAAAAGGCAATTGCTGAGCGATAACTTGGATGATTGCATTTTCAGAATGCCTTCCTTTTACAGCGAAAGACAGCACATTTCCAATCCCGTCTGCAACCCTGATCAATGAAAAAGGCGGGACGCCCGAGATCTTCAAGATGGCCGGATTGATCGCGTGGCCAAGATCAATTGCCTCAATTTGATTAATTAGCTGATTCACGACATATTCCTTTGAGGCGCTCAATGTCCCAATGTATGACCAAGATTGAGAGCTGTTGGAGTATATTGCAGCTGCAACTTCGCCAATTGCGCCCTGCAGATCAACAGCGATTTCGGTGCCATCGCTGATGTACAAGCAAGAGATGTTGAGGCCAAATACTGCCAAAGCATACCCTTGCGGTATGTTTTTGAAATATGCGACGCTCCCCCCTCCTGGTCTATATGCCTTCTCGAAGAGCTGCACCATGCCGCCCAGGTTAATTTCAGGCAACTGCTTCCCTTCACCCGCACCGCCATCGTTCCGAATCGCCTCAAATTCATTTATTGAAGCCAACGCTTCGAAAGATTTTTCAATGTAGTTAATGGCAGCCAAGTCCGGGATATCCGCTTGAGTAGCTGAAACTGCACCCCCGATCAGGATTGATCGATATATTTGCCTCTGCAAACCTTGATCAGGCTGACAGGGCTCGATCCCAGGCAAGATGATGAATGATATGAGTAATGATGAAGAGAACAGGATTATCAAGAGCAATAGAGATGAAAGAGTGTAGACGAATCCTCTACCATTGGCACCTTCTTCAGACAAAGCTCCGGCAAGTATGCAACTCATAAATTGAACGCCTCGATGCGAATCTTTTTGGCAAAAGCTGAGGGCTCTACGGTTAGTAGCACGTCAACACGCCCCGAAATTGTGACAAGAGGACCCAACACGATCTTCGCGCAATCATATTCGATCCTAGACGGGGTAAAAGAGACGACTATTTTACTCGGATCATTCAAAGGCACCGCTACTCTTGGCATTACAGTGAGACCATTTGGATCTACAACAATTTTCCCTTGCGAGAGCTTCAGGTGAAGTACCCTCGAAGTTCCAGGAGCCGAGGTCGAGAGCTCTTCAATGGCAGCGTGCAAAGCATGGAGGCTAGTCAATAGCGCAGGTGAGTGGTCGGTCTGTAATGAATTGATCGTGGAAAACCCTGCAGAGGAGACAATGGAAGTTAGTGAAATCATGACAACTGTCACAACTATCATGATCAAAGGGGATGAGATTCCCTGTTGATCCTTCTTAAATGCAGGAGCCGAATCCGCTTTCTTTGGAATCTGGGATCACCTCATTATCGACAAGACAACGATGCGCGGATCGAATGTGCCGTTGTAACCAGAGAGGAAGTAGGCCACGGAGCCAAAATCACTCAGCCCTGGCACCGATTGGAATGAAGAGAGCAGCTCCCATTTGCAGTTGAAGATGCTTACCGCGAAGCCCATTGAGCTTGGGAGGGTTGCTTTGAAAAAATTAATAAAAAAAGAGAGGTCGTTGGCGTAAATTGCCTTGCTCAAAGTGCCATCCTTATCCAGGAATACCAGGCAGGTTGTGGCGATCTCCGAAAACTGGTGCACGTCATTTTCTGGGATTGGCTGGGGCAGATAATTGATGCAGATCGCAATACCTATTACCAAGAGCGCGCAAGCCACAAGGGCATCGTAGATCCTTGCCACTCCCTTGCTTCTCAAGATGGTTCACCAGACCTCAACACTTAAACGGACAGCAGATCCGTCGTCCATCGCGCTTAGCACAGAGTACTCTCCATGCCACAATTCCTTTGGCGATGTGCCAGCTGTCTTAGACCAGATTACAACAGTTTCCGTGTTGGCAGATAAGTTGAAACAGAGAGCATCAATCCTGATGTGAATGGCATCATTAAGCGAGTACGAGGCTGGATCAGTCGATGGGACCCACTGGATCCATTTGGCTGGGGAGCCCCCATTCTCAAGCATTATCAGCGAGCAGACAAACCTTGCCATGTATTCACAATTGACGTTTTGTTGATGGGCAGCCATCTCGAAAAATAAACCTAACGAAACCACATTTGCGGCTATGAAGAATGACAGGAACAGCATCATAGAGAGTACGGCGTCGACACTTTGATCCAATTAAGAGATGCCCCCAAATGCACCAAATAACAACCCTATTAAACCCAGTCCCTTGAAGACAAGGATGGTAAAGATCGTAATTGAGATACAGACTACAGAATGGGGCAGCCCGTCGACAACAGATCCGCCACTGCTCGCCTTCCCTCCCAATATTCCTAACAGAAACGAGTTGTAGATCACGGAGGAGAACGCTATTACCTCTATCGCCTCATATTGCGAGACTGACACAAAAGAGAGGCCAAGTGGAAGCATCAACGATGACATCGACGATCCCATATTCGTGAACAGTTGGCCTACAACATTCACGGAGATTAGGACGCTGAAAGCAAGTATGAATGAGTTCACATAGGTCATCAGTATGAAGAACCTCGCCTGTGATTCCAAGGACTTGAAGTTGAGGTGCAGGTTACTTACAAGATCCGATAGTGAATCCAAGGTAGTCGGTTCAGCACCAATGATTTCAGCTTGGTTCAAGAGCTCAAAGGTAGCCCTCGCAACCCAAGGTGCACGGATCTTTCTTATGGCTGACGAGATCGGGGCGCCTGTCCTAAGGTACGCTGATAGCCAGTGGAGGATCGCATCAAAATGTTCATTGAAAGCCCGTTGATTAGAAAGGCTTACCATTGCCATATGGGGCGAGACCCCCTTTTTCACTTCCTCGGCGATAAACCTGGTGAAGGTCGGCAAGGCGCCAAGCGTCGATTTGTGCGCCTTTCTCTTTGAGGAGTAGTAAAGAGATGCTGGCAACAACGAGAAGATGCTGGTTGCCCCGAACACATAGTAGAAAGGGAGATGCGCCCCACTCCGGCTTAGTGCCAGATAGATTGCAACGGATGCAGGAAGGCCGCAGAGCGCCAGGAAAAATGGTTTAAGGTCAACGTCCTCGGTCAATTCCTTCGGTATGAAAGAATCCGCTAGATAACCCAATGCGATCGCTGCAAATGTGGGGAAGATCAAGGAAAGTGCCAAGAGCGCATTTATGCCAAGTAGGTTGCTGAAAAGCACCCCAATTGTGATTAGAGCCATGGGCAGCATTATGAAAGAGACCATCTCTGCAGAGGCGATGAGGGAGAACTTGTCAGAGACGGTCCTAAGCCTTCCCTGCATTATTGAAAAAATCTTCATGAGTTCGTCCTTGAGTGCCGAATGGACTGCATTACCTTCTTTCTGCGCCACAATTGCATGAGAATACAACTCCTTAACCATCTCAGACGGGTGATAGTTGCCCTCGAACTGCATCGCCTCGTAGGGATTCAAGGCATAAAGCCTTCTTACTTTCTCGATCCTTAAAGCCTCCTCTTTGAACTGGGGGAAAAATTGGAAATTTTTAAGTCGTTCAAATGCTAACTGTACAGAGATCCCAGACGCGGCAGCCATCGAAAGGAACGTCGCCACAAAAGGGATCTCCCTTTCGCAATTGTTCTTTCGTTTCGATGATTTCGACGAGATGAGGAGCATTTTGTGAATTGCTTCACTTATCGGCAGCGCGATTGACGACATGAAGAGGACAATCGAGTAAGGATTGTAATGGACTACACCTTTATACGCCAACAAGATGAACGATATGAGGCAGGCAGAAGAAAACGCAGAGATGGCAAGAAGCGTAGCCAGCTCATTTGCAATTTTTTTCGGGTCAGATGGGATGGCGCTTCGGTATATCTTGATGTAAACCATGCCCAGGAGCTTGTTCTCGATCTTTTTGCGGATCGGCGCGATTATGGGAAAAGAAGAGGGTAACCAGCTACGCCTTTTTATTTTGGGGCCATTCATTCCATTTTTTTCGTTACTAGCCCTCAGGATAGGCACCCTCCGCTTGATCCAAGACGGCTAAGGGAATGTGGCAGGCATGCCCTTTGCTTTCAGCACCCTCTTGGCGGTGGCAGGACACCTTATTCCGCCATTCATGCTGACGGGGGGAGGGCACCCTTCACGCATCGATCCTTTTTCCATTTCGCTTTTTTTGGGTGAGGATTGGAAAGCCCACACGCATCTTGCCACTTCAGAATAGTCAGAATACTCCGACTGAACCTTGGCCAAGTCAGTCAATTTTCGCAGAAAGGCTATTCTTGATCGGACCTTTTTCAAAAAGTCGTTTTTCTCTATGCTGAATTCGTCGATAATCCTTGCTGCGATATTCGATTCCAGCAGAAGCTCTTCATCGTAAGAAAAAAGGTCCCTTTCAGAATCATACTTGAAAAGAGGAGTCAAATTGAAGTCCTTATCAATATCATAAAAGTTAATCGCGCGCCTTCGCTGGATCATCTTGCGATCATTCCTGATTGAAAATTTCGCAAGGTACAGTATGCCGCTGAGCGATCTCAGCGTGCCCTTTTCGACGGAGATCGGATCTGAGAGGAGCCGCTCAATGGCAGCTCGCGGGCTCTCCGCGTGGAGCGAGGTTATGCCTCCATGGCCTGTCATGATCGCCTGTGCCCACACGCGCCCCTCCTCGCCCCGAACTTCCCCGACGATTATGTAGTCCGCCGACATCCTCAATGACTCCTTTACGAGCTCGAACATTCCGATCTCCCCTTTTTCGTCTAGCGTTACAGGCTCCCTTACAACAAGTGAAATCCTGTTGGGGTGCGCTAAACGCAGTTCCGGCGTATCCTCTATCGTCACAATGACAGACCGCTCAGGAATCAGGTTGCAGAGCGCGTTAATCATTGATGTTTTTCCGGTGCCCATGCTTCCGCAAACCAAGAAAGCCTTACGGTATTCCTCCAGAACCATCAACCAGCCAGCCATCTCTGGAGGGAGGGTATTCAAAACCATCAATGATGTTATTGACCATGGCTTCTCAGGGAACTTCCTGATAACGAAATTCGAGCCCTCCATCGACACTTCCTTTTTATAGGATACTGAAAGCCGGCTTCCATTAGGGAGCCTTATGCTCATTATTGGCCTGAATAGAGAGATCGATTTCCCGCACAAATGGACGAGCTTTTCTACATAAGCATCAGCCTCCTCAGCCGTAAATGAGATATTTGTAGGCATTATGCCGTAATCGGAGTGGCTGCATGAAACAGGGTGCTTCGGTGAGGCCACTATTATGTCTTCGACTTTGGGATCGCCTACGAGAGGCTCCAAAGGGCCATAGCCCAGGATCTCCCTCCTGAGTAAATATTTAAAACGCTCATCACTCAGCCCTGATGCCTCAAGATAAGATTCGAATCTATTCCCGTCGTTTACAGCGTCTGTCGGGATCATAAAAAGGAGATTCGAAGCGATCTCTGCCAGGTGCATCTTTTCCTCTTGGCTCAGAGGCGGATCGTCGACAACGTACTCATACTGGTCTGTTATCAGCACCGTGCTGCTGCCTACCGCGTATCGATTGATGACTTTTTTCCCTAGTGCTGAGGCATGGACCGTCCTGATGTTGAATTCCGGAAGATCGAAGTGCTTTTTACGCCTTTCTGCTGCTTTTTTGCGCGCCCTCAGGTTTGATCTGATTGACCGGTCAATGTTATAAGAATCTGGTCGTCTGGATCGCCTGAAAAATGAGATCATTTTGCGCGCCTTCTAAAAAAAAGGGAGGATTGATTATTGTACATAAGCGGTGAATTGGTATATCCCTTGGTTGGTGTTGAGGGATCCCCTCAAAGTCTGGCCTGAGGCGAATGTTTGGTTGAACCCAATCGTCAGCACAGTGCTTTCGCCAGCGCTTATCGAGCGGGGCGGGGATATTGCGACAGAGGAGTCACCGAGGAGGCAAGAGCTGAGCGCGGTATTTGTGTTTCCAATGTTCTTGACTGTGACGTAGAGAGTGTCATTTTGGACGACTGGCGAGCCGATGACTATTATGGCACCTTGCGAAGATGCCGAAGTCCCTGTTGAGATCATCCACGTTATTGCTACGCCGGTCACTGCCAGCGCTGCAACTGTCACCAGTATCGTAATTATTGGGGTCGAGATCTCTCCTTTTTTGCTGCTCACAATCCTTCTCATTTTTGGTCAGTCTATCTGACAATTATAAAAACAAGCCGCCTCATGATGAGGTGGCAGTTTCGCGAACGTGGGGTGGCTGTTCTATTCTATGGACGCCCTCGTTCCAATCAATAGCATAAAATAACATCAAAGGGATACTCCTATTGGTAATAGATATGGATAGGTCTTTCGATTCCAAGAAGAGGGAAGAATATGGCTTCATGGCTTTATTGCTCGTAGCAGGCATAGTCGTGGCAGCCTCATTGTTTGTCGCATCTAGTTCGGCCGATACGCAGCTAAAAAGCTTCACAAGCTACTCGGAATTGGAGGCTTTTATCAAGAGAGGGTCGAGTTCGTATCTTGCCAATTACAGGACTTGGTTGCCACCCTTGGAAAATAGCGGGGTGTTTTTTGCCCTCGATCTTGCCGGTGGCTCCCAGAAGGCGACTGAATACTCGACAACAAACGTCCAGGTTGCAGGCATAGACGAGGCGGACATAGTGAAGAGCGATGGCGAGTACCTATACATAGCTACGTGGGAATCGGTCTACATCGTCAAGGCCTTCCCCCCTGAGCTGGCAGCGATTGTCGGGCAGATAAAAGTTAACGGGTCCAGCTTTTCCGAGATCTATGTCAACCAGAACAGGCTGATTGTGATGGGGAACGACTTTAGGACGTATTTGGATACGATGCCAATCACCAACGATGGGACCACTAAAAAGATTTACTATCCGATATACATCAATACTGCCTTCATCAAGGTATACGACATTTCAAACAAGTCAAGACCAGTGCTCGTGAAGGACATCGAGGTTAATGGCAGCATATCAGGATCGCGGATGGTTGGAGACTATGTCTACTTAATATCGAACAAACCTTCAATGATTTATTCTTACAATGAGCCGGTCATAGCACTGCCAGGCTATTCAATAAACAACGAGAGCGTCTCCGTTCAGGCTACAGATGTGAAATATGTGGACACTGTTGAAGAAAATTACAACTTCATCACGATAATGGCGATAAACGTAATGGATGACTCCCAGCAGCCGACTACCGAAACTTTCCTTGCGGGCTCAGCTTCGACAATCTATGTAAGCGCACAGAACATGTATCTTGTTGTCCATTCCTGGTCCGTACTTCCTTTCGCAGACTACACTTGGAAGGAAGAGACGTTGATCTACAGGATAAGGTATGAGGGCGAGAGCATTGCTGTCGAGGCGAGCGGGGCAGTTCCAGGGACGGTCCTGAACCAGTACAGCATGGACGAGTATGAGAACCACTTCCGGATTGCGACCACCGAATGGAAGAGCAACGGATCCGTCAACGCCGTCTTTGTCCTTAATATGGATCTTCAGAAGGTGGGGGCCATAGAAGAAATCGCGATTGGCGAAAGGATATATTCGGCGCGCTTCATTGGGCCAAAATGCTACTTGGTGACGTTCAGGCAAGTTGATCCATTTTATGTAATTGATCTCAGCACTCCATCGTCGCCAAGGATACTTGGCGAGCTCAAAATACCAGGTTATTCGAACTACCTCCACCCATTTGACGCCAACCATATCATAGGGATAGGCAAAGACGGACAGGCAGTGAAGATCTCGCTATTCGACGTGACTGACGTAACCCACCCAGTTGAAGAGGCGAAATACACGATCAACTTCACCTACACGGACAGCGAAGCCCTGTATGATCCAAAAGCTTTCCTATTCGACGCGCAAAAGCAACTGCTTGCTCTGCCGGTCTCATGGAATTCGAGGGTAGGCCCAACGACGTGGGTTTATTCCCAGGGCGCGTACATTTTCAACATTAGCCTGCAGGACGGCATCGTTCTGAAGGGCGTAGTCACGCACCAGGAGAATGACAGCCAGCAGAACTACAATTTCGTGGTCAGGAGGATCCTCTACATGGACAACGCGCTCTACACAGTATCCGCCCAGAAGGTGAAGATCAACGACCTGAACACATTGGCTTTCATCAATTCGGTCGACCTGCCATACATTGAGCAGCTCTACTGGAGATATGGCTGAAATATCTTTTTTTCCATCACTTCATTTTTTTACGACGGGAATGTAGCTGCTATCAAGCTTTCACGTTGAAGCCAATCGATCTGTGCGAAAGCCTGACGTTGCTCAGGCGAAAAGACTTTGCGAAGTTGAGGAGGTCGGACGGTGCGGTATTCCTAATTGCCTTGTAGGATGGGGAATCTGCATTTTCCGGCAGGAACTCTGAAAGGGTGAAGCTGGCCTCTCCTTTCGAGGCTTTCGCCTCATAGCCGAGCCGAATCAGGTCTTCTGAGAGCGATGACGCGACATCTGGAGAATCATTGATTCCGGGTATGACCACCATGCGTATGTCGACGTATGCGCTGGAGGCGAGCGCGATGGACAATGAGCGTTTTACTGAGCCGAGCTTTGGATCGGCTCTGCCGCAGACCTTGGAATAAGCTTCGTTATTGAGCGCGGTCTTGACGTCAATAGAAACGAGGTCAAGGATGCCCATAATTTCCCCAAGTGCTTCGGGGAAAGTCCCATTCGTATCAATGCCGAATTTGAGGCCCTTCCTCTTGCAAAAGGAGGCTATCGACTTCAGCGGGTCCAGCTGGAGGAGAGGCTCGCCGCCAGTTACCTTGCACGCAGTAATGAGGCTGTTGGCAGCCACAATGGAAAGGACCTTGTCGACATTGGTCAAATGGGATTTGCTCTGCCTCTTTAGGCGCCCATTGTAGCAGTATCCACAGTCGTAGTTGCAGCCTGAAAAAAAGATCACGAGTGCAGGCTCGGAAGGGTAGTCGCATAGCGAGAGTGAGACGATCTCAGGTGCGAATACCTTTCCTTTGCCTGCCTTCATGCGTTCACCCTAATTCGGTGCCTTTCGAGCAGCTCCTGCCTCTTCGCAGCGTTCCATGAACTGATGTCCTGGTAGTAGCCTGTAATCCGTGAGTAGTTCTTCACGGAGCTACTTTGGCAGACCGGGCAAGAGTTGTATAGGCCACCGCCAACGTAGCCGCATGCCCTGCACATGGTGATGTCCTTCGTGTGCGACCAGTAGCCTATCCACGATTCGGAAAGCCTCTTGTTGAGTTTGAATATAGCTTCAGGGTCAGGGTTCGCCTCGCCAAGCCAAACATGGAAGATGTCCCCTCCTTTGAGTATCGGGAAGAACCGCTGCTCGATTGCGAGCCTCTGATCCAATGGCATGCTGGCAGAGACGTTCACGTGGGCACCATTGGTGTAATAGACTGGAACGTCTTTAGTCTCATTGAGCATCGGCAGCGCCCTTTCGATGTCCCCCTTCACGAGCTCGCGCGCCAACTTGGGGTAATGTATGAGGTCGGTGACCGCGAACCGCTGGGCCGCAGATTCCGCAGGCGTCCTGGCGATCGAAAACTTCTTTCCTGTGGCCTCCGAATACGACTTCCTGATCTTGTCCATCTCTATCAATACCTTCAAAGCCAGCTTCTGCGCCGACGGATCCTCGTGTATCTGGTAACCTGTGATGCATTCGACGAGCTCATTCATGCCTACAAAGCCGATAGTCAGTGAGAGGTTGTTTATGTCCACAGCAGGAGGTGCGTTCTTGGGGCGCTGGGACGCGAACGGTATAAGCCCCCTCTCGAACTGCCTGATTGTGAGGGCATCTTTTTGCAGGAGGGCTTCCTTTGCGAGATCCATGGTGCTTCTCAAGACCTCTAAAAGCTTGCCTTCGTCCCCTCCTGCCTTGTAGGCTATTCGCGGCAGGTTCAGCGTGACGACCTGCATGCCCCCCATAGAGAAGTGCATGCCGTCTTCGAACATCACCTTCTTCATGAAAGATTCAGATTTTCCGTCCTCGGAGAAGGAATAGGCGCAGCACTGGAAGCAAGAGACTCCGTCCTCGCCTCCCCTGTACGGCGGGATCATGTTGTCATAATACGTGGAGCCGAACTTCGCAGAGAGCTGCGCCGCCTTGAGCATGACATCCTCATAGTTCTTGTCTGTCCAGTATTTCGTCCGCTGCACCACTTCAGGCTTGGGGAAGTTGAACATTTTGCCGAGAGCATCGCCTTTGATGTACTCGTCCAGCAGCGCCAGCGAGAACTTGTGAACCACTTCCTCTAGGTCGCCGTAGGTCAGATTGTCCCATTTCTTTCCATGGGAGACTACGGGCGCATTTTGCCAGACCTTGGGCACGCCCGATTCGATCTGGATCGAGGAAAAGACAGGCTGACCGCCCCTCGCCACATACAGCTGAGTCATTTCGTAAAGGAACATCTGGGCCGTCTGGTGGAGTTTCTTGTCATCAAAGTTCATCAGGTACGGCGCCATGAAAACCGTAAAGTTGAAGAAGCCCTGCCCGCCTGCAAAGTTGGTTTGCGCTGCCCCCAGCACCTTTGCTGCATGCAGTATGGCAACTTCGGCGTGCTTTGCAGGACCTGCCACCGAGGTGTGCGTCCCTGTGCCATCAGGCATCAGCCCATAGTGGAAGAAGTACCTCAGGTCCCAATCCTGGCAAAAAGGCCGCGTCCCCCAGTACTCGAGGTCGTGGAGGTGTATGTCGCCCCTCAAGTGGGCGTCTGCGATATGCGACGGTATCATCAGCAGGTATGATTCCTTGCTAAGGAAGTCTGCTTTCTTCTTGTGGAACGTCTCTGGGTTGGGCTGGAGGTTTGCGTTCTCCCTGGATTCGTAGCCTTCGGAGTTGTCTATCTGGTATACCTCATAGAGGGGCATGCCGACCCTGGTGTAGACGTTCCTCTGCTTTGCGAAGCCGTGCTCGAGGAGCTTCACATTGACGATCTCCCTGATGAGCGGCCCGCTCAGCATCTTCAATTTCATGTTCTTGATCTCTTCTTCAACCTCATTCGCGATTATCCACGCGTCCTTTTCAGACAAAGGCGATTCATTGTACAGGACCTTGACGAGCTGCGTCTCCTTGATGAGGCTCTTCACGATGAGCTCTTTGTTAAAGGGGATAATCACGCCATCGCTTCTTCTCACAGGAGGGGGCGTCTTGCCATTAAGCGCTAGTTCGGCCATAGGGGGTGACCTCGCTTGGGGGTATATACAGCATTTTTTTTATATACTTTATGCCTTTTTAAAATTTTTTTGAGGGAATAATTTAAAAAAATTGATAAATTCCCTGATTGCCCTTGGCTTTTTTTTATGATGCTGCATCAATTTTTAGTTTATTGACCCCAGAAAATACATTATAATGTTAATATATAAGATGAAAAAACGAGGCAAAAAAGGTCTGCGCTGGGCGTGGGAGAAGAATTAGCCTTTCAGAAATTGCGAGCCCAGCAGCAGCCTTTTTCTGTATAGATCAGCGTAATACTGTAGGTCGCTCAATACGTCCTGCTTTTCTTGGTCGAGATCGCATATGGTCAGAGGAGGCCCGAATCTTTCCCCAATCTCGCCAGCACCGATCAAGGCCAAACCGATTATGTCTGTAATTGGCTCGGGGGTTGGTGCCAAAAGGAGAGCTGCGCCTAGTCTTTTGAGGTTGCCATGAGACCTCCTCTGACCCGGTTTCCCAACCAAACCCTTCAACGACTTCAGCTCAGCGTTAAAGCTTTCGTAAATGTCAATGGTTTCTCCGCACGTCTCAACTACGGCCCTATTGGCAGCTTTCATTTTCCCACCGAAAACGAACGCGCTTCCGCAGTTTAAAAAGGCTACATGAAGGGAAATTAAGCGAAACATCTAAAAAGATAGAAGTGGGAAAGATGTGGGAAAGATTTAAATATCGAGCCACAAATCTGCATCCGTGGTGCAGAAGATGGAAAGGAGGAGTTTAGTTCACAAGGTTCCAGACCCCTAAGGGGTTCAGGGACCTTTCGCCGGATGATGTTAAGAAATACCTCTTCGTCGAGAACAAATTCAGGGGGAGTTTTGGAAGCTGGGGATACCGGGAAGTAAGGACTTCCACATTGGATTTCTTTGACATCATTAAAGAGGGCACAGGCGAGGGCTTCGCAGATTCGCTGTTTAAAGTCCAGGATTCGGACGGGAAGCTCCTTACTTTGAGGGGAGAGGTAACTACTCAGATAGCCAGGATGCTCGCATCGAGGGCAAGAGATGAGACGAGGCTGTTCTACATCACCAACTGCGTGAAGTACATCGATTCGGATGCGAGCGGCCAGAGGGAATATTGGCAAGCGGGTGCCGAGCTGATAGGCGGAGATGCGGCATCGTCTGACGCAGAAGTCATTGCGCTCGCCCTTTCTATATTGGATTCGATAGGCCTGAAGGCGGCTCAGATCGATGTGGGGAGCGTGGGCCTGTTCAGGTACGTCTTGGACTACTTCGGCATATCCGATTTTGAGGGGGTTATCAGGGCGGTAAAGAGGAAGTCGGTTGACGACCTGAGGGGAATCAGCATGAACCCCCGCGCCCTGGAGATGTTCACTTACATGATCAGCAGGAGGGGAGGGATCGAGGTCATTGACAAGCTGTCGGAGATGGCTGACGGCGATCTCGGAGGGCAGAAGGGCTACTTCAGGAAGCTTTTCAGGCTGCTCGATGCCTACGGGTGCGCAGGGCGCGTTAAGATAGATCTCGGCACATTGAGGGAGATGAAGTACTACAACGGGATCATCTTTGAGATTTTTCTGGGAGGCATAGGAACTCCGCTTGGAGGGGGAGGGCGTTACGACGCGATGATGAAGGAGTTCGGGCTCGAGGAATCGAGGGCGACGGGCTTTGCAATAAGCGTAGATACCTGCATAAGGGCACTGGAATCTTGCAATTTCAGCTTTAATTCAAAAGAGAAACCGCTAGGAATATTCTTCCTCGAGGGTTACGAGGAGGCTGCCATAGCTTTGGCGAATAGGTTGCGCGCAGGCGGGAAAGGGTGCTACGTCAGCGCTTATAATGGCGAGAGAGAAGGGGTCCTTGTGTCCGAGGGCGTCCTCGATCTATCTACGGGGAAGGAAATGCAATTGGGGGGCATGGGCGGACGATGAGCGAAGAATTGATAATTGCGATCCCCAACAAGGGGAGGCTGAAGGAGCCGGCCGTCAAGTTGCTCGCGAAGATGGGAATCCTGACGGACGGATCTGACCGCGAGTATCTATCCAAGACAACCGACAGGGAGGTGAACGTCCTTTCCGTCAGGGCAGCCGACATACCAGTGTACGTCTACTACGGGATAGCCGACTTGGGCATAACAGGGAAGGACATCATTTCCGAGAAAGGGCTCGATCTTTACGAGATAATGGACCTTGGCTTCGGGAAGTGCGATCTTGTCGTGGCGGTGAGGAAAGAGCTGCCTTACAAGAGCCCTTCCGATCTGCCCCAGGGGTCCAGAGTGGCCACCGAGTTCTCCAACATTACGAAGAGTTATTTCGACGGACTAGGGATACAGGTCGAGATCATCGAGCTGAGGGGGGCGATGGAGATAGCCCCCTCCTTGGGCCTGGCTGACGCGATAGTGGACCTCACGAGCACCGGAGTTACGCTCGAGAGGAATGGCCTCAAGAGCATCGGCAAAATACTGAAATCGTCTGCAAGGCTAATCTGCAACAAGGTCTCATACAAGACCAAGTACGCAGCAATAGAAAGGGTCACGGCAAAAATGAGGGATGCTTGATTGAAGATCATCGACGGATCCACATTCGAAAGCAGGCCCTTCACCGTCCCCCCAGATGTGATGGCGTCAGTCAGGGCAATAGTTGAAGACGTGAGGCGGAGGGGCGACTCGGCCATATCGGATTACACCGAAAAGTTTGACAGGGTAAGGATCGAGGCCGATGATTTCAGGGTCGAGGGCGAGGAGATGAGGAGGGCGTTCCTCAACGCTCCAGATTCGCTGAAGGGAGCCCTCGAGCGCTCAGCAAGGAGGATCGCCGCTTTCCAAGAGGCCCAAATGCCCGAGAACGTCTCTCTTAAAGTCGAGGAGGGCGTAACGATCAGGGCTGCCTTTGATCCTTTGGAATCCGCGGGGATCTACGTGCCAGGGGGGAGCGCCGCATACCCGTCCACAGTCCTGATGGCGGCGGTGCCCGCCAAGGTTGCCGGCGTAAAGCGGCGCGCGCTGTTCACGCCGCCACGCAGGGAGGGGGGAGTCCCGCAGAATATCCTAGCTGCCGCCTACCTCGCCGAGGTTGACGAGCTCTACGGGATTGGCGGGGCACAAGCGATCTCGGCCATGGCTTACGGCACCCGGACGATCAGGAAGGTCGAGAAGATAGTTGGGCCAGGGAACATCTATGTGACGGCCGCAAAGATGGCGGTAAGCCAGGACGTCGCCGTGGACATGCCCGCGGGACCAAGCGAGGTCCTCATATACGCTGAGTCCTCAGCGAGGGCGGAATGGATAGTCGCGGATCTCGTCGCCCAGGCAGAGCACGATCCCAGAGCCAAGGCGATGCTTGTGACGACGAGCAGGGAATTGGCTGCCGAGGTCTCATCAAAGTTCAATGAAGCCTGCAGGTCATGCGAAAGAAAGGAGATCCTGCAGGGGAGCTGCAACGAAGCACTCGCGATCGTAGTCCCAGACAGGCAGAGGGGGGTTGACCTCATCAATTCAATAGCCCCAGAGCACCTCCAGCTGGTGGGGAGCGGGGCCGAGGAGTTGGCGAGCCTGATCAGGAACGCAGGGGCGGTATTCGTAGGCGACTACGCGCCCGTACCCCTGGGGGACTATGCTGTGGGCACAAACCACGTCCTGCCGACAATGGGCTGGGCGAAGAGGGCATCGCCCCTCTCAGTAAGGGACTTCCTGAAGTGGAAGGAATTCATCAGGTGCACCGAGGAGGGCTTCAGGAGGATAGCTGACGATGCCATGGTATTGGCATCTTCAGAGGGACTGCCCAACCACGCAAATGCAATATCATTGAGGCTGAAGGAGGCGGGCAGGTAGAGCCTGCGCCACATCCGATGCCGGAGGGAAAAACATGGATCCAAGCGGAATGATAGACCCGGAGATCAGAGAGCTGTTATCAGTTAGGAAGGGCAAGGAGGCGTATTCAGATGCGTCAGAAGCCTCTACCCTCAGGATGTCGTTGAACGAGAACATGCTCGTCGATAGGAGCTTCAGCAGCACAATGCTGATTGAGGCTGCCAGGGCGGTCGACCCGAGGGCGTACCCGAGGCCGAAAGGCGCCCTGGCATTGAAGGCGATCGCCGAGAAGTATGATATATGGGAGGACCAGATCGCAGTCGGCAACGGCTCAGACGAGCTACTGGAGCTGATAATGAAGGTATTCGTAGGGAGGGGCGAGGCGCTGACGGTAGAGCCCACATTCGAGATGTACAGCTTCTACGTAGGGCTCATGAGGGGCAAGGCATCACCGGTCTATTTGAGGGGGGATTTCAGCCTCGACGCTGACGCGGTCCTCTCGAGAGTCGGCGATGATACGAAGGCGATCATAATATGCTCCCCAAACAACCCCACCGGCAGGCAGTTCGCCAAGGACGAGGTCCTGAAGATCGTGAAAGAGGCAGATAGGCTAGTGGTCGTTGACGAGGCGTACGCCGATTTCGCGCCCTACAGCCTCGTCGATGAGGCTGTGAAATACCAGAACCTCCTCGTGCTGAGGACGTTCTCGAAGGCTTATGGCCTGGCAGGCCTCAGGATCGGCTACTGCGTCGGGGACCACGAGTTGATAGAATGGATCAGGGCTGCGCAGAGTCCCTTCAGCGTGAATGCGATCGCCCAGGAGCAGGTAAGGGCGGTCCTTAGCAACAAGGAGATTTACGATATTTTTGTCAGGAAAGTTGTTGAAGAGAGGGGATACCTCATGGCGGAGTTTGAGATGATTAACGGGGTGCAGCCATTCCATTCCGACGCGAACTTCATCCTCTTCAGGATTCTCGATGCCAAAAAGAACTCGTCCGATGTCGCAAGGACGCTGAGGGATAAGGGGATCGAGATACGTGACAGGGGCGGATTGCCCATGCTGGAGAATTGCCTGAGGGTCACGGTCTCTACAAGAGAGAACAACCAGAAGTTTGTAAGGGCGCTACGAGAGATAGTAGAGGGAGACTGAGATGGCGAGATCAGCTGAGATTGTAAGGAAGACGAGGGAAGTTGACATTAAGGCTAGGGTCGAGCTCGACGGCAAGGGGGAGTTCGCCGGCAGCTGTGGATCAGCCTTCATGGACCACATGATCAGGACGCTCTCCAAGCACAGCAGGATCGACATCGCCATTGACGCGAAAGGCGACCTGAGACACCACATAATAGAGGATGCAGGTATAGCCATTGGAAAGGCGATAGACAAGGCCCTTGGGGAGAGGGATGGGATACAGCGGTTCGGATACGCTTACGTCCCGATGGACGATTCATTGGCAAGGGCAGCGCTGGATCTCGGTGGGAGGGCGTACAGCAAGGTCGAGCTGAAGCTCTCGGGGGCGAGCGTAGAGGACACAAAGGCAGAGGACATCCTACACTTCTTGGAGACGTTTGCCCAGTCATTGAGGTGCAACCTCCACATCAGGGTGCTGTACGGCACAAACGACCACCACAAGATAGAGGCAGCCATGAAGGCAGCCGCTCTGAGCCTGCGCATGGCCGTATCGATCACTGGCACAGGCGTCCCAAGCGCCAAGGGTGAGATATAGTGCGCGTGGCTGTCCTGGATCTTGGGCTGGGGAACCTGCTCAGCATAAAGAGGGCGCTCGAGAGGCAGGGGGCAGAGGTCTCGATCCTTTCGGCGTGGGACGGCGGCACGGATCTGCCTCCCGCAATCGTCCTCCCAGGGGTGGGGGCGTTCAGGGACGGCATCTCAGCATTGAGCAGGTTCAAGGGCGCAATCGAGATGGCGAAGGGCGGCGGTGTTACAGTCCTCGGCATATGCCTTGGCATGCAGCTCCTTCTCTCCAAGAGCTACGAAGGCGGAGAGTACGAGGGCCTGAATTTGATAAAAGGCGAGGTCGTGAAGCTCCCCCCGTCAGTGAAGGTCCCGCACATGGGCTGGAACTCCATAAGGATCCTGAAGAGGAGCCCGATAACGGATGGGGTGGCTGATGGCGAATTCTTCTACTTCGTTCACTCGTACCACTGCGCATTGCAGGAGGACGTTGCAATCGCGGAGACCGAGTACGGCACAAAGGTCGTGGCGATGGTCGAGAAGAGGAACATCTTCGGCACACAGTTCCACCCGGAAAAGAGCGGGGCTGCAGGCGCCCGGATAATCAGGAATTTCCTGGAGGTCTCGAGGAGATGAAGGTGATCCCCGCGGTTGACATATCGGGCGGCAAGTGCGTCAGGCTGACCCGAGGCAGGATCAACGACTCAAAAGTCTACTATGAGGACCCGCTGGAGGCTGCAAGGAGGTGGGAGGGCGAGGGGGCCAAGATGCTGCACCTTATCGATCTAGACGCCGCGGTCGGCGCCGGGGAGAACAGCGGATCTGTCATGAGGGTCATCCGAGGCGTCAGCATACCAGTCGAGGTCGGGGGAGGCATAAGGAGCCTCGAGAAGGCGAGGGGGCTCATAGCCGGTGGTGCAGCGAAGGTAATAATAGGCACGGCAGCAACCGACCTCAAGATCGTCAGGGACTCCCTGAGGGAGCTCGGCCCCGAAAAGATAATGGTTGCGGTGGACCACCTGATGGGGAGGGTGGCCATCAGGGGGTGGAAGGAAGTGGTGGACCTCGACGCAGCCACACTCTGCAGGAGGCTCGAAGAGGAGGGGGTCCAAAGCATAATGATGACTTCCATAGACAGGGACGGGACCATGAAGGGGCCGAACCTTGAGTACGCCCTTAAGGCTGCAGGGATCCTCAGGAGCGAGGTCTACCTTGCAGGCGGCTTCTCCTCACTGGGAGACATATTGCTACTCCGCAACTCGAGGATCGCAGGCGTCATAATCGGCAAAGCCCTCTACGAGGGGAAGATCTCGCTAAAAGCTGCTATGGAGGAAGCGAATTGGCACTGACAAAGAGGATAATACCGTGCCTGGACGTCGACAGGGGCAGGGTCGTCAAGGGCATAAGGTTCAAGGACCTCAAGGACGCTGGCGATCCTGTCGAGCAAGCGCTGACGTATGAGCGCCAAGGCGCGGACGAGATCGTCTTCCTCGACATCACGGCATCATCCGACTTTCGGGAGACCGTCTACGAGATGATAAAGAAGACGGCTTACTCGCTCTCGATCCCATTCACTGTTGGGGGAGGGCTGAGGTCGTCTATTGACGTCCGCAAGGTCTTGCTTGCAGGCGCCGACAAGGCGTCGTTGAACACCGCGGCTGTGATGAACCCTGAGGTGATAAGGGAGGGCGCCGAGATCTTCGGCAGCCAGTGCATAGTCGTGGCCATAGACGCCAAAAGGGCGGGGCCGGGCAGGTGGGAAGTCTACACCTACGGCGGGCGAAGGCCGACTGGGTTGGACGCCATCGATTGGGCGCGGCGCGCAGAGCAGATGGGGGCGGGCGAGATCCTTTTGACGAGCATGGACTATGACGGCTCAAAAGACGGCTACGATATAGAGCTCACGAAGGCTGTGTCAAGGGCCGTGAATATACCAGTCATAGCATCAGGCGGAGCGGGGAACCCAGAGCACATATGCAGGGCGCTTATGGAGGGTGAGGCGGATGCGGCCCTGGCGGCATCGATCTTCCACTACGGGGAGTACAGCGTGGAAGATGTAAAGAGGTACCTCAAAGGAAAAGGTGTAAGCGTTAGGCTGTGATGATGGGGGCGATGTTCGGTTGAGTCTCAATGGGAAGGGGAAGACGTTCAGCGAGGCTGAGGCTGGCAAAATAATAAAAGACCTCGATTTCGCAAAAATGGGCGGGATAATCCCAGCCATAGCGGTCGGCGCTGATGGCGAGGTGCTTATGCTCGCATTCATGAACGCCGAGGCATTGGAGAGGACGCTCCGCACAGGGATGGTCCACTACTGGTCCAGGACGCGGAAGAGGGTCTGGATGAAGGGGGAAGAGTCTGGCCACTACCAGTACCTCTTGGGGGTTTACTCGGACTGCGACAGGGACTCCCTGCTGCTGAAAGTCAAGCAGGTGGGACCAGCGTGCCACACGAACAACCCGACGTGCTTCTACAACGCGATAGAGCCTTATGCTCCAGGAGGGGGGGCAATCAGGGAGCTTGAGCAGGTAATAGACGACCGGATGAGATCGCCAAGAGAGGGGTCCTACACTTCGAAGGTCATCTCTGCCGGCATCAACGAGGCGGCAAAGAAGGTGGGGGAGGAAGGGATAGAGGTCGCGGTGGCGTCGCTGGCGGAGAGCAGGGAGAGGGTCGTCAGCGAGGCTGCGGATCTCATCTACCACCTCATGCTGCTGCTGAGGATGAAGGCTCTGCACTTCAGCGACGTAGAGGACGAGCTGAGGAGAAGGAGAAAAAGATGACTGCGGCTGCCGCCTTCAGGTTCTTTTGACGTTGAAGATGTCTTCGGCAGGCATCTCGTAAAGGCGGTCGCTCAGCTCGTCGGATTCTTTGCCCTTTGCTTTTTTCAGCATCTCTATTAACTCCTTCTTGGGCAGTATCTCGACTGCTGTGGGCCCCTTCCTGAAGACTATCCTGAGCGTATCCGAGTTTAGCATGCGGATGTTGCCCTTCCCCATCGTGCAGGATGTCGAGAATTGGATGCCGTCCACTATGCAGGACTGAGGGGGCCTTGGCTCGCAATGGACTTCGCAGCTGACATTGAACGGATCGTGCCCGAGAGCCCTCTGAGCGACCTCTCCTGCTTTGAGACCGAGGACCAGGTATGGGCCCGTGTGACCGTGGAACGCTGATGCTGCCTCTATCAGCTCCTCTTTTGAGTAGACTTTCCTGACGACCTTCAAAAGCCTCGCCTCTCTGACTCCCCAATATCAGCTGCGCCAGCATATAACGGATCTGTTTGAGGACGAATTTGTATGAAAGGGTAAGAGAATTGTCATCGGTGATGCTAACACCACTCAAAGGAGGGTTTTCAAAATACACGAAGGTAAAGAGCAGCTCCAAGTGGGCATCCGACGTGATTATTAAAAGCATCGCAGAACTAAAACTCGAACCAACCTTCACGTTTTTACAAATTTCTTAGATCCTCTATATTATATCTATTAAATGATTCACTGTTTATGGGGTTAATGTTGCAATCTAATGTTTTTATCATCTTCAATTTATTAAAATAATTTTCTGACAATAGTTCTTTGCCTTGGAGGAGATGATACAAATACTCCTTTTTTACATTAGCCCCTCTTGTGTTTTATCTTCATTTGTAATGTTTACCTATAGATTGGGAGACTTGCTATCGCATTCGATTACCATCTCTTTCCTAGTGTAATTCGTAGGAAAATTCTCGAATGAGGTTAATGTTTTGAGACTAGTTTTATAAATTTCATATAGTATGCCTTCAACCATGCCCTAACCTTTGACGATATTAACAAAGCCAGCTCTTGGGTAACTGGAATCGCGTTTATTAGACACAAGAGTATAGTCTGAGTATTTTATGCTTTCTTTAAAAAAGGATGTACCACCATCCAACCTTATATAATCTATATTCGATCCATGTGCAAAAATAATATTTTTTGTCTTATACCTAACACAGTAATAATTTTTCTTTAATAATGCTTATGCTTATTGATATATCGCTAAAAAAGGTCTACGATTTAAAATATGTCAAGCTTTTAAGGAATTATCTTGCCTTTATAAAACCTTTCCCTTGTTTCTTTATTAACGTGAACTTGAACTTGTCGCCGATGTAATAGTCCCAGAAAGCAACGCCGCAGCCACAGACATGCCCTTTTACGTCAAACTTTCCGTACTTCCAAGATTTTGATTCTTTTTGGATTACTTTCCCGCAAACTGGACACTTTGACATTTTATTTTTTACCTCACTTATATCTATTTTTATTTTTTAGTTAATAAGATTTTTAGAATTTTAAGCAAATTATCGGTTCACGTACTATAGTATACTATCACGACTCATGTTTCTAGATAATTCTTGTTCCTATTTTCTTCAATATTTTTTTCCAAAAGATACAACCTATTGAATTACCTTTATTCAAGTTCTTGTTGAAATACGCCACTAAACTTGCGAAGGGTAATTCATAGATTGGTCAAACAGAGCCTGTTATGTGGTTATAACCGCGATCAACAAAAGCGGCTATCAAACCAGTGTCAGATCTCCGCAGACACATAGATATTGATAAAGATCAGATATAGGGCTCGTCCCCATGAGAAATACTCGAAAACAGACAATATTAACCAGAAGCTCAAGGCACTAAGTAGCGAGCTGATGGTGCAAGAGGGCAAAAAGTTAGCCTATTAAAACCCATCGAAACCACGCTCACGCGTTTAGTCATAATTCACGCTGAACTGCTCGCAGAAATCGACATCTTCATTTAAGAAGGCAAGCAATTATGCTTTTCGACAAGAAAAGAAGGGTTTGAAAAACCTGCTTAAGCCAGATAATCAATGAAGAACGCACACATTATTGACAGACTATAATATAATAGAAGGGTTTTTTCGAAAAGCTCATGAATGTGATTTTGTCTTTTCCTACTGTTTTTTCGCTTGCAGTGCCACGGTGCGTCTCACCCAACGTCCTATTAGCACACTCCATAAGCAACTCCAACGGGAGCGGATGCAGCGGGTGTCAGCAGCCCCGCCTCACTTCGGAGAGATGTAGGCAAGGCCATCGGCGACAGCCACCAACTTGCCGCTGCCATTTATGATTTTGATGCGGTATACCCCAGTGGTCTTCCCGACGCTCTCCTCGCAGGCCTCGGCAGTCAGCAGGTCACCCTCGCATGCCGGCCGCCGGTAGTGTATGTTCACGGAAAGGCCCACTGCCTTCTGCCCCCCCGCGTTGCAGGCAACCGCGAACGCAACATCAGCTAGAGCGTAGATCACTGCACCGTGCGCAGCGGCATAGGCGTTAAGCATGTCCTTGCGGACGACCATTGAGACCTTCGATCGCCCCGGGCTGTAGCTGACCAGCGCCATCCCGTATTGCTTGAAGAGGGAGTCTTCCTCCATCATCTTTTGCATGTTGGCATATGGCTTTTCACGGAACAACCCTATCACCACAGCGAGGAGAGCTATGGTCCAATAGCCGCTATAAGCCTAATGGGTCAAAAAAATTGACCAAGGGCAGCAATGGGAGGCTTCAGCGTCGCCCTTCATGCTTTTTGCGATATTTTTGTAGGTTGTAGCAATGTCCTATTGGATCGGCAAGATCATTAGCAGCGACATCTGCATCAATTTGGAGGGTTTTCGATGTCTTGGCGCCTCCCACTTTGCTTCGATCAGGGCGTCTTTACTATGAGGGTTCGTTAAGGCATTTATTTTCGAGGGGTTGCAGCGAAAGGCACCTCTAGGGATCGCCAATAAAGCCCCTCGGGAGATCACTTTTCAGCGCTGCCAATGGTCCTCATGGAATCCGAGAGCGTCAGCTGCCGCCCTTTTTCCTTGAGGGTGACCGGGAGCGTATAGACGTCTTCGACGTCTTCAAAACGCAGCTTCTTGATCTTCTCAAAGTTCCATCCCGTGCATTTTATTGCCGAGACGAGCGAAGCAAAGGAGACGGCCCTTATCCAGCTCCCGCTCTTATGGAGGGACGCCAAGAATGCCCCCGACCACGTGTCGCCAGCGCCTGTCACGTCTATGGCGTTCTTCGTTATCGCCGCCATGGCGGGCACGAACTCCGATTTTCCGTCCACCCTGACGATCGCGCCGATCTCGCCAAGGGTCAGGACCAGCATCCTGGACCTAAGGCAATTGACGGCTTCGGAGACGATCTCCTTGCCCGTCAGAGAATGCAGCTCCTTCTCGTTCAGGATGAATATGTCGGCAAGCGAGGCGGCATCGATTACTGCCTGCCTGTTGGCTTTCTTGCCCATGTAATTTATGCAAGAGTTGATGCAGACCTTGATTTCCGGCTTTCTGGACTTTATCGCCTTTACTATATTGAAAACCTTCGGGGGGTTCATTGGAGCCAGGTGGACGACCTTCACGATCTCGCCCAGCGCAGAAACGACGTCGCTGGTTGTTATTCGAGATCCGGGCCCGATGGCGACGCTCTTGTATGTTGCGTTCCAACCGCTGTCGTATTTGATGAAGAATTTGGTGCTCTTGGTCTTTATGCGCTTTATCTTCGAGGTGTCGAGTGACGAGATCTCGTCCCAGAAAGGGTAGTCGTCCCCCACGGCTGTTATGAGCCCCACATCCTTCAGTATTGTTTGAGCGCCCATGGCGGCGTATATCGCCGCCCCGCCAGGCTGGATCCGCTCCCCATGCACGTTCCTTATCCTGTCGATCGACGCATGGCCGACGAAGAGCATGTCAGGCAAATAGACCACGTGCGGATATCTCGCTCAGGCTGTAAAAAGGGTTTACGTCTCCGCAATTGCCTGATCCCTTAGCATCACGTAGGATCCTTCAGATCACTGAAACTGCCCCACGGCATTCTGCTGCTTTGATGACATCGAGCCCCACAGACGCGCCCTGTGAAGGCAATAATTCATTTAAATTAATTAAATTAATCATCCATATATACCAGATCAGGACGGTTAGTTTTTGAGGTCGCAGGGTTTGCGCAGCCCGCTTGACGATATTTGTGAGGCCCTAAAGGGGCACCTGAAGCTCCCAGCGGGGGGCACCGTCTCCGGGTTCGACCATGTCCTGGATGAAGGCGACATAAAGGAGCTCCCCCTGCCTGGCACCGAGGAGATCCCGGTCATCTCTGCGGTGGACGGCGGATCGAACACGGTGCTTATGACCCCAACGATGGCTGTCGTCCTCAACAGGGTCTATTGCAACCAGTTCCTCGGAATGAAGAAGATGGACAACTGCGAAATGGTTGAATTCATCTCGAAGACCGAGATAGTGGAGAAGGGGGGCAACAATTTCTTCCGTACCGAGATCTACCCGATCGAGGGGGCGTGCCCCTTGGCGTCGATTGAGATAGACGCCAAAGACCAGACGCTCATGGTTGGGAAGACCTACGGAGACCTGAGCAGGGCCATCTCCATGGCGAGGAGGTTCTGCGAATGGAGGGTCGCCGAGAGGGCTATCGAAGCCGGCGCCGAGTGCGTGATCGTTGACGGGGCGCTGCAGACCGCGTTCAAGGGCGAATCCGATGTAGCGAACGAACTCTATCGGAAGGCAAAGGATGCGGGATCAATCATCGCGGGGCTGTCCAAGAGCACGACGATGTACCTGGAGAACGGCTTCCCCATAGCTGGGACGGTGGACATGATGGCTAAGAAGAAGGGGTACGCGAGGTGGATAATCGGGCTTGGGAGGTCGGAGGAGTGGACGCACAGGGCGACCGTCTACTACGCGAAGCTCCACGAGATGGCAGACAGGGGATACAGGCTGGACGTCTATGACGGGGCAACCGAAGAGCAGCTGGAGTCTCTGCTAAGGGGGCTCCTGGCGTGCTCCGCTTACTTCGGATACCCTGGCTACCCGTATCCGCTGATCGACGCCCACACCTATGCCAGGGTTGGGAGCGAAGAGGCCGGGAGCCTTAGGGGCCAGATACTCGACAGGCTCAGCGCGGAGGATGCTGAGAAGCTGGAGCTTATGGAAAGGGCCAGGGCATCCCACGATGTCTTGGACTCGCTTGGCGGTTGAGGTGTCTGAAGCTTCAATAGGAATGAAAATGGGTAAAAAGGTGAAGATGGTGAGGGTGTGAAAGGGATGGAAACGCAGCCAACAGATTTTGTAGGGCAGGTCGTCGAGGGCGACGACAGCGAGCTTGTTTTTAGGGAGAAGCAGGGGGCCAAGCTGGAGCTTGGCGACCTGATCGTCGTGGACAACGAGAGGGTGAAGTACATCTGCATGGTCTCAAAGCTGACCTACGGCAGCCTGATCGAGCCGGACAGGATACTGACCAGCTCCGGGAGCATGCTCGAGGGGGTGAGCCCCAGGATAGAGTTCCCGGACAAAGACCTGAGGATATTCCGGCGGGTGCATGCGAAGCCGCTCCTCGAGATCGTGTCCTCGAACGGTAAGCCAGCAGCAAGGCAGCTGCGGGGCATCCCCGACTTCCTTTCCAAGGCGAGGATGGCTTCTGAGCACGATTTCAGCTTCTTGGAGACGCCGAAGACCAAGGTCTTTGTCGGCAAGATAAGGAGCGGGTCCAAGACGCTCCCAGTAGACTTTAGCTTGGACGGGGAGAAGCTGTTCTCTCACCATGTCCTCGTCTCCGCCCAGACAGGCAGGGGGAAGTCGAACTTCGTCAAGGTCCTACTATGGGAGGCGATGAGGCACGGTAAGTTTGGCATTATGGTCATGGACGTCCACAACGAATACTACGGAACCCCGGCCTCGGAGGGGCTGAAGGACCACCCAGACGCCGCCAAGGCGCTCAGGTACTACTCGCGGCACCCGCCGCCAGGGCAGTTGGAGCTCAAGATCAACCTCAAGTCCATAGATCCCGAGGACCTGCTGGGCGTGGTCGATTTCAGCGAAGCCCAGAAGGAGACCCTCGAAAAACTAAGGAGGCAGGAGGGGTCAAACTGGGCGTCGGCGCTTTTGTCGATCGACACGGAGGACAAGGAATTCAAGGACAAGAAGGGGACGATCCGAGCATTGAAGCGGAAGGTTTGCAACATCTTCAACCTGAGGGAGACCAGGGCGGGGTACGAGTGCGTTGATGGAGTCTTCGACCTTGGGGGCATGGGCGAGGAGACCGTCAATGACATGGCTCAGGCTCTCGAGGACGGGAAGGTCGTGCTCCTGGACGGCGCGTCGATCTCTGACGACACCGGGCTGGTGATAGCCTCGGCGGTGCTGAGGAAGGTGTTCGAGAGGTACGACCAGTACAAGTCCGCTGGGATCCTTGGGGAGAAGGCGCAGGTGGGCGTAGTGCTCGAGGAGGCCCCAAGGCTCATCGCGGGGGCTTACGGGGACAACATTTTCAGCAGGATAGCCCGCGAGGGCAGGAAGTTCAGGATAGGGCTCATCGCGATAACGCAGCTCGCCTCTGTCATACCGAGGGAGATCCTGGCAAACATAGGGACGAAGGTAATAATGGGGAACGAGATGGCGCTTGAGAGGAAGGCCATCGCGGAGAGCGCGGCCCAAGACCTGGAGGACTTCGACAGGATCATCGCTGGGCTGGAGGTCGGCGAGGCGATAGTCAGCTCCATATTCTCGAAGTTCGCCGTCCCGCTGAAGGTCCCGAAGTTTGAGGATCTGGTCACCAAGGATAATGGAGGGGCGGAGTCCCGCGTGAAGAATGAAAACGCACCGATGAAGAGGTACTTCTGACCGCGGGCGCTGATCGAGAAGGGGCTGCAAAGATTATGGGAAATGAGGGGATTGGGGCATGAAGTTCGCGCATATGGCAGACATGCACTTGGGGGCGACCTCAGAGCCGAAGATGAGGGAGATCGAGGCGACGGTCCTAGAGAGGGCGTTCGGCGTCTGCCTCGAGAAGGAGGTCGACTTCGTCATCATCTCCGGGGACCTGTTCCACATGAATATCCCTGACCTCACAGTCGTCAAGGAGGCGGTCACCGTATTCAAGAAATTCATAGACACCGGGAGGAAGATCTACGTCGTCTACGGCAGCCACGATTTCTCGCCCAACTCCACTTCGATCATCGACATCCTGGAGGCGGCTGGCGTCATAGTTAGGGTCGGGAAGCCGACTGTGGCGGACGGCAAGCTAAGACCAGAGGTGATAACCGATCAGAGGACCGGCGCGAAGATAACAGGCATATCCGGAAGGAGGGTATCGCTCGAGAAGGAGGCGTTCGAGGACCTAGACAGGGAGTACCTCAGGCGCCTCAAGGGGTTCAAGATATTCGTCTTCCACACGGGGCTCCTCGAGATGCGGAAGGAGGGCGAGAAGTTCGACGGCATCTCGCGCAGTATGCTCCCAGACGGCTTCGACTATTACGCAGGCGGGCACATCCACAGGGTGTTCGTCGACAAGTCCAAGATGGTAGTCTATCCGGGCCCACTCTTCACGGGATGGGGATCGGACTTGGAGGCGACGATCCTTGGCCAGGAGAAGAGGGGATTCTTCCTAGTGGGCGTGCCTGAGGGAGGGGGAAGACCGGAGCTTGAGTTTGTTGACCTAAAGCCATTCGAGGGGGTCTACAAGGCGATCGACGCAACGGGTAAGACCGCTGACGAACTCAACGAGGAGCTGAGGGTGTGGGCGACCGATGTCGACGCTTCCGGGAAGGTCGTACTCCTCAAAGTGCACGGGGAGCTCTCGTCCGGCAGGACGAGCGACGTCGACTTTGGCCTGATAAGGGAGATTCTTGTCGAGAGTGGCGCGATCTACCTTCATCTGAACAGGAACGCGCTCAGGACAAGGGAGATGGAAACCATCACCGTGATGGGCGAGAGCGCGGAGGAGATAGAGAGGAAGGTCTTCAGGGAGATGGCGGGGATCGTCAAAGGGGGCGACGGGATAAAGGACGAGCTGACGGTGGCGACGAGGCTGCTTTCCGTTTTGAGGAACCCGAAGAGGGAGGGGGAGAGCCAGGATGATTACTCCTCCAGGCTCGACGCAGAGGCGAGGGCGGTCCTTGGGCTCGCCGAGGATGGCGGGAGGGGGAGCGCGCCTGCGAAGGAGGGGGCAGCCAAGCTTCCGTTTGGCGAGGGCGGCACTGGCGGTAAACCGAGTGCCATGAGGGCCGGAGGGAGGATGCGGCGCCCATGATCATCAAGTCAATGAGGCTGAAGAATATCCGGACTTACGAGGAGGAGGAGGTGAAGTTCCCAGAGGGGATAATCCTCTTCGAGGGGGGCATAGGGGCTGGCAAGTCCACCCTCCTCTTGGCTATAGAGTTCGCCCTCTTCGGGATCGGTAACGAGAAGGGGACTACTCTACTCAGCATAGGGAAGAACTCAGGGCACGTCGAGCTCACCTTCGAGGCAGGCGGGAAGGATGTCAGGGTCTTCAGGAGCTTGGAGAGGAACAGGAGATCCGCCGGGACGCTCCACCAAGGGACGATTGTCCCGGCCAGCGTGAAGCAGGGAGAGTGCTGGGTGGAAGTCGACGGCGCCCGCACTTCATACTCCCCCAAGGAGATGAAGGAGAACATCCTCAAGGTGCTCAGCTACAACGAGCCAGCGGACCCGAAAGCAAAGAGCGTAATCTTCAGGTACGCCGTTTACACGCCGCAGGAAGAGATGAAGGAGATCCTCTCCCAGCCCCCGGACCTCAGGCTTCAGACGATCAGGAAGGCGCTCAGGATCGAGGAGTACAAGATAGCGATGGAGAACGCAAGGAATATTGCGGCGGACCTGAGGAGGAACGCCGCGATCATCAGGGACGGCGCCAAACGGCTCCCTGAAGTGCAGAAGGAGATCAAGGCGACGGAGGAGGAGCTGCCGAGGCTCGAGGCTGAACTCAGGCAGGTCGAAAAGGAGGTCGGGAGGATCCAAGAAGAGATCGAGGCGCTTAAGGCGGAGCTGGATAGGCATCGCTCTGAGCAGCTCAAATATGCAAAGGATGCGGAGGATGTGCAGAATATAGATGTGGACCTTCAGAATGTGCGGAGCCAGATCGCTGGTCGCCGGGCGGATATTTCTAAGCACAAGAGGAGGCTGGAGGAACTTCATGCAAGAATAGAAACACTGCAGCAGGTAAAAGAGCCGGCAATGTCCGAGGCGGATGTGGAGATGATGCTTGCTCAAGCGAAGGCCAGCCTCAGCGAGTATGACAGCGAGATAGGAAAGCTGAAGGCGGATGTGGAGAGGATGAGGACGCTAGTGGAAGGTGGATTCTGCCCGACCTGCAACAGGCCGATCGACGGGACGGAGTACGGCGCCCACCTGCACGAAGCGCAGGAGAAGTATGAAGATGCCAAAAAGATGCGGCAGGCGACCTATGACAGGATAAAGGAGCTTGAGGACATAAAGAAGACTATCATCAATTACGAGAATAATAAGAAAGAACTCAACGCATTAAAAGAGAACGTCACAAACACCGAGGACTGGATCTTCGACAGCGAGCAGAGGCTCAGCGATGCCGAAGATCAGGAAAAAAAGCTCTTAGCCAGGAGGCTTAAGGCGATTGACGCCGCTAAGCGGTACGAGGAAGTCAAGGCAGAATACGAAGATTGCAACCAAAAGATCAAAGATAAGGAAAGGGATAGCAAAAGGCAGCTTGAGAGAAAAGCCAAATTGGAGCAGGAGATGGCGACCGCAACCTTGAATATGGAACACTTGAGAGCCGAGGCTGACAGGCTCGAAGCAGAGCTGAGAAGGGCCGAGAGGCTGAGCTGGCACTCTGAGTGGCTGGTGAAGTATTTCGCGGCAGCGCTTGAGAGGATAGAGCTGACTGTGATGAACACGGTCAGAAGGGAGTTCGAGGAGGAGTTCAGCAGGTGGTTCTCCTACCTCGTCGAGGACCCCTCGAAGGGCGTGAGGATCGACGAGGACTTCACGCCCCTGGTGACCCAAGATTCTTATGAGCAAGAGCTGAACAACCTGAGCGGCGGGGAGAGGACGTCACTCGCGCTCGCGTACAGGCTCGCGCTGAACAGGGTCGTCCAGAGGAGCTCGAGCATCGGTACGGACCTGCTGATCCTCGACGAGCCGACGGACGGCTTCAGCAAGGACCAGATAGGCAAGCTGGGAGACCTGCTGAGGGAGCTTCAGCTCAGGCAGGCCGTGATAGTATCCCACGAGAGGGAGCTCGAGGGGGCCGTGGACCACATCTTCAGGATACATAAGGAGGGGGGCAAGTCGAAGGTCTTCCCAGCTATGGCCTGAAAGGAGCAAATCAGTACAAGATACCTATTGCATTTAACCGCCAATTAAGATAGTAAGGCACTATCTTGGCTGAAGGAGTAATCAGCATGCAATATGTAGATGTTCGAAGCTCAAGACTGAACTTGGTTCAGCGATTACGCAATTAAGCGCTTCGATTGCTTAATTTCTTGCCTTGGTGCTTCCCTTTAGCAACAATCAAAGCAGCTCCAACTTAATAATCGCGTTTGCAAAGCGTTCAATCAACGTCCAAAGTGGTTCCCTGTTGCCCATCATCGAGTGATCGAAGCTTTTTGTGTCGACTTCGATTGGGAGGCTTTTTTTGTCCTTGAGAAACCAATGGCGTTGATTTATCTCTTCGATTTGCATTTTCTCGACAATCTAAGCACTCTCGACAGAGTACTTGAACAGGATGAACCGCTCCTGCTTGGTGAGCTTGATCCCCTCTTCGATGATCCCTACCTCGTCCGGCGTATATTCGCTGGTTTCAAACCTCACAGCACCGAGCCTCCAAGCTCAAGCAGTGCCTCCTCGTTCGCCTTAAGAAGAGAACACAAACAAGCATATCCGCATAAACGAAGACCTTTAATGCCTCTTTCTCAACTCCGCGGAAACCTTTCCTATCATATTCAATAGCGCCTCATCGGCTCTTCCGACATTATTTGCTCTTTATTGCGTCTTGCGACAATCAATGCGCTGTACAGCCACCAAGGGTCATTATAATTCTCAGGTTCAAGAAGATCAACAGACTCCTGAATGGCCTCCTCCATATGCCATCCCGCTCTTTCGAGCACGCCGGTATATTCCGCGAGCGAGCGGAGAACGTACTCCTGCTCCATTCTGGAGACGTATTCAAAGTCCTTCCCCCTGCGCCGATAGAATTCCTTGGTTGCCCTTACCTTTGATTCGCCGTAGGAATACCACCATGTATGGAGTGATAAAATGTCTCCCCCAACCCTAAACCAGCTCTGAACCGAGGGTGCAATATTCAGCGCCGTCAGAAAGCGCTCTTTAACGGTCTCCCGCAGCAACAGTATTGCATTTTCCCTCATGTGAGCTGCCAAATTCCCAAAGATCGATGCCATCTCATCCATTGACTTCCAGGCAGGAGCAAGTATGCAGAGGGCAGCATCGAATTTTTTGTCAGCGATAAGCTCTAGATTCCTGTAGTCTCCCACGAAATAAGTTACATTACTTGAGATGCCAAGTTCTTCAGCAGACCTCTTTGCATCACCTATGCACAAATCGGAAAGGTCTATTCCGGTCACCGAATAACCCATTCCAGCGAGTTTGTTTGAGATTCTTCCTGTTCCGCACCCCAGATCCAAGATCTCCTTGCCAGGGCTGAGCCTGCGCAGGCAGCAATCTATCGCCTTGATGTCCCTCTCGCCAGTTCTGTTCTGGCTGCGCAATACGTTATACCAAAGCTCCTCATCATAACCGTAGATCTTTTTTTCATTTTTATTTTCCTTTTCATTTCCCATTTCCTCAGACATACTTGAAGCACCTCACCATAACACCATCAATTTCCGCCAGAGGCGGTCTTTCTTCCCTGCATCTCCTAAAGCTGTAATTGCAACGCGGGTTGAACCTGCACCCTTTAGGGGGGGACACCATGCTCGGTATTTCCCCTTCAATTGGCTTGAGACCTTTTGATGGCAAAGACTCGAGAAGTGCATAAGAGTATGGGTGCTTTGGCGATGTGAAGAAGTTACGCGCTTTTGATGTTTCAATGACTTCTCCACAGTACATGACGCAGACCCTGTCCGATATCTTTTTGAGGAAAGCGAGGTCATGGGAGACGATCATCATTGCCCCTGTTTTTTTCTTTGCCAATTGAAGCAACTCAACCACCAATTGCTTCTTCCTTTCGTCAAGGCCTTTTGTTGGTTCGTCAACGAATATTGCCTCAGAGTGCCCAGAAATTCCCATGGCAACGAGCACGCGCTGTAGCATGCCACCGCTCAGCTGATGTCTGTAGCTGTTGGCAGCCCTGGCAGGAGAATCTAGACCCATATCTCGAAGCAAGTTCTCTGCCATCCTGTAGCTTTCTTTCTTCCCTATCCTTAAGTGCTCCATTGGCCTTTCAGAGATCTGGAGCCAAGATTTAAGGAACGGATTGAGTGAGCCAAAACCCTGTGGAATCAATGAGAACTTCTTACCTATCAACCGCATTGCCCTATTCCGATCCATTGACAGTAAGTCATTCCCACAGTACAATATCTGACCGGTAATTCTGGCATTTTCAGGGAGGAGGCGGAGCGCTGCTGTGAGGAGGACCGTCTTCCCGCTTCCCGACTCTCCGAGCACACCCAACACTTCGCCTTTATGAAGGTCAAGATCAACTTCCTGCAGCGCGGCAACTTGCATGCGGTGCATGTCAAAACTCACATCGAGACCCCGGATCTCAATAATGTATTCCATAGAGCCAGCACCTCACCGATCTTCCTTTTTCGATTCTGAGCTCGGGCGGGGTAGAGACTAAACACGCCTCAATGCGTAGGTTGCACTGGTTATAAAATGGGCACATGGCGCCCCCATTGACTTCGCTTCCAGTGATAACGCCAGAGAGAAGCGAGGAGGTGTAAGGGTGAAGCGGGGATGAAAAGAGCTTCGGTGTGTCCCCGGATTCGATTATCCTACCTCCCAGCATCACACAAACCCGATTTGAGATCGACATCGCAAGCCTCAAGTCATGTGTTACAAAAAGAACTGCAAACCCATTTCTCTTTTGAGCTTCAAGGAGTTGGCGGACTATCTTCGCCTGGGTAGAAGGGTCGAGCATTGAGGTTGGCTCGTCTGCGATCACTACATCAGGATTCAGAACCATAGATCTGACCAGGACTGCCCTCTGCAGTTCCCCGCCGCTAAGATCCCTTGGCTTGCGCCTGAGCTGATCCAGTCCGAGGCCAAAAAGCGAGGAGATAGATCGTACCTTTTCCAACTCATCTTCCCTTGATCCCGCAATCCGGTGAATCCTAAGTGGCTCCGCTATACTGTCGTAAATGTACCATGTCGGGTCTAGGGCCAAATCGGGATATTGAGGTATGAACTGGACTTTCATCCTGAAGTCAAGCATATCTTTACTATCCATAATAGCGAGCGGCTTATTCCCAAAAAAGACCTCTCCGCTTGTATACCCGATGAGACCGGCTAAGATCTTTGCCAACGTAGTTTTTCCGCTCCCTGATTCTCCAATTACCGCTAAAAGTTCTCCCTTCTTGAGCGAGATGGAAACGCCGTCTAGGGCGAGAAAACTCCCCTTTACCGATGATCTGAATCGCTTTTTAACATCCCTGCACTCGAGCAGAGTAGGACAATCCAAAAATCCTTGAGGTGACGTTTCGGATACTTTAGAGCAGGGCTTGATCATAGCATTTCACCTATCGACTTGGTACTTGACCTGTATCTGCATTCCAAAGCCATACCCAGCAGGATGAAGCCAAGGGAGGCGAGCGAGATGCAGATGCCTGGTGGCACGAATGTCCACCAAGCCCCATGCAGTAGAGCCCCTCTGGTCATGGCGAAGTGGAGCATTGTCCCCCAGCTCGGGTTTTGAGGATCTCCCAACCCAATGAAGCTGAGCCCAGCCTCCAGCAGAACAGAGCTGGAGACTGCGAGCACAAACCTCGCAAGCACAACGCCCCAAACGTTGGGCAATACGTGCCTGAACATTATATAGAGCTTTTTTGCCCCTATGCCAACCAGCCCCTCGATAAATGGGCTCCCTCTGATTTGGCGTGCACGTGCTCTCACCAGTCTAGCTGTTGTCGGCCACCAGAGCAAACCAATGACCATTACCACGTTCAGAAAGGATGGGCCAAGGTAAGCCGCCAAGACGATCATTAATGGTAACGCGGGCACGACTAGGAAAAGATCTGTAAGTGAGCCAAGTACCTCGTCCGCAGTTCCACTCATATATCCTGCAAATATGCCCACAACGGTGCCAATCAATGTCGAGACTATAGCGCCCAGGAGTCCTATTGAAAGGGAAACTCTGCTACCATGGAGCAGAACCCTTAAAACATCATCACCTATATCATTAGTGCCTAGGAGGTTCGAGGACGACGGAGGCAGGTAGGGCGTGCTTGAAGGTCTTCCGAAGTACTCCCCAGGCAAGAAGGAAAGCAACAACATTGCAAAGACCGCTAAAATTAAGCCGATGCCAATCGCATCAAACTTTGTTGGGGCATACCTAAATCGCCTCATGGCTTCACCCTCGGATCCAGAGCGTATGAAAGAGCGTCAGCAAGCGCGTTCGCACTGACCACTATTAATGCCACCATCGTGAATGACGCTTGGAGTAGAGGATAATCCCTTTCAGTCACGGCCTGCCACATGGTATAGCCCATGCCAGGCCAACTGAATGCTATCTCCACCAGCAATGCGCCAGAAAAAGCGAAACCCATCTCAATCGCAACAAGTGAGAGGAGCGGCGGAAGAGAGGGCCTGAGGAGGTGGCGCAGGCTGAAATTGAACTTGCCAAGTCCCTTTGAGAGCGCTGTCGTTACGAAAGGTTCCTCAGATATCTCGAACGTCAGACCGCGTACAATTATTGCCACATATGCCGAATTGAAGAGCGTGAGGACAACGATCGGGAGGAAGAGGTGCTGGATAACGGTGGCTGGAGATGCGCCGACGGGCGGAGCGCCACCAATCGGAGTCAAACCAAGCCACAGTGAGAAGACCAAGAGCATCAACATTGCAAACCAGTATGTCGGCACAGAGTGAATTATTACGCAAGCAGCTGAAACGACCCGCTTTAATAGGCTGTTAGACTCCCAACCAAGACTGAGGCCGAGAGCCGTTCCTGCAATAAGGGAAAAAATTGTAGACGGTACAGTCATTATCAATGTAAGCGGCAGCCTTTCGGCAATTATCTCAAAGATTGGTCGGCCATAGCTGAATGAATACCCAAGGTCACCGTTGAAGAAATTATGCAAGTAGATCCAAAATTGATCAGTCATCGGCAGATCTAGCCCGTATTTTGCAGTAAGACCCTGTAAGAGATCAGGATTCCTGATTGCGGCGCCGTATACTTCCTCTCCGAAGATGAAAAGCATTGGATCCCCTGGCATGAGGCGAGGGATCAGAAAGTTGATCGCAATGATAGCAAACGCAAGGATCAGATACCTAGAGAACTTTCTTATTAAAAAAAAGGGATATTTCAAGTTGGACGTCATCCTTTGGCAACCGTTTATCCTATTTTATTACAACTGAGAACCATGTGTCCTTTCCGAGGATGCCGTACATTGTGTTGTAGACAAGCCCGTCGACCATGTCTGACCTGTAGGGCTGGATTATCTTGCCCCAGTAAAGGGGTATGGCGTACATATTCGTTGCATACAGGTCCTGCAGCGTTACGTAGAGCTCAGTGGTGTGTGTCTGGTTGGCGTTTCGCAGGATCTCATCGACCACTGCAAGGTACTGAGGGTCGTTAACATTAGCCCAACCCATATTCCTATTGTCGAAGTAGAGGGTGCCTGCCCCAGCATACATAATCATTCCCCAGAAGGTAGTCCTCGAAATGGCGGAATCAAAGTCCTTTGTGTTCTGAGTGATGGTCTGGAAGGTGCTGACATCGGCTGGGATAATCTGGGTTCGGATCTTTAAGCTCTCAAGATCTCTCTTCACCAGCTCTGCAAGCCGCATCGATAAGGCTATGTCTGACCTTGCCAGCATCTTCATCGTTAATGCAGTACCGTTTGGTAAGTCCCTCCAGCCATCTGAGTCGCCGTCCACAAAACCGAGCGAATCGAGCATCGAGGCTGCGCGCGAGGAGTTCTTGGCGAGTAGGGGCTTCTGGACATAGTAGTCCCAGCTGTCAGGTATCCATCCTTTTGTAGGTACTTTTGCATAGCCAGCTGCGATGAAGGATACGTAGCTATTATAGTCTAGCCCATATGATAAAGCTTCCCTGAACTCTCTCATATTGTATGGGTATCGCATACAATTGAACCAGAGGCTATTGTCCACACCGAAGTTTGGCAAAATCATAAACGAGACATTCTTTTCCTCGAGCAGGGGCGGCACGTAAACGGGGTCTATCCCTGAAGCGTATGCATAAGTCGCCGCGATATCTTTCTTCTTTAGAGCCATAAGCATAGCATCCGTACTAGTATAAAACTTGAGTATCACTTTGTCCACTACTGGGATACCCCTCCAATAATTTTTGTTTGCATTGAAAGTCATTGTGCCTGAGGCTGAATCAAAGCTACCGTAAGTGAAGGGCCCACTTCCGACGTTTCTGTCGTTGCCCGAGTATGTCGCGGGGTCGGTAACGTTAGCCCACACATGCTTTGGCATTAGCCTGGTCGCAGCAAGCCCTGTTGTGAAAGAGGTCCATTCCTTGCTCAGATTCACCACGACGGTCTTATTGTTTACAGGCTGTACTGAGACCACAAATTGGAAATGGGTAGCATAGTTCGGATCCTTCGCTTTCAGATAAGTTATTGTAAACGCTACGTCCTCAGCTGTCACCGGCTTTCCATCATGCCAAGTGGCATTCCGTATAAGCGTTAGTGTCCAGTCCTTGGAATCGGTCGTAGACCAATTGATCAAGTTCGGCACGATGTTGCCCCCCTCGTCAACTGCTGCCAAGGGGTCGAGGATGAAGCATGCTGCGAAAATGCCCATGTAGTAATCCTTTACAAAGTTGTCGGTCTTGACGATATTTGTGGTTCCTATTGTGAGCACCTTTGCTGCGCTCGTATTATTTGAGGGCGGACTACCTGATGAGAAATTCCCACCAAAAGATCCGAATACCAGTCCTACTAGAACAAGAATTACAATGCCGATAATCCCTACAAGCGCGTTCTTTTTCATATTTTAATCTACTCCTGATAACACTTTTTCAGAAAACAGTAATACCTTAAATAAATTATGTTTCATAAGAAACAAAGATCAAGATAAATCAAAGGCGCAGCATCAGAGCTCATCCTTAAATTGTATCAAAGCTTTGATAGTGATCGGGGGAATAAGGTCTGGTCAAGAAAGGCATGCTATTCTACATAGTAACAGAAGACCTTAGAGCGCTTGTTGTCGGCTCAGGCAATGTTGGAAGGAGGAAGATATTCAAACTTATTGAAGGAGGCGCAGACGTGACTGTAGTTACAAGAGAAGAGCCCAAGCTCTTTATTGGAAAGAAGCTGAAAGTCGTGATCGGGGATGGCCTAGAATACGCTGCTGAAAACATTGACGATTTTGATTTGATAGTAGCAGCAACCAACGACGCCACAATCAATTCCAAGATCTCTGCTCTGGCAAGGAAAAAAGGGAAGCTGGCGAATTCGGTTACATCGCCAGATGACTGCAACCTGATCTTTCCTGCTGTGATAGATTACGGCAAGTTTATGCTGGGTATAACGACCGGCGGCAGAGATCCGACACTCTCAAAGAAGGTCAAGAAGATACTCCATAAAGCCTTGCGCAAAGAGGACTTCTGAACCTCAACGGCGCGAGTATGCTCTGCATTCATTCAGGAATTTTGCTGGCACACCAGGGCATGCCAAATAGTGGAGGTGCGTGTACATCCCTATAGCACTCTGACAGAGGACGCCATCCATAAAATCCCTAATCCCCTTGCCCCTGAGAAGACGGAATGAGAACGCACCCGAGAGGTTTTCGATAGAAGAGTAATGGAACTCATGGCCTCTCAAATTCACCCCTTGGTGGGCGATAGGGCTCGACCGGACTGCCTCCAGCTCGACATAGCTCAGCGCTTTAGGTTTCTCATGCATCATCACATCGCCATCGAAGACACCCACCATCTGCCTCCTTCTCCCATTGAATTCGATCGATCGACAAAGATACATCAGCCCGCCACATTCCCCTATTACAGGAAGACCGTCCATGATTCTCTCCTTCAGCGACCGACGCATCGCCTGGTTCTCCTCGAGCTCTTTAGAGAACACCTCAGGGTAACCTCCGCCTATAAGCACCCCTGACAGACTCTCCCCCAAACGCTGGTCAGAGAGGCTGTCAATAACTGAGATCTCAGCGCCCATCTCCCTAAGGGCTGAGATATTTTCATGATAATAGAAGCAGAACGGCCCATCTATGAACACCCCAACCCTAACCCGTTCGCCCTCGAATGTGCGCGTTTCGAGTGCGTGCTCTATTGGCGGGGCATGCGTAGCAATATCGATGATTTTGTCCAGCTCTAGATTCTCCTCCAATAGCTCTGCTGCACTTCGGATTATCTCATGTGCCTCAGGCAACTCGTGGGAGGCCGTAAGCCCGAGGTGGCGCTTTTTTATTTCCAGGCGAGGGGATCTGCAGAGGCAGCCAAGGACGGGTATGCCGGCATAATGCGATATCGCCCGCCTCAGCTTATCCTCGTGCCTGCCATCGCTGACCTTGTTGAGGATCACACCCGCAATATTGACCTGCTTGTCCATCGCCTTCAAGCCCATGAGTTGAGCGGCCGCGCTCCTCGTAAGGCTATGGCAATTGAGCACGACAATCACAGGTGATTTCAGAATCTTTGCTACATGCGCAGTGCTCCCTTCGTCTCCTACTGGCGACTCCCCCTCATATAGACCTCTCACTCCCTCTATAACCGCAAAGTCCGAGCCGATTGAGCCTGAAACGAATGACGAGACCACAGTTCTTTCGTCCATTATCCATGAGTCGAGGTTCCTGCAAGGCCTGTCTGCAGCAATACGGTGGTACATTGGGTCAATGTAGTCAGGACCTATCTTGAACGGCTGAATTAGGCGCCCCTTGGTGCTCAGGATCCTGAGAAGCGCGGCGGTCACGATAGTCTTGCCGGAATCGCTGCTCCCTGCAGAGAGGATGATCCTAGGCATCTCCATGAAAGATGCCCTCCAGATCATCTATGGGGATCCACTTGGGGATCGTGCAGAAACAGTTCTTGTATACCGAATCTGCAAGCGAGGTTAATGCAGCAGAGGCAACTGAAGACGGGTTTGTCTCGATCAAGGTTTTCCTTACCCTGTCAGCCTTTTTTATCTCGTCGGAAGCGGGCACTGAGCCAAGAATGGGCAAGCCAACCTTGTTCGAGAAGGACTCCACATAAACCTTGCCTCTCTCAGAAGCCCTATTGTATAGCACTCCCCCAACCTTTGCGCTGATGGACATGAACCCCCTGCACAGGTTGTTAGCGGCATAGAGGGACATGAACTCGTCGGAAGTCACCACTAGGGCACTCTCGGCATAGCCTTCCTTAACTACTACGGCAAGACCCCCACACACTATGTCTGCTGGCACATCGAAGACCACTAAGTCGAATTGTTTCAGATCAAGGACTTCGGTCAAATACCTGATTCCTATGATTAAACCACGCCCAGCACACCCAACTCCGGGTTCTGGTCCGCCTATCTCGACGCAAACCACACCATTGAAGCCCACCATTGTGAAACCCCCTGGTGGCGGCCTCTTCTCTTCCCTCATTATTTCGAGAAGCGGGCGGATCCGCTTACCGAGGAGGTTCATGGTCGAGTCCGCCTTCGGGTCGCACCCGACAAGGAGGGTCTTTATCCCTCTGCCTCCTAAGGCTGCAGCAATGTTCGATGCCAGCGTGGATTTACCAATGCCGCCCTTCCCATAGATTGCAATGGACTTCATCCGCCCGCCCCCTCCCTGATGGCCTGGCCGAGCAGTGATCTCCGTATTCGCTTGTTCCGACCAAGAGATACTTGGTGGGCGTCGCGTTCGCCAACCACATAGTCATAACCTAATGATTTCAGGTTTGCTACAGCCCTGGATCCTACGCTCACTGCAACTGTCCTTATCGCATTCTCCACTGCCACAGCATGAGGTATTCCGGATATTACTGCTAGGTCTGGTTGGGATTGGAGGATCATCTCCTTGGCTTTTATGCCCGACACAGGGTATTCGTCGATTCCCCCAGTAATTGAGTCTATGACCACACCATCCTCTGAAAACCTGTCCAAGATCCTCCTTGAGTATGCCCTGACCCTAGGCAGCCCCACATCTGGGTCTAGGTTGGCCAAGACCTGTAACTTGCCCCCCAGCTTTCGTGAGGCGTCCCAAATGGCGAGCACTACATCTGCATAAAGGAAAGCGGTCTCCTTCTTTGCGTTAAGTACGCATGCCACTTTTCCCCCCGACGCCAGAACTTGCAATATAGCATGTGCCACTTCTTTTGGAGGATCGCCAAGGCTGTTCTCTATATACTCACTTCTGGCTGTGCCTCTGGTCTGCTCAAGCAGGGTTGCCATCTCAAGCATCCTCTTCTGCCGCTCAAACTCAGCAGGGGGGATGATGCCCATTGCCGTAGCTTCCCTGAGGACCGAAATCGCTCCTACAGTGTTATCGCCAGAACCGCTATGTATGTCGCAGCAGATGGTCTTTTCGAGGAGGCCTGCTTCCTTCGCAGCTTTCTTAAGATCCTCTCCTATTATCATGCTGGCGCAGCTGCCCACAAGCCCAATAAACCTTGGCTTGAATAGCTCGTCCACGCGCTTCAGTACCCTTGATAGCTTCCCCTCGCTGCCAAATACGAAGTCGTCATCCAGAAGCGCGCTCGTGACGACCTTCACGCCATCCCTCTCGAGCAATCTCGCTGGCCTAAAACAGCATCCTGAAGGACCATGTATGACGATCACGCCCACATCTAAATCCCGCAGCGTGTACATGGCTGCAGCTATCGGGCTCGGTCTCGGGTGCATAATAACGGACATTTCAAGTACGCTCCAAAATCAAGGAGGGCACGGCCCCCACAGCGGAAGTTTTTGTGAAGCGCCCACCCTCAAGGAATTGCGCAAGAGAATTGCCGAATTCGCCAAAGAGGGCAACTTCCTTGAATGGGCTCGTTCGGATAACATTCGCGACCTCCTTTGGCTCGACAGCGCCACATGTAGTCTTCAGCTTCCCACCAACTTCAAGCTTGACCGGGAGGTAGAGCTCCAAGTAATCCCTGATCGATGCCTCGATCGACTTTGTACTCACAGACGGGCTCCTATTAATGACGCGCGGAGGATCAAGGCTCTCCAAGACCATCTTCTTCTCGAAAGGTTCGGCACTAAACTCGATGTCACTCCCGTTCCAAGTTATGTAAGAGGCGATCGCGACCCCAACAAGCATGTTCTCAACATGCTGCCGCCCAACTGGGCCGCGGGTACTCTTGACCCGCCTTGTTCCGCTTATAGGGCCTACCAGAGATCTGAATCCTTCGAAAGACACCGTAAACTCTATTCCATCAGGGCGCAAACGGACATCCTCAGCCCGCACTTCAGAACGAATCCCTGAAGGAGAGAAATGCTGGACTCCGACCAGACGGGAAAGTTTGCTGTCATCAGCATTAACAAGAACAGTTGACCCATTCTTCCTGTCCGTCATCATCGAAACTTTTGCTTTCGAAGCGCAAGATGTCCCTTTGGCAATGGGATAATCGTCATAAACATTTTTTATTATACCCAAGTCAGCCAACCCAGTCCCACCCAAGGAGACCTCGAAGATCGCTAGGTCGGGCGCTTCGGGCACAAGCCTCAATGCCTTTATTATATTTGCAGGAGTCGCGCTTATGTTGTCTTCGAGTATTTCGCTGCCTCTCTCGCTGTGGAAGCATATCCCTTTGCTTGTAAGTCCAAGTATTGAAAACCTTTCTTTCAGGAGAGAGATTGCACATAGCACAGAGGTTGTCTTACCGAAGCTCCCAGTGATCTCAACCACAGGGAACCTTATCAGGCCACAGGCGAGCGTTCTGACGGCCTGGTGGTGGGTGATTAACCTATCCTCTACCCCACGGAAAGGCTCTGAAGGAAAGTGGACAGGTTTGACTATGAGATCATATCGTGAGGGGTCCGGTAAATCTCTCTCGACGCTGAAATGTTTTGAACAGCGCTCCAGCTCTTCCTTGGACATGGTTCTGTGGATGTCCACACAGGTGACCTCATCTCCCCTTACTCTGAACTCCTCAGAGAGTGTGATCCCCCCGTGGGTGGCATCCACGACCATTACCTTCAATGCTCTTCCCCCGCAGCCTCCGCGATCCTGTCTTTGAGTATATCCAGTATCCGCTCATCTTTGCCAAGAGGGGCGCCGTATTTGACCAAGATCTCCCTCCCAGAAACCCTTATCTTTCCGCTCCTAGAGCCGTTTGGGATTCCCAGGATCGAGGGGATGTCCACGTCTATATGAACCCCCCGCGTCATGAAAACGGGTTGTATGATCAATTCTTCGACACCAGACTTTGCGGCTGCATCAAGGACTTCAGGGATCGAGGGGTCGCTCATTTCCATGAACGCATAACCGACGAAACCATAGTCGCCCATGAGTCGCTCTGCAAAATATCTGATGGTTTCTTTATTGTATGGCTCCCTGCTTCCATGACCAACCAAAATTACACCTGTTTTTTGCTGATTCATGTTAGGTCACCTTTAAGGTATGAAACGAGCCCATTGATCGAGTGAACTCCCAGCACCTCGGCATCGAGCCCTGCAGAGTTCAGGCCCTTCGCGGTCTCCGGACCGATGGCAATTACCCTGATCTTCCTGAGTGCTTTCACAACGGCAGCCTCCCTGCTACATGACCTAAGGTAATTGAGCATCATCAAAATAGACGAACTGCTGGTGAATGCTGCTGCCTGAACCCCTTCCTCGAGTGCATGCAGGAACGAAAGTATACCATCTTCATCAGGCACGGCTGTGTAAATCCGATGCTCTTCGGCGCTGACGCCCAGACCACTTAATCTTTCAGTAAACCAAGAGTCTGCAAGTGCACTTCTTGGGACTGCCATATTTTTGAATGGTGCCTTTGAATTCTCTGTGGCAATCAGCTCAGCGAGGGAACTGCTCGTGTACTTCCTTGGAACCCCTTCAACCCTAATGCCAAATTTCTGTAGAGATCTTTCCGTTGAAGGACCTACAGCATAAATGCGCATAACAGAGAACGATTTCATAAGGGGGGCGTCAGGAGATAAAAGACCGACTGTCCTCGGGCTCATGAAAGCTGCTGAATCATAACTTCCCCCAAGGATGCGTCTCCTCAGAACCGCAACTGCGATTGGATCTGGGACTATCCTAATTGTGTTGACCCTAATCGGATCATATCCCAGATCCCTAAAGGGCGAAGGGTCAAATGGCGAAATCGAAGTGATCAGGATCCTCTTGATGGTCAATGCATGATCGCCCCCACGACCTCTCCTATAACAACGACTCCGGGACCTTTGCGCTGCCCCTCCCGTCCGATCAGCTCGCCCAACTTGCAGAATTCCTTCTGCAGACCGCCCGTGTTAATTATTATGGCTACGGGCCTCTCCGGGCTCATTCCGCCTTCAATCAAGTATTTTGATATCTTTGATAGATTGGTCAGCGACATAAGGAGAACGATTGTCCCAGGAAAGCGTGCATGAGCTTTGAAGTAAGACTCCTCCTCAGGTTTTGCAAGATGGCCTGTCAAGATAAGCACAGAGGAAGAGATGTCTCGCATTGTCAGAGGGATGCCTGCGAGGGTGGGGAGAGCCACAGCTGATGTCAAACCCGGGACGACTTCGACATCTATGCCAGCATCACGCAGTGAAAGGAGCTCTTCCCCGCCCCTGCCGAATATGAACGGATCTCCGCTCTTGAGCCGAACAAGATTCTTACCCATCTCTGCATAACGAATCATCAGTTCAGTCAATTCCTTTTGCTTTTGGTGACCCTCCCCTGGTTCCTTTCCTGCGTAAACTATCTCGGCGCTGGGCTTTGCCAGCCCGAGAATAGACGAATCCACTAGTCGGTCATAAAGAATCACGTCTGCCTCAGAGATGAGGCGGTGTGCATGGATTGTCAGGTTCTCTACTCCGAGAACGCCAGCCCCCACAAGGCAGACTTTTCCTTTCATAGAGCCCGCCTCCAGAAACTGGCGACGGCGCAATCGCTCAGCGCCATCTCAGCAGCTTCAGCGCCATAACGCTCGGCATCCCCCCGAGGGAATTCGAACTTGAATAGCTTGAACCGCGCCCCGTCAATAGAATAAAGGCCGCAAGAGATCATCAACTTGCTCCCTGTGGTGGCGGCGGTACACCCAACAGGCGAGGAGCAGCCACAGCCGAGCCTTCTCAAAAATGCCCTTTCTGCAATCACTTCCTCCATGGCATCTGCGTAGTTTATTTTAGACGCAAGAGCAAGCATTGCTGCGTCTCCTTTCCTAATGATTACAGCCAGAGCTCCCTGCCCTGGGCTTGTGGGCACCAGATCTATAGGTAGGCGTTCTCTTCTACCATCCATCGCCCCCATCCTTATTAGGGCCGCCTCCGCGAGGACAATTCCATGGAATTTACCTTCCTTAAGTCGCCTGAGGCGTGTATCGATATTCCCCCTGAGGCTTGCGATTTGCAGGTCTCCCCTCAATGACCTAATTTGAGCAGCCCTTCTTGGGCTGCTAGTTCCTACGAATCCCCCTTTGGGCAGGGATGCGACGTTGTCGTAATCGCGGGATACGAACACATCATTCGGAGATAATCGCTGGGGGATCGCTGCGAGGATTAAGCCCTCAGGTATCGAGGTGGGGACATCTTTCATGCTGTGGACGGCCAAGTCAACCTCCCCCCTCAGCAGTGCCTCATCAATCTCTTTCTCGAAGATGCCGGAGCCAATTTTTTGCAAGCTCGACGGACTTTCAATGTCGCCAGCAGTCTTTATCTTGACGATTGAAAAATGTGCATCACAGACCTCCTTCATCCTACCTATTACATATTCTGTCTGCAACATTGCAAGTTTGGACTCGCGTGTTCCTACCCTGATTATCATCGAAACGCGCCTCCGACTTCCATCATTTTCACAGATCTGGAAAACGCATCAAGTGTGATTGAGATGTCGTCATCAGTATGCGCCATTGATAGGAAACAGCACTCGAACTGCGAAGGCGGGAAGTATACCCCTTTCGTCAAGAGTGCCTTGTGCAGAAGGGAGAAATGCCCTGAGCGCGCCCGCTTTGCACTATCTTTGTCCCTTACCGGCTGATCTGTTAGGAATACCGTGAAGATCGAACCGAGTCTGTTGATCTGGAAGTTGATTCCCTTGTCTTCTAATACATCCCCAATCCCTGAGCAAAGTTTCTCGCTCTTTATGGTTAAACTGGAGTAGACTCTGTCATCCAGCCTCCTCAGAACATTCAGCCCTGCGATCATTGTAACAGGGTTTCCGTTGAAAGTGCCAGCATTATAGACTCTTCCCTGAGGAGCAACTTGCTCCATTATCTCCTCTTTTCCGCCGATAGCGCCCACAGGGAAGCCCCCGCCCAGAACCTTTCCGAGAGTGGTCAGGTCGGGCAAAACGCCAAACAGCTGCTGCGCGCCACCTTTAGAGAGCCTGAATCCGGTTATCACCTCATCGAATATCAGGAGCGCGCCTACAGCCGAGCATGCCTTCCTAAGCTCACTCAGGAAGCCTATCTCTGGAATTACGAGCCCCACGTTACCCATCACTGGCTCTACGATCACTGCTGCCACTTCTTCATTGATCATATCAAGCGAGCTTATGTCGTTGAAAGGAAGAACGGAAGTCTCTTCCATAATTGCAGCCGTTACCCCCTCCGAGGCAGTGTGCCGTTTAGTGCCTATGCCATCCACAAGTAAAGGATCGACCGCGCCGTGGTAACATCCGTCGAACTTTACTATTCGACTCCTCTTAGTGAATGCCCTGGCGAGCCTGATGGCATTCATGGCTGCCTCGCCACCAGAGTTGACGAAACGAACCATCGAAATTGATGGAACGTATCGAGTCACCTCTTCTGCAAGCTCCACTTCCGCATGGTGCGGGGTACCATATACGCTACCATCATTCACCTGCTTGGTAACCGCCTCAACCAAGAAGTCTGGCGAATGCCCGAATATTAAAGGGCCGTACGCAAGGCAGTAGTCAATGAGCGATTCACCATCCTCTGTAAAGAGGCGTGATCCCTTTGCACGAGAAGTGAAGAAAGGGGCGGGTGCAAAGCGCCTGACGGGACTGTTCACACCGCCAGGCAGGACTGAAACCGCTCGCTTGAATAGATAATCAGACTTCAATTCTGAGCCTCCCTCAGATAGGCGATTGCTTGAGGGGCGAAGTAGGTGATGATCATGTCAGCGCCTGCCCTCCTTATTGAGCCCAGCAGTTCAAGCATAACTCGGGCTTCAGATGCTCCCGCCCTTTCGCAGTAAGCCTTAATCATTGCATATTCACCACTCACCTGGTAGGCTGCAATTGGACAAAGCAGCCTACTCCGCAAGTCGCTGATGATATCGAGGTTTGTTATGGCGGGCTTTACCATAATAATATCAGCCCCCTCCCTGACGTCCTCAAGAGCCTCAAACATGGCCTCCTTCCTGTTCCGTATATCCATCTGGTAAACAGACCTATCGCCAAAAGAAGGAGATGAGGAGGCGACCTCCCTGAAAGGCGCATAGAGGGAGGAGAAGTATTTCGCTGAGTAAGACATTATTGCGACCGAATCAAAGCCAGAGGCATCCAGCGCCGCTCTGATGAAAGCGACTTGCCCGTCAGACATTGCCGAAGGAGCGACGATGTCCGCGCCTGCTTCCGCATGGCTAACGGCGATCTTGGATAGCGCGTTTAGTGTCTTATCCCTATTGATCGATTGGCCCTCAAGGATTCCGCAATGCCCGTGATCTGTATATTGGCAGAGGCAGACATCCGTCAGAACGGCGAGCTGGGAAAAAGCCTCCTTGGTTGCCTTTGTGGCCCGCTGTACCACCCCCTCTGAGCTGAAAGCTGAAGATCCGTAGGGATCCTTCGAATTTGGTAGACCGAAGAGGAGAAAGGCGCGGATACCCATGTCCACTAGGGAATCTAGGTAGCTCACCATGTCGTCCAGCGGCACCTTCTCCAGCCCACCCCATTGCGATCTCTCGACCTCTCCGCCCTCCTTTACGAAAACAGGCATTATGAATTTATTGGGATTCAGATCAGACTCGCATGAAAGGTCCCTAAGAATGCCATTCTTCCTCAACCTTGAAGTGATTCTAACATCCATCGCTGGATCCCTCCTTGAAAACACCCTCGCATAAGAGCGGCACGATAAGGTCGCGCATAAGAGCGTATGAGAAGTCGTTTATAACCTTGGTTTGTTCCTCAGAGAATTTTCCCTTCTTCAAGGCAAGCTCGAATGCGTTCTTCCTCCTATCCTCTGCCCATCTCATCACTTCGTCAAATTTCTTCTTCTGTCCCCCAGTCTGTAGCCTCATCATCATAAGTGCGAGTGATGGTGCGATCAATTCCTTAGCCTTCATTACCGCCTCTTCCCTGATCTTCACATTCGCTCTTGCTATCCGTATGAGCTCGTCCAAGTCTATTAGCTTCGCGCAGGCTGAATCCTTTATGCGCTCGTCAACGCCACGTGGGTTCGAGACATCGATAATCAAGAGCCTTTTTCTTGAATCAAGCTCCTCTAGATCCTCTTGCCTTAGTACTAGATGTGGAGACGAGGTTGCACATACAACAGCATCTGCATCTGCGATGGTTCCCCTCAGACTTTCAAAGCGGACAGCTGTTCCCCCGACTGAAGCTGCAAGCTTCTCCGCACGTGAGTATGTCCTATTTGCTATGAACACAGTGATCGGACCCTTACGCGGCAGGGATTTCGCTATCAGGCAGCCAATCTTACCGGCGCCGATTATGACAAGCTTCTTGCCATTCAATGTGCCGAGTTCGAAGATGATAGCCTTCATGACCACGTTGCCCAAAGATACGGAGCCCCTTGAGATCGAGGTTTTCCGCCTGACCATCCTTCCGGCGTTAATCGCCCCCTTAAATATGAATTCTAGGACCTTCCCCACGCACCCTGCATCATTGGCGAGCTTAAATGATTCCTCTACTTGGTGCAACACTTCATTTTCCCCAAGTATTACAGACTCAAGACCTGAGGCAAGGTAAAATAGATGTCTTACCGCGCCCTCTCCCTCGTAAAACTCTTCATAAAGGTCGATGGGATAGCTGCTCCCTGTGCTGGATGCAAGATACTTCTTCAACTCATTATGCCCTATGTGGGACCCAACTGAATAGATGTCTACCCTATGGCAAGTCTGAATCGCTGCGCATTCGTCTGCTCCAATCGCCTTTAAACGCTGTAGAAATAGACGAATGTCGCTCAGAGCGAAACTCTCGAGTACGCGGACGGGGGCCTTCTTGTGGCTGATCGAGAGGCAGATAATTTGCGGCATCAGCTTTTCTTGAAATTCGCCCTAATATATTCATTTAGTTTCACATGAAACAATGAAATCAATAGGTTCCATGAGCTGAACTACAGCAATTGATTGAAAAGAAAAAGCCTAACACTGCATATGACACGAAAGTGTTCCATTAAACTCTAGCCCCTATAATTATTTATATTTATGAGTGCCAACATATACCAAAATCCTAAATATAGGTAAATTGAAATATACAAATATGATGATAGAAAGGCTTGAGAGGTTCAACGAGTGGTGGTTCACCGGGAAAGTAAGGGATGAGCTAGCGCCCCCCTTCAAAAGGCATGTATTTCAGAGGATTCTGAGTGCCATAAAGGATAGACAGATAATGATCATTACAGGCCTCCGGAGAACAGGGAAAACCACACTCATGTACCAAACTATCGAGAGGCTATTGGAAAGCGAAAGTCCTAAAAAAGTGCTTTACTACTCCTTCGAGGATCCATCCCCTGGTCCCGAGGAGGTTTTAGGGGCATATGAGAGGGAGATATTGAAGAAACCCTTCGAGGACGCGGGCAGGGTTTATGTTTTCTTTGACGAGATCCAATACGCGAGCCGTTGGGCAGCCAAGCTCAAGCAGTTCTATGATCTCTATCCGAACATAAAGTTCTTCGTTTCAGGATCCTCATCGCTCCTCCTCTCAGAGGAAACACTGGAGAGGTTGGCAGGCAGGTTTTTCTTCCTCGAGATAAAGCCATTGACTTTCCTTGAGTTCCTTGAGATGAAAGGCGCCATAATCGAGAAGCTTGATTTAGGGCATTTAAGGGCAGAGATCCTCTTCGCCGAGTACATGATGAAATCTGGATTCCCCGAGATCACCAGTTGGGAGGACGAAAGAAAGGTATCTGGATACATTAGGAATGCGGTGATAGACCGAGCAATAATGAGGGATATCCCAATGGTCTTCGGGAGGGGGGACTTGGCTCTCTCGGAGAGTTTGTTAGGATTGATCCTCTCTAGCCCTGGGCTGATATTGAATGTGAACATCATCTCCGAGAGCCTCGGGAGGAGCAGGATCACAGTCTCCAACTACCTGAAGCTGATCGAGGCATCTTTGCTCGTGAGGACGCTCTCCAACTTCAGGCCGTCTTCTCTCTCCTCATCGAGGAAGCTCAAGAAGGCTTATCCGGCTACCACGTCCTTGGTGTTTGCCTTTAACAGGGAAACTTTCAAGAGCAACACAGGCGGCATGATCGAGACTTATGCCGTTAACGCCCTAGGCGCCAAGCATTACTTCAGGGAGGGGAACAGGGAGATAGACATCATCTTTGGGGGCAAGAATGGTAAGAGACAGATCATCCCCATAGAGGTAAAGGCAACTGTGGGGGAAAGAGACCTAAAGAAATTCTCATCGCTTGTCGATTACATTGGTGCAAAATCAGGAATGATGATCAGCCAGAACCAGTCGCTAAAATATGGGATGGTAGAAGTAATCCCGGCATACCAACTGGAAACAATTCTTCAACGGTGGCCAACAGAAGGCGAAGGCACGAGGTAGCCAATAGGCGATCAAGCTCTGACGATGGTTCATCCAAATGAGATGTTCTCCAAAATAGAGAGCGTGTTATAAATGATGGTTTTCGGTTTGTCTTTTTTATCATCTTAGCTAAGAAATGCCTCATCTTTTCCTTTACAGCATAAAGTCGTCCGTAATGCAATAGCACTTGGATCTTGCGGAGCGACTTTAGGTATAACCCTCATCTTTTCCTAACCCTCACCCCCTCAGACCATGGATCGGTTTCCCCAACGCTGTTCTGGCAGCCTCCATTATCGCCTCGCTCAAAGTCGGGTGCGGGTGGACCGATGAAGAGATCTCCTCCAGCGTCAGCGAGCACCTCATCGCCAGCGAGCACTCGCTGATCAGGTCTGAGGCGCCTTGGCCCACGATCTCTGCGCCGATGAGGAGGCCGTCGGATTCATCGCCTATCAGCCTAACGAAGCCTTCTACCCTCCCAAGAGTCAGAGCGCGGCTTGAAGCGGCGAAGTTGAACTTGCCCACGACGGCCGGAATTCCCCTCTTCCTTGCTTCCTCCTCACTGACCCCAACGGTCGCTATCTCGGGATCTGAGTAGACTACCGATGGCATGGGAGCTGGGATATGAGCATCTTTAATTCCAGCTATTATCTCTGCGCACCAAAGCCCCTGTTCGCTCGACTTGTGCGCCAGGTAAGGGAGCCCTATCACGTCCCCAATGGCATAGATGCCTTGGACCGATGTCTCGAAACGGCTGTCCACCTTTATGAACCCCTTCTCGTCCAGAGCGATGCCGGCTTTCTCCAGCCCGATGCCTTCCACGTTCGGCTTCCTGCCGACCGCGACGAGCAGGCAATCCGCCTCGATGGCTCCCCCTCCCTCAAGCGAGATCTGCAGCGCCCCATTGGAGTACTCGACCTTTTCCACCCGGGTCGCTGTACGGATCTCCACGCCACCCTTCGTGAGCGAGTCTTGGACGGGCGCGATCAGATCTCTGCTCCATCCGGGAAGGATCTGGTCCATCATCTCCACGACAGATATCTTCACGCCCATCTGAGAGAAGGCCGATGCCATCTCTATGCCAATCACCCCGCCGCCTACTATCGCCAGCCTCCCAGGCAGCTCATTGAGCCTGAAGATGTCGTCCGAGCTCAATATCCTGTTGCCGTCAAACCTGATCCCCCTGAGATCCGTTGGGCGCGAGCCCGTAGCGATCACCACCGAATCGGCGGAGATGATTGCCCCAGACGAGAGCCTGACCTTGCCTGGGCCTTCCAAGGTTGCAGAGCTGCTGATCACCTCGACGCCGTCGTGGCGCATTATGGACTCTAATCCTCTCCTTGACCGCTCGACTATCCCGTCTTTCCACGACTGCACTCTCTTGAAGTCGACCGCCGCAGTGCCAACGATCCCCATCCGGGATCCCTTATTTATCTCCCTCAAGGCCTTCGCGACTGCCAGGTAAGCTTTCATGGGGACGCACCCCCTATTCAAGCAGGCACCCCCCAGCCTCTCCTTTTCGATCAAGGCAACCTTCATCCCGAGCTGCGCCAGCCTTATCGCCGAAACATAGCCACCGGGACCGCCGCCAATTATCGCGACATTAGTTTTCATTTCCATGAGCGACACCTTTTGAAATCGACATAACAGTGGAGTTCGGGCGCCTAATAAAAAGATCAGATGGAAAGGATTACCGAGAGGTTATTCATCTTTGCGAATACCTCTGCCTCTTCCGCAACCCCTTTGCCCCCGACGAGGTATCTGTTCACACTGATTAATCGGTCGTTCCTCAACTCTATGGCTTTCAGCTTCTTTACCTGGAACCCGCGCCTCTTCAGTCCGCTTGCCATCCGCTTGTATACCTTTGATGGGAGGTCTACGAGGTCTGGAGAGAAAATGACTATCTCGTCCTCGTGCCAGACCAGCTGCTGCAGCTCCTCGACGAGGGGGGAGCCAAGGCTCGTGACCCGCTTGTCAGCCTCTCTTGCTGCCTCGTCGATGAGTTTTTTGAGGGACTTCTTCTGCCGCCGCTTTGCCAAATACTGCACCTGTGATAACTACCCCTGCGGCTTGATTTAGCCTTTTAGGTGGCTTTGAGTTCATTCAGAAAAATTCGAAAATTCGAAATCCGTTCGAGATATTAAGCTATTTTGCGATAGTGATGTTGCCAAATGATAAGAAGGCGGTGCAGATATGATCCCAAAACTGTTTTCCCTTTTGATTATAGCGACGCTGATAACGAGCGCAATGGCTACGGCGCCCCTGACGGCGGCGTCGCCTAGCCCAAAAGAATCCGGATCGTACCCAGCAATAACATACGAAGGGGGGCTGATGAAGATCGTGACCGAGGACTTCACGGTCATACTTCAGCGGAATGGCACAAAGCCATTTTTTGCATGGTGGGCGAATAATGACCCCTCGACGGTCTACGTTGCCCAGTACAAAGGCATTCTTGAATACGCTGAGCTGAATTCTTCTGGCTTTTCTATCAAGAACATGGCAGAGCCCGATCTTTGGAATCGCCTTATAGACGAGATCAATGCATGGGACCTGACGAGGCTCGGCTACGCTGAGCGCGGCATGGCAGGTCTGTTCCTCGCAGGTGGCGGCATACACATCGGTCTAGGCAGGCTCCAGCTCGATAGGGTTAACCTGACCGAGCTCTCGCAGCTACTCGCGGATACCGTAAGCACTCTGAAGATCCTCGGCGAGAGGGCTTCTGACCAAAGCCTGAAGCAGCTCCTTGACGGAGCAGTAGCCCACCTGAACGAAACGATAGCTCTTATCGACGGGGGCGCCACGAGAGGCGAGATCAGGGATTCCCTGATGGCAGCCCTGAAGGACGTCCAGAAGGCTCAGAAGATAGGGGTCCAGAAGGGGAAGGAACTCATAGGCAGCATAATCGAGGAGAGAGAGAGGCTCAAGGATCTAGCTACGAGTTTCCACCCCTCATACTTGAGCTTCCCGTCGTGCAACTGGACGGTCTCTGATGTCGCGCAGCTGCCTGGCGGCGCTGGCCTTGCCGGAGTGATGTTCACCCTAACGCTCAGCGAGGCCCCGCCGAAGTTCGACTTTGCCGAAGGGAACATAAAGATAGTGGTGAGGATCTACAACGCATCCGTGACGGAGACCTTCAGCGTGGGCGGCGCCTCTTACTCATACGACGTCCAGGCGGGCGAGATGAAGATGGACCTTGTGATACAGGACTGGGATTGGAACTTCGAGCCGGCGACGGTCTCCAGTTTCGGGCCTATGCCAATAACGGTGTCGCCAGCACTTGCCCTTCGGGTCGACCTCTCGGCTTTCAACCTAAGCAACGCGCCAGAGGAGTTCCTCAATGATGTTGAGACGATCAGAGGGGCTGCCACAATGAAGGGGGCCGTAGTGGGCGCTGGGCAGAGCAAGATCAACGCAAGCGCCTACGATGACGACGCGACAACCCTCCCCTTCAGCCACATGAAGGCACAGAAGAACATCGCTGGCAAGATCTTCAAGTCCATCCCGGCAGGCAAGATTAAGCTCTCGGACGAATCGACCCTGGGCGGTTTCTTCAAGTTCGTCCCATCTGCCATCGTGAGCAACGGGAGCGGCGAATACCTCGTTGACGTCTTCGCATCTTACATGAGCGGGGGCAACCACGTCAGGATCTTCATAAGCTACCCATACTTCAATGGCACGCTGCTGCACGACCCTTCAATAGGGGTCGGCGATGCTGAAGCGACAAGCAGCTACATCGTCACGCTGGGAGCTGCCGGCGCGGCGGCATCCGCCATCTCGGTGCAGCAAATACCAGCCCAGCCAGGGTGGTCCAGTGTACAGGGCTACGGCGCTGCAAGCGTTTTGGTTCTCGGCATCGCTGTGATCGTGATAATCCTTGTGAGGAGGAACCCGGCGTTACTCTGAGCGGGTCCCCCCATGCCTTTTTTTCCCTTTTTTTAGACTGAATGCTTTAAATGAAGTAGTCTGTTGGGGGTATGGAAAGGTTCGCCTGAGATTGTACATTGCGTGAGGACGTACAAGATATAATAAATCAAAGCCCAAGAGGTTTAGTCATGGGAGACGTGTTAAAGAACCCCCACAGGCTGAAGATCCTGGAGATCCTCTCTCAGAAAAGGGTCGCGTCGATCAAGGAGATAGCGGACGCCCTTGGCTTGAGCTTGCCGACGGTCTACTACCACCTCGAGCTGCTCAAGGGGTGCGTCTCCAAGACCGCGAGGGGCGAATTCGAGATAACGGAGGAGGGGCTGAGGCTCTACACGGAATCGCTCAAGAAAAGGGCAAGCCCGAGATCGATCGCGGGGGCGCCGTTTGTATACTCCTTCTTCTCGAGCGCCGCGAGGCGCCCTTCCCGGTTCCTGCCGGCAGCACTGGCGGTTGCTGCACTGGAATACTTGATATGCCGGGCGCTGCTCTTCGAGCCGAGGCTGATCGGCTTCAGCAGGTCTCTGCAGATCGAGGCGCTCCCATTTGTCGTGCCATTAAACATACTCATCGTTTTCGCAATATTGGAGGCGATGGCGTTCGCCGTGACGAAGAGAACAGGCGGCGAGCTGCCCCTCCTTATCGGGGTGATCCTCTCAAGGATGCCTCTGTGGCTGGCCCTCATCGATCCCCTCCTGGGGCTCAACAGCAGCTACTTTTCCATAGCGCTACTCGCCGTCAGCCAGCTAATTTCGATCTATCTGCTCTCGGCATCGATATCGCTATCGAAGGGCATTAGGCAGGAGGTTTCAATAATGATGTGCCTCGTCCTGCTGTACCTGAACCTTTTATTGGGCACATTTTAGCTTCCGGGTTGGCTGGTTCCTCGGCCGTAGGGTAGTCATTTGCCCGCAAGGGCTTCGCCTATCTTCGATACAGCATCCTCCAGGTTCTCCATCGAGTTTGCATAGGAGATCCTGATGTTACTGGAATACCCACCGAAGACCTCCCCCGGCGTCGTGCTGACTCCCCCTTTTTCGAGGAGGAGGCTGCACAGCTCCTCAGACTTCATACCCGTCGGGGATATATCGGGGAAGAGGTAGAACGCCCCCCTTGGCTTCTCGAGTTTGAAGTGCCCCAGCCTGAGTAGCGCATCGCACATGAAGTCCCGCCTCCTCTTGAACTCCCTGATCATTTCGCTGACGCCGGAATCGTTTTTGAGCGCCTCAACTGCAGCCTTCTGGACGAACGAGGTTGCGCAGCTGGCGGAGTGCTGCTGCATTTTGTTCATCGCAGCGATGATGTCCTTCGGGCCAGCGGCATAGCCGATCCGCCACCCTGTCATCGCGTAAGTCTTCGAGAACCCGTTGATGGTGATTATCCTTGTGCCTGGGCTTGCCAAC